>OKTL01001321.1_pt1 | contig 10939 bp, 9 predicted proteins | sample 1606211 | NCBI WGS metagenome assembly OKTL01 (sample SAMEA3879538, study PRJEB24766) | human gut metagenome | biome: human-associated habitat; feature: feces | place: USA | collected 1985/1987 | reverse complement strand
AAAATATAAATTTTATCCAGCGGCAGTACGGCGTTGCTGTTCTCAGCCGAGGAACGGATATCAGGATAAGCGGTGAGGAGGACGGTGTGCGCCGTGCGGAATCTGCTGTTAAGACTATGCTTGACCTTATAAAAAAAGGTGAAACGATAAATGAACAAAGCATTAGATATGTAAGCTCTCTTGTTGATGAGGGCGAGTCGGAACAGGCAGTAAAGCTTGCTGACGGCGGTATATGCGTTACATCGGGCGGAAAGGTCGTTAAGGCTAAAACACTCGGTCAGAAAAACTATGTAAAAGCCATTGAAAAAAACACTATCGTAATGGGTGTCGGACCTGCGGGAACGGGTAAGACTTATCTTGCAGTGGCAATGGCGGTCAAGGCTTTTAAAGCGCACGAGGTAAACAAGATAATCCTCACAAGACCTGCTGTTGAAGCAGGAGAGAAGCTTGGATTTCTTCCGGGTGATCTTCAGAACAAGGTCGATCCTTATTTAAGACCGCTGTACGATGCGCTTTTTGATATGTTTGGCGCTGATACTTTTGCAAAACACATGGAAAAGGGAACTATCGAAGTCGCTCCGCTTGCATATATGCGAGGACGAACGCTCGATGATTCATTCATAATTCTCGACGAAGCACAGAATACAACCCGTGAGCAGATAAAAATGTTCCTTACAAGACTTGGCTTCAACAGCAAAATGGTCATAACGGGTGATATTACGCAGATAGACTTACCCGACAGCAATAAATCGGGACTTATCGATGCGATGAGGATACTCAAAAATGTTGATGATATTGCAGTAATGCATTTTACAGAAAAAGACGTTGTCCGTCATAAGCTTGTGCAGGATATTATCAAAGCTTATGAAAAGGCAAGCGAACAGAAAAGGGAAAGAAATACAGAAAGGAAATGATTTTTATGGCAAAGGTCAAGGTAATGATAAGAAACAATCAGCGTGAAGTAAAGATCCCCGTAGGTCTTAGACTTCTTGTAAGAAAGTGCTGTCAGGCTGTTCTGACTACGGAAAAATTCCCCGGTGCTGCCGAGGTTAGCGTTTCCTTTGTGGACAATGCGGAGATACGCAAGCTCAATCGTGTTTACAGAAACAAGGATAAATCCACCGATGTTCTTTCGTTTCCTTTGGGCGAAAACGGTGTTTACGATCTCAATAATGAAACAGGCGCATATCTGCTTGGAGATGTAGTTATTTCTATGGAAACTGCTGTTAAGCAGGCACATATTTACGGTCATTCCCTTGAAAGGGAGGTTGGTTTCCTCACTGTACATTCAATGCTTCATCTTCTTGGCTACGACCATGAAACATCACCGCTTGATGCTGCCAAGATGCATGAAAAGGAAGAGATCATTCTTGATTCGCTCGGCATTTCAAGAGATGCAACTTTTGTAAATGATGGTGAATGATAAAAGGAACGGATTATGAATACAAAGATTGAGTTTATCACTATCGTAGGACGCGCAAATGCCGGTAAATCTTCACTTCTGAATGCACTTGTAGGGGAGAAGATAGCAGCTATAAGCTCCAAACCGCAGACAACACGTACAAGGATCACGGGCATTGTTACGGAAAACGAAGCACAGTATGTTTTTATGGATACTCCGGGCGTGCAGAAAGCCAAAAATAAGCTCGGGGAGAGTATGAACAAGGCTGTAAAGGATTCCGTTACCGATGTTGACCTTATTCTTATGGTAGCAGATGCTTCAAAAGCCATTAATGACATTGATAAGAGAATAATAAACAGTTTTCACAAAAAGGATAATGTTATTCTCATACTTAACAAGATAGATCTGCTTCCCGACAAGGAAAAGGTAGCTTTGAAAATAGCTGAATTTTCGGCGTTGTATGATTTCAAGAGCGTTATTCCCATAAGTGTTGTTCGCAATGACGGTATTGATATCGTATGGGAAGAAACCAAGAAATACGCTGCCGAAGGCCCGCATTATTTTCCTGATGATTCTTTTACAGATCAGCCTGAGCGTGTACTTGCGGCTGAAATTATCCGTGAAAAGATACTCCGCCTTATGCATGATGAAGTCCCTCACGGAATTGCCGTTACAGTTGAGCAGATGAGCGAGAGAACGGATTCTTCGGGTGAGGATATACTTGACATTTCAGCTGTTATATTCTGTGAAAGAGATTCACACAAGGGAATGATAATCGGAAAGCACGGCGCAATGCTTAAAAAGATCGGACAGTATGCACGAGAAGACCTTGAAAAATTCTTTGAGATAAAAGTAAATCTTCAGTGCTGGGTAAAGGTCAAGGAAGATTGGCGCAACAGCGAAGCAATGATAAGAAGTTTCGGACTTTCAAATAATACCTCTGATAATTAAGTTCCAAGAGGGCATAATCATAATGTAGTTTTCCGAAAGCGGGGCTGTATTATGAACGATGAAAAAGATATACTTTGGGACGAATTTGTCAGAAGCGGCAATATCGCCGACTATTTAAAATATAAAGGAATTTACAAGTGCGGCAATTCTGCGGAATATGGTTATTCAGGCATATCCGCCGAAGAACCGCATTTTTTCGGTCAGATTTCGGATAATGCAATATCTGCACAAATGAAAGCGAGATGAAAGAATATGGCATCAATGCTGACGGTCGACGGGATAGTTGTCCTTGAAAGATGCGTTGGTGAGAATGACAAATATATAAGCATACTCACCGAAAATTATGGAACGCTTGAAGTTTCGGCGAAAGGCTCAAAGAAGATAACTTCAAAAAATCACGCTGCAACGCAGCTTTTTGCCTATTCAACGTTTTGTCTTAGAATGAACAATGACAAATATTATCTTGACAGCAGCGAAGTAAAGCACGATTTTTACAATCTTCGGCTTGATATAAAAAAGCTTTCGCTTGTATGTTATTTCGGAGAGCTTGCACGTCACGCTGTGCTTGCAACGAGTAGAAAACATGAACACGATATAATGCGGCTTATGCTCAATTGTCTGTACTTTCTTAATACAGATCAGCGAAGCTGCGAATTCATAAAAAGCGTTTTTGAACTTCGGTTCGTTACGGAAATAGGTCTTGTTCCGCAGCTTATCGGTTGTCGGATATGCTATGATTACGAAGCTGACCCGATGTATTTTATCATCGATAAGTCACGCTTTTACTGCGAATATCATTTTCGTGAAAAAGAGCTTGAAGAAAGCTACTACCGTGTAAAGCTCAGCCACGCCGAGTTTGAAGCGCTTCAACATATTGCGCTTTCTCCGATAGATAAGCTGTTCAATTTCCGTATTTCTGATAAGGCTTTGGCGAAAGTGAATGAGGTTACGGAAAAATACATCTATACTCAGTTCGGCAGAACGTTCAGATCGCTGAATTACTACCATGAGATATGCAACCCCTTTGAGAAAGGTCAAACATCATGAATAACTACTATAAGTCACTTGAATTACATAAAATTTTAGAGATGCTTTCGGACGAAGCATCAAATTCACGCACGAAAGAAATGGCACTTGCTCTTTCTCCTTGCACAGATCTTGAAAAAGTTAAAAAAGAGATGAAGAAAACCGAGGACGCATTCGAGCTTTCTGTAAAATACGGAACGCCGGGTTTTACGGCATTTAAGGATATAAGAGGTTCGCTTCGCAGAGCTTCATCGGGAGCAAGCCTTTCGCTCCGTGAGCTTATCGACATCGGACAGATGCTTTATCAGGTAAGGATAATTTCTGACTGGTATAAGTCTGTTGAAGAAAAGGACACAACTCTTTGTGAGCTGTTTTCATCACTTTCACCGAATAATTTTCTTGAAGATGAGATATCAGATATGGCAAGCCATGAGCTTGCGGATATCAGAAGAAAGATAGCGCAGGCTGGTGTTAAGATCAGAGAGAGTCTTGATAAGCTTGTGCGCAATTCCGAGGTCCAGAAATCCTTGCAGGAAAATATCGTTACTATCCGTGACGGACGTTATGTTCTTCCTGTAAAGGCGGAACATAAGGGAAGTGTCCCGGGATTGGTTCACGCAACATCTGCAACGGGTTCGACATACTTCATTGAGCCGATGTCGGTCGTTGAAGCTAACAATGATATCAAAATTCTCAAAAGCCGTGAAAAAGAAGAGATAGAGCGCATTATTGCGGAGCTTTCGGGAGATTGTTCTTACTGTGCAGAGTCGCTTTCCGCCGATTATGAAACCTGTGCGGAGCTTGATTTGTATTTTGCAAAAGCTAACCTCGGCGCAAAGATGAGAGGCTGTATCCCTGCCATTTCCGATGACGGCATCACCGATCTTAAAAAGGCCCGCCACCCGCTTATTGCTGCGGATAAGGTCGTTCCTGTCGATATAAAGCTTGGCGAGGACTATCAGGCGCTTATCGTTACAGGACCTAACACGGGCGGTAAGACGGTCATTCTTAAAACAACGGGACTTCTTACTGCTATGGCAATGTGCGGACTTATGATACCCGCATCGGACGGCAGCCGAGTTTCCGTATTTGAACATATTCTTGTAAATATCGGCGATCAGCAGAGCATCGAACAGAGCCTTTCGACGTTCTCGTCACACATGAGCAGCGTTGTGCAGATACTTGAAGCGGCTGATGACCGTTCACTTATATTGCTTGATGAGCTTGGTTCGGGTACTGACCCTGTTGAGGGTGCTGCGCTCGCTGTTTCTATCATTGAAGATATGATAGCTAAGGGAGCAAAGCTTCTTGTTACAACGCATTATCAGGAATTGAAGCTTTTTGCCATTGAAACAAAGGGCATAGAAAATGCTTCGTGTGAATTTGATACCGCAACGATGCAGCCGACATATCGGCTTATAATCGGTTCTCCGGGTAAATCGAATGCTTTTTCTATTTCGTCAAAGCTCGGCGTTCCGCAGGGTATCATCGACCGAGCAAAGTCGCTTGTTTCATCGGAAAATCAGCGCTTTGAAGAAGTTGTTGCAAATCTTGAAAAAGCACGAATTGACCTTGAAAACCAGAATAAAGAGCTTACGAAGCTTAAAAACGAGCAGGCTGAAAAAACTGCACAGCTTGAAAAAGAACTTGATGAGCTTAATGAGAAAAAAGCAGGGGAGCTTGAAAAGGCGAGAGTTCAGGCTATGCGGATCGTTGAGAGCTGCCGTATGCAGTCTGATGAGCTTCTCAGTCAGCTTGAAGATATGCGCAAACAGCAGAACAAAGCTGACCTTGCAAGTGTAAAATCCCGTCAGAAATCTGCAATGAGCAAGATGTATGATACGGCAAATCCCGTTCAGCAGCGTGAACGCAAGGAATATAAGCTTCCCCGTCCGTTGAAGCGTGGTGACAAGGTTCTTATTTTTGATATCGATAAAACGGGTATTCTTGCAAGTGACCCTGACAGCAGCGGAAATGTTTTTGTTCAGGCTGGAATTATGAAAACAAAGGTCAATGTCAGCAAGCTAAGACTTATCGAAAACGAACCTAAAGTCACTGTTCAGAACAAGAGAGTTTCCAAAGCAGGTGTTCAGAGTAAGCTTCAGAGAAAGCCGTCGCTTGAACTTGATATTCGTGGCTGTGCGGTCGATGAGGGTATTCATGAACTTGATATGTTCATCGACAATGCAGTTCTTTCGGGCGCAGGTATCATCACTGTTATCCACGGAAAGGGAACGGGAGTTCTTCGTGCTGGAATACAGAAGCATCTGAAATCACACCCGTCTGTAAAGAGTTTCCGTCCGGGACTTTTTGGTGAGGGCGAGGACGGCGTAACAATAATCGAACTGAAATAAAGCATAGAACAAGCAGTCCTTTCCATACTATTATATAAAGTATGGAAAGGTCGTGCGAAATGAAATACACATTGAATGATATACGGAACAAGGAAGTAATAAACATCCGCTCCGGAAGCAAGATCGGGTATGTTGATGACATTGAATTCGATGCGGAGAGCCTTACGGTGAAATCCCTTGTTATATACGGCAGAGGGCACTTCTTTGGCTTTTTCGGAAGAGATGACGATGTGGTCATAAAATGCCGTGATATTGAGATAATAGGTACAGATACTATCCTTATTTCAACAAATGAAACAATATTACCAAAAGCTATCGATGTAAAAGCGAAAAGTTTGTGCAAATAAACAATGCACTTGATGTTGTAATTTTGGAAAGAATATGATATAATATTCAAGTAATTCGCACGTCCGTACTTTTAACGGTTGGTGCTTGGAGTTTATCCGAGTTTATGTTAAGCTAAGTCGGGCGGAGGTTATAATATTAAAAACCAATATGGAGGAAAAAATCATGGGCGTAGTATCTATGAAGCAGCTTCTTGAAGCAGGTGTACACTTTGGTCACCAGACAAGAAGATGGAACCCTAAAATGGCACCTTACATCTTTACAGAAAGAAACGGTATTTACATTATCGATCTTCAGAAGACTGTAAAGAAGCTTGACGAAGCTTACAATTTTGTTCGTGAAGTTGCTGCGAACGGCGACACAGTTCTTTTCGTAGGAACAAAGAAGCAGGCTGCTGATTCCGTTAAGGAAGAAGCTATCAGAGCTAATGTTCATTATGTAAATGCAAGATGGCTCGGCGGTATGATGACCAACTTCAAGACAATTCAGAGAAGAATTAAGAGACTTGAACAGCTCCACCAGATGCAGGAGGATGGCACATTCAACCTTCTCCCTAAGAAGGAAGTTGTTAAGCTCGAACTCGAGATCGAGAAGCTCGAAAAGTTCCTCGGCGGTATCAAGACAATGGATAAGCTTCCGGGTGCGCTTTTTGTAGTTGATCCTCGTAAGGAAAAGATTGCTGTTTCCGAAGCTAAGAAGCTCGGTATCCCTGTAGTTGCAATCGTTGACACAAACTGTGATCCTGACGATGTTGACTATGTAATTCCCGGTAACGATGACGCTATCAGAGCTGTAAAGCTTATTGCCGGTGCAATGGCTGACGCAGTCATTGAAGGCAGACAGGGTACACAAGAAGCTGTTGCTGCTGAAGAAAAGGACGAAGAAGCAGCTGCTGAATAATTTATTCCGCATTTTCGGGCAGACACAATTTATAATTATGTCTGCCCTAATTAGATTATTTGACCGTAAACGGTTATACTATAAATATTTGGAGGAATTAAAATGGCAAAGGCATCTATTGCAGAAATCAAAGACCTTATGAAAGCTACCGGCGTTGGTATGATGGATTGTAAAAAAGCTCTTGAAGAAGCAGATGGCGACACAGAAAAGGCTGTTACCATTCTTCGTGAAAAGGGTCTTGCTACACAGGCTAAGAAGAGTGGCAGAGTTGCTGCAGAAGGTATCGTAACTTCTGTTGTTGAAGGCAACGTTGGCGCAGTTGTTGAAGTAAATATTGAAACTGACTTTGCTGCTAACAATGACGAATTCAAGGCATTCGTTGCAGCAGTTGCTAAGACTGTAATCGAAAAGAACCCTGCTGATGTTGACGCTCTCAAGGCAACAGTTATCAGCGGCGGCGACAAGACTGTTGAAGAAACTCTTCAGGATCTCTTCATCAAGATCAGAGAAAATATGGTTATCCGTCGTTTCCAGAGATTTGAGGGTACACTCGTTCCTTACGTTCACGGCGGCGGAAGCATCGGCGTAATGGTCAAGCTTGATACTGACCTTGCTGCTGATAAGGTATTTGAAGTTGGTAAGGACTGCGCACTTCAGGTTGCGGCTATGAACCCTGCATACCTCGATGAAGCATCTGTTCCTGCATCTGTACTTGAAAATGAAAAGACTATCATCATGGCTCAGATGGCTGAAGATCCTAAGATGGCTTCCAAGCCTGAACAGGTAAAGGCTAAGATCGCTGAGGGTAAGGTTGGCAAGTACTATTCTGAAAACTGCCTTCTCGATCAGGCATTCGTTAAGGATGACAAGATGACTGTTAAGCAGTATGTTGATAACGCAGCTAAGGCTCTCGGCGGCTCGATCAAGGTTGTTGATTATGTTCGTTTCGAGAGAGGCGAAGGCGTTGAGAAGAAGGTTGACAACTTCGCAGAAGAAGTTGCAAGCATGGCTGGCACTAAGTAATCTCAATTTAAGCTGAATAATGCCGCTTGGATCGAATTTCCAAGCGGCTTTTTTATGCTTTTGGGAAAATAGTATTGCAAATTCTTCAATAAAATGATATGATTATAGAAGAATCTGTTTAAGGGAGTAGTTTTCAATTGGCAAAGCGAAAATTTTGGAATATCTTGATAACAGCTGTAATGATCCTGAATGTTCTGGCGATTTTTACAGGCTGTGAAGAAGATGATGGTTCAGGGCATACTTTTAAATACAATTTATCGAGCAATCCGCAGAATCTTGACCCACAGCTCGCAAGTGATGAGTCATCAATAATGGTTATTGAAAACATTATGAGTGGGCTTGTAAAAAAAGGGGCGGACGGCAGTATTCAGCCTGATGCGGCGAAAAGTTATACAATTTCCGACGACGGCTTGGTTTATACGTTTGAACTGAAAGATGATATCTATTGGGAGTCGGCAGCCGATTTCACAGAAAAGCTTACAGCCAATGATTTCGTTTTTGCTTTTCAGCGCATTTATGACAGCGAGGCACTTTTTTCACCATATATTGACGATTTTTTATGTATAAAAAATGCAGAAGCTGTGTCAAAGGACAGTCTTTCAAAGGAAAAACTGGGCGTAACTGCGACAAGTGATAAAACTTTACAGATCGAACTTGAATATCCTTGCTTTGACCTTCTGGAAAAGCTTACGTTGACAGGTGCAAAACCTTGCAGTAAAGCATTTTTTGAGTTTACAAAGGGAAGATACGGCTTATCGGCAGAAACTACAGCATCAAACGGGGCGTTTTATCTCAAAGAGTGGAATTATGACCCATATTGGGATAATAACTATATGATACTGCGGCGAAATAAGTCAAATTCCGAGAATTATTTTACATATCCATACAGCTTGAATTTCTTTATAAAAAAAGGAACAGATTCGAATATGTCAGATTTTTTAGCGGGGGATATTGATTGCACGGTTGTTTCAAATTATGATAAAAAGATTTTTGAAAAAAAACGATATGAAAGCTATGCGACTAAGACATACGGATTGATTTTCAATACTAATTCCAAGTACCTTGCTTCAAAATCAATAAGAGAAGCTCTTTCTTCATCATTCGTCAGAGTTGAATCGCAAAATCACGATTATGTATCTGGCTGCGGAATTATTCCCTTGGGAGTATCGGTTGCAGGAAGAAAATATCGTGAGCTTGTTTCTGATGAAGGCTTTAATTTATATGACAAGGGAAAAGCCTTGTCACTATGGAACAATGAACTTAAAGCAAATAATCTTGTTTCCATAGATGGATTAAAGATTACTGTACCGGAAAGTTTCGGGAAAACAGCACTCATTTCAAGCGTCACAGAGCAATGGCAGCAAAATCTTGAATTTTACTGTGGCGTTGAGGTTGTATCGGAGAATGAATATCAGTTAAAGCTTTCAAACGGAAATTATGATATTGCTTTGGTAGAGATACAATCGGAAAGCGGGACAGCAGGTGGCTTTTTGGATCGTTTTTCTTCTAATAATGATTTAATTACTCCAAATACAAGGTATGCCGTTGCAGGAGCAGCTGCACAAATTTCAAAAGCTGAAAATCTTGGTAAAGCTACTGAACTTTACACAAATGCAGAACAGATCATAATCGATTCATACGAATTTATTCCGATCTGTTATGGAAATGAATATTTTATTTTTCCGGATAACGTTACTGATCTGAATTATGATCCGATAACTCATTCGGTAGATTTTGGTGAAGCTAAATATTTTGAATAAAAAAGACTGGCTGTTAATTGAAACAGCCAGTCTTTTTGTATCTATGCGGATATATTAGCCAAAGTAAGCAACGCCGCTTTCAAAGATTTTCTGATCCTTTTCACCGGAAACGTTCTTGGATATGTCACGTCCGATACGTTCGCTGTGTCCCATCTTACCGAGGATACGTCCGTCAGGTGATGTGATACCTTCGATCGCATCAATGGAAGTATTAGGATTGAATCGGATATCCATTGTAGGATTGCCTTCAAGGTCAACGTACTGTGTTGCGATCTGTCCATTATCAGCAAGCTGCTTGATAAGCTCTTCCGAAGCAACGAAGCGACCTTCACCGTGTGAAATTGCAATTCTGTGGATATCACCTGTTTCACAGCCTGCGAGCCACGGAGATTTGTTTGAAGCGATTCTTGTGTTTACCATCATTGACTGGTGACGACCGATCGTGTTGAATGTAAGTGTAGGGGAGTCGTCCTTCATATCAACAATGTGTCCGAACGGTACAAGTCCGAGCTTGATAAGAGCCTGGAAACCGTTGCAGATACCGAGCATAAGTCCGTCACGATTATCCATAAGGTCATGAACTGCGTCCTTGATGCGTGGGTTGCGGAAGAATGCTGTGATGAACTTACCTGAGCCGTCAGGCTCGTCACCACCCGAGAAGCCGCCCGGGATCATAATGATCTGAGAATTCTTGATAGCCTTTTCAACATAAGCAACGCTGTCCTCAAGTGCTGCTGTCGAAAGGTTCTTTATTACTACAACTTCGGGGACTGCACCTGCACGTTCAAATACTCTTGCAGTATCATATTCGCAGTTTGTTCCCGGGAATACAGGAATAAGAACACGAGGTTTTGCAACGTGAATATTTGATTTTGCTCTTTCTGTTGCTGTATAGGTGAATACCTTTGCAGGCTTGTCTGTTGTTTTAATGTTGCAGGGGAATATAGGTTCAAGCTTGTCTTCCCACTTTTTCTGAAGTGCTGCCATATCAACAGTATAACCCTTGCAGTCGATCTTGTATTCGCTGATGGTTTCGCCGATAACATTTTCAACTGTGAAAGGATCACCGTTGAGTTCAATTACAAATGAGCCATACTTGGAGTAGAAGAGTGTATCTTCGGAAAGCTTCTTATCAAAGCGGAAACCGATCCTGTTGCCGAGTGACATCTTTGCAACAG
>OKTL01001319.1_pt1 | contig 10951 bp, 9 predicted proteins | sample 1606211 | NCBI WGS metagenome assembly OKTL01 (sample SAMEA3879538, study PRJEB24766) | human gut metagenome | biome: human-associated habitat; feature: feces | place: USA | collected 1985/1987 | reverse complement strand
TATAATATGCTTTATGGAAATAGGAATCAGCACGGCAACGTACTTCGGAAAGTTGCCGACGGAAGACACTTTTGAATACATAAAAGACGCAGGCGCAAATATTTGCGAGGTGTTTATGGACACTTTTTCGGAATATACGCCGGAATTCGGCAGGCTTTTCAAGGAAAACTCCGAAAAGTACGGGGTAAAGGTGTATTCCGTCCACGCAAGTAACCTGAATTACGAGCCGAATCTCAACAACCCGACGAAGCGCGCCCGCGACGACTCGGAAGTGTTTTATCGTCAGGTGCTTGCAAACGGACGTCTGCTTAACGCAAAGTCGTACACCTATCACGGCGGCACAAGGCTCAAAAGACGTCAATATACGTTCGATTTTGAAAAACTCGGGAAAAGAATCGAGGAACTGTGCGGCATTGCGAAAGAATACGGCATAGATATGTCGTACGAAACGGTGCACTGGGCGTATTTCAGTTATCCGGAGTTTTTTGAAAACCTTGAAAAATTCAGCCCGAGCGTGAAATGTACGCTCGACATAAAACAGGTCATGCAAGCGGGGCTTAATTATCGCGATTTTCTTCCCGCGATGGAAGGGCGCATCAACAACGTGCATCTTACCGACTACGACGAAAACGGAAATATTCTGCGTCCAGGGAAAGGCATCGTAGATTATTACGACCTTTTCTCGCGCCTGAAAGGCATCGGATACGACGGTCCCATGATGATCGAACTTTATTCCGGTAACTACGACAAATATTCCGACGTGAAAGATTGCGTCGATTATCTTAACGATATTTTGGGGAAAGTTAAATAAAATCGAGAGGCTTTTTTAATGAAGTACAACAAGATTGAAAACAAACTTAAATTTGATTACAACAATATGATGGCGTCTTATATCGGCGAAAACGGCTTCACCGAAAAGGACCTTGCCGAAATGAACGCGCCCGCAAAAGCCGCGTTCAACTTCGTTTCCGAAAACCGCGGAAAAGGCTGGATGGGCTGGACGGAACTTCCTTACAACCAGAAGGAAATCGTCGAAGATATTTTGGCAACGGCAAAAGACGTCAGGAAAAATTTTGACAATTTTGTAGTTCTGGGTATCGGCGGCAGCGCGCTCGGTCCCATCGCCGTGTATCAGGCATTGTGCCATCTGCACCACAACGAATTGCCGAAAAAGGTCAGAAAATCGCCGAAATTTTACGTTGAAGACAACGTCGATCCCGAACGTATGAATGCGTTGTTCGATATTATTGACCCCGCAAAAACCATGTTCAACGTCATCACGAAATCCGGCGCGACCTCCGAAACGATGAGCCAATACCTTATCGTCACCGACATTCTGAAAGAAAAACTCGGCGAAAACTACAAAAACAATATCATCGCAACCACGTCCGAAAACTCGGGCAACCTTATCAAAATCGCAAAAGCGGAAGGATTCAAAACCTTTTATATTCCCGACGGCGTCGGCGGAAGATTTTCGGAACTTTGTCCCGTCGGTTTGCTTCCCGCGGCGGTGCTCGGAATAGACATCAAAGGCTTGCTTTCGGGCGCGGAATTTATGGATAAAACCTGCAATAAATCCGCCGCATCCAAAAATCCCGCTCTTATGGCTGCGGTCTTGCAGAATATCGCAATGAAAAAAGGCTGCAATATCTCGGTTATGATGCCGTACGCCGACAGCCTGAAATATATGGCGGACTGGTATTGCCAACTGTGGGGCGAAAGCCTGGGGAAAGCGAAAGACCTTGACGGCAACACGGTAAACGCAGGGCAGACACCCGTCAAATCTTTGGGCGTTACCGACCAGCATTCGCAAGTCCAACTTTACACCGAAGGTCCTTTTGACAAGGTGGTTACGTTTATCGCCGTCGAAGCGTTCAGAAGCGAACTGCTTATCCCCGACGGCGCGGAAGAATATCCCAACGTCAACTTCCTGTGCGGCGCGACTCTTGGGAAACTTCTGAATACCGAACGCGAGGCAACCGAATACGCGCTTATGAAATCGGGAAGACTCAATAATACGATTATCCTGCCCGAAGTCAACGCGTTTACAATCGGACAACTTTTGTATTTTTATCAACTCCAAACGGCTTACGAAGGCGCGCTTCTGAACATCGATACCTACAACCAGCCCGGCGTCGAAGAAGGCAAAAACGCGACGTACGCAATGTTTGACAGAAAAGGCTACGAAGCGAAAAAGGCGGAACTCGAATCACGTCCGCAAAAATCCGAAAAGTACATAATCTGACTATGAGCAACTTTTACGCATTGATAAACCGAATGAAGTACATCAGACGTTGGTGTCTGATGCGCGCGAATTACGACGAAAACCTGTTTGAACACTCGTTTCAGGTGGCTGTCATCGCGCACGCTCTCGCGCTTATCAAAAACAAAAAGTTCGGCGGGAACGTAGACGCCGATTTCGTTGCGACCGCCGCGCTCTTTCACGACAGTTCCGAGGTCATAACAGGCGATATGCCGACGCCCGTGAAATACAACAATCCCGCGCTCAAATCCGCATATAAGGATCTGGAAAAAACGGCGGACGAAAAACTTTTGTCGATGCTCCCCGATTTTTTGAGGGAAGAGTACGAAAAATATTTCAAAGTCGATATTACAAGCGACGAAGGCAGGCTCATAAAAGCCGCCGACAAAATCTCGGCGTATATTAAGTGCGTTGAAGAAACCTTGTCCGGAAACGGTGAGTTCGCAATCGCGGAAAAAACCACGCTGAACGCAATCGACGTTGACCTTCCCGAGGTAAAGTATTTTATGGATAACTGCCTTGAAGGTTTCTTTAAGCCGCTTGACGTGCTTTGAGAAAAAAATAACGGCTCGGTAAAAAGAGCCGTTTTTTATTGTAAGTTTTTATTAAATAACAAAATTAAGACGGCACGCAATTTGCGTGCCGTTTTTGTCTTTTGTAAAAAATATTGTTAAATTATGCCGACAATCATAAGTGCGGCAACAACGACAAGGGCAATACCGCCGAGAAGACAAATGCTGCCGATGACTTTGCCTGCAACGCCCGACGATTTGACGGGAACGACGATGTCTTCTTCCTCGGCTTCTTCTTTCTTCTTCTTTTTGTCTTTCTTGTGTTTTTCTTTTGCGGGTTTTTCCGCCGCGGGTTCAACAGCCGTTGCTTCTTCCGCGGGAGCGGGCTCGGATGCGAACGATTCGGGTTCGGTTTCCTGCGCGTAACTCATATCCACAGCCGTGTCGTATTGAACGGGAGCAGCCTCGAATGCGGGAGCGTCGTAATCTCTTTCGACAACGACAGCCGCCTCGCCGTCGTCAAGGGAAGCGTTGGAAACGACTTCGCCTGCGGGCGCATTGTAAGGAGTTGCCGGAGTTTTGATTGTGGCAAGTTCCGCCGGGGTAAGTTTGCCGGCTTCCTCGTCAACGATGACTTTTGCTTTCATAAGCCAGTCGTCAACCTCGTTAAAAGCGACGCTTCTGGAATAACCCTGATCGCGGATTTGCAAAAATTTACTGTTCGCCTTCAACTTAATGCGGTTAATCATAGTAACCATTTTGTCGGTTTTGGGAACTTCGATAAATATCTCGTCAATATGAGCCTCTAATTTAGAATCCATAAAACTCCTCCCTGCTACTTCAATTCACTATACTATATAATAATATATATGCCGAAAATATTCAAGCATTTTTATGCGAAAAATTTTTCAAAACCGCAAAAATGATTGAAAATCGACGATTAAAGGGCAAAAAAACGCCGTTTAAGGGTTATTCGTTATCGTCTGGGGTGTTAAGCCGTCTGAATGTTTTGTTGCGTTTTTCAAGTTCGGACTGTATGACGTCGTTGTATTTTTCGTCGACGTTCACACAGATAACAAGGAAGTCCTTTTTCTTGTCCCGGTCGACGTATTGAAGATAAAGTTTATGCGTCATTTTTTCTTCCGCGCCCGCCAGAACGTTTTCATAAGGGATAACGCGCGGAACGAAGCCGTAAATCACCGTAAACCCGTTTTCGGAAAAATAATATTTTGAGTTGAAAAGAATCAGCAAGCAACACGTCAAAAGCAGCGCGGCGGCAACGATTGATATCGACGTAATTACAGTGTTTCCTTGCATAAAACCGCCTTTACCTGCCAAAATGAGCGCGTCAAGTACGATTGACGTAATTGAAATACAAATTACTGCGGTAATCAAAACATACACCGCGGTTGAAAATTTCATCTTGAATTTCATAAAATCACCTGAGATTATATTACCACATAAGAAATATTTTTTCAACGATTTCATCGGGGCGCGTTTCTTTTATTTGTAAAAACGTTTTGAAATTCGCGCGGTATATTGTATAATAAAATAGATTTTAATTATTTCGCGCGCTTTTACGTACGGCGTACCGCGAAACACCACTTAGCGTTAAGGAGAACTACATTGATTGACGTAAAAAGAGCCGGCGCATATTATTGCGACGGAAAATTCAAAAGTCTGGGGGAAATCCGCAGCGTTTTCACCGATAAGGAAATTTCGGAAGCGTTCAAGGGTACTATGGCGTATTCGGTACTGTCGGCGCACTCGGCGTACGGCGCGTACCGCGGCGATAATCTGAACATAAGATTTGACGCAATCGCGTCGCACGACATCACGTACGTCGGCATTATTCAAAGCGCGAAAGCAAGCGGGCTGAAAAGGTTTCCGCTCCCTTACGTTCTGACGAACTGTCATAATTCGCTTTGCGCGGTCGGCGGCACGATAAACGAGGACGACCACGTTTTCGGATTGTCCGCGGCGAAAAAGTACGGCGGCGTGTACGTCCCGGCAAACGTTGCGGTAATACACTCGTTCATGCGTGAAAAATTTGCAGGTTGCGGAAAGATGATATTGGGTAGCGACAGTCATACCCGTTACGGCGCGTTCGGCACGATGGCGATCGGCGAAGGCGGTCCCGAACTTGTGAAACAACTTCTCGGACGTACTTACGACATCAAGTATCCCGAAGTCGTCGCGGTGGAACTGAAAGGGAACGTCCGTCACGGCGTAGGTCCTCAGGACGTCGCGCTTGCCATAATCGGCGCGGTGTTCAAGGGCGGCATCGTCAAAAACAAGGTGCTGGAATTCGTCGGCGACGGCATAAAAAACCTCGATATGGAATTCAGAAACGGCATCGACGTCATGACGACCGAAACCACGTGCCTTTCAAGCATCTGGATTACCGACGAAAAAACGCAGGCATACCTTAAAATGTACGGGCGCGAAAACGACTTCACCGAAATGCACCCCGGGAAACTCGCCTATTACGACGACGCGATTACCGTGGATTTGTCGAAGGTCGAGCCTATGATTGCGTTGCCTTTCCACCCGAGCAACGTTTATAAACTCAAAGACGTCATCGAAAATCCTTACGACATTCTTAAAAAGGTCGAAAACGACTGCAAGGCGGAACTTAACAACGATAAACTTTCTTTCTCGCTCATCGACAAAATCGTCGACGGAAAGGTCAGAGTATCGCAGGGCGTCATCGCGGGTTGCGCGGGCGGCACTTACGACAATATCGCGCTTGCCGCAAACGTATTAAAAGGTGCGTCCACCGGAAACGGCGCGTTTTCGCTGAACGTGTACCCGGGAAGTATGCCCGTATATCTCGACCTTATGAAAAAAGGCAGCCTTTCGACGCTTGTCGAGGCGGGCGCGGTCATCAAACCCTGTTTTTGCGGTCCTTGCTTCGGCGCGGGCGACACCCCGTCCAACAACGGATTGTCGATACGCCATACGACCAGAAACTTTGAAAACCGCGAAGGAAGTAAGCCGTCCGGGCTTCAAATCGCATCTGTCGCGCTTATGGAGGCAAGAAGTATCGCCGCAACCGCAAGAAACGGCGGCGTGCTGACGTCTGCTATGGACGTCGATTACGACGACGAAATCAAACCGTACGAATACGACGACGAAATTTACGAAAAGAGAGTTTACAACGGCTGGCGCAATCCGTTGCCCGAGGAACAGTTGCAATACGGTCCGAATATCAGGGATTGGCCCGCAATCGACGCGCTTCCCGACAACCTTATTTTGCGAGTCGCCGCGGCAATCGACGACGCCGTGACCACCACGGACGAACTTATTCCGTCGGGCGAAACGTCAAGTTACCGCTCGAATCCCCTAAAACTTGCGGAGTTTACTTTGTCCAGAAAATGTCCCGATTACGTACAACGGGCAAAGAAAATAAAGGCGGAAGCGAACGAAGTAAAACATGGCGTCCTTCCCGAAGAAGTGAAATTTGCCCTTGAAAAAACGGGGCTCAAACTTATGGGCAGCGTCGGAATGGGCAGCGTAGTATGCGCTGTAAAACCCGGCGACGGCAGCGCGAGAGAGCAGGCGGCTTCCTGCCAGCGCGTACTCGGTGCAAGCGCGAACATCGCGCGCGAATACGCGACGAAACGTTACAGAAGCAACCTTATCAACTGGGGTATGCTGCCCCTTATTTCAAAGGACAGATTTGAAGTGACCGACGTGATAATAATGCCCGACGTCAAAACAAGGCTTATCGCGCAGAATTCGTTTTCCGCATACCTTGTGAGAAACGGCGCAGTTAAGCGCATCACCCTCGATATGGATACGATAACCCTTACGGAAAGAGACATCATTCTTGCGGGTTCGTTGATAAATTACTACGCCGAAAGCGCGAAAAAGGAGGACTAATATGCTTGATTTCGACGAAGAAAGCAAAAGGACTGAAAGCGAAGAAGTCGCCGCAAACGGGAAAGCCCCCGATAAAATCGACGACGAGTACGATTATGAGGCAAAATACGAAAAAACCTATGCAAAGTATGATTTTAAGGGCAGCGACAGGTTTGACAAAACCGGCGAATACCACACCGATAAAAGTTACGCCGCGCAGTCGACAAACGTCGAACAGGTGAAAAAAGCACCGCGCGTAACGGCGTGGACGACGTTTTTCAAGTCGATTCCTTATCCCTTGATTTGCATCGTGGTTTATCTTGCGCTCGGTTTCGCGCTGAACGCATGGCACCCCGCGTGGGTAATATTTTTGACAATCCCCGCGTACTATTCGTTCATCGAAAACTACATTACGACGGGCGAAGTCCGCTTCCCGATTTTCACAATCGTTTTGATTGCGTATCTTCTGATGGGATTTTTGGGCAAACTCTGGCATCCCGGCTGGATCGTGTTTTTTGCGTGGCCGCTTTACTTCATTTTCGACAACTTAATGCGAATCAAGCACACAAGGCTTATCGTTTATACCTTGTTTTGCATCGCGATTTACGTTGTCATCGGCGCGACGCTTAAAATCTGGCACCCGACCTGGATAATTTTCCTGACAATTCCGATTTTTGAAAGTCTTTACAACTCAACCGTAAAACTTATCAAAACCCGAAAAGCCGAAAGGGAAGAAAAGAAAGAAGAAAAAGAAGAAAGTAAAAACGACAAATAATGACGGACAGAAACGCAAAACTTCTTGATACGCTGAAAAAGGATTATCCCGACGCAAAGTGCGAGTTGAATTTCGACACGCCGTTTCAACTGCTTATCGCGGTCGTGCTGTCGGCGCAGTGTACGGATAAGCGCGTGAATATCGTCACGAGCGAACTGTTCAAGGTCGCAAAAACGCCGTCGGATTTCCAAAAAATGCCGCTTGAAACCTTGGAAAAACTCATATATTCCACGGGATTTTATCATAATAAGGCGGTCGCGATAAAGTCGCTTTCGGACGATATTGTCGAAAGGTTCGGCGGAAAAATGCCCGAAGACTTTGACGATCTCAAAAGCCTTCGCGGAGTCGGAAACAAAACTGCAAGCGTCGTTACCTGCGTCGCTTTGGGCGGCAACGCCTTGCCCGTCGATACCCACGTTTTCAGGCTCGCGCACAGGCTCGGGCTGTCGGACGGAAAAACTCCCGACGCCGTGATGAACGATCTGAAAGCGGAGTTTCCCGAAAACTGCTGGTACGACTTGCATCACACGCTTATTTTTCACGGCAGATATACCTGCAAAAGTCAGCGTCCGTCGTGCGACAAATGCAACCTTCAAGAGTTTTGCAATTATTATAATGAAAACGTACGAAATAATAAGTAAGAAACAATTTTCCGAAAAAGTCAACGAATACGTCGTATACGCTCCCGACGTCGCACACCGCGCGCGTGCCGGGCAGTTTATCATACTTCGCGCAACCGAAGACGGCGAAAGAGTGCCGTTCACCGTTTGCGATTACGACCGTGAAAAGGGCACGATTACCATTCTTGTCCAGACGGTCGGGTATTCCACGATGATTTTGGAAAAACTCTCGGTCGGCGACTCGATTTGCGACTTCGTAGGTCCGCTCGGAAAACCCACCGATTTAAGCGGTTTCGACAAAATACTGCTTGTCGGCGGAGGCATAGGTTCGGCGGTAATTTATCCGCAGGCAAAACAACTTATGCTTGAAAACAAAGCGGCGGACGTTATCGTCGGCGCAAGAAACGAAAGCCTTGTCATTTACGAAAACGACTTCAAAAAGTTTTCAAACGAGTTTTTCGTCATGACCGACGACGGAAGCGCGGGCGAAAAAGGCTTTGTGACCGACAAAATCAAAAACCTTCTGGACGAAGGACGAAAATACGATTGTATCTTTGCCGTGGGACCGCTCCCGATGATGAAAGCGGTGTGCGCGCTCACGAAAAATTACGGCGTGAAAACAATCGTCAGTATGAATACGATTATGGTCGACGGCACGGGTATGTGTGGCAGTTGCAGGCTCACCGTCGACGGAAAAGTAAAATACGCTTGCGTAGACGGGCCTGAATTCGACGGACATCTTGTCGATTTCGACGAGGCGATAAACCGCTCCAAATTTTACAAGGAACAGGAAAAAGAACACGTTTGCAGGCTTACGGGAGAGATAAGATAATGGCGGATTTTTTAAGACACGATATTGAAAATCAGCCGCCCGAAGTAAGACGGCATAACTTTGAAGAAGTGTCGCTGGGGTTTTCGGACGACGTCGCGAAAAAGGAAGCGGAAAGGTGTTTGAACTGCAAAAACGCACCTTGCAGAAGCGGCTGTCCCGTCGGCGTTAATATCCCGAAATTTATCGGTTTTATTAAGTGCGGCGACATGGAAAACGCCGTGAAAAGTCTGAAAGGCGACAACAGTCTACCGTCGGTTTGCGGCAGAGTCTGCCCGCAGGAAAAGCAGTGCGAGCTTCATTGCGTACGCCGCGAAAAAGCGGGCGGCAGCGTGTCGGTCGGCGGGCTTGAAAGATACGTCGGCGACTTTGCGATAAAACAAGGAAAAGCCCTTAAAACTTCGGACAAAGTCGGCAAAAAAGTCGCGGTTATCGGCAGTGGTCCGTCGGGACTTTCCTGCGCCGCGGATCTTATCCGGAACGGCTTTGACGTCACTGTTTACGAGGCGTTTCATAAGGCGGGCGGCGTGCTGATTTACGGCATACCCGAGTTCAGATTGCCGAAAGACATCGTGAAAAACGAAATCGAAAAACTTGAAAACGCCGGCGTTAAGTTTAAGTTGAATACCGTCATCGGAAAGACGTTTACGCTCAACGAACTTGAAAAAGAATACGACGCGGTGTTCATCGGAACGGGCGCGGGATTGCCTTCGTTTTTGAATATAAAAGGAGAAAACCTTATCGGCGTTTACAGCGCAAACGAGTATTTAACAAGGGTTAATCTGATGAAAGCGTACGATAAAGACGCCGTTACGCCGATACAACGCGGAAAGAACGTTGTCGTCGTGGGTGCCGGAAACGTCGCTATGGACGCCGCGCGAACGGCACTTCGCATGGGTGCGGACAGCGTGAAACTCGTTTACCGCAGAAGCCGCGCGGAAATGCCTGCGCGCCACGCCGAAATCGACCACGCGGAAGAAGAAGGCGTTGAGTTTTGCCTCCTTACAAACCCCGTCGAGATTTTGGGCGCGGACGGAAAAGTAACCGGCATGCGCTGTGTAAAAATGGCTCTCGGGGAGCCGGACGCGTCGGGAAGGCGCAGTCCGAAACCCGTCCCGGGGAGCGAGTTTGACGTTCCTTGCGACGAAGTCATCGTCGCTCTCGGCACAAGTCCGAACCCCGTTCTGAAAGACGGCGCGACAGGGCTTGAATTCAACGAAAAAGGCACGATTAAAATCAACCCCGAAACGGGCGAAACGTCTGTCGAAAACGTCTATGCCGGCGGCGACGCGGTAACGGGCGCGGCAACCGTAATCCTTGCGATGGGCGCGGGACGTCTTGCCGCAAAATCCATAATCGAGAAACTGAAAGGATAATTCCGAAATGCAAAAAAATATTATACTCGACTTCGACGGCACGCTTATCGACACCGAAAGGGTTATGATGCGCTCCGTCATGGAATACGCCGAAATGAACGGCGTCCCGAACGACGAAGAATTTATGCTGAAATTCGTCGGCGTCAGCCCGCAGTATATCGCTGGGCTTCTGAAAGACCGCTTCGGTGCGGATTTTGACGCTGTCGGGTTCATAAACGGCGCGGTAGATTACTTCAACAAAACGCTTGTTACGCGCCCGACGCCTCTTATGGACGGCGCAAAGGAACTGCTGGAATTTCTGAAAAATGACGGCTGGTATATGGGGCTTGCGACCTCGACTTATCGCAAAATCGTGGATTTTGAACTGAAATTTCACGACATCGCGAAATATTTCGACGTCGTGGTTTGCGGAAACGAGGTTGAGCATACGAAGCCTTCGCCCGAAATTTACCTCAAAACGGCAGGGGTTATGGGCGTGCTTCCGAAAAACTGTTTCGCACTTGAAGACAGCACGGTCGGCATAGAGTCCGCGCTTTCGGCGGGTATGAAAACGGTCGCGATTCCCGATTTGCACAAAATCAGCGACGAAAACCGCGAAAAATGCTTTGCGGTGGTCAAGGACAGATACGACGCCATAAGGTTGTTCAGGTCGCTTGACGAAAAGGAATAAATTTAGTAAATTATTTAATCATTATAAATAATAAAAAATAAT
>OKTL01001305.1_pt1 | contig 11070 bp, 9 predicted proteins | sample 1606211 | NCBI WGS metagenome assembly OKTL01 (sample SAMEA3879538, study PRJEB24766) | human gut metagenome | biome: human-associated habitat; feature: feces | place: USA | collected 1985/1987 | reverse complement strand
GGCCAGGCAATGCTGCAACAGGTCGAAAGCAGCCGTATACTCCTTTTTCACTTTCAGGCGCGATGCTTCAAGAAAGAAATAGTCATATTTACGTTGCTGCTCCGGAGTGAGATTTATTTCCTGAACGGCAACTTGCTCCGATTGTTTCTCCACCTTGCGGGATGAACCGCAGGAAGCCAACAGAAGCAGCAGCATTCCGAAAAGCAATTTATTTATTTTCGTCCAGTACCTCAACTTCTTTCCATACAGCTTGTTCGTGGCGCGCAATGACCATCTGTGCAATACGCTCCCCATCTTCTATGACAAACGTCTCAGCCGAAAGATTTACCAGGATGATGCAAATCTCACCACGGTAATCTGCATCGATGGTACCGGGAGAATTCAGCACAGTAATCCCTTTCTTCAAAGCCAGTCCGCTCCGAGGACGAATTTGCGCCTCAAATCCCTGTGGCAGAGCTAATATTAGCGCGGATATCCATTCCTGCAGAAAGTTCGGTCGCGTATGCGGGAAGCGGGTGCTTCGATTTATTGATTACTTGTATGTTCATATTCAGTCTGTTTACTATTTAACGGGCGAAAATACGCAATTTGAGCCTAAAATTCATACTTTTGCAGTTAAATAATGTGCAAATACCAAATTGTAAAGATCATGATGGACTGGAAAAGATTGATTTCAGCTAAGCGTTTCGGCATGGAAGAGTTTCACGAAGAGCGTCAGGAAAACCGTTCGGAGTTTCAGCGGGACTATGACCGTCTTGTCTTCTCCGCCCCTTTCAGAAGGCTTCAGACGTGGTTCAGACGAAAGATTTGTTCCTCACCGAGGAAGACCTTGTTCCTCACCGATGAACGACCCTTTCCTCACCGAGGAACGAAGGCTTCGACAACGGGGAACTTTAAGAACGATTATTCCAGCCAGATATTTCCTAGTTCAATCTCAACTAACTCTTTCTTGTTTCCTGACATTGACAACTCCAGCTTTTCAATCCTTTCCGGTAAAAATGCAATTTCCGTTTCCGGATGGAAATACTGTTTCAAAAATGTCGGATAAGCTATCGGCAGCAGTGCCGTGTCTGTCTGGCGTAAATCTTTCAACGGTATTCGTATGATTCCCTCCGATGATGGAGCAGGACAAGGGCTTTTATAAGTATATCCGTCTGACGTTACGAAACCGGCACTGAATCCTTCCGGAAGTGTTTTCGTTCGATTTACCCGGATACAGAGAACGCTACAATCCTTTACTCTTTCTTTTCTTTCTTCAATCAGGTTCTTTACGAACGTGCGGAGGAAATAGTGCGGATTTTCTCCTTTAGGAGTAAACCGGAACCGGAGCAAAGGCTTTTCCACCGGAGAAGAATCAACCAAAGTACGTTGGAGATCATTCCATTCGGGAAGCGTGTATGCTTCTATCCGGCTATCTGCATCCGTAATAGCCAATAGTGGTATCGCACTATCTGGGGCAACAACACGAGTAGTCCAATAGGCTCCGGAAGTATAATTCCAGTCCAGTGGATTTCCCTTTATTCCCGATGATGAATTCCTGTAACCGGAATTTCCTGTGGGATAAGTGCGAGTGCTGTTGCCCCGGCATACGATGATGTTATACCTGAAACAATCATCCTTTATTTCTGTAGCGGGTATCGTTGCTTGATAGGTATATCCGCCTGTACGTTTCATCTTGATATATGGATTATGCTCATTCCAAAAAGATATCTTATCGGTGTAGATAATCACAGAATCCGGGAATTCGGTTCCTACCACCTGTGCACTAATCGTCAAATCCTTATTTGCTTCAGTGGTTGCCGATGGAGTATGAACGACTTTATAATCCGTCACACGTGGAGCAGGAGCCACATACTCTCCGATGCGGATGGAATTCCATTGAGAGTCTGCCTGCCAGTTCTGTTTGGGCGTACAGTTTTTATGTTTCAGCAGATAGGTACCCGGACGAAGTCCGCGGATAATCCCGTCTGTCACATCTCCTTTCTGCTGATTTCCTTGATTGAGGGCCGTAAAGGTAAATTCCATCCCTAAATCAGGTATTTGCAAAGCCATGTCCCAAGCACCATAAGCGATGGTAACCACTTCTTTATCGAGTGACGGTTTGGCAAACGGATCGTTCACTACTACCGCGTCCGGCATCACTTCCAGTCTCCAGACTCCCGGTTCGAGGCAATCCATGAAATAAGCACCTGTTCCCTCATAATGAATGATCGGAGAACTGCCACAACCGGCAATGGAAACAAGTTGTGACGCATCTTTGGGCTGGGTGTTGGTATGATTGGAATAATAGAATTTCTTTCCATTATTTAATTCGCTCAAGTCCTCTGTATAACTGACACGAAAACCGTCACCAAATAAAGTGTCCTGTGGATAACTGCCGTATGATTCACCTCTTTTCAGACTGCGTGCAGCTTCGGCAGCTATCTTCATACTGATGGCTTTATGAGGCGTATAGGCAAGATTCAAGAAATGAGTCTGATATTCCGTATTGGCATAAGCGATATCCATCGGATCATACGCAAACTGGGTAATCCATTGAAAACCTGCTGTACGGAAAGTGCGTACCATGGCCGGATACATATAAGAATACATGATATCTGCCGGATCGAACTCATATACCATCCGTGTTTTCTTATCGAATCCTTTCACTTTATCGGAAAAGGGAATATCATAGCGGTCTATATAGGGAAGGAAATTTCCCTGCTGTGTCTGTCCGGATACCAGTCCGATGGGATACCATTGATAAGTAGTTCCCTGAATGGCAGTTTTGTAATAAGCCTCTACTACATATCCGTTGTGGCTTACATTATAGAATACAGGTTTGCGGTTTCCTGTTTTATTGATCGCTTTCAGCATCCGGTTGATATAGGCTTTTACCTCTTTCTTCGTACCGGAATGACAAGGTTCATTATTGATTTCGAACCCAACAATGGAGGGATCGTCTTTATAAGCTAACCCCGTATATGGATTGACGTGCTTCACCAAACCATGAAGATAGGTTTCTTGTGCAGCGATAGCTTCCGGGTGGGAGTGCATATCGCATTTATCATATTTATAGGAGAAGCCGCCCGTCTGTATGTTTCGTTCGGGATATCCGTTCCCGAAGTTGGTCTGCGCGGTAATCACAATATGAATATTGCGTTCTTTGAGTTTGGCAATCAGGTAGTCCATCAAGTCGAGATGCTCGTTTTCGAGGAGATTTCCCTGTCCGTCTGTCAGTTCCACATCCCATAAATGAATACGGTAAGCATTCAGTCCCAGACGGGAGATATGATATACATCTTTGTCTATAGCAGCTTTGCGGTCCAGTTCCAAATATCCAATGGCACGGTAAGCATGGGCGAAAGGCAGCGTATAATTAACACCGGCGGGTGTCACTCCAACGCATCACCCCATTTCCATCTATATATATAATAGGTGTAGAGGATGATTTGCCTTGCACTTTGACAAAGGCAGATATCAAACAAATAAAGGTAAGGATCAACAGTCTTTTCATGCTATCAAATTTATCGGTTTATTGACAGCAACAAAAGTAATTTATTGGTCATTTCAATAAAAGCACAGATTGGACATATAAGGATAAAAATAGGACGAAATGCCCCAAAATGCCTCTACAGGTCTTCATTAAGGTACTGGCGTGGCGTTTTTCCGAATTCTGCCTGAAAACATTTGGAGAAGTAAGAGTGATTGGAAAAGCCTACCATGTACATCACTTCGGCAATGGTAAATTTCTTTTGTTGCAACAACATGGCCGCCTTTTTCATCCGGATCGATTTGATGTATTCCACTGGAGACATTCCGGTCAGCTGTTTGATTTTCCGGTAAATCTGCTTATTGCTGATACCGGATAATTCACAAAGTGCATTTACATTCAATTCCGATTCAGAAAGATGGTCCTCAATCAGGCGGATAATGTTCGACAGAAATTTCTCATCTTGAGATTCTGCTTCGATTGGTTTAAGAACAGGCAACGATTCCAACTGCTTTTTCACCTGTGTCGCCGGAATCTCTTCTTTCTCTACGGCGATGACAGGGATATTCAGGCCAATGGAAGTTCCTTTTCCTTCGTTCGAGGTGACTCCGTTGATGTGACCGCCATGAAGTTCCGTATAAGTCTTGACCAGATAAAGTCCGATACCTGTACCTTCCTTATTGCCGGAATGTGGAGACTGGAAAAAGCGCTGGAAGATATATGGAATATCTTGTTGCGGGATTCCGCTTCCTGTATCTGAAACACAGATATCCAACAATCCCGTTTCTTCACGATAGAAAAGAGACAGACGGACGCTTCCGCCATCCGGGGTGAATTTGACGGCATTTGAAAGCAGATTATCTAAAATCACTCCAAGTTTGATGGCATCCATATCAGCATAAATCTTGGCTTTATTCGTCTCGAAATGGAATGTGATCTGTTTGTTTTCCTCATAGACAGAAAACAGGCTACGGCTGAATGACACAAGTTCGATGCGCGACAAAATCAGCAGCGAATCTTTATTATCCTCTATCCGGTTGAAGTTTAATACCTGATGAATCAATGAGTTTATTTTCATTGCATTACGCTGCACCTCCTCCAGTGTCTGTTTCTCATGCACTTCTTCTGCAACGGGGAGCAATTGACTGACAGGAGCGATAATCCGGCTAAGCGGTGTCTTTAATTCATTAGACAAATTGGTAAAGAAAGCCATTTTCTGGCGTGATTGTTCCAGAATCTTCTCTTTTTCCATCCGTTCCATTTTCAGACGGTTCTTGACACGGAAAAAGTTGATAACCCAGGCAATGAGGCTCAAGAATAAAAGAATGTAGATTATCTTTGCCCAAAGTGTGTAATACCATGGAGGGAGAATTTTAATATTCAGGATATATGGATGCTCGGAAGGAGAACCGCTCTTTTCTACTTTGCTGATTACTAGCTGATAATCCCCATAACCCAGATAATGCGATTCGTGTTGGATTGCAGGAAATTCCATTCTTTGTCCATACCTTCCAGCCGGTAGACGAATTCATGTTTTTCTTCCAGCGAGTAGGGCAGGTCTGAAAGTTCGAAAGCCAGGTTGTTCTGGTCGTATTTTAGTTCGATAGCATCGGTATAGCGGATGTTGGGAATATCCTCTCCGGTATGCGGAGACATCAGTTGATTGTTGATATATAAGGCAGTCAGTAAAATGGAGTGTTCCGGCTGACTCATGGCTTGTATTTCGGGACGGGATATGCCGAACCCGTCTGCACCTCCCAGATAGATATTTCCATCTTCCGGATCAAACATGAGACTGGTGAAACGTTTATCCGTCAGGCTTTGCTGGCGGGCATCCATTGTTCTCCGGTCGATGATCCAAAGTCCGTTAGTGGTGGAAACCCAGATATGTTCTTTTACAGAGGTCATAGACAGAATCTCGTTATTGCTGAAATTGCCGAAAGAGATACTTTGCTGACTCGAGTCTTTGGGATTGATACGCATCACCCCTCCGTGAAATCCTACCCAAAGCATGCCGTCTTCATCCCGTAAAAGGTAGTTCGGGCTCTTCTCGCCACTTAATTCATCGGCAAACAGCTTTGTCACTTGCCGCGTACGGGCATTGATTTTGTCTATTCCTTTGCTGTTGTATAACAATACCCATACATTACCTTCCGCATCAGGGACAATCTGATTAATGAACATCCCCGACAGCCCATTATGAATGGAATAATTTTGATCGGCCACATACGATCTTCCGGCAGATTGTATCAGTTTATGTTTGTCCACTACAAAGATGCCTCCGAGACAGGTGGCGATCCAAAGCTTCCCGTCAGTATCTTCAAACAGGTAATAAGCCCAGTTGGTATTATAAGTTCCTGTACTGTCTACGATGTTGTAGTGTACAAATTGATGGGTATTATAGTCATAGCGGTTGATACTTCCGTCTGTGGCTATCCATAACTGCTGTTCTCTATCCTCGTAGATGTGCCGTATCCGGTTGTGGGATAACGGATGGTTTTTATCCCCCATTCTATACCAGATAGCATCGTGTTTATTGCCTGCAGGATGGGTGAACCGGATCACTCCGTTTGTACCTCCGAACCAATAGAATCCTTTGGAATCCCGGAACAGGGAATAGAACTGATTTCCGTCTCCTGTGCCTGTGATTTGAGAAATCGGTACAAATTGCAGCGCACTGTTATAGCGTGACAGGGAAATGCCATAATCTGTTCCCAGCCAGATATTATGTTCCTGATCCGAGAATATGTTCCAGATAATATTGTTGGTTAGTGACTGGATATTGCGTGAATCGTGAATGATATGCTGCAAAGGTTCTTTGTCATTCTGGTACACATAAAGCCCGTTGTCTGTACCTGCCAGCAAATTTTCATCTCCGTCCAGTGCCAGTGATTTGATGGAGTTGTTATGAAATACCTCTATCGCCTTCATCTCTCCTGTAGTGGGATTGTATTGGAAGAGATAACCTTCCATCCCGATCCAGATACATTGTCGGGTGGTGTCTTCCAACAGAGAATTGACAAACAAATTGCTGCCTCCCCGGTTAACGGGCAAAAGGATGTTTTCAAATTTTCCACTTGCCTGTACATAGCGGCATAATCCGTTGTAAGTACCTATATAAATTTGATTATCTTTTGTATGAATGATGGAATAGATGGTGTTATGAGGCAATCCGGTCTGTTTGCTATCGAAATGATTCAGTTGACGGCTTTTTAACTGATAAGTATATAATCCATTCAACGAACCTATCCACAATGTATCTCCCTGAAGTACCATGGTACGGACATCCGTTGGGAAATCAGTATCCGGTTGCTCATATTTGTCTGTTCGATAGTTATAAACAAGAATCCCGTTATCTGTTCCCAGATATAAATAAGTGTTATCTGCTATAATACCGCAGTAGATACGTGTGTTAGTACGTTCTCCATACGTGAAATGCTGTTGTGTGGAATAACCGTCATAACTGAATAAACCCTTGTTGGAACCTACCCATATCAGTCCCTCGCTATCTTGCAGGAAGCAACTAATCACCGAAGCTTCGGCTCCGAGATAGATGTTGTCGAATTGCTGATAATTTACTTTTTGCCCATACACATTGCCACTGCTACAGTAGGCAAGGATGAGAAAAAGAATTGTTGTAATTCGTTCGCGCATGGTGTTAGGTTTGCAGGTTTTTAAATCTGTAATTGTTGTAAAAGTATTCCTTCTTTTCTGCAAATGTAGGAAAAATGTCGGTTACACTTGTAAATATCCCGCTCTTTTTGTTCCTTTGCTATCTATTTATAAACAGAAAACTTACGTATGAGAAAACTAATTTATTGGCTTTTATTGCCGTTGGCAGTGGCTGTGAGTGCATGTGGCGGTAAAAAAGGATCTTCAGATAATACGTCGACATTGGCGATGATAGACAGTGTGGATGCTCACGGATTGCAGCGTATGCAGACGTCTAAGAGCGAAACCGACTTTAAATTTAAGGGGAAAGATTATCATTCCCTCGTTTCGCGTACTCCGGATGAAAATCTGCCCCATGTGACAAACGAGCTGGGAGATACCTATGTCGACAATAAAATAGTGTTGCACCTGACTCGTGGTAATGAAACCGTGTTGAACAAGACCTTTACCAAGAATGATTTTTCATCGGTAGTCGATGCGAACTTCCTATCTAAGTCTATATTGGAAGGCATTGTATATGACAAGACCACTCCGCAGGGAATTGTGTATGCAGCGAGTGTTTGTTATCCGCAGACTGATTTGTATATGCCGCTTTCTATAACGATCACTGCCGATGGAAAAATGAGTATACAGAAAGTAGATATACTTGAAGAAGATTATGACGATGAAGCCCCCAATTAAGTTTGTAGGCGGGTGTTGACAGTAAAATTACACAAATGTGAAAACATTTGAGACAAAAGAAAGGCAGCCAATGAGGTTGCCTTTCGTATTTTTGCACCGTCAACAAACTTAATACCGAATAGAATGAAGAAAAACATTTTTGCTATCTGTGTGGTAGCAGTAGGATGTACGGCACTGACCGCTCAAACCCAAGATACACAAACGTTGGTTCCGCTTACGGAACGGGTAAACGTGCAGGCGGATTCGGCACGCGTCAATCAAATTATAGACGATTGCTGGGTAGCAGTAGGGACTAAAAAGCCTCATGCAATTCAACGCGACTTCACACGTATGTTCAACGGTAAGCCTTCCTATCGTTTTGAATTGAAGGAAGATGATAACACCCTGTCAGGATATGCCAAAGGGGAAACAAAAGGGCGTGCGGAATTTTCTTATTGTTATGCAACTTCCGATGATTTCAAAGGCCTGCCTGCCGATGTTTATCAGAAAGCACAGATTACCAAAACTGTATATCATCATGGGAAAGGTATTTGTCCGCAAGGAGCTTCCCGCGACTATGAGTTTGCCGTATATATTCCTTCTTCATTGGGTAGCGATGTCTCGACAATTTTTGCCCAATGGCATGGGATGCCGGATCGTACATTGGTACAAACTCCACAGGGAGAAGTGAAGAAACTTACGATTGACGAGTTCGTTGAACTGGAAAAGACTACGATCTTTAAAAAGAATGAAGGGCACGAGAAAGTAGCCAAGCTGGATAAACAAGGTAATCCGGTGAAAGACAAACAAGGAAATCCTGTATATCAGGCCGGAAAGGCCAACGGATGGCTCGTGGAACAAGGAGGCTATCCTCCATTGGCGTTCGGGTTCTCCGGCGGATGGTTCTATATCAAAGCAAATTCCGACCGTAAGTGGCTGACGGATAAAGACGACCGTTGCAACGCAAATCCCGAAAAAACACCGATCATGAAACCTGTAACATCAGACTATAAAGCATCGACCATTGCTTACAAAATGCCTTATGCCGATTTTCCGAAAGACTGCTGGATTACATTCCGCATTCATATTGACTGGACAGTCTATGGCAAAGAGGCGGAAACGATTGTAAAACCAGGTATGCTCGATGTGCAGATGGACTATCAGGAAAAAGGGAAAAAGGTTAGTAAACACATTGTAGACAATGAAAAAATCATGATTGGACGTAACGACGATGATGGTTATTACTTCAAGTTCGGTATTTACCGTGTAGGTAATAGCACTAAGCCGGTATGTTACAATCTGGCAAACTATTCAGAAAGGTAATTAGTCAGAAGGTAAAAAGAGAGTGATATCCGGATGTTCTTTTTGTGCGCATCCGGATATTTTTTTAGTTCTTTTACCGTTTATTTGTCAGCGCAGCAATGATAGTGATACCATTTTTACTGTCATAATTTGCTGATTGTAATAAAGTTAAAAATGATAAAAAATAGGACTGCATCTAGTAAGTACGTGTCAGGTATGCAAAAAGATTTGTTTTTTTGCCGCTTGCCAAATGGCATATATAAAATAACTAGTGATGCAAATGATGAACAAAAATGGGTTTAGCCGATGTGCAGAGTTCTACATCGGTCGTTTGCGAAAGGAAGGAAGGCATTCTACAGCGCATGTCTATAAGAATGCTATCTTCTCTTTTAGCAAATTTTGTGGCACGTCCAATGTGTCGTTCAGACAGGTCACCCGCGAGCGTTTACGACGTTACGGGCAGTATCTTTATGAGTGTGGCTTGAAGCCTAATACGATTTCTACGTATATGCGTATGCTTCGTTGTATTTATAATCGAGGAGTGGAAGCAGGTAGTGCACCTTACGTACCCCGATTGTTTCATGATGTTTATACGGGAGTAGATGTTCGCCAAAAGAAAGCTTTGCCTATCGGTGAATTACGTAGACTTTTGTATGAGGATCCCAAATCGGAGCGTTTGCGTCGTACGCAGGCTATTGCTGCCTTGATGTTTCAATTCTGTGGAATGTCATTCGCGGATTTAGCTCATCTGGAGAAATCAGCTTTAGATCAGAATGTGTTACGGTATAACCGTATCAAGACTAAAACTCCGATGAGTGTGGAAATACTTGATACTGCAAAGGAAATGATTAACCGGCTTCGTAGTAATCAGGATTCTCATCCGGATTCTCCGGATTATCTGTTTGATATTCTTAGTAGTGATAAGAAACGGACGGATGAAAGGGCTTATCGGGAATACCAGTCTGCCCTTCGTCGATTTAACAACCGTTTAAAGGACTTAGCGAGAGCTTTACGTTTGAAGTCTCCTGTCACTTCTTACACACTTCGTCATTCTTGGGCAACGACAGCGAAGTATCGGGGAGTATCGATTGAAATGATTAGTGAATCATTGGGACACAAATCTATAAAAACCACACAAATCTATTTGAAAGGCTTCGGACTTAAAGAACGTACGGAGGTGAATAAAGGGAATTTATCTTACGTGAGAAACTGTTGTGTAGACAGATGGTAGATATATAAAATATTGATAATCAGAAGTAAAATGTGTGTGTTACTTCTTAGGTAACGGAACTTAAATTTGACGCAAAGATAGACAAAAACACGAATAGTAAGCAAATATTCTTCCACTTTTTTTCGTTTTATCTGAAACATAGAGCAAAAAACTGTCTGAACATGAAATAATCTTATTTCCATGCTCTATACTTTTTCATTGCCTAATTCAATAGTTTTCTTATTGAATATTAGGCTTTTCCATTTTCTACGCCTTTGTCATGTATGTGATTTCTATTTTCACTGTAGTATGCGTTTCGTGTATGTATTGTCTGTTACCTAAGAAGTAACGGATGAACATGGGGTAAAAAAATATGATTTTAACGAAACCAAAATCAGTAAATGCCGGGCCTAGTAGTGGGACAGGGGAAGGCGTAGCACACTCAAAACGCTGGTATGTAGCACTCGTTCGAATGCACCACGAGAAGAAAGTTGCCGAGCGTTTATCTAAGATGGGAATTGATTCTTTTGTTCCCGTTCAGCAGGAAATTCATCAATGGAGCGACCGTCGTAAGATAGTTGAATCTGTTCTTCTTCCAATGATGGTATTTGTTCATGCTGATCCATCTGAACGTAAAGAAGTTCTAAGCTTTTCTACAGTGAGCCGTTATATGGTGATGCGTGGAGAAAGTACTCCAGCAGTGATTCCTGATGAACAGATGGCTCGTTTCCGTTTTATGCTTGATTATTCAGAA
>OKTL01001302.1_pt1 | contig 11097 bp, 7 predicted proteins | sample 1606211 | NCBI WGS metagenome assembly OKTL01 (sample SAMEA3879538, study PRJEB24766) | human gut metagenome | biome: human-associated habitat; feature: feces | place: USA | collected 1985/1987 | reverse complement strand
GCAGTAAATATACAATGGACGCAAATGTTAATTTGCAAACTTCTTCAATGAATACGAGCAATATGTCACGCAGTCCTATTGGCTATGCATATTTCATTTTGCGACAGCTTCCCGATTGGGAAGAAAATGCATATGCAACACACGGGTTTAAAGACGCTATTCAGGCTCCGGTTAACACTGACGGTGATAAAGCTGTAATCACCGAAACCTGCTATCCTTATCCTTTCAGATATTGGAACGCCGGCACATCTTGGATGATTAACCCACTTTATGAAACTCTTCTTTCATATGGTAATATCAATATTCCTTTAAGTGATGAATTTGACCTTGAAAATCTTAAATCGGTTCTCTCTGTTACCGAAAAAGACTTAACAGAAAGTCAAATTGAAGAAATTAGAAAGCGTGGATATTTAAGGCTTGAAGAAGATATTTTATATCCGCTTTTGCTGAAAAGTGCAAATTATTGGAGTCAGCTGATGAGCCCTGAATATTATACCGCAAAAGACGGTTCTATTCATTATGAAGATGGTAAAACATCATTAAATGACGGTGAAACATATTGCATTTTGCCAAGCTATTCGCCTGAAAATAATCCGTCAAATTATAACAGCCCATCAGATGCTAACTGCGCTATTGATATTTCGGCCTGCCGTGATAATCTTAATATGCTTATTAAAGTTATGGGCGATATTGATAAAAGTGCAGATACTTCTAAATGGCAGGAACTTGAAAAAAATCTTCCGCCGTATCTTTATGATGAAACAGGTGCTCTTAAAGAATGGGCAACAACTTCATTTGATGAAAATAATGAACATCGTCATTTAAGTCACCTTTACGGTGTATGGCCGCTTTTTGAAACGCAGGGAAATGATGAACTGTCAAAAGCCTGCGAGCAGGCAATTGCAAACAGGCAGAGTGAAAATGAAGCGTCACACGCACTTGTTCACCGCAGTCTTATTGCTTCAAGGTTAAAGGATTCAGATTCTTTAACAGATGCCCTCGTTAAACTTATGAACCATAAAATCAGGTATGATTCACTAATGACTAACCACGATTATGACCAAGGCAGTTGCTATTGTACTGATTTTGCGATAGGCTATCTCGGTATTATAAATGAATCACTTGTTTATTCACATAATAACGATATTGAGTTTCTTCCTGCCCTGCCGAATTCGGGTTTTGAAAACGGAACGCTTAAAGGGATTAAAACCCGTAACCGTGCTACCGTAACTGAATTAAAATGGACAGACGGCGGTAAGACAATAAGCGCAACCGTTACTTCGGATATTGACCAAAAGCTTAATATTAAAGCCGGCGGCAAATCACAAACAGTTGAATTTAAAGCAGGAGAGAGTAAAACATTTAAGTTTTAAGTGTTTAAAAGGATATAGCCAAAGCTGTATCCTTCAGTTTATCGAAAAGTGTTCAAGAAATCATACCTTCCGGATTTTTCCTGATGGTGAAAATTGTGATTCTTATCGATTGCCTGCTATGTTTGATAGCCTTAAGGATTATGAAATACAAAAGAGTGATAAAGTAATAGACTTTGCGTTTCAAATAACTCCTCAATGTAAGGTTTGCAATTTTTCATACGAATATGCTCTGCAAAGAAAGCAAAAAACAGATATGCTTAAATTTGCTTATCCTTTAATAATCATTCTGTTAATTTCATTTGCAGACAGCGAAATCTCAACGGCTATATATCCGTTATCATACGCAAATTCCGCATTTTTCTCCTTAGGTTTTGAAACCTCTTTTAGAAGTTCTATCTGTTGCGGCGTCGGCATTTGCGGACAACCCATTTTTTCCATAATGTGTACAAATTTGAAAATCCCAAATCAATTACATACTGTGTAATTGATTTGGGATTTTCCGCTTTAATTTTCAGCGTGATGCTTTCCGCATTATCCGTTTCATCAAAATCAAGTAGGGATGCGATAATATGAATTTCACCGTTTTTATTGAACACGGCAACATCCGCATTCCCCGTGTTTGAAATATCATAGCAACGGTTTCCGGCATATTAGTGCGTAGAAACAAAATCAACAGGCGTATTGCCTTTGCTTCATAAATAATCCCCCGTTATTGACTGAATTTTTAAGTATCAATCTGATTTCATAACAGACAAATGAAAAATTCCTGTCAAGCATTTTATTCAAATCATTCGCAATTTCGGAATAATACAACAATCCGGATTACTATATTATGTCGGCTGTATAATTGACAAAAATTTAACTAAATATCCATTGACACACACTTTACCTTACAATATAATGAAAGCAAATATACCATTTATAAGGGAAGTGACTTAATGATGAAAAAAATAACAGCAATATTGTTGGCACTGTGCATGGCAATTTCCGTTTTGCCGATAACCGTTCAGGCGGCATCAAAGCCGGATATCAAAGTGGGCGATTATGTAAAAATGGGCACATATAACAATGCCTCGATTCTTTGGCGATGTGTAAGCATTGACGATAACGGCCCGCTTATGCTTGCAGACAGAATTATTGACACTCTTGCATATGATGCCAAAACAAACGACAACAGCAATTCAAAATCACACAGCCGAAGCTATAAGCGTGATAATTACGGTTCTAACTATTGGAAAGACAGTAATATGCGCTCTTGGCTCAATTCAACCGCAGATGCAGGCAAGGTTGATTGGCTTTGCGGCAATCCGCCGAAGGATGGCTATGTCAGCGGAATGGGTGCTTATAATGACAAAGCAGGCTTTCTTAATGCTTTTTCAAAATCGGAAATTGCGGCAATGAAAACCGTTACCCAGCGCTCTCTTGTTTCTCATCCCGAATACAATAAGGGCATTGTCAATGGTGATGCAAATTCGGATTTGTACTACTATACAGACATTGCATATGCGGCAATAAATTACGATAGTGCATATTTTGAAACCACAACCGAAAAGGTTTTTCTTCTTGATGTAAAGCAGGCTAATGCCGTGTGGAAAAATCTTAAAGGTTATTATATTGCTTACAATAGCAACGGAATGGCTTGGCCTTATTGGCTTCGCACCCCTGTTACCGATTGCAATCACGATATGCGATACATCAGCTCAAGCGGTGAAGTTGGCAGATACGCTCCGTGGTATTCCGATTTGGGCGTAAGGCCCGCGTTTTATCTCGATTCCGAATATTTCGTTTCCACTTCGGGCAGCGGCTCACAAAGCAATCCTTATATAGGCTCTGCTCCAAATAAGCAAGAGGCCGATTATACAATTTCGGAACCTGCCGAGGAGGCTAATCCCGACTGGAATGTCAGCACTGAGCAAAGTATTCAACTTACCTTGGGACCATGGTATTCCGGTGACGGAAAATACGCCAACTCCACCATTCCGGTATACACTATTCAAAAAACACGAAGCGACACGGAAAATATGGTTGTTGTTGTTTGCGGCGAGGGATATACAAAAAGCCAGCAAGGCAAATTTATCAACGATGTTAAACGACTTTGGCAGGAGGCCATGAAATATGAGCCTTATCGAAGTTATGCCGACAGGTTCAATGTTTACGCTCTTTGCACAGCTTCCGAATCAACTTTTGATAATGGCGGAAGTACATTCTTTGATGTTATAGTTGACAAATATAATTCTCCTGTTATTTCCAACAACCTCCACGGAAGCCAATGGAAAAATCATATTTTTGAAAGATGTATCGGACCTGAATTTATTGAGAAAATCCACGATGCTCACATCAAAAAAACAACCGACCCGAATACAATTCCGATGAAGCCGAACGGTGAATCGAACGAATATGAGCCGTATTATTATGTTCACGATTATATTGCCCAGTTCGCTATGGTTGTAAATACAACGAATGATTTCGGCGGTGCTTATAATAACCGTGAATACGGTTTCCATTATTTCATTTCGCCGTCAGACAGCTACCGTGCACCAAAGACCTTTGCACATGAGCTTGGGCACAGCTTGCTTGGCCTTGGTGATGAATACAGCACCGGGTATTTGCTTGAAGATAAAGAGCTGAAATCGCTTAATCTTTCCTCGGTTGAAGACCCTGAAAAGATAAAATGGAGGCAGCTTTTAGGCTTTAGAAACACCTATACCTGCCGCAATGCATACGGCTCAAAAATGCTTGTTTCAAGCTATGAGTGTATAATGAGAGACACTAATTATCAATTTTGCGAAGTTTGCCGCTTGCAGGGCTTCAAGCGAATGTCTCAGCTTGTTAATGATATAGATCTCTATGTTGCGCCTCCCGAAGTAAAGGAGTACACGGGTGCATATTCAAGCCCCTCCGATTTCACAGATCTTGAAACAAGCGCATACTATAATTATACATATAATCGCAGCGACCGGCTTTTAAGCGGCAACAGCAAAAGCAGATTTAATACCGATATGAAGGGCAAAAAAATCGAGCTTAGAACCGTTATTCAAAATATTTCGGATAAGAAAATCCGTCAGCTTAAATTCAAAATGTGGATTAAGCATTCCGACGGAAGCGTTGCAACAGATTCTTCGGGAAATCCGCTTCAAACAGTGCAAACCTTTGATATTCCGACTTGGAACGATAAAGCGAATTTTTGGCCGATCGGCGCTTTGGATCATATCAAAAGCGACTTTAATTCGGGCCTGAAAAGCTGCTCGCTTATTTATCAAATTCCGTCTGATGCACAGCTTAAGAACGGCGATACCGTGGCATTTCAGGTGCTCGATGAAAACGGAAATGTGCTTGCAGACGACAATACGGAAACACAGCGCTACACAACCGTTTCAATTCAGTATAAATTTGAGGACGGCTCTGAAATTCCAAACACTGCCGGCGGAACATTTACCGTGCCATACGGCACAAAGCTTGATTTAGTCCCTGCAAAATCGCTCTATGGCTACGAATTTGTAAAGGCAGACGGCTTAAATAAGCCTATTGTTTCGGACGGAACGGTTGTTACATATTATTACAAAAATAAAAACGAAGAACACACTCACACATGGTCTGCTTGGAAATACAATAATGATGCTGTTTATAATTCATCAAGCGATTATAAAGACGGCACGCAGACTCGTACTTGCTCCGCTTGCGGTGAAAGCGAAACAAAAGAGGCACCGAATACGGCTCTTCTTCGCCGCAGAGGTAATGCATTGTCGCTTGAAAGCAGTATCACCCTTGCAACTTACATTACAAAAGATGTAGTCGATTATTATGACGAAGTGTATGCCGAGTTTACTCGAAACGGTAAAACCGAAAAAGTGTATCCGTCGGGTAAAACATTAACTTCAAATTCAATCGTTTATTGCATATTTGATTATACGGGTATTTCACCGCAGGCCTTAGGTGATGATGTAAGTATTACATTCTATGGTGTTAAAGACGGTGTGACATATAACGGTAATGCTTATAAATACAGTGTAACCGACTATATTAAGTCAACCTTAAATAAACCAACATCTTCTGCAAAGCTTAAAACTTTGCTGGTGGATTTGGTATATTACGGTGAGGCTTGTCAGGTATATCAAAACTATAAAACCGATAATTTACTTACCGATATACTTACCGATGAGCAAAAAGCACTTCGCAGCACGGCTGATTTGAATTTAACAAATATAAAGAATGCAAGCTATGAAACCTGCGGAAACAGGCTTGTAAAGTTTGGTACGGCATTGAGGCTGAATAATTCGGTTGAAATTGCAATACCGCTGAATATGACCAATGTTACTCTTGATGACCTTTCATTCAAAGTAAAAATAGGTTCAAGAACATTGACATATACCTATGCCGAAAATCCGGATAATTTTGAAAAAGGCAAAGACGGTTATTGGTATTTCTATTTTGACGGTGTTTATGCAAATCAAATGAGTGATGAAGTATTTATCACTGCATACAAAGGCGATGAACAAGTCAGCTATACGCTTAAGTACAGCGTGGAATCTTATGCCGCAACTGTTACTGATGCAAAGTTAAAAGCAGTTACGGACGCAATGATGCGTTACGGCAATTCCGCAAAAGCCTATGCAGGTAAATAATCGGCATATCAGTTTTAATTTTAGGTATGAAATAATTAAGGAGGTATTAAGATGAAGGAAAAGTATATCAAACCTGATTCGTACATTCAAAAGTTTGCTGCCGTTGATGTAATTACGACATCCGGTGGCGGCGATGAACCGATTGTCACTCCACCTGATTGGAACGACTAAAGAGTAAAGGAGTCAAGATTTTATGTCTTGACTCCTTTTGACTGCTTAGCAATTGATGAACCCCCACGGTTCTACCGGTGGAATCTTTTCTGAAGAGATAAAAACAAACGACAGATGATTTCTCATCTGCCGTTTCAATGTTATCGTGATTCTTTTTTATCCTTGCTTTCTGCTTTTTTCTTTGGCCTTTTGCGGATTTTCTTTGCATACAACAGCGATTTGCATCTGGTGATTTTTAACGCTTAAAACCTTTATCACAAGCCCTGCAGCAACACAATGCTTTTCAGCGTTGAATCATATGCCCGTTTGGTAAGGGACAATTACAAGGACAAACCGCTTGATAAAATGACAACTGCAATGATGCTTTACGGAAACAGCGCAAAAGCATACGGAGCATAAGAGAGGAGGAAAAAATGGAAGAATATGTAAAACCCCAGGTAGAAATACAACAGTTTACAATTTGCGATGTTATTACAACTTCCGGTGTTAACAACAGAGAGCCTATTGAAACACCGGATTTATAAAAAATTATAACAGCTTTAAAAAAACAGCTTTGAGGGGGCACACTCCGCAAAGCTGCTCTTTTTCTTTTTATTCTGCATACGTGGAATTACACCTGAAATTTGCAAATTACCACACAAACATTGTGCTTATTGAAAAGAACGGAAAAAAGCTACTTGAAACGGAGGTTAACAGAGAAAACGAAGAAGGACTTACAGACCGCTCTTTATTGGATATGGAAAACATTTGGAATTTTATAAACACGGCAGACATTGCAGATATTTATAAAGTGCTTTCCCGCCAAATAAAATACAACACGGCAATTTCAGAGTAGGTAGATGCAGGAATCCTTGGATATAATATGCATATACGAGCCCGGCAATTCCGTGACGGAGACGGAATTGTTACAAAGAGCGCCGATGCAACAATATGCAACATCGGAAGGCTTGGAAAAGACGGCATGAAAGAAACAAACGATGAAATCATCATTATGGTTGGCAATTGCTGATTCAAAAGCAAGCGCATAAATCAGCAAAGCATTTTATCCCACATTCCGTTTAAGATTTTATATCAGCAAAAAAAAAGAGGGCTTTAAGTTTTGTTGCTTAAAGCCCTCTTTTTAGTTTGTCATTTTATATTCAAAAACAGCAGAGAACGCAATTATCTGCTTATATATTTTTCAATAAAGCTCTCAACCGTGTTCCAATAAAGCTTGGGTGCAACAGAAGACGAAAGTGCATGCCCTGCTCCTTCAACAGTAAGAATTTCTTTTTCGCAGGCTGCCGCAGAATATAAATCACCGAGCATGCTGTATGGCACAAGCTCATCATCCGAGCCGTGAATAAAAAGAGTTGGTATGCGGCTCTTTTTAACCTGCTCAAGAGCGCTTGCCTGCCTGAAATCATATCCGTCACGAATCTTTGAAAGTTCCGATGCAGCATTAAGCACGGGAAACCACGGAATATGCATAACCTCTGCCTCACGCTTAAACTCATCCCACTCCGATGTGTAACCGCAATCCGCAATTACTGCTTTAACATTCGGCGGCAGCTCCTCACCGGATGCCATAAGCACCGTTGCCGCTCCCATGGACACACCGTGAAGAATAATTTGCGCATCGGGCTCCCAAGCAATGATCTTTTTAATCCATTTTATAATATCCAAACGCTCAGGCCAGCCCATCCCGATTTTTGTTCCGCAGCTTTCGCCGTGTGCCCTTGCATCCACAGCCAAAACATTATAGCCAAGTGAGTAAAATTTATTTACAAAACCTGCCATATGCTTTGCTTTACTTGTGTATCCGTGGCAAACAAGGGCATATTTGGTGCCGCTGTTTTTAAAAAGCTTTCCGTGCAAACGAAGTGAATCCGACATAATATAAACGTCCTTGCCGTTTGCACAATACCACTCTTTCATTTCCGGCGTGCCCGTTAATCCGCTGTATTTTGCACTTGCCTCTTCATCATTGCCGGCAGTATTCGTGGCCTTTTGAACCAAGTTGTTGAGCTTGCTCATATGTATGGGTGATTTTGTGTTTATGGCAAAATCATAAAATATTTCTGCCGACATTGCAGTTAAAGCTGTCAGCCCGCAAAGAGTGCCGAAAACAGCACCTGCGCCTTTTCTGTTCATAAAACCCCTCCCGCCTTTTTAGATCATATCAAAACCGCAAAAATAATTCATTTTGCTTTATGAAGATGATTCTTGTTTTATAAGATTATCTTATTTTTTGCACATATACATAAGATGGCAACTTAAAAAGAAAACATCTTGCTTATATAAAATCATATTTTTGGCGGAAAGTCAACAAATTATCCGAAAAGAAACGGCTTTAAGCAGTGCTTGACTTTTGATTGCTGATTCAAACTTGGCTGCACGGCGGCTTTTGCCGTCACATTTTATTTTCCGTGTCAATACTTATTTAAACCAAATAAAATACACACCTGCCGCACAGGTGTGTATTTTGCATAAATGATAATTCAGTTCTGTTTCCACACTTCATCTGCAATTTCTTTTACGAGTTTCAGCTTTGCCCATTGCTCATCCTCGGTAAGCTTATTTCCGATTTCGCAGGAAGCAAATCCGCACTGCGGACTGAGGCAAAGCCTTTCAAGAGGAATATATTTTGCAGCCTCGTTAATTCTTGCGATAATTTCTTCCTTGCTTTCAAGCTTTGGTGATTTTGTTGTTACCAACCCCAAAACAACGATTTTATCATCCGACACCTTTGCAAGCGGTTCAAATCCGCCGGAGCGTTCATCATCATATTCCAAGAGAAGTGCATCAACATTTTCGTTTGCAAAAACCCAATTTGCAACGGGAGTGTAAGCGCCGCTTGAAAAATAGGTTGAATGATAATTGCCGCGGCAAATATGCGAGGTTATTACCATATCCTCCGGCTTGCCTTCAAGTGCAAGATTATTTACCTTAAGAAGTCTGTTTTTATATTCATCCGCACTTACGCCGAAAATCTCTGTTCCGTTTTCCGTAAGAGCAGAGCCCCAAGAACAATCGTCAAGCTGAAGATTTCGGCAGCCGGCTTCATAAAACTGCGCAATAACATTTTGATAAGCAGATGCAATATCATTGATAAGCTCATCATCCGTTGCATAAAATTTTCTTGTTTGCTCAATATTTCCCGGAACGGTGAGCTGTAAATAAGTTTGTGCCGGTGCGGGAATTGTGTATTTGGCAACCGTGTTCTCATCCTCAAATTGCTTTAAGAATTTGAAATACTCAACAAACGGATGTGCCTTTGCTTTGAATTTTCCAACCAGATAAGTATCATCCAGCACAGCAAGCTCGCCGTTAAACGGAACTCCGCCGCCCGTTGCCTTGTGCTCAACGCCATTAAATCCCCACATAAAATCAAGATGCCAAAATGTGCGCCTGAATTCGCCGTCTGTGATTGCGTGATAGCCAAGCTCTTTTTGCTTTGCAACAAGCTTTGTAATTTCATTGTTTACAATGCCGTCGTATTCCTCTTTTGTGATTTCGTTATTTTCAAATTTGATTTTCGCATTTTTCAATGCCTGCGGCCTTAAAAAGCTGCCCACAAAATCATATCTAAACGGTGTTTTCAATTTGCTCATATCTAAACTGTCCTTTCAATTTGTTATAAGCACAGTTTATCACACAAAAAACATTTTGAAAAATACATATAATTTGCGGTTTGCCATAGTTTTAATCTATGGGCAAATGCTTTTTCAGCGCCTGAATATAGGTATCAGCATAACGGGAAAGCATAATATTTTTCTTTTTTATAATACCTATGTGCATAGAGCAATCCATATTCAAAGGCCTTGCAACAATATCCTCGCCGTTCAATTTGCTGTCAATAACGCCCGAGCTGACTGTAAATCCGTTTAATCCGATTGCAAGATTGAAAAGCGTTGCACGGTCGCGCACTTCAATACTTTTCGGCATATCAAGCACGCTCAAAAATTCCTCGCTGAAATAAAATGAATTTCTCTCCCCTTGCTCATAAACCAAATACGGATAGGGCTTTAATTCCTCAAGATTTATTCTTTCTTTTTCGGCAAGAGGGTGATTTTTGCTTATAAAAACATGTGGAGAGGCTTCAAACATTTCTTCAAAAACAAGGTCGTTTTTCTTAAACAGCTTTTGTAAAACTTCCTCGTTGCTTTCGCTCAAATACAAAATGCCAAGTTCGCTGTTACCGCTTGCAACATCATCTATAATTTCGCCGGTTTGCGTTTCACGCAGGGTAAAATTATATTCCGATGCATCATATTTTTGCACCACATCCACAAAGGCGTTTACGGCAAAGGAATAATGTTGGCACGATACGCAAAATTTAGGCTTTCTGTTTGTGCCCGTGCAGAACTTATCCTTCATAATATCCGCCTGCTCAAGCAAATTGCGTGCATAAGAAAGAAGTTCCTCGCCTTCCTTTGTAACGGTCATACCCTTGTTTGAACGCACAAATGCGGTAACATTCATTTCTTTTTCAAGGTTGTGAACGGAAGCGCTGAGGCTCGGCTGAGAAATATACAGCTTTTCTGCCGCAAGTGTGATGTTTTTGCATTCGGCAACCGTTACAAAATATTTAAGCTGTTGCAGAGTCATGATTCTATATCCTTTCAATTTTCACATTCTTAAATCGGTTAGTTATCACAAATATAGCTTGATTATAATATCATGGCACAATGATGTCAATGCACCGCAAAAGCAGAATTTATGATGCGGTTATGTCCACGGCCGGATTTTCAACATGCGCACATTGCTAAAACCGAATTTATATGAAAGCGGCAAAAGGAACAGACATTGAATTGCTTTTAAAAGAAAGCGGCTTGATTAAATAATTGTGTGCCTGCAACCCAATGTAAAAATCTGTGCGGCATTTAGACTGCTTTGCAAAACAAAATGCTTTCAAATTAAAAAATTACACAAAACCCCGAAGCTTTGTG
>OKTL01001295.1_pt1 | contig 11141 bp, 7 predicted proteins | sample 1606211 | NCBI WGS metagenome assembly OKTL01 (sample SAMEA3879538, study PRJEB24766) | human gut metagenome | biome: human-associated habitat; feature: feces | place: USA | collected 1985/1987 | reverse complement strand
AAGATAAGGTGATGGAGCGTATTACGGAGCGGAATTTTGAGATGATGTCGGGGAAGTACCAGAAAGAACAGCTTGAAATCGAAGCAAGATTGAGGGAGGTAACGGAAACGCTCAACGACAGCTATGAGAAGTCGCAGGGTGTCCGTGATTTCCTCTCCCTAATCCGTAATTACCAAGGCTTAAAGGAACTGGACGCAACCATCATAAACGCACTCATAGACAAGATACTTGTTTCGGAACGTGAGAAACTTACAGACGGAACGGTAAGACAGGAAATCAAGATTTATTATAAATTCATCGGCTTTGTCGGTGAATTACATATCACGCCAACCAAGCGGTGGACGGCGTTAAAGCCTAAGAATTGTACGGTGTGCGGTGTTGAATATGTTCCCCGCTCTGCAATATCAAAGTATTGCCCAGAGTGCAGAAAAAGGATAAGAAAGGTTCAAGGAACGGAAACGAAACGCAGGAGCAGGGAGCGAAACAGACAGGCATGTATTGAACTGTCCGCAAAAAATGACCGACTGAGGTCTGTCAGTAGGACGCATGACTGTAAATGCAAGCATTTTAGCAATCTTTCCTACAACGAAGAATTCGAGTACGAATGCAATTGGAACCATGATTGGCAATTCATGTGTTGCAGCTAAGAAAGTAGTACCATTTACAGTACCTGTGTTGAGAGCAACATTATATACGACCATTCCATAGACCATAATTGTTGCCATAATAATTGTGAAAATAACATCCTGAAACTTGTTTTTTGGCATAAAAAAATCCTCCTTAATAATAACTTAAGCATAAAATGTGTTGTTCGTTATCATCCGGAGGATGTGTCGTTTCCAATAAAACCATATTTAATTGCGCCGTGGTATAATATCATAATATTAATAAATGTGTCAAGTACTTGATTTTTTAAAAATCAGGTCCAGAACTATATAAATAAATTGTGATTAAAAAGTGAAGAATAAACATTCATTTTAATATCGTTCGTGTCGAAAAAATGTCATTTCATGTAAATGACATTTTTTTTGATGCCTTTTATTGTATAATATCACTAAGATAGAATGTATTTTTGTAATGCTTTATGGTATTGCATAGATACATTGAGTAAAATAAAAGGAGGGAGAGTTTATGAAGTATTTAAACTTAAAAAAGATTACTGCGGTGGTATTGTCAATCGGAATGGTATTTTCAAGCAGTGCCGTTACCGGGTTTGCGGCAGATAACAGTAAAAAGATAGCTACGATTCCTAGCAGCTATATTAATAAAGTGGCAGAAGATATTGATAATGAATATTTTTATGATGGAACATATGTTGATGATTGGGGGCATACACGTAAGGGCAGGCAGCTTGGAGCGACATATACAAAGGAGTCAACTGAATTTTTGTTATGGGCACCTGCGGCAACATATGTAAAAGTTAATATTTATGCAACAGGTGATGATAATGACAGCAATGCACGTGATATAGGAACTTATGCATTAGAGAAAATGCTTGTAAATGGGGAATGGAATGGCCTCTGGATTATAACACTTATTGGTGATTGGGGCGGATTGTATTATGACTATACGATTACCACAACAGATATTACCCATATTGGCAGCGACAGAACAACAAAATATAAAATTCAGGACCCATATTCGGTTGCGGTAAGTAAAGACGGAAAGCGTTCGTATATAACAGATACATCTTCAGTATCTCCTGAGGGTTGGGACAGCGACAGACATGTGTATGTTGATTCGACAAAAGCAAATACTGTTTATAAAATAAGTGTCAAGGATTTCTCGTCAGATACCGCATCGGGCATGACTGCAGGCGGAAAGTACAGTGCTTTTACGGAAAAGGGTGCAAAAGTAAACAGTGCGGGAGAACTTGTATCTGGCATTGATTATCTGAAGGAACTTGGCGTTACGACAGTACAGCTTGCACCGTTTGCGGATTTTGATGGTGACAGTGAGTATGAGATTTTAAATTATAATGTACCTGAGGCAAGCTATGCTTCCAATCCGTCAGACAGCAAGACTGTTATAAAAGAATGTAAAGAGATGATTCAGGCACTTCACAGTGCGGGATTTTCTGTTGTGATGGAGATGCCGTATACGCATGCCTCAGAGGAAAATCCTCTTGAAAAGTCGGTTCCGTGGTTTTATTACAGATTGAATACTGACGGTACAAGGTATACAACAAATACGGGATATGACAATGAGCTTGCCACAGAGCGGAAGATGTATCGTAATTATATGGTTAATTCCATGAAATATTGGGCAGAGGAATATCATGTTGATGGATTTTCACTGGATTTGATTGACTGTGTCAATGTAAAGTACAAAGGTTCTTCGCATGTATATAAATGGCTGGATGAGATAAAGACATCATTGGCAAAGGAAGATGCCAATCTGGTTATATGGGGAGATAATTATACAAAGGAAGAAAGACAGAATAAAACTTCCTTATATGATGAAATAATCGGCAGCACAGGTGGTACTTATGGCGAAAGAAACGAAAAAGCCGTAAAAATATACAAGCAGAAAGCAGCAATGAAATATGCTAAGCCAGGAACATTGTTTATGGATGGCGGAGAAGAAATGTGTAACAGCGTTGAGGGAACAACTCTTGCAGACAGCAGTTACATTGAATGGAAGGATTCCGCAGAGTACGCAGATGTAGTCTCATATTACAGAGGACTTATGGAGATACGAAAAGCATTTTCACCGCTTGCGAAAAGCCAGACAATAAAAAATTCTGAAGCTTATGTGCTTGCAGGTACAAAAGACGACGAGTGGAATACTATGGCTGTATTAAATAATGAGTCAGATGTGTCAAAAGAAATTACAATTCCTGTTCAAGGAAGAGCTGCTACGGACTGGGTTGTTATTGCAAATGGCGAAAGTGCAGGAGTTGTATCACTTGGTGAAGTCTCAGGTTCCGTTATAACTGTACCTGCGTATACTACAATGATTCTTGTAGATAAGGAAAGCTTTGATGATGTGGCTGTAACATCAGGCAAAGGAAAAGTAATTGTTAATTATGTAATAAAAGACAGTGAGCAGAAGTTACGTGAATCGATTACACTTCAGGGCACATCGGGAACGAATTATGCGGTACCTGAAAATATTAAGATTCCATCAGGATATACTTTTTTAAGCAAGACAGGCGATGAAAAGGGTGTGTATACATCAGAAACACAGACAGTTACATATTATTATAATGCGATTAATCCGGATACAGTGGTAGACGGTATTAAAAATAATGGAGTATACTGCGAGAAGGCACAGTTTAAAGTAACTTCTTCCGATTATACACAGGTAATGGCAGTAAATAAAACGCTTACACCTGATGTGGACGGTATTTATACTGTATCTGCAGCAGATGGCACACAGACAATAACATTGACAGATAATGAAGGATACAGCATTTATCTGTCTATTACGGTAAATGCGGATCATACAATGGATAACAGCGACTGTACGAAAGAATCAATATGTTCTGTCTGTCATAAAATATTTCCGGCACAGACAAATCATAAGTTTAGCGACACATGGACAAAAGACGATACTTATCATTGGAAAGTGTGCGAGAATGACGGCTGTACGGTAACAACAACAAAGACAAAACATAGTGGTACAGATGATGGTGATTGTACAACACCTGTAATTTGTGAATGTGGTGAGATTGTTACAGCAGCAAAGGCAGAACATACATATGGTGAATGGAAGTCAAATGGTAACGGCACACATACCCACAAATGTACAACAGCAGGCTGTACAATAGAAGAAACAGAAAGCTGTGTAGGTGGAACGGCAACATGTAAAAAGAGAGCCGTCTGCACGGATTGTAATGCTGAATATGGTACTTTAAATCCTGCAAACCACAGTGGAGAACAGGTATGGGTACAGACAGAAAAAACTCATCAGAAAAAATATGACTGTTGTGGTGCAGAGGTAACTAATATAGCAGATCATATCTGGGAGAATGGACACTGCACGGTATGCGGATATGATTGTATTCATAAAGGCGGAAAAGCAACCTGTACGCAGAAAGCGGTTTGCGATACCTGCCATAGTGAATATGGAGAAATAAATGCAGACAATCATACAGGAACAGAAAAGTGGACACAGACAGCAACAACACATGAAAAGAAATATGATTGCTGTGGTAAAGTGACGATAGCACAAGAAAATCATAACTGGAAAGACGGTGCTTGTGAAACATGTGGTTATGTATGCGTACACAGCGGCGGAGAAGCAACATGTACAAAAGGTGCGGTTTGCGAAACATGTGGCAAGGAGTATACAGATAAAGATATGGCAAATCACAGTGGAAAGTTAGTATGGGTACAGACAGAAAAAACTCATAAGCAGGCATATGATTGCTGTGATAAGGAAGTATCGACAAGTGAAGCACATGGTTGGAAAAACGGTGTATGCACGGTTTGTGATTATCAGTGTAAACACGCAGGCGGAAGTGCAACATGTGTGAAGAAAGCGGTGTGTACGATCTGCAGCGAAGAATATGGCACTTACAATATGAGTATGCATGAAGGCTTGCAGTCAGTAGCGGCAAAGGCGGCTACCAGGACAGATGAAGGAAATATTGAATACTGGTATTGTAAAGATTGTGACAGATATTACATCAAGCAGGATGGGCTTGTTGAGATTGAAAAATCACAGACTGTGGTTGCAAAGATTACAGATACAACATCATTGACCGATACGTGTAAAGACGATAATACAGAGACAGTAAAAGAACAGGCGCCTGATACGGGAGATAATAAACATGTATTTGTATGGCTTCTTATGTTTGTAATAGGAGGAGCGGCAGCAGGATTAACGGTTAAAGGTAAAAAGCCAGAAAATTAATATTTTTTAAGGAGACCGGAATCTCGCTTACTGTGTGGGTGCGAGGTTCCGGTTTTTACATGTTTTGGTTTTATTCATTTCCTTATATTAATAAATGTGTCAAGTACTTGATTTTTTAAAAATCAGGTGTATACTATAAATAATTTAATACATATGGAACTTCAGGGCAGGGTGTGATTCCCTACCGGTGGTAAAGCCCACGAGCCGAGGCGTAAGCCAGAGCATGATTCGGTGTAATTCCGAAGCCGACAGTAAAGTCTGGATGGAAGAAGTGATATTAAAGTTAGTTATTCATAATGTAATCATAGTAGAATGAATGGCTGGCTTGAATGTGGATACTGGCTCTGAGATGAATTATTATCTCAGAGTTTTTTGATTGTCAGAGTAAGAATTTGATTATAGAAATTCGATATTTTGGCGTATGGCTTCTGAAGTGGTGAAATGAAACTGCTTTGGAAGCCTTTTTTATGTCTGGGCTGGATTTTGGTTGTGCTAGGATGTCTGTATTATTGAGGCGGAGTCTGGTCTGAAATGTTGGAACTGGCAATTGTGGCTGCAGCATATTATGACCATTCAATTCTGAGCAATCTGGCGGCATATTATAGCAATTCAGAGCAGAATGGCAGCAGGTAAATTTGGTAAAAACCTATTAATACAAGTTTTTTAAGAATTTGGTAGGTTTATTTTGGAGGAAAACCAAAGAAAACATATGGATTTACCTACTAAATGAGCTATAAACAATGAATTTATAGGTTTTTGAGGAATAAAAATGCGTTTAATATTATAGACAAGATAAAAAAAGACCTACTAAACCATTGAAAATGCGACTACTTATAGGTATCACGACTTTGAGCCGGTAAAATCAGGGAAACAGCAAGCACATTAAGAATGAAATTAAGATACAGCAAACAAGGGAAATAAGAATAGAGAAAATCAGGACAGAAAAAATCAGAACAGAGAAAAGCTGGACAGGAAAGAACAGAAAGAAGGTGCATATATGCAGCAGGAAATAAATAAGAATTTTTCAAAAGAAGATGAATTCTACATGAAGCGGGCAATTGAACTGGCAAAGAGAGGAACAGGCTGGGTTAATCCTAATCCGCTGGTGGGAGCTGTAATTGTAAAGGATGACAGAATTATAGGTGAAGGCTGGCACAGGAAATATGGTGAACTTCATGCAGAAAGAGATGCACTTTTAAAATGTAAGGAAGATACCAATGGAGCAACCATATATGTGACACTTGAGCCATGCTGCCATCATGGGAAACAGCCGCCTTGCACTGAAGCACTTGTGCAGGCAGGGATAAGCAGAGTTGTGATAGGTTCAATGGATCCTAATCCCTTAGTAAGTGGAAAAGGTGTTAAATATCTGGAAGCGCATGGAATTAAAGTTGAAGGCTGTGTATGCAATGAAGAATGTCTGGATATGAATTATGTATTCTTTTATTACATAAGAAATAAAGAGCCATATGTTGTGATGAAGACAGCACAGACACTTGATGGGAAAATTGCCACATATAAAGGACTTTCCAAGTGGATTACAGGTGAGCAGGCAAGAGAAAATGTGCATGCAGACCGGCACAGATATGCGGCAATTATGGTTGGTGTCGGTACAGTGCTTGCAGACGACCCGATGCTCGACTGCAGAAGCAAAGAAATAGGTAATCCACACAATCCAGTAAGAATCATATGCGACAGCAGATTGACAACTCCGCTGGACAGCAGAATTGTAAAAAGTGCAGGGCAGATACCAACAATAATTGCTACATGTAGTACCGACAGCGACAGGAAATCTTTATATGAAAATGCAGGCTGTGAAGTGATAATTACAAAAGAATCAGAGCAGCACGTTGACCTTAAAGAGCTTATGAACATACTTGGAGAAAAAGGTATCGACAGCGTGATTCTAGAGGGAGGCGGAACACTTAACTTCTCGGCATTGCAGGCTGGAATTGTGAACCGGGTTCAGACTTACATTGCACCTAAGATATTTGGCGGGGCATACAGTAAGACAGCAGTTGAAGGTCAGGGTATTGCAAATGTAGATGAAGCATATCAGTTGAGAAACAAGACAGTTCGTCTTCTTGGTGACGATATTCTGATTGAAGGAGAGTTGTAATGTTTACAGGAATTATTGAAGAAATCGGACATGTAAATAATGTAAAAAAAGGAACGGCATCAGCAATTCTTACAATACAGGCAGAAAAAGTCCTTGAGGGAACACATATAGGAGACAGCATTGCTGTCAATGGTGTGTGCCTTACAGTGACAGGGATATATGATAATACATTTACTGCGGATGTAATGCATGAGACGCTGAACCGCTCATCACTTGGCAAGCTGGTGAGTGGCAGTGCTGTTAATCTTGAAAGGGCAATGGCAGCAGAAGGAAGGTTCGGAGGACATATAGTTTCAGGACATATTGATGGAACAGGAAAAGTTGTAGCGATAACCAAGGATGATAACGCGATATGGTATCAGATTAAGACAGACATCGGAATATTAAAATATATTGTTGAAAAAGGTTCAGTTGCCATAGATGGAATAAGTCTTACGGTTGCCAAGACGGACAGCCAGAGCTTTTCAGTATCAATAATACCACATACGGCAGGTGCGACAACGCTGTCACTTAGGAAAGCTGGTGATGTAGTTAATCTTGAAAATGATATTGTCGGTAAGTACATAGAGAAATTCATCACATTTGAAAAGGAAAAGCCGAAAAGCGGGATAACGAAAGAGTTCCTGCTAAAGAATGGATTTTAAAATATCAAAGGGAAAGGAAGGTAAAAGAAAATGTTTGAGTATAACACAGTAGAAGAGGCAGTTAAGGATTTACAGGATGGAAAGCTGATACTTGTCTCAGATGATGAAAGCAGAGAGAATGAGGGCGACCTTATATGTGCCGCTGAATTTGCAACTACTGAAAATGTGAATTTCATGGCGACATATGGAAAAGGACTTATATGCATGCCTATGAGTGGAGATTTGTGCAGGAAGCTGGGACTTACACAGATGGTTGCTGACAATACTGACAACCATGAAACTGCATTTACAGTGTCAATAGACCATGTTAAGACGACAACAGGAATATCGGCAGAGGAGAGAGGCTTTACTGCAAGAGCATGTGTGTCAGATGAAGTAAAGCCTGAGGATTTCAGAAGACCGGGACATATGTTTCCACTACGTTCAAAACCTAATGGAGTTCTTGAAAGAAACGGACATACAGAGGCAACAGTAGACCTTATGAGAATAGCAGGGCTTAAGGAGTGCGGTCTGTGCTGTGAGATAATGAAAGAGGACGGAACAATGATGAGAAAAGAAGACCTCATAGAAATGTCCGAAAAATTCAATCTCAAATTCATAACAATTAAGGCAATTCAGGAATACAGAAAGAGACATGACAACCTGGTTGAGTGTGTTGCAGTTACAAGAATGCCGACAAAGTATGGTGAATTCACAGCACACTGCTATGTCAATAAGTTAAATGGCGAGCATCATGTTGCATTGGTAAAGGGAGACATTGGTGATGGCAGCAATCTTTTGTGCAGGGTACATTCAGAGTGCCTGACAGGAGACGCATTTGGTTCAATGAAATGCGACTGCGGTCAGCAGCTGGCGTCAGCGATGACACAGATTAACAATGAAGGCAGGGGAGTACTTCTTTATATGAGACAGGAGGGCAGAGGAATCGGGCTTGTTAACAAGCTTAAGGCATATGCACTTCAGGATCAGGGAATGGATACACTTGAGGCTAATCTGGCACTTGGTCTGCCGGGAGACGCGCGTGAGTACTACATAGGAGCACAGATATTGAAAGACTTAGGAGCAAAGAGCTTAAGGCTTCTTACTAACAATCCCGATAAGGTATACCAGCTTGCAGATTTTGGAATCGAAATCAGTGAGAGAGTGCCTATTGAGATAGATGCGACCAGCTTTGACAGGTTCTATCTTAAGACAAAGCAGACAAAGATGGGACACATTTTAAATGTAGTGTAAAAATATGGATTATTTATAAGGAGGAATTGATAATGAGAGTTTTAGAAGGTAAGTTAGTTGACAGTGGAATTAAGGTAGGTATTGTAGCAGCAAGGTTTAATGAATTTATTGTGTCTAAGCTTGTTGCGGGAGCTAAAGACGGGCTTGTAAGACATGATGTTTCAGAAGAAAATATTGATCTTGCATGGGTGCCGGGCGCATTTGAGATACCATTGATAGCTTCAAAGATGGCAAAAAGCGGCAAGTATGACGCAGTTATATGTCTTGGTGCAGTTATAAGAGGTGCTACAAGCCACTACGATTATGTGTGCAGCGAGGTTTCCAAAGGCATTGCAAATGTTTCTTTAGCAAGTGATATTCCTGTTATGTTTGGAGTGCTTACTACAGATACAATCGAGCAGGCAATTGAGCGTGCCGGAACAAAGGCAGGCAATAAGGGATTTGAGTGCGCTGAAGGTGCTATTGAGATGGTTAATCTTATTAAAGAGATTGAAGGATAATATATAAAATTTTTAGTAATTGTAAAAGGTCAGATTCGTCAGTAACCATTGAGCTTGGCGTGTCTGACCTTTTGTATTATAAAATATGATATAAAATGGATATGCGAAGGTGATGATATAAGGTATAATAGATGTGTTTTCCTTAATAATTGTTAAATGGGTATATATTACATATAAATTTATAGAATCGATGGGAGAGATAAGATGAAGTGGGGAATTTTGGCTACAGGTAATATTGCAAAAAAATTTGCATCAACCATAAATCAGATGAGTAAAGAAAATGAACAGTTAGTAGCAGTTGGTTCACGTAACATTGAAAGTGCAAAAGCCTTTGCTAATGAGCATGATATCCCAAGATATTATGATTCGTATGAAGCACTGGTTAAAGATCAGGATGTTGAGGCTGTTTATGTAGCAACACCAAATACTTTGCATTATGAGAATTGCAGGTTATGTCTTGAACATGGAAAGCATGTGTTGTGCGAAAAACCGTTTACGATAAATGATAAACAGGCACAGGAACTGTACAGGTTGGCAAGGGACAGGCATCTTTTTATCATGGAGGGACTCTGGATATGGTTTCTTCCATTGTATGATCGTTTACACAGTATCTTACAGCAAGGAGTTATTGGAGAAATAAAACATATTTCATGTCAGTATGGGTTTGTTGCAACAGGTGCCAGAAAAGAGCGAAAATTTAACCCTGCACTTGGTGGAGGTGCTTTGTTGGACATAGGAATTTACAATCTGGGATTTCTGCGTATTGTTACAGGGAATGAGCCGCAGAATGTAGAAACTCAAAAAGTACATATTAATGAGTATGGAACAGATGATTACAGCTGTCTCAAACTGACATATAATGATGGATGTACGGCAGAATCAGTCCAGACAATTGGGCAGGAATTAAAACGTAATGCCAGAATTGAGGGAACAAAGGGAAGTATATTTTTACCGGATTTCCAACACGCCGAGACCATGATACTTGAGGTGGAAGGAAAAGAACCGGAAACAATCGAGTGTCCGGTTGATATAAATGGCTTTGAATATGAAATCAGGGAAGTAAGCAGATGCGTAAAACGTGGATATTGCAGCAGTGATGTATATACAGCTAAAGACAGTATTGCACTTACACGGATGATGTATGATATCCGTATGAGCTGGAGTTAAAAAATAGGAGACAGTTATATGTATATAATGGAGTGAAGTAGATATGAAAACAGTTATTATATATGCATCGGTTCATCACAATAATACCAAGAAAATTGTTGATGCCATAGTAGATGAATATGGGGTTGATATTATTGATGCAGCTAAGATTACTGAAAAGGACTTATCAGGGTATGATCTTATAGGATTTGCTTCTGGTATTTATTTTGGTAAGATGCATCAGGCCGTAATCAACTTTGCTGAAGTAAATCTTCCGGAGGATAAGGATGTTTTTCTTATATGCACTTATGGAGGAAAGCCGGTATTTGATTCAATAAAGGGAATTATAAAAGAAAAGCAGGGAAGAATTGTGGGAGAATTTTCTTGTAAGGGATATGACACATTTGGACCATTCAAACTTATAGGAGGAATATCAAAAGGACATCCGGATAAGAATGATCTGGATAATGCAAAGGCTTTTTTCAAAGGGTTGTGTAAAAATCGAAATTGACAGAGATGGGAGCGAGGTATGCTTCTTGTCAGAAGGGCAAGAAGATGGAACAGAGAGAGTTTAACAAATCGGAATTTGTGGAGAGATTTCTTGAACTTTCCTTATTTTACGGGCTTTCCAGCCCCTTA
>OKTL01001289.1_pt1 | contig 11154 bp, 8 predicted proteins | sample 1606211 | NCBI WGS metagenome assembly OKTL01 (sample SAMEA3879538, study PRJEB24766) | human gut metagenome | biome: human-associated habitat; feature: feces | place: USA | collected 1985/1987 | reverse complement strand
ATTTTCATCCGCTGTTTCTCGTCCAATGCGAAAGGCTGGTCCTTGATGCCGAAAAGCGGGAAATGTCTCCTTTGAAGTTGGGCAAGCATGGCAAAATAAACCATACCGTCTTCGTACTGCGTGAACGAGCTTTCGGGATAGTCGTTCTCACGGACAATCTTTTTCGTATCGGCAACGGTCTTTTCGATGGAAAGCTGTTTGAAACGCTTGTCCCTTTCCTGCAATGTCCCGATAGTGACGGGGGCGGTTTCCTTTCTGTTTATCTCCACGTAGCAGAGTTCGGGTTCTGTCTGTCCCACCTTTACATAGGTCTTTATCCTGCCTTCCTCCTTCATGCGGTCAAGTTCCTCCACCTTTCGGGCATATTCCTCGTTTCTGCGCTCAAATGTCTGCACCGCCTGTTCGTACTCTTTCGTTTGGGTGAACTGCTCTTTCTTCGGTGCTTCGGGTGCTTTGGGGAATTCCCTTGCCGATACGTTGTAGTCAAGTTCCTTGATTTCATGCCCTTTCTTGTCCAATTTCTGTAGTGCCATATCGTTACGGCTTCCGTAGTAGGGGCGTGCGACAACCAGCTTCGGATCGGATTTCAAAAGTTTCTCCGTCTCTTTTGCCACATGGGCTGCGTTCTTGGCCTCCAGACATTTGCGGTTGGTGCAGTGTCCGCACCCGTTATGCTCGGCAAAAAGGTTGTAATTGGCTGCGTTGTGTACGCATGTATTGCATTCCGTCTTGTCGAACTTGTATTGCCCAAGGTCGGTGGTATAGTATTTTTCAAAGTACCTTTTGAAGAGGTTCAATGTATATCCCGTCCAATCCTCACCGTTCCCCTCTTTGAGGTGCTTCTCGTACACGTCCTTTTGTATATCGGGCTCATAGGTGCTTATCTCCTCGGCTACGCTGACAGTGATTGTTTCATTGTCCAACAGTTCACCGACAGGCGCATAGAGTTCGTTCAGTTTCAATCGGGTATAGATATATTTCTCGCTCCGTCCGAAACGGGCGGTCAGTGAATACATGTCATATCTGCCCTTTTCAAGCAACCGCTTGAACGCTTTTGCTTCTTCAGTGGGGCGTACCTGCTCACGCTGCAAGTTCTCGCTTAACGACATGTCTTCCGCTTCATCGTCCGTCACATTGTTATATATGGTTGCCTTTATGGTCTTTGCTCCTGCAAGCAATGAGGCACGGTAACGGCGTTCACCGTATATAATTTCATAACCGCCTTCCGTGCGTGGGCGTACTGCAATGGCCTGCAGGATTCCTACTTCCCGAATGCTTTCCGCAAGTTCCTGCAATGATGCGTCATTGAACGTCTTGCGGTGGTTGTCCGTGCTTGGGTGTATGGTAGTGATGTCAAGGTCTGTTTCGGCTGTGGCCGTTGCAAGCGGTGTCTTGAAAGTGGCCTGCTGCGATGCTTCTTCCGTAACGGTGGGAATGGTTGCCGTTTCGGGTGCTTCTGTCACTTCGGTAGCCGTGGGCACGTCCTGCGGTGTGAGTAGTGTCATCGGTTTCGGGATGATTGCCAAAGCGGTCACCTTTACTGCATTTTCTTTCTCTGATTTCTGTACGCTGTTCGTCTGTACTTTCTTGTTCGTCTTCATAATGATAAGTTTTAAATGTTGATAATTAATTGAATGGTTTTCCGTCTGAAAGGTATTCCCAACCGTTGGCGTTGCTTTCTTCCGTGAAGTGTTCCAAAGTCCGGGTGCTTTCCATATCATCCCGACAAGCACGGAAAAAACTGTCGAGACATTCGTTCATAAGGCAGTCAAACGTGATATTTTCGGTGGGGGATTTCAAGAACTGATAAATCGGATCAAGAATACAGTTATCTATATAATAGCCCGTAAGGGGACAACAGGCATCTACAAATATCCTGCTTTTTCGTCCTTTCGTCCCTTTCCAAAAATATTTTGGCGTGTATAGGTCGTTCCAATGGTTGTTCATCAGATAGGCCGCCAACCGCCAACCGTTTAGCCTGTCTATGCAGTCTTCCTGCCTGCTGCGGTAGTCATAGCTGTAATTGCATGCGTCATATCTCCAATTACGGCACACAATGCCGAAGCGTTCGCAAAAGGTATTAAGGGTCTGACGGTTCTCGTGTGTCCAACCGTAAAAATATCGGTTGTACAACCATTCGGTGTGTGCTTTCTCTTTGGCTTCCTCGGATAACTCGGTTATCCGATAGAGGGTGTATGTTCTTGTTTCCGTTCTCATGTCGTTACTTTTTTATGGGTTCGTTGATAGGCGGGCGGATTGTTCCGCCCTGCCGTTCATGCTGTCATACACGGATGCACGTGGCGAGTGCTTCCCTTACTTTCGTTTCCTGCTTCTTGGAATATATCCACCCTGCACGCCTTTCGCCCTTATAGGTGAGGTTCGCACGGAACAGACCGTTCAGGTCTTTCAGAATGTCCTTTATCGGCCTGGTGTCACCGAATACGGCAATCGCCTTCTCGCTGTATTCCACGATTTCAAGACTGAGGGTTGAAAAGTCTGCGGTTGCTGTGGATTGTTCTGCCGTATCGCTGTCCGTCTGCGGTGCTTTCATACAAAGGTTGGCTTCATCCCCTGCGGTGTGCGCATACCGTTCTATGAATTTTTCAAGGTCGTGGATAGGCTCTTTCTCAACCGTCCAACCGCTGTACTTGTTCCTGCCCAGATACATACCGTCTCCCATGCTGTAATTTTCCCGGTGTTCGTAATCTGCGTTATATTCCGCCAAATAGGCTGTTCCCTCAAAATTGGCGGCATGCTTGCGCATTTCTGAAAAGAGGTTGCGTGTATGTTTGGAAAAGCCTAAAATGACGGTTCTTGCTATACTGTAGTCATAATAGTCCGTATAGCTGTCGCACTCGTTTACCCGTAACGTGCCGATAATGACCGCCTTTGCATCCGTCGGGACAAGGGGGCGCAAACGCTCCGCACCGATTTTGGCGATACGTCCGTATTCCTCTCTTGTTTCCTTCGCTTTCTTTTCTTCTTCGGCTTTCTTCTCTTTTGCCTTGGTGAGTAAAGCGGCTGTTTCCAACGGATCTAAAAACTTGGGGTTCGCATCATCGTAATAGATTCCTATTCCGAATTTTTCCGATAACGGCCGGATAAGGTCGGATGTATGAAACTCGTATGTCTGCAAATTGACAAGATGATAGGTTATTCCCCACTTGTCACGGGTTACTTCATACACAACATAGCTGTCATAGCTATCCAATACTACCACTTGGTTGACTGAAACGGTCTGAACGTCTCTGTCGTAACTTCTGTTGGCTCCCAATAAATGTACTTTGTTCATAATGATTTGATTTTAAAATGATTCATATTCTGTCAGAGTATCACGCAAAGCGCAAGGATGAAAAGAGCGAGCACGCAAAGGATGCACCACACGGCACGGATGAGGAAAACCACCACCGCCAAAACTGCCAACATGGGCAGAATACCACCCCAAAAGGCACACACGAAACGCACCGCCACATAGACCACGAAACCGACCAGCGACCACTTCACCCAATTTTTAATGCCGGTTGGAGCGGAGCCGAAGCCTCGTTTCCAATCCTGCCGTATTTCAATTCTCTTTTTCATAACATTGACTTTTTTTTTATGCCTTGTCGGTGGCTTCACCTTGCTCGTTTCAGGGGGCAGATACGGACGGGGAGAAAATATGCAAGGCTTTTGGTGAAAAATTTTCAACCGCCCGGCTGGACGGATTGAAAAATTTTCGCCAAAACCCGCAGGGCGCGAAGCGGCCTTGCAGATTTTTAGGGGTCCCGTCCGTAGCTTCGCACCCTGAACCCGGCAAGGTGGAGCTACTGACGGGATAAATAAAAATGGGAAAATCGTTATATGGGAAAAAGAGAATTGAAATACGGCGGGATTCAAGGGCTGTTGCTTGAATGGTATAATAGAATTTTACAAGTAATATAACACAGAAAAAAAACTGAATTTAATCAGGGGAATGGTATATCTTATATTTCTTTTCAAGTAAGATATTAAATTAAAAAACGAGACCTGTCATTCTCCATTTGCAGATGTGTAGAAGTATTAATCCATTAATGGACAATAGGGCATGTAAAGGGCAGATTTTCCGTATATTCGCCTCCTTATCCCCGAATTATGGGCGTAAGTCGCATGGTCATGGAGATATATCTATCCTTTAATGAGGAGAACAGCCGGCAAATATCTGATGGAAAAGCCCCACAAACCACAGGAAAATAGCCACACAACGGTATGATACACAATAATTATTGAAGAAACGTGCTCCGCTCCAGCGGACAGCATGTTGTGTTTTCGTTTAACCGAAAATGAACGGTTTAACGGAGGATACACCGATAAACCGTTACTTATTTCAAGCTCCGGCGTCGCTTTTTACATATCTAACTATAATTCATTTGAAATCACAAAACAGATTGAACCGAATGTGGTTAGTTTGTCTGTTTGTTTCATGTCCGAATCATTAGTATGCTATGTTGCAAAGTTCGTATTCATTATGAAAAAATCCGCTTACGAGAACAAGGTATTCAGGTAATTTGCCATCCTTTCCCCAAAGAAGTTCGATGTTAAAAAGTTCAGCAAGCGTTTTGGCTATGTCAAATCCGAAGGCTTCGAGTGACGGACGCACTTTTTCCGGGTGTCGGCATGGTGTGCCGCAGTTACGCGTACACTCGTTATCTGAGCAGTGAAGACATTTACCTATATAGGCAAATGAACGCCCTCCATATTTCCGTTCCATATCCAATAATTCGCTCTCGATTCGTATTCGTTCCGGTAAAATGAGTTTTTGTGTATATTCAATCGGAATATCTTTGTCTTCAGGGATTATCTTCGTTGCCATAAGATGTGCATACTTGTATTGCCGGAGAAACGATTCCGTATCAAAATCAAATGGAGGACACCCCCAACTTTTACCGTAATTGGTACATTGTTTGCAAAGTTCAAGAAAATGTGGTTCGTCACGGAATTCGGCGATATATCCTTCAACAGTGATGTCTGAAGTAAAATTTTCTACAGTGTATATACTCATTGTTTCAAAATCATTGTACCGCATAAGGAGTCGAAACGGATGTTTTCATTTTGGAAAAGTCTGTCAATGTATCCGCTTTTCTGCATTTCAGACGCGGTCAAGCAACTTAAATTCGGGGTATCTAACAATGCTATCGAATCGCACATGGACAACGCGATGTCAAGTTCATGTGTCGAGAACATGATACATTTTTTCTCGTCGTGGACAAGCCTACGAAGCAACGCCACAAGTTCGTAGCGATTAGGCATGTCAAGAAAGGAAGTCGGTTCATCAAGGAGAATGATAGGAGTATCCTGTGCCAATGCACGAGCAATCATCACACGCTGGCATTCGCCATCCGACATTTTATCCATCGTGCGGTTTGCATAAGCCTCCATTCCCACCGAGATGAGCGATTGCATGACTATCTCCTTATCCGCCTCTTGCATCCTGCCTATCCAGTTGGTATAAGGAGCACGGCCTATGGCTACGACATCCTTGCACCGCAGGTTGGCGATGCGCGTGCGCTCGGTCGTGACGACAGCCAGCGTTTTTGCCATATCTTCGGTTTTCATGCAGGCGATGTCGTGCCCGTCGAGAATGATTTTTCCGGAATAACACCGGTTCAGACCGGCTATGGCGCGGAGTAGCGTCGATTTCCCTGTCCCGTTTCTTCCGATAAGGGCTGTCAATTGACCTTTTTTTATCGTGGCATTTACCTCGTGGAGCAACGAGTTCTCTTTGTAACCTATGGAAAAATGCTGTAATTCTATCATGCGGTGATGGATTTGTTGCGTAAAACCACCCATACGACGATTGGGATTCCCAATAGAGCTGTAATGGCGTTGATCGGCAAGGTGAATATTTTAGAAATGATGTCGCAAAGAAGCAATATCGATGCTCCTGAAAGAATTGTTCCGGGTAGAAGGACACGATGATCGCTATTTTGGAAAAGCATTCTTGTGACATGAGGCATAGCGAGACCTATGAAACCTATCGGACCGCAAAAAGCGGTTATCGTTCCGGCGAGCAGCGTTGTCGAGAGAAACAATAGGCCGCGTGAACGCTGAATATTCAGTCCCATCGTTATGGCATACTCTTCTCCAAACAACAAAAGATTAAGCGACTTGATTGTTATTACAGCCAATAACAACCCGACTAATACTGATGGAACAAAGATGGCAAGTTGTTGCGCTGTCACATCCCCTAATGCTCCCATCGTCCATATCACAAACATTTTTAGAGACTCGTCATTGGCTATATACTGCAAAATCTGCACGACAGCGCCTACGCCCGATGAGAACATCATACCCAGAATCAGGATTACCATGATGTCTTTTATTCGCTGTCCAACGGCAGTTATCACGAGCAATACGACAGCCGCACCCACCCATGCAGCTCCGGCAATGCCTATTGATGAACCGAGCCCAGCAAGTACCACGAGTGCCACACCGAGACTTGCACCGGAACTGATGCCAAGGACATAGGGACCGGCAAGAGGATTACGGAAGAGGGTCTGCATCTGAAGACCGCTGACCGATAAGGCAGCCCCGGCCAACAGTGCCACTATAGCTTTTATGAGGCGTATGTTGAGTACGATTTTTTCCGTGGCACGGGAACAATTTCCCCCGGTCAGTGCTGCCCATACATCGCGGATCGGAATGTTGACAGCTCCCACGGCCAAGTCCAGTAAAAAAAGACCGACCGTGAGCGTAATCAATATGGAGAATAATATAGTCGAACGGGAACGCATCTATTTCAGTTGCTTGTAATACACACACTCTTCCTGCGCCAGTTCGGGATGGAATATCTTCACAAGGTCGCGGAGCACGATGTCAGGATTCACGACAGCAGACTCGTAATAGTCGTTACCCCCGGCTGTGTTGGTACGGGCGTTGTTGTTATACACCTCTCCATTTTTGAAACATCGGGTATCGGTGAATTTCGGACATGATGCCTTCAAGTCGTCAAGGGAGTTCGCCATTCCCACGTTCAGCCACATGTCCGCATCTGACGCGAGTAGGTATGCTTCTTCCAAGTCAACGGGGATAGAAGCGTTTCCCGTGTTCTTCTGGTAGATATAGCGACCGCCTGCATCGGCAATCAAGCGGGCGACATAACTTTGGGTTGAAGGCATGAACCACGAGTCTCCATAAGGGACATTAAGCATAACCGAAGGAGTGCCAAGGATACTGTCGGCCACTTTCTTTTTCAAAGTGTTGTATCTGACCGGGATTGCGGCAAAGGCTTTTTCACCCTTCTCACGTTTCCCTGTGACTTCAGAAAGCACTACCATCCATTCAGCCTTACCGAGAGGCGACTCTTCGAGATAATCGCCGACATACATGAACGGTATGTCGAGTTCTTCGAGTTTGCTTTCCATTGCGCTTGCGCCGTTCACCCCATAGAGCAGAACGAGGTCGGGATCGAGCGAGAGCAGCAACTCGTAGTTGATGTTTCCTTCATAGCCGATGTCACCAATACTGTCGCGGCGAGCTTGGATGTCGGGGTTGGAAATGTAGTCGATTCCCGAAACGCCGGTTATGCGCTGGACTTCACCGATCGCGTCAAGCATGGCGATATGAGTGGAAGACATCGCCACGATGCGTTTGGCGTCTCCTTCGAGTACCTGTCCGGCAAACCCTTCGGGAACCTCTTCGCCGTTGCGGACGATAAACAGCCATGTGGTTACGCTGTCTGCTCCCTGCCAGGGATTCCTGACGGTTATCAGTACGCTTTCCTTCCCGTCCGCCCCTTTGATGTCGAAGCCGGAGGCATATTCGGGAGCATAAAGCAGCAGGTTGAAATCATTGAGTTTTGAACTTTTGTTGTGGCAGCCTGTAAATGCCAGAGAAAGCAACAGAATCAGGCTTAAATTCTTTAATGCGTTCATATTGATGCAGATTATCGTTTACTATTTTTGTTTTTTCCGAACTTGGGTGTTATGCCGATGAATATCTCGAAATTGATGCCCGGCATGGGACGGGACAATACGGAAAGGTATTCTTCATCGAACAGGTTGTTGATGCTGCCCTTTAGCGACAGGTCGGCCCATCGAAAAGAGAGCTGTTTTTCCAGTGTCACGTTATTCATGAAGTAAGGAGGCAGATAGCCCGTCAGGGTATAATCATTACTCGACATGGTATAACGCTGGCTGTAATAACACCACTTGTAGAGCAGGCTCCATGTCCGCCATGACAGACATCCGGTCACCGCTGCGGAAAACTCCGGTACGTATGGCAACTGTTTGCCGACGGATTGGTCTGCCGGACTCATAGGTTCGCTCTCGTTGATCGAGGGAGTCCACGAGAAAGTTCCGTTCATATCCAGTTTCCATTCCCTTCCGAGCATTACATCAAGGTGGGCGTTGGTCTCTGCCCCGTAAGCATGTACCTTCTTGAGGTTTCTGGGAGAGAAGAATCCCTTGGTTGTGGGTAGCCAGATGATCCAGTCGTCGATGTGCGAATCGAACCAGTTGATACCACCGCTCAAAGCATATACATTTTCTTTCCCCACCGAGAATGACAACCCCACGTCGTATGTGAAGCCGTGCTCGCTTTTTAGGTCGGGATTACCGCCCGGCAGAAAATAGAGATCGTTCAGCGTGGGGAAACGGTAGTTTCGGGAGATGGATGCTTTCGCCACGATATTGCCTTTCTTCGACAGTACCCCGTCGATGAAGAAAGCCGGGATAACCGGGGCCCATTCCGTACCGAACATATCCTCGCGAAGAACAAGCGAGGCGGCAAAACGATCGACAGGCCGCCATTTCGCAGAAACGGAACCGGAAAACTCGACACGTCCCTTGTCATACCCGACAACAGCCTTGTTACCTTCCTGCGAGATGATATTTTTGTCCGCGCTTTCCACCAAATGCTGGTGTACGGAAACACCGGCCGTGAACAGCCATTTCTCTGAAGGAGCATAATCCCCGTCCGCACTTCCGTAGAACGTGTTAATCTTACTGCGTGAGCGGGTCATCGAAGCCATTTCGCCGTTTCCCTTGTCCCGCTTGTAATCATAGGCCATCCATGTGTGTATATAGCCGCCTTTTACACCGACCTTCCATTTCTCCCGCACGCGTTCCCACGAGAGGACGCTGCGAAACGTCTGCTCCCTTTGGCGGTTCTCGAAGTCCATGCTGTTCCCGTAATCCGTGGTGAGCATCGCCAGTTCCCGGTTGGAATTGATATACCAGGCGTTTAGCCCGAACTTGTCGCCTTCGCCCGTGTTATAATAAATTTCCTGCAAGACGTGCAGATCCTTATAAGCCCCGCTGCGGTTGCGTTCCGTCGGGTAATAGGAACCGATGATGTTCTTGTCCTCGTCATAGATGTTTTCCTTCTTGTCCCGGTTTCGGTATTTGTAGTCGTTGGGAGAAGAGGAATATACCACACGGGTGGAGGACTGCCAGTGTTTGTTACCGTAGGTCAGGCGGAGAAACTCGTCGAACGTGCTGAACGACCCCACTCCCTGCACGTACTGCAACCCGAACCCTTCATGGTTGGCCGGAGAAGTGGAGAGCCTGACCAGACCACCCAAGCCGCCGCCCGTTTCGTTTACCGACGAAGTTCCGTGCAGCAGCGAGGCATCATCGATAAAGTAAGAAGGGATGGTGGAAAAATCTGTCATGCCCAGCATCGGGTTGTTGATGCGCATACCATTCCACGTCACTTGAGTATGCGAGGGAGAGGTACCCCGGAAAGCTACAGTAGATAACGTGGCGCGTCCGTAGTTCTTGACAAAAACGGATGAGTTGAATGTCAGCACATCGGCCATAGATAAGGCGATGTTCTCTTTCATGGCGATGGAATCGAAACGGGTTCGTTGCACGCCTATATCCTTCATCGGTCGTTTGCCTACCACCGTAACCTCCGGAATACGCAGCACCCTTTTGGTAATGCTGACGGAATTTTTTTGCTGGGCGGCAAGCAGAAAGGGCAGGCTTACCCCCACGAACAATAGAATAAGATGTCTTTTCATTTTTGTCCTCCTTCCTCGTTATTTCCAGCAGAAAGCTCCCGGAATGATTCCCACGTAAAATTCATCGATCAGCTTACCTTGCGGCGAATAGCGATACACGATACCTTGCTGCTGGTAATCAATAGCGTCGGCCACATATACTTCCCCGTTGTTGGGATTGACCGTAAGGCCGTAGTATTTGGTGTCCCGAAACTCCAGAAAAGGTCGGACGGGAACACGGTCGGCTTCCACCGGCATTCGCCAAATATCGTTATTGATCCAGTAAAGCGTATCCCGTGTACCGTTGAGCTGGACTTCCGAAGGCCAGTCGCCCAGCTTGAACTTGAACTGTTTCTCTACGGTGAAAGTCTCGGCGTCTATACGATAGAGAGACGGTGCCTCGTAACCGTATGGGCTGCCCTCGTAACCGCCATCCGTGATGGTCCACATTTTGTTGTATTTGTCCATGACCAGCGAAGTAGGCTGTATGCCGATGGTCAGTTCGTCCACGACCTTGTCCGTCTCCGTGTCGATTTTCAGGATGCGGTTCTGGTACGACCAGCAGTTCACATAGACGTACTTGCCGTATTGTACCATTTGTTCGGTGGAACCCGATTCCATGTCCATGTCTGGACATTCGATATAGCCGGTAATCTCGTATGTCTTGGGGTTGATGATGAAGATGCGGTAGTCCCATATTTGCGTCACATAGGCTTTCTCATCCGACAGGAAATGGATATACCGGGGTGAGGTGAAACCTGTGATACGGCCCACTTCCTTGAAAGTATTGATGTCGATGGCGAAAATCACATGCGAGTTGTTCACCACGACCCAGCCTATACCGTCCCGGATAACCATAGATTGGGCCACATCGCCCAACTTGAACCCGTTGGCACGGTAAAACACTTCATTCTCCACTTCGCACGTGGCAGGATCATAGTAGGAAAGCGAGGCATTGCCGTACTGGAAATTTCCCTCGTTGGTGATGAAAAGACCGGAAGCCGATGCCGAGAAATTCTCCATCTCCCCATAATCCCATTTCATGCAACTGCCGAAAACTGGCAGGCAGAAAAGAAAAAGGCAAATCCGTTGTATTGTTCTGCTCATTGTCATTCAGATAAAAAAGAGTACCCGAATCATTACGGGTACTCTGGTTAAGGTATAAGGTTTAATCCTGCTGCGTATATTGTTTGTCC
>OKTL01001288.1_pt1 | contig 11160 bp, 5 predicted proteins | sample 1606211 | NCBI WGS metagenome assembly OKTL01 (sample SAMEA3879538, study PRJEB24766) | human gut metagenome | biome: human-associated habitat; feature: feces | place: USA | collected 1985/1987 | reverse complement strand
TCACCAATAATTCTTTCACGTCTCTTGTCTTTAGGATCATAAGATTCGTATGCAGGCCAGGATATTTTAAATCCTCCCCAGGCAGTCACCGACATTCCGGCAGGAAGCGGATAGTCAGAAGTCAGTACGTGAGCGAACCATTTCTGTTCCATCACACCGGCCTCGGCCACACATGAGAATATGACTTCCGAATTCTTTTCACCAGATAAAGAGAACAGAGAGTTATAATCGTCTACCAATTTATAACCGTATTCCGGTTTTGTCAATTCACGTCCTATTTTCTCCGCCTCATCCCATTGCTTGGTCATCATGTAGAATTTCAGCAATAATGTATTGGCCAATCCTTTGGTGAAGCGTCCGTAATTTGTATCTTCATACTTATAGGGCAACACATTAGCTGCATCTTTCAAGTTGGAAACAATGTATTCACGCATAGCTTCTTCCGACAAACGTGGAATAACAATCTCTGCTTCCGGTTTTTGCAAAGTCTCCAGATCGGCGATAGGTATCGGACCATACATATCATACATCAGAAAAGCCAGGAAACCACGTCCGCATTTCAATTCCGCCATATAGCGAGCTTTCAAGGTTTCATCCATATTCACGTCCTTGATGCGATCCATTGTCAAAGTCATGGAAGCCAAATACTGGGAATAGTCATACACACGACGATAGTCACCGTCGATATGCCAGTCATTAGCTTCATACGAATTGTATACGGTAGTCCATCCCCAAGTGTTTTCCACATAATCGGTTACCATTTCCGAAGTCGTCACATAGCCTGCCGCTACTTCAAAAATTCCCCACGGAGAAAACACATAATAAGCACTCGAATTGACCAAAGCATTTACATCTTCAGCATTTTGGGGAAACATTCCCGGATTAATTTTATTATATACTTCCTGCTCCAGCGTACAAGACGAAATGAGGAACAAGAGAGTTGCTACTGCAGTATAAATTGTCTTTTTCATATTCATCACTTATTAGAAAGATATTGATACACCAAAATTATATGAGGTTACATTCGGATATGCATAGGTTCCATTGTCCGTTTCCGGGTCCAGACCTGTCCAGTTAGTAATCACAAATGGATTATTCACGTCTACATATACACGGAGATTCTTGGCAATCTTCTGGCTGATAGGCACTTTATATCCTAATGTAATGCTTCCACAACGAACGTAATAGATAGATTTCACATAGTAATCCCCCCATCCGCTTCCACCTCTGACAAATGTCGGATCTGTGGCTGTCAGGTTATTGCTATTAAAAGCTTTCAGGGCATAAGTAGAAACATTGATACCATTGTCCATACGTGTCCAGCCCTCATAATAACTGGCTCCTCTCTTTCTGCCGGCTTCTCCATAGAAATAGATATTCAAGTCGAAGTTCTTATATCTGAACGAGTTGTTCAGACCGTAGATAATTTTAGGATCACCATTACCCATATATACTTTATCCTCATCTCCCAATACTCCGTTTCCATCGCGGTCTTTCAACTTCATCATACCCGGAACCAAGTCTTTTTGAGCGTCTGGAACTTTTTCTCCCGGTTGCAGGATGCCAAGCGCTTCATATTCCCACCATGCACGAATCGGATCATTTTCTTTTTCATAAGGTTTGGGTTTCCAGTTCGGGTCACGTGTCAGCCAACGGTCATTGTAATGTGACAAGGTTAATGTCGTATCCCATTCAAAATCTTTAGTAACGATATTCACCGTATTCACAGTGATTTCCACACCCTGACTTTGTGTTGATCCTATATTACCCGCTATTTTATTTATTTCATTATAAAAAGGCAATGGTTTATTTGTCACCAACAAGTCTGTAATCTTACGTTTGAAATATTCGGCTGTCAACTTAAACCGGTTGTTGAGTATACCTAGATCCACACCTACATTAAATTCCGTAGTCGTTTCCCAAGTCAGGCTCCTGTTGCCCAAATCCGAAGCATATACTCCTGTTGATTCTGCACCTCCGATAATGGCACTTCTTCCCACTTCATAATAGTCGTAAATGCGATAACCGACATTAGAGTTACCCGTCTGTCAATAAGAAGTTCTTAACTTCAACATAGACAACCAGTTTGAAGCCCCTTTCATGAAATTTTCTTCACTTATCATCCAACCGGCTGATACGGACGGGAAATAACCCCAACGATTTTCCGGGGCGAAATTGGAAGCAGCATCAGCACGAACTGTAGCTTCCAGTAAATATCTGCCTTTATACGAGTAATTGGCACGGGCAAACAAAGAAGCAATACTGTTAATAGAAGCCCATGAACCTACAGATGGTTTCTTGTAATTTCCTGAACCCAAACTATTATATCCAAAGCCATCTACAAGAAAATCTTCATTTCCGGCACTCAATCCATCATTTTTAAATTTTTGGAACGAATAACCACCAATAGCTTTCACGTTATGATCGCCAAAGCTCTTGGAGTATTGAGCTGTCAGCTCCATCAGATAGGCAGTACTTGTTTCCTGCGAAATATCCGCTCTTCCGTTTTTGGTCTTTCCCTGCAAAGTTGTCTTAGGCAAATAGCTGGAACGTTTCTGGAAACTACGGTCGACACCTAACTGCAACTTCACTTCCAAGTCTTTCAACGGTTTCACGGATACGAATGCAGATCCTATGATCCGGTCTTTTACCGTATTATCCTTAATATCCAACAAAGACACCGGATTCGCAACGAAGGGACGTTTCGGATCAATGAAATAATTTCCTTCAGAGTCATAGATAGGAATTGTAGGATTGGATTGGATAGCACCGGTCAATACGCCGGAATATTCATTGGCATTGTCTCCCAGAGGAACATTGTCATACTTATTCTGCGAGTAAGTAGCAGTCAGTCCGAAAGAAACATATTCACTCAATTCTTGATCCAGATTCAAACGGGCAGAAAAACGACTGACACCATTATTCTTGACAATTCCTTCTTGGTTCATATAGTTGACAGAAGCCAGATAACGAGTTTTCTCCGTACCACCATTCACAGAAAGATTGTGCTGTTGCGTATATCCATTGCGCATCACCGCATCCAACCAATCGGTACCGCTAGCAGTCAATATTTCATCATTATTGAAAGTGGGTTTATATTGAGTAGGCGGAGTGTCCTGCTTCTCAACATATCCTTCATAAATACCCATTCCGTTCAACTTTAACCACTCTTCATGCATCTGTTTATTATACATATCCATATACATACGAGTATCAAGCATCTTGTAGTTGGAACGAGCTACCTGCACCGACCCCATACCGGAATAAGTCACTCTGGGCTTTTGACTTTTACCACGTTTAGTGGTAATCAAAACAACTCCATGTCCGGCACGCGCACCATAAATAGCTGTGGAAGCAGCATCTTTCAACACAGAAATGGATTCAATATCATCCGGATTCAATGATTCCAGTACATTATCAATATTACCCGATTCATAGAAACCATTACCAGAACTTAAATTGGAAGTAGAAGACACCGGGAAGCCGTCGATTACAAATAAAGGTTCATTACCAGCACCGGTAGACGCTTCTCCACGAATACGAAACTTCGCCTCACCACCCGGTTGTGCAGAAACCTGGTTCACACGGAACCCCGCTGCTTTACCCGCCAACGCACGAGATACATTCGGTACGGTATTCATCTCCACATCTCCCATGTTTACCATAGAAACGGCACCGGTCAATGTCTTCTTGCTCTGTGTACCATAACCCACCACTACCACTTCATCGAGTTGTTTGGAATCTTCCTGCAAAATGATTTTCATATTTTTTCCGGGTTGCACGGCAACCGTTTGAGACTGATAGCCGATATAGGAGATATCGAGCTGTGCCTTCGATGAAGAGACGGAGATTTTGAAGTTCCCGTCAATATCTGTTATCGTACCGTTACCCTGTACTCCTTTTTCTAATACACTGGCTCCGATAATCGGCTCCCCCTGTGCATCTGATATAGTACCGGATACGGTTATTTTCTTTTCTTGTTCAGGAGACTGTGCCTCAATGGATAATATAATCTTCTTGTCTAGTACCGAATATTTTACATTAGTACCGGAAAAGATTTCTTTCAACACACTAAAAATGTTGCTTTTATCAGCAGAAACTGATACGCGACGATTCAAATCGACATGCTTATTATTGAAGAAGAAATCAAAATCAGACTGCTCTTCAATTTCTTTTAGAATGTCCTCCACCCGCTGATTACGTACATCAATACTGATTAAAGCCTTTTGAGCGTAACTATCGGCTGCATAGGTCAGCCCAATAGAACATACTAAGAACAAAACCAATAGTCTCATAGATAATGGGATTTTTTTTGAGGTTAGCCAAAGTGACTTTACCACCCATAAAAATTGGATGCTAAAATAATTTTGCATAATTTTGTAATGACTTAAAGTTAATAAAAAGTTTATCTAAGCTTGTCGCCAAACAAGCATCAAAAAGATTTACCGATTTCCATACGGGAAGATACGCCAATATCCTCCCGTATGTTTTTGTTTAAGGGGGTCTGTCTTTCATTGCATTTTTGTTTTAAGGTTAATCAATCAATATATTTCTATTTTACTCTTTTCATCTTTTATATCCGGCGAATCAAGATAACGCCAACGGATTTGAGAAGAAAGCTGGAAATATTCCAGAATACGCTCGAGGCGTTGATTTGTAAACGTACCTGTAAATGAGTCTCCTTTCAAACGGTCGTTTTTAATAATGAATTCCACATTATACCGCTTCTCCAACATTCGTAATCCCTCTTCGAGAGGAGTATTTCTAAATATAATCTTTCCCTCTTTCCAAGCTATTTCCGACTCACCGGAGGTGGCATAAAGCTGCACTTTACTGTCTCTTGTATCATAGACCAGCTTCTGTCCGGGATCCATCAGCACCTTTTTCGAACCATTGTCAGATGAATAAATAAAACCTATTTTTCCTTCAACCAATGTTGCTGCAATCCGGTCTTCTTTTTCATAAGCCTCTACATTAAAATGAGTTCCCAGTACTTCGATCTGTGATTGGTGGGAAGTAGAAACTATAAACTTCTTTTCCGGGTTCTTGGCTACTTCAAAATAAGCCTCTCCCTGCAATGTTACATTTCTCGTGTCGCTATCGAAGCGTGAGGGATAACTCAAGGTAGATTCGGAATTCAGGAAAACCAATGTGCCATCGGGCAATGTCAGAGAAGTCATCATTCCGGGATTTGTTTTCACTTCCATCATTTGTGCCAATTCCTGTTCGCTTCCTCCCCAATGTTGTACCATCAGAGTAACGAGAAGTGGAATGAACAGCACTGCTGCCGCACGTTGCGCCCATTCCCACCATGTCGTTTTCCTTTGTCTGTTACCTGTCATTCTACTTTTCACCTTTGTCAATGCTTTCTCTGTGTCAACTTTCGTCATGATGTGAACGGTATCTGTAGCAAGATAAAGAGCATGTATCTGTTTGGCCATCCGCCGGTTTTCTTCCGACTCATCCATCCACATCTCAACCTGCAGACGCTCTTCTTCCGTTGCCAGTCCCTCACAATAACGGGGAAGCAATTCTTCTATTGTATTTTTATCAGTCTTATCCATATTCGTATTTTATTGCCTTTTACTATAAGACAAGAGAGACTTGTGGAATTCCTAAACCAAATCTCATTTTTTTTCAGAAAATCTTTGTTTTCTTATAAAAAAGCTATATTTGCAGTGAAATATCAAACTAATACATGAAAGAAGTTCACCTGTCAGAAAGCAATTTCCTATTATCTGCTATACAGCGAGGCGACCAAAAAGCATTTGATGCACTGTTTCGGAGGTATTATCCGGCACTGTGTGCTTATGGTCATCGTTTTGTAGATCTGGAAGATGCGGAAGAAATTGTGCAGGACTCTCTTTTATGGATTTGGGAAAACAGAGAAAATCTGATTATCGAAACTTCACTTAGTTCATACCTCTTTAAAATGATATACCGCAAAGCTCTGAACAAGCTTGCACATATTGATGCCACCCAACGTGCCGACACTCGATTTTATGAAGAGATGCAGGAGATGCTGCAAGATACGGATCTTTATCAAGTTGAAGAGTTGACACAACGCATCAAGGATGCCATCGCCACATTGCCGGAAAGTTATCGGGAAGCTTTTGTGATGCATAGGTTCCGGGATATGAGTTATAAAGAAATAGCGGAAATTCTGGGAATATCTCCCAAAACAGTAGATTACCGTATTCAACAAGCATTAAAGCAACTACGCGTAGATTTAAAGGATTATCTGCCATTATTACTACCGATTCTATTTCCTTAAAACCAACCATCTATTTTCTTATCTATTACTATCTGTCTATTAAAGTACTAATAGATAACTTCCGTTGTATTAGAGGTAAACTTGCATTCCCCTACTGCCAAACTTCTTTTTGGCTACGAGAAAACTATAATTGCAAGCTTCATTTATACAACTGCAAGTTCCGGTTATATAAATGCAACTTGCAATTATACAATCAGAACTTGCGTTTATAGTTTCTTCTTGGTCAAAGACAACTTATCCAATAAGGGAAAGGAAGTTTGCAATAAGAGTATAGCAACTTATCTACTGATAGATTGGAAAGAAGTAAAGCATTAATTCTGCCGATAAGGTAAGGTAAACCAGAAAGTAGATCCTTTGTTCTCTTTCGACTCCACTCCTATTTTCCCTCCCAAGCGGTCTACAATCGTATGGCAGATAGAAAGTCCCAGTCCGGTACCTTGCACAAAGGAATTGTACTTCACAAACCGTTCGAAGACATGAATACACTGTTCAGAAGACATTCCACAGCCTGTATCCGACACATAAAAATAAATCGTTTCAGGATCAAGCAAACGATATCCCATACGGATAGTACCCACCTCTGTAAATTTGATGGCGTTAACTGCAAAATTGGCAAGCAGCTGAATCAAACGGTTCTTATCCGTATACAATGTACATTGGGACAGTCTCTCCGCAAATGTGAAAGTCACATTATTGTGCCGAAGACGTAGCTGCATACTTTGCTCGATTTCTTCAAGCGTCTGGTTCACATCAATCAAGGCAGGATAGAAATCGAATGTACCGGCTTCAATCTTCGACAAATCCAGAATATCATTAATCAACTGGAGCAACAAATCCGTATTTGTTCCAATGAGTTCTACATATTCGGACATTTCTTCACGGTTTTCTACATGAGGAAGCATATTGGAGAATCCTACAATGGCATTCAAGGGGGTACGTATCTCATGACTCATATTAGCCAGGAATGCGGATTTCAATTGATTGGCCTGTTCCGCTTTTTCCATTGCTTCATGCAGGCGACTATATGCTTTCCGAAGAATGCTGATATAATATATGATAGCAACAATCAAAATCAACAAAAAGAATGAACAGGAAAGTATTTGAATGTAATACTGTTGAAAAAAAGTCTTGGGCTCATTGACATAAACCGCATCGTCTGGATAGCGGGAAGAAGGTATATTGTAGGATTTCAACACTTGATAGCAGAGATTGGCACTTCCTTCTCCTCCCGCCCCACCGGGAATATCACGTGCCTGTTCTCCATCCAAGACACGACCAAGTATTTCCAGCAAAGATTTACAGAACGATTCCGTCGAAACGTAATATCCTCCTGCAAAAGTATTATTCGACAAGTCTTCGGGAGAAAGTAAAAACAATGGAGATGGAGTAAAATTGACAATCACTTCCTGAATATGATCAAAAAGATAGTTATTATCATTTTTGTTATGCGACTCAAACCAAGAATAATAAATGATTCCCGTATTCGGTTTATAACAACGTAAAGTATCCAACAACATTTCTGTAGATAATTGAGTGGTGGAAAGTAAATCCAGATTCAAGTCCGGGAAGTTCTCTTCTACAGCTTCCTTTACATCTCCGCGAGTTTCTTCACTGATATACCTATCGTCGGAGATAAACGCCAGACGTTCCATATCAGGTATCAGTTTATAAATTAAATCGATTGTCTCCTTTACATAATAATATTGCTTCAAGATAGTTATATTATATCCCCGCCTCCATTCATCGCCGGAAACTGTATTGGCTTCCGTCAACGGGGCATGAGATAATAAGACCTCAAGAGAAGCAGGTAAATGGTCGCGGGCATTTGTCACGATTACCGGAACTTCTTTCCATACATCATCAAATAATTCGCGGCAAACAATCCATCCCGGATCTCCAATCATCACAATAGCAGTGGGAGGCTCCGGATACTTCTGACGCAAATGGGTGACTACGGCATTCGCCTCCATCTCATTCACCAGAGCAGGTACGGAAAGCGATTCCGCCTTCACAGAAATTCCTTGTTTCTGAAGAGCATCATGAAGACACCAATAAAAGTTTTTAGCCCAAGGCAGATTGAAATTAATCGAGTTTAAAACCAGTACTTCTTTATTTGTATTTTCGGTTCGGGCTGACGCAGGTGATAAGAATCCTTCAATAAAAAGGAATAATCCAAGGAGGAATGGAATGATCCGTAACGATTGTTTCATTTGTGGTATTCTATAAATAGCGGAAGCAAAGATAGTATTAATTTCTTTAGTGCAAAAAAAAGGCATCCCAAAACGAATTGAGATGCCCTTTATTATATAAAATTAAGTATCAAAGGATTATGATTTCTTCAAAGCCGCAATACTTTCTTTCAAAGAATTAATGATGCTCTCTGCATCGGTTTGCTTCTTACGTTCCAGTTCAAGAACGGCAGCCGGAGCATTATTGACGAATTTCTCGTTGCTAAGTTTCTTCATCACTCCCTGCAAGAATCCTTCTTTATGCTTCAATTCGGCTTCCATACGGGCGATTTCGGCTTCCACGTCAATCATATTACCCAATGGCACGGCAAATTCGGTCGTTCCTATCATGAAAGAAGAAGCACCTTCTGATTTGCTTTCTACCACTGTTACGGAAGACAGGTTACACATCTTGATAATCACCGGATTCAATTTCTCTACCGGATGAGTGCCTACAACCTGCAATTCGAGTTCTTCTTTCAGAGCAATGTTTTTCTGCAAACGGATGCTACGGACATTACTGATGATTTCCTTAGCTACTTCAAACTCTGCCAGGAATTGTTCATTTGCTCCGACCGGTTCAAACAGTTGAGTAACCATCAAACTTTCACCCGGTTCACGCTCACGCAGTTGTTGCCACAATTCTTCTGTGATAAATGGCATAAAAGGATGCAGCAATTCAAGCAGACGCTCGAAAGAGCTAAGAACCATACTATAAATAAAGCCATTAACAGGCTGTCCATAAGCAGGTTTCACGATTTCCAACAGCCAAGAAGAGAATTCATCCCAGAACAGTTTGTAAACCAGCATCAACGCTTCGCTCAAACGATATTTGGAGAAGAGATCGGCCACTTCAACAGCTGCCGCATCCAGTCTTTGGTCAAACCACTGAACTGCCAGATGTGCATCGGTAGGGATCTCAATAGTACCTTTGGCATTTGTCCAGCCCTTAATCAGACGGAAAGCATTCCATATCTTGTTGCAGAAGTTACGTCCCTGTTCGCAAAGTGCGTCATCGAAAAGAATATCGTTTCCGGCGGGAGCTGCCAGCATCATTCCCATACGGACACCATCGGCACCATATTTGTCGATCAACTCCAACGGGTCGGGAGAATTACCGAGTGACTTGGACATTTTACGTCCCAGTTTATCACGAACGATCCCTGTGAAGTAAACGTTCTTAAACGGCATCTGTCCTTCGTACTCGTAGCCTGCCATAATCATACGGGCTACCCAGAAGAAGATAATATCCGGTCCTGTCACAAGGTCGCTGGTCGGATAGTAATAGTTGATTTCTTCGTTACCCGGATTGTTGATTCCGTCGAACAAAGAGATAGGCCACAACCAGGAAGAGAACCAGGTATCCAGACAATCTTCGTCCTGACGGAGATCTTCGATTGTCAAGGCGGCATTGCCGGTTTTCTCTTTCGCTTTTGCCAATGCTTCTTCTGCTGTAGCAGCTACCACATAACCGCCCTCCGGGAGGAAGTAAGCAGGAATGCGATGTCCCCACCACAACTGACGACTGATACACCAGTCTTTGATGTTCTCCATCCAGTGACGGTAGGTATTCTTGTATTTTGCAGGATAGAACTTCAGTTCATCGTTCATTACCGGAGGCAATGCCATGTCTGCAAAATGCTGCATCTTGAGGAACCATTGCATAGATAGTTTCGGTTCGATCACTACGTTGGTACGTTCCGAGTAACCTACCTTATTTGTATAGGCTTCTGTCTTGTCCAGCAGTCCGGCAGCTTCGAGGTCTTTCTCTATCTGTATACGAACATCGAAACGATCCATGCCGATATACATACCGGCAGCTTCGCTCAATGTACCGTTATCGTTGAAGATATCAATGCTAGGCAGGTTGTACTTTTCACCCAGCATATAGTCGTTTACGTCATGAGCAGGAGTCACTTTCAGGCAACCTGTACCAAATTCGATGTCTACATAATTATCTTCAATCACAGGGATGGCGCGGTTTACCAGCGGAACGATCACTTTCTTGCCTTTCAGCCATTCGTTTTTCGGGTCGTTCGGGTTGATACACATCGCTGTGTCACCCATGATTGTTTCAGGGCGGGTCGTTGCTACTACTGCATAGCGGCCTTCCGGATCACCTTCCACCTTATAACGGAGATAGAACAGTTTTCCGTGCTCTTCCTTGTAGATCACTTCTTCGTCAGAAAGGGCAGTCAACGCTTTCGGGTCCCAGTTTACCATACGGACACCGCGGTAGATCAATCCTTTATTGAACAGGTCTACAAAAACTTTCAGTACACTTTCACTGCGTTTCTCGTCCATAGTGAAAGCAGTACGATCCCAGTCGCAGGATGCACCGAGTTTGCGGAGCTGTTTCAGGATGATACCTCCGTGTTCGTCTGTCCAGTCCCAGGCATGTTTCAGGAATTCGTCACGAGTCAGGTCGGTTTTCTTGATACCTTGAGCAGCGAGTTTGTTTACTACTTTAGCTTCAGTAGCAATAGAAGCATGGTCAGTTCCCGGTACCCAACAGGCATTCTTGCCTTCCATACGGGCACGACGAACTAAAATATCCTGAATGGTATTATTAAGCATGTGTCCCATGTGCAACACACCGGTGACGTTCGGGGGCGGAATGACGATGGTGTAAGGTTCACGTCCATCGGGTTTCGAACT
>OKTL01001285.1_pt1 | contig 11185 bp, 7 predicted proteins | sample 1606211 | NCBI WGS metagenome assembly OKTL01 (sample SAMEA3879538, study PRJEB24766) | human gut metagenome | biome: human-associated habitat; feature: feces | place: USA | collected 1985/1987 | reverse complement strand
GGTGCAAATGGTGTGGTATTGGTAACCACTAAGCAGGCAAAGGAAGGAAAAGCGAGAATAGAATATAGCGGTTCATACACTTACAAGATGGTGGGATTGCAGCCGGAGCTGATGACTATGAACGAGTGGGCGAATGCAGTGTTACAGACTTGTCAGAACGATGGTCAGCCGGATTCTTACTCATGGGTGAAATATGCGAAAATGGCATTGGCTAATGAAGGTAAATACATTGATTTGGATCACAGTGCAAATCCTTTCGCTCCCAGCTATTCAGATGTAATGGATTTCGTGTTCATGGATACCAACTGGCAAGACGTGTTGTTCGGCAATTCTTATTCTACGCAACATGACTTAGCTGTTTCCGGAGGTACAGAAAAGAATTTATATCGCTTGTCCGTAGGGTATATGTATGATGACAGTAACTTGAAGTGGGGAAATAATAACAATCAGCGTTTCAATCTTCGTTTGACTAATAAACTGAAAGTCTTTGATAACTTTTCTATTGAATCTGTGATAGCCTATAACCGTCAGGATCAGGTAGCTCCTTCACAACTGAATAGAACATTGACTTCCAGTTATCCGCAACCGGGACTTCCGGCTTCTACGATTGATGGAAAACCTTATTCGTGGGGAACTTGGTTGTCACCGATTTGGTTTGCCGAACTGGGTGGAGATAATAAACTGAAAGTATCTGAAATTAATATCAGTGAGAAATTCACTTACAATATTAATAAACATCTGGATGTAGTAGCAAATCTCGGTTATAACTCCGGAGTAGCTTCACGTGATATAAAGAAGATGGCTATTACTTCTTATAATTATGCGGGAACCAAGATAAACACCAAGGCTGACGGTTACAAACAGGAAGAGTCGTCTTACGAGAAAACAAGTTCGCGTACAGACTTCTATTCTATGGCAGGTTATGTTGATTATCACAATACATTTGCGCAGCATCATAATGTAAGTGCAATGGTTGGTGCTCAATATGAATTGAAAGAATACGATTATTTTGGTGTATCAGTGAAAGATATACAGAACTCGTTGGAAACTGTAAATGGGGCAGGTTTGGTAAATCTGACAGATAAACATGGTACGAAGTGGCATGAGGCTGTGATGTCCTACTATTCTCGTTTAAATTATAATTATAAGTCAAAATACTTATTGGAAGTAAATATGCGTTATGATGGTTCTTCCAAGTTTAAGCCGGAAAATCGCTGGGACTTCTTTTATGGAATATCCGGTGGATGGCGTATTACGGAAGAAGCGTTTATGAAGAACATCAAATGGTTGAATGATTTGAAAATCCGTCTTTCTTATGGTGAAGTTGGTAACCAGAGTGGTATTGATCGATATGATGGTACACAATTCTATAAATTTGAATCTCAAAGCGGAGCCTATATCGGTCCTAACAAAGGCACTATCATAGATACGAATGGTAAAATCGCTTCTCTGGGACGTGAATGGGAACGCATTAAGAACTATAATTTAGGATTGGATTTCTCTTTGTTTAATTCCCGTCTGACAGGTACTGCCGAAGTATACATGAAACGTAATGATAATATGTTGATTAATGTTTCTTATCCGGGAGTTCTGGGTGATAACGCAGGTATGTCAAACAATGGAAAATTCAGATCACATGGATGGGAAGTCATGGTAAACTGGTCTGATAAGATTGGAAAAGACTTCACTTATCATGTAGGAGGTACTTATTCTTTCAATACGAATAAACTGACGGATATTGGTGCAGTTTCAGTTCTGAAATCCGGTTTTGTTGATAAACAGCAAGGTTATCCGTTGAATAGTATTTTTGGTTTGCGTTATGCCGGCAAAGCACAGACAGAAGAAGAACGTCAAAAATATCTATATCGCTTCCTGACTGGTAATACTATCGGACTGACAGAACAAAACTTCCGTTTGGGAGATAATATGTATGCTGATGTAAATAATGACGGCAAACTGGATCAGAATGATATTGTGTATTTAGGTACAGATGATCCGAAAATCTCTTTTTCTTTTAATGTAGGAGCAGAATGGAAGGGATTTGATTTATCATTGGTTTTCCAGGGTGCTGCTCAACGTACAATCTTCCGTACGGGAGATAATAACGGTAATGAGATTTGGCGTATACCGATGAAAGCATTATATCTGAACACTTCGAATCAATCGGTAGGTAACACGTGGAGTCCGGAGAACCGGGGTGCTTATTATCCGACATATAGTAATAAGAATGAAATCAATGACTACAACTATCAGGCTTCTTCCTGGTCAGTGGAAGATGGTTCTTACATTCGTCTGAAAAATGTGACATTGGGATACAATGTACCTTCTGCCTTTTTGGCTAAAACGAAAGCAATTAGTTCTTGTCGTGTATATGTAGCAGGTGCTGATCTTTGGGAATATTCTAAAATTAACGACGGATGGGATCCGGAGGCTAGCCGTAAGGTATCAGCAGCAGGACGTTTCCCCTTTGTCCGTACAGTGACTTTCGGATTAAATCTAACTTTTTAATGTATGAAGAATATGAAACTATATAAGAAAGCTCTTTTAATTTTATCGCTTGGTCTGACACTGAATTCGTGTCTGGATCTTGATCCGCAGGACCAACTGGCAGATGGCAACTTATGGGGGGCAGCAGATGATTTTAAATATTTTGCAACTAATTTCTATGGTTGGACTCGTGATTTTACATCGGTAATTTCTGATGGTGCACATTCTGACTGGCGTTCGGACTTGATGACTTCCAGTTCTGTAAATATGAACAGCAATGGTAGTAATCCGATTCCTACTTCAGACGGTAACTATACCAGCAATTATGCCCATATCCGCCGTTGCAATTTGTTGCTGCAAAAAGCGGCGTCTTTTTCCGGTAACGGTGATATTAGTCGCTATGTAGCAGAAGCGAAGTTCTTCCGTGCTTATTCTTATTTTGATTTGGTGCAATTGTTTGGCAATGTGATTATCACTAAAGAACCGTTGGATATTACTTCACCCGAGTTACGCATGAGCCGCAATGACCGTAGCGAAGTGATTGACTTCGTGATTCAGGATTTGAAGGATGCGGCTGAAGTATTGCCGGAAACAATTACGACAGACGATGAAGGGCGTATCTCAAAATGGGGAGCTTATGCATTCCTTTCACGTGTCGCTTTATATGAAGGCACATGGCAACAAAACCGCAATAATGAAGAACGTGGCAAAGCATTGTTGAGTATTGCAGCGGATGCGGCGAAAAAAGTTATCGACAGTAAGCAATTCGAGCTATTCAAACCGGCAGCTTTGGGAGAGATGGCTTATAAATACCTGTTCATTTTAGAGAATGTACAGTCTAATCCTGCGAATCTGACTAAGAGTGCCAATAAAGAATATATATTCTATCGTCGTCATGATGAAACGATTGCTCCGATCGGGACTAATATCACACATGGTTGTGTAGCGAACGTGCAATATATTAACCGTAAATTTGTGAATATGTATCTTTGTAGCAATGGGCTACCTATTGACCATGCCAAGAGTGCTGACGTCTTTAAAGGTTATGGAGGTCTGACTACGGAATTTGAAAATCGTGATAATCGCATGAAGAACTGTCTTTTGGCTCATGGCACTAAATATTGGGATAATGACAAACCGCGTATTGACTGGAAAGGTATGGATGGGGAAGATGCGACCAATGCCATTACATGTAATGTATTCCAAGGTTCCGGTTATCAAAACCAAAAATGGGGTACGGAACGTAAGGTGGCTGATACATTTGAAGGTTACGACTTTCCGATTATTCGTTATGCAGAAGTTTTATTGAATTATGCAGAAGCTATGTATGAGTTGGGAACCACCGGCAAAGCTTTGGATGATGCTTTGAATATCTCGTTGAATTTGGTTCGTCTCCGTGTAAACCCGGATATGCCTAAACTGACTACGTCTTTTGCTTCAGAAAACAGTTTGAATATGCGAGAGGAAATCCGTCGTGAACGTACCATCGAATTGTACAATGAAGGTTTCCGAGTTGATGATTTGAAGCGTTGGAATACTGCTATTGTAGAGATGCCTAAACCTATTCTAGGAGTGAAATGGACAGGAACTGATTTTGCGACTTCATGGGCTGGCGCTTCTAATATGGCAAAAGACTCCGATGGCTGTTTGATCTTGGAAAATAGTCGGCGCTGGGGTAAAAATGACCTGTATCCGCTTCCGGTAGATCAGTGTCAGTTGAATCCGAACTTGGGACAGAATCCGGGATGGCAATAATCAAGTCTGAATAACTTAAAGAATAAGAATCATGAAAAGAGATTATATAAAATATTTTGTTGGACTGGCGGCTTGTTCGTTTTTAGGTCTGACTTCATGTGATGATGATAAGGATTTAGGAGAAAAGATGGACGAAATGATTACAGTGTCCACCATTACTCTTAACGAAACTCAATATGATGCAGGGAATAAAACAATTTGTCTGCTGAAGAACAAAGAACTGCAACTCTCTTGGAGTATTGCACCTGAAAATGCAACCGATGCTAATGTGCAATGGACTTCGTCGGATGAATCTATTGTTGCTGTTACACGGGAAGGTAAGGTCGTGACTAAGGATAAAGCAGGAAAAGCTATTATTACATTAACGCCGGAAATCGGTTTCGGTCCGGAAGCTACGATCGTCACTAGAACAGTTGAAGTTATGGACGAATATACCTATATGTCAGCCATCAATATAACTAATGTTCCGGCAGAAGAGATTGCGGCAGGCGATGAATATCAATTAACTGTTTCTTCAGAACCGGCAACTACTACGTTCAAGCGTTATAAATGGACAAGTAGTAACCCGGAAGTAGCTACGGTGGATGAAAAGACAGGTTTGGTGACCGGAATCAGCAAAGGGGATGCGACTATTATAGTGACGGCTGATGATTTCAGTTCGAATCCGGTGTCTGCAAGTTGCGAGATAGGGGTTAAGATAGTAACTCCAATTACCGGAATGACGTTTACTGAAGATGCGGAACTTAATCAATTGGGATATGGACAGGAATATCAGATTAAGTACACATTGGAACCGGTAGATGCTACTGCTTCGCTGCTGACTTGGACGAGTGATAATCCGGAGGTGATTAGTGTGGATAAGACTGGTAAATTGAAAGTACATACTACTAAGGCCGCTTCTGCTGTGATAACAGCTTCTTATGGCCCTGTTGTACAAAATGTAACTGTCACAGTTGCCGATGGACGTTTCTGGTATTCATTAGGTAATGGTTTGGGTAACGGACTGGATAATAATTGGATGGCAACAATGCGTCTGTCGTTTCATCTGACGGAAATAAGACCACTGTTCAGATGGGTGGACCTGATAGTAAGGTTAAGTATCGTGGTGATTTATGGCTTGCGAGAAGCGGTAAGGGAAAAGTTGTTAATATAACTCCTGCTGAATATAGATATCTTGCTGTTAAAATAGGATTTAAGTCTCAATTACATGTTGGAAATAATAGTCAGGGCTGTATCAAACTTGAAGTTTTTGATGATGGCATTAAGAAAATTGGTCCTGAATATTGGGGTACGGCTGGAGATGCAAATAACAGGTATGCCATTTTGGGTACAAGTGAAATATCAATTACAAAACCTAATGTGTTGTATTATGATTTGCAGGCAAGATATAAAACCGTGACCCCTACAGATTGGAATCAGGTATTTGATTTAGTACAATGTAAATTTGTTATTGCTGACTTCCCGGAAACAGCTCAGACTTATGATCTTTACTGGATTCGTTCTTTCAAATCCATAGAGGAACTTCAAGCTTTTGTAGATAGTGAAAACAATACTAACGAATAACTACCATGAATAAGATGAAATTATATACAATAATAGGAGCAGGGCTTTTTGCCCTGACTTCTACCACGCTTTTAGCATGTAGCGAAATAGAAGACGGCTCTAATGATATGAGTAGTTGGCCGGAAGTGAAGGATTATGTTACGACTTTGGAGCATCCTTGTATGCTTCATACAGAAACGGATTTTGAGTTTGTAAAAGGAAAAGTGCAAGCCGGTGCGCAACCTTGGAAAAATGCGTTCGATCATTTAAGTCGTGGTGGGAATAGCTTGTCACAATCAAATTATAAGGCTTCTCCGGTGAAATTATTGGCGCGTCTCGATCAAAATAATTGGGCAGGCAAATATCCCAATGACTGGAATAACTACACGAAGTTGATGAAGGACGCTGCCGCAGCCTATCAATTGGCCCTTCGATGGAAATTGTCGGAGACTGACGGTGCACAGTATGCAGATGCTGCTGTTGCTATTTTGAATGACTGGGCTAAAACATGTACAGGATTTATCGTGAATGATAAAGGTGAATTTATAGATCCGAACGAGTTCTTGATTTTTATTCAGGTACATCAAATAGCAAATGCAGCGGAGATTATGCGTTCTTATTCAGGATGGCAGGAGGCTGATTTCGTTAAGTTTAAGGCATGGATTGCAGATGTCTTTTATCCTCATATCACAAAATTCCTGTCTACGCACAATGGAAATGAATGTGCGCTTCATTATTGGCTCAATTGGGATTTATCTGCGATGACAGCTTTACTTTCTATCGGTATTTTGGCGGATGATAACTTTAAAATCAATGAAGCTATCCAATATTTCAAATTTGGTATTGGTTCGGGAAATATAGGAAATGGCGTTCCTTTCATACATTTAGATCCGGATAGTAATGAAATGCTGGGACAATGTCAGGAATCAGGTCGTGACCAGGGACATGCTACCTTGTGTGTCAGTCTGTTGGGTGCTTTCTGTCAGATGGCAAAGAATGTAGGTGAAGACCTTTTCATCTTTGATGACGGACGGGCATTGGCTATGTGTGAGTATGTGGCTAAATACAATATCGGTGGTGCTGAAACGGGTAGTTCAAGTGCCAGTTGGAAGATGACCGGTTTCAGATATACAGATAATGATCTGCCTTATACTACTTATACAAATTGTAGTGGAAGCTGGGATACCATTTCTGCACAGGAAAGAAGAGAGGGAAAGGATTCACGTGGTGAAGTGCGTCCTGCGTGGGAGCTGGTGAATCGTTTGGCGCAGGATTATGGTAAATCAAGCATCTATGCTAAGATGTGGGTTGATAAAATGCGTGAAAATGCGTCTCGTGGCAATTCTGATGGTGGGGCAGGTGATTATGGACCTAATAGCGGCGGTTATGACCAATTAGGTTTTGGAACCCTGATGTTTGCAAAAGAGTAAAGAAAAAGCTGTTGGTAATATAACATGATTGTTTTACAATAATCTTGGATAAATAGAAAAAAGTTGGAAAGGGATTAGGTATTTACCTAATCCCTTTCGTATATATAAGTAAATAGGTCAGTAAATAGATTGTTTTGAGATCAGAGATAGGATTCAGTTTTAAAAGTGCTTGGTTTTTATATAAGGTAGAAAGAACCTGTTTTTAGGAATAACGAATCTAGTTTTGAATGAAATTGATTAGTAAGGTATATGCGTAAAAAGATTCTGTTTTTAGCAGGAATGATGGCTTGCAGTTCATTGGCAGGCGCACAAGAAATTTCTAAGACCTGGGTGGCTGATAAGGGGAATGGAACTTATCAGAACCCGGTTCTTCATGCTGACTATTCAGACCCGGATATCTGTGCGGCCGGAGATGATTTCTATATGACAGCATCCAGCTTTAATTGTATTCCCGGAATTCCTATTCTTCATTCCAATGATTTGGTTAATTGGTCGTTAGTAAACTATGCGTTACCGGTTCAGGAGCCGGAACCTTTCTTCGATAAGGCACAGCATGGTAAAGGCGTATGGGCACCGGCCATTCGTTTTCATAACGGAGAATTTTATATTTACTGGGGTGATCCGGATTATGGAATCTATATGATTAAAACCAAAGACCCGAAAGGAAAATGGAGCAAACCTGTATTGGTAAAAGCAGGGAAAGGAATGATTGATGCAACTCCTTTGTGGGACGAAGACGGAAAAGTATATCTGATACATGCTTATGCCGGAAGCCGTAGTGGGGTGAACAGTATCCTCGTCATTTGCGAACTGAATCCAGAAGGAACAGAAGTTATTTCCGATCCGGTGATGGTGTTCGACGGAAATGATGGAAAGAATCATACCGTAGAAGGACCGAAGCTCTATAAACGCAACGGATACTATTATATTTTTGCTCCGGCAGGAGGGGTAGCAACCGGTTGGCAATTGGTACTTCGCTCAAAGAACATCTATGGCCCTTACGAATCGAAAATCGTGATGGCACAAGGAAAGACAACGATAAACGGACCTCATCAGGGTGGTTGGGTAGACACCAACACAGGAGAATCCTGGTTCGTCCATTTTCAAGATAAAGGTGCTTACGGGCGTGTGATTCATCTGAATCCGATGATGTGGATAAATGACTGGCCTGTAATCGGAGTGGACAAGGATAAAGATGGTTGCGGTGAACCTGTAACGACTTATAAGAAACCGAATGTGGGAAAGACCTATCCGATCGCTACTCCGCCGGAGAGTGACGAATTCAATACCCGGCATTTGGGATTACAATGGCAATGGCATGCCAATAAAAAAGACACTTACGGGTTTACTACCGATTTGGGATTTATCCGTCTTTATACAGGCAGTCTGTCGAAAGAGTTTGTGAACTTCTGGGAAGTTCCTAATCTGTTGATGCAAAAGTTCCCGGCTGAAGAATTTACAGCTACGACCAAGCTGACATTTACTGCCAAGCAGGATGGAGAACAAACCGGAATTATTGTGATGGGATGGGATTATAGTTATCTTTCTATTCGCAAGGCGGGCGATCAGTTTATTCTGCAACAGGCAGTTTGTAAGGATGCGGAACAGCAAAATCCTGAACAGATAAAAGAATTGGCAAATATTCCGGTAAAATATTTGAAGATGCCGGGAGTAGCAGATAATGAATGGCAAACTGTTTACTTGCAAGTAAAGGTTCGTAAAGGAGCCGTTTGTACATTTGCTTATAGTCTGGACGGGAAGAAATATACGACAGTGGGAGAGTCTTTCACAGCCCGTCAAGGCAAATGGATTGGAGCCAAAGTCGGACTATTCTGTGTGACTCCGAATGAAGGCAATCGGGGATGGGCAGATGTCGATTGGTTTCGGATGGATAAGTAATTGACCAATCAATAATTGACAAAGAGAAATAAAGATTAAGAATTAACTCGAAGATATCAGATTAAGATGAAAAAGATTGTAGTAGGTTTGGCTGTAATGTTAGGTTTCTGTACGTGTGCTCATCAGCCGTCCGGTACATTGGATGTGAATAAGGCATTGGACTATTGTGCAGAGCAGACACAACGTACGCTTGCGGAACTGAAAACAGACTCCGGCATCGACTATACAATGATGCCACGTAATATCATGACTGACGAACATCATTGGAATTGTCGGAAAGCGACGAAGGAAGAATGGTGTGCCGGTTTCTGGCCCGGAGTATTGTGGTATGATTACGAATATACGAAAGATAAACAGATTCAGGAAGAAGCGGAGAAGTTCACGAACTCTCTGGAGTTCCTTTCCAAGACTCCGGCTTTCGACCATGATTTGGGCTTCCTCGTGTTCTGTAGCTACGGAAATGGTTACCGCCTGACCAAGAATCCGGCTTACAAACAAGTGATTCTTGATACAGCCGATACGTTGGCTACTCTGTTCAATCCCATCGTAGGAACCATCCTTTCATGGCCTCGTGAAGTGGAACCTCGCAACTGGCCGCACAACACCATCATGGATAACATGATTAACCTCGAAATGCTTTTCTGGGCAGCGAAGAATGGTGGAAATCCTTATTTATATGATATTGCCGTTTCTCATGCCGATAAAACGATGAAATGCCAGTTCCGTCCCGACTATACATCTTACCATGTAGCGGTATACGACACCATTACAGGTAATCTGATAAAAGGAGTAACCCACCAAGGTTATGCTGATAGCACCATGTGGGCGCGTGGTCAGGCATGGGCAATCTATGGATACACGGTAGTTTATCGTGAAACGAAAGATCCTAAGTATCTTGATTTCGCGCAGAAAGTGACAGATGTCTATCTCGAACGTCTGCCGGAAGACAAGGTTCCTTATTGGGATTTCAGTGCCCCGGGAATACCGGATGCTCCGCGTGACGCTTCTGCTGCGGCAGTGGTGGCCTCTGCTTTGCTTGAATTATCCACTTACCTCCCGAATGGAACCGGAAAACGTTATAAAGATGCAGCTATTGAAATGCTGGCAAGCCTGAACTCTGACAGTTATCAGAGTGGCAAGAGCAAACCGTCTTTCCTGCTTCATAGTGTAGGACATTGGCCGGCTCATTCAGAGATAGATGCCTCTATTATTTATGCAGATTATTACTACATTGAAGCATTGCTTCGGTTGAAACGTCTGCAAGAAGGAAAGAATGTAATTAAATAAAGAAGATTTATATCGAATAAAACACTATCTTTATCACAGTTATTTAACAGTGCATTAAAACAAATGGAGTTTTATTCTTTTTTTGTTTGATATCATTAATCATTACTGCACAGGAGCAATCAGTGCAGTCTAATATCAAATGCTTGAATTATCCTAGTTCGTTTGAGTTATTGCTTCGGCATTTTAAAGGAAAAATTGTATATATTGATGTAATGGCATCTTGGTGTAAACCCTGTCTGGCAGAACTCAAAGAATATGAAAAAACAGATGATTTTTTCAAAAAGAATGATATTGTAAGACTTTTTATTTCAATAGATGAACCCAAGGATTGGAATGCCTGTTTGAAAAGATTGGATGAAAGATTATTAAATGGGTATTTTGTCACCTATCATCGACCAGAGAATAGTGTTGAGAATAATAAATTTTCTGTTGAAGTGGAGAAGTTGTTTGTCACTTATGATGAGAAAGGTAATTTCGCCGGGCTTTCAGTTCCTCAGTTTATTATTGTTAATAGGGAGGGAACTATTGTAGAATATAAGGCACAAAGACCAAGCAATCCGGAGGAATTGAAGAATCAGTTGAAACAATACTTGGAATAATATGAGGAAAGACTCCCAAAAACGAAAAGCTCTGCAAGAACGAAGGTTCCGTGCAGAGCTTTTTTTACTGGTTAGGGTTAGGTTTATTTTATTGTTTTACCTTGATGATGTCATAATTCAGATCGCTGACAGCTTCTTGCAAGCTATCGTTCACCAGACGAAGAGTGGTGTCATTTACAATCACGA
>OKTL01001278.1_pt1 | contig 11222 bp, 7 predicted proteins | sample 1606211 | NCBI WGS metagenome assembly OKTL01 (sample SAMEA3879538, study PRJEB24766) | human gut metagenome | biome: human-associated habitat; feature: feces | place: USA | collected 1985/1987 | reverse complement strand
CTTACATTAACGAGATAAAATCTTAATATCCGAATCACTTAACCCATAATCAACAAGCGTATATTTTTTGCCTTTATACGGAGTCGGCATAAACCGCCCAGAACCTAATGTATCGTAAATGATCGGATTGAAAGAAGCACTCCTTTTTGCCCTGAACAGCAACACACAGAACTGACCGGAAACAGCATATCCAAATTCAATATCCTCTACTCCCTCTCCCAGCACTTCATAACCTTGCAAGAGAGGTTCAACACCTTTAAACATAAAATTAAGTTTTACAGTCAAATTATCGGCTAAATCTATCTCAAGGGTATTCCGCATTGGAGAAGAAATGACAGCCCCTAATACATTCCAATTCGTATCATAATTAGCTAAAGTTGTCCATATTATCCCGTCAGAACTTACCCCTCTAAGCTTCTGCATCAAAGTCGTTTCGTAAGGATACAAGCGCTGCGAATTAGCAACTACACAATTCAGGAAAGAAAACTTATCCGCAATATCCCATCCCACCAAATCAACAGGACAATCTAGAATCTTAAAATTATCATTTAATACAGTAAAAGTAGAATTGGACAACTTCACTTTCAAATTGGGGTTATTCCCTTCTGCCTGAATAAAGCTGGTTCCAAAATTATTCAAATATGAAAAAGAAATCTGTTGGTCCAGCATCAAATCCGGACTATAACCCTCATTCACGACGATTCCTCTATCAATCGTATCATAATAGATTTGATTGAAAACAAAAAATCCGCCACTAGCTATACGTATTCCGACTGTTGAACGGTAATTCTTACCATCCTCAAGATGGGTCCCTCCGGTAGTATCCCAAGAAAGAATATGTACATTGTTCAATATATGACCGGCAGATTTCGTAACTAAAGCTTCTTTTGTACAATAAATAAAAGTGTCAGATATCTTACAATCACAACAAGATTCATCTATATAGATACCGTATACATTATCATTCGAAGAGATGCCTTGAATTGTTACATTATCTATCTTTGTATCCGAGCTACCCGTTCCACCAGTTCCAATACCTTCAGGAACGTGTATGCGGATATGTGTATTACGTCCTCGCACCAGACTCATCGTACGTATCTGCACCAACTGCTTCCTTCCGTTTACTAGAATTCCATTATCTGCATTATAACAATCCAGAATTCCTCCTTCAATATAAGAGAATCGCCGGTGTGAAACATCGGTAAAATAGGTTTCTGAATAACCTACTTTAATCAATGCTTCCAAATGGACATCACTTTTAACCGTTGCATTCTTATCAAAAATAAGATTTACATTTTTGGTATATTCCAATGGCAGAACGATAGGCTCCGTCAAGTTATAAGTTCCGGCAGGAAAATAAAGCGTTTTCCCATAAGACTGACCGACCAAATTATTAAGTTGAGAACCAATCAGTGTTCCATCATTCTTAATATCATAATCAATGACTGATACAATATCTTCATTATGCCCTTCCTTGACTTCAACAACAGCCTCCGGTAATGAATCATCATCGTTACATCCCCAAATTGGCATAAAAGATAATAAGCCTAAAAATAAAAAGTTAAGTTTCTTCATTTTTCTTGTTTTTTTTAAGTTTAACGTAAAGTTTGAAATGAAGAGGCCGGTAATCCTGCACCGTTAATTAAGTTACATGTAGGATTATCTCCCCATCCATAGCGAACAGCCAAAGGATGTTTTACCATTTCCGATGATACAATGATTTCATTTCCACAGATTTCAGCTTCCGCCCAATGATATTTTCCGTCTATCCCTGCTATGGCAAACCCTGTCAATTTTTTCCCATCAGACGTTTTTAATCCTCCGTCTGCACACTCAAAAGAGAGAATAACCTTGTCTCCTTTCACACGGTAAGTCTGATAAACCGGACCACTACAAACAATCCGCTCACCATAGGTATCGGCACGTGCTAATAAGGCAAGTCTACGCCCTACTTCCTGTTTGTTTTTGGGATGAATATCATTCATATCGCCGATGTCTATGGTAACGGCCATACCCACATTGTCATAATACAAAGCTGTCTGGCGCTGCGCTTCTCGTAATTCAGCCCACTGTGAGTCTCCCGGTTCATCTGCTCTCTCTAAATAATTAGCCAATTGCACAAGGTAGAAAGGAAAATCATTCCCCCATTCCTCACGCCAGCTCTGAATAAGTAATGGAAGCAATATCCTATATTGTGTAGCACGCCCTACATTATTCTCTCCCTGATACCAAATAACCCCACGAAATTTGTAAGGTGCTAATGGATGAATCATCCCATTATAAAGCACTGTTTGCACATTCGGATTCATCTCAAACACCGGATCAATATGAGATTGAGCGGCAACTTTACACTTCCATTCACCAGATATAAGAATCCAGTCTCCGACATCTTTGCTTAACTTCATTTCACCTACGATGCCACACCCTCCTCCAGTATCCACGATACGAACAGTAATTACAGCTTTGCCCGCTTTTACTAAATTACCCGGTATTTCATAAGTACGGGAATGAGTATATCCTTTCGTGCTCCCTATCTCGATTCCGTTAAAATAAGTAATATCCTCGTCATCCACATACCCCATGTGTAAACTCAACGGTTTTCCCTCCCATTGTTCTGGAATATCCACCGTCTTTCGCCCCCAAACAATACCATCAAAATCAGGAAAAGTCTTTTCGATATTTCCGGGGAAAGAATGAGATATCCATCCTTCGTCATTATAAGAAAGAGTATTCCAAAAAGGCTTTCCATTTCTCATTCCTTTATCTAACGACAAAATCTTTGCCTGCCTTTGTTCTTCCTCCGCCTGTAAATCACAATCCTTGTTTCCCAATCTTCGGATAAGCTTCAATTGCTCAACAAAATCGGGAACTTCGCCCAATGCTTGAGCACTTATCCACGACTCTATATTAGTACCGCCCCAATGGGCACAGATAAGTCCTACCGGTACCTGCTGCGTGCGTGCTATTTCCCTACCGAAAAAATAGGCTGCTGCTGAAAACTCCCGGATAGTACCCGATGAACACACTTGCCATCCTCCTCCGACAGCAGTAAACTCCTGCGACAGTCATCAAGCGTATATTCGGGTAATTGGCCTGTGCCACCTCTTGTTGATAGTTTTTTACTTTGCCCCATCCTTCTACTGGCATTTGCATATTCGACTGACCGGAACAAAGCCATACTTCACCAATCATTACATTCTCCAATCTTACTTTTTCTCCATCTATTATTTCTAAATGATAAGGTCCCCCGGCTTTTGGGGTTTTGATGTTTACTTTCCAATTACCCGTCCTGTCAGCTATATTCTCATATTTCTCCCCACTCCATGAAGGAATCACTATAACTCGCATTTCTGGAGATGCTTTTCCCCAAACAGGTACTTCAGCCTCTTGCTGAAGTACCATATTATCGGAAAATAAAGGAGATAACTTAACTTTGGCACAAGCGATCAGTGACGCAAATAATCCCGACATTAATATAATCCATTTATACATATCACTCCGACTTACAAATTATCACCATTCGATTGCCTGATCTTCATCCGGAATCTGAATATTAATTTTACGCTCCATATTGACTGTCCCTTCAACCGTATAACTTATAGGAGTGCCCGGGACAGAAGTGACATCATCAAACTCATATTTGAAATTCTCAATAGTAATCGTCTTATGTTTGAGATATGGCAATGATGCGTCCATCTTCTCCGTCACTTTCCATGTCGGATTTTTTATCAGTTTGAAATGAATGTCCGGATCGGGGGCAGAAAGGGTAACTGTCCCGTCGGCATTGAGCGTGAAAATAATCTTGTACTTTCTGCGTTCCAGTTCCTCTTCGTTTATCAAGCCTGCATAGAAGAATATGGAATGCTCGTCTACCACAAATGCAGTACGTTCATTAGTAGTCATTTTATTACCGGCATCCTTAAAGCCTACTTGCATAGTTGTGGTAGAATAGGTACCTGAGTAATCATTGAAAGGAATCACACGCAATAATGCTTTCTTGTAATTCTTCCTTGGATGAGGCTCATAACTGCCGGTCGGACTTTCTGCAATTGTGAGCGGCAATACCCATTTGTCGACCAAATCAATTCCACTCAGTTTAAAATTGATGTCCAAAATCCCCATGCAATCGCCTGCTGGAATCATTACTTTCATATCATTCAACTCATAATAACCGGAGGTAAGCTCTCTGTAATACAAATCCTTTCTATTATGAAAATACTCCCAGTTGATACTTTTCAAGGTGTCTGAATCTATCGCCACCTGTACCTCCGTATCACTTCCGGCCATTGTAGAGCCACTCATAATGAGAGGTAACTGATAGGTTACCATGCCATTCGGCTTGTATTTTACATAAATATCAGTCACTCCTTTTGCATAATTCATCGGCGCCTTAAATGAAACATAGTGTTCATATTGTTCGTCAGTCCATTCTTCATTACAAGCTGCGCAAAACAATACCATCAAAACAGCAAGTAACGGATAATATATTCTTTCTTTCATATTCATTTTATTATAAAGGTTAATCATAGTAAGTCCAACCGGGGTTTTGAGTCAGCCGCTTATTGCGCTGTAACTGTCCGTGACTAAAGGGCCAGAAATAGCTTTTTTCTACAAAGCGGACATAATTGCCACCGGCGTATGAAACAAATCGCGGCGAGCTTCATCCATCAGCATATTGCATCCGTAAATCAATGTTTCTTCCTCCTGAGGAGCATCTTTCCAACGTCTTAAATCGTAATAGCGGTGGTTCTCGCCCATAAACTCTATCTGACGTTCGCGCTTGAGTTTCTTCCGGAACATTTCTTTATTCTGATACTCGGAAGAGGTATAATCAGGCACACCTGCACGAATACGAACAGGCTGGATACCTTTTTTCAGTTCATTCACATCACGTCTTAATGTGTACATTGCCGAGCCATCCCAGGATGGGATGTCATAACTTCCATCCAGTTCATTTAATGCTTCGGCATAAATCAATAGGATTTCCGCATAGCGAATAGCAGTCTCTGTTTTTTGCCTGTAATAAAAACTGTTTTGGTATTTAGCATCATAAGGGTTCACATATTTTTTGATACCGATACCTGTAAATATACGATTGCCGCCATTGTATCCTTCGGAAGTCCCACGATAATACCAGACTTGCTGGTTAGGACTGGCAGCTCCATCTTTTCCATTCAATGAAGACATATTCCACACACTGCCATTGAAAGCGACTGATGCATAGAAACGGGGTTCACGATTGGCATATTGTAAAGAAACTCCGGCGCGCAAAGGTTTGTAGCGACCGGCATCTACATCTTCACTGGTCACATAACCGCTTAATCGGGCACTTCCATCTCCCCGCCCTATCTCTTTATCTTTACCCGGACAATCAGTACCGTCGGCCATGTAGTAGGAGTCACATTGTTTCTGTGTCATTCCATGCATACTCCATCCTCCGGCCACCGTCGGCAACTGATGCAATACCATGTTTGCAATGCCATCCGGTGAGTTAGTTCCTTCTCCACTATGATCGACCGTTATGTTATCCACACGTGAAAAAATAAGTTCCGGATTTGCATAAGCAGAGAGTTCGCCATTAAAAACAGAACGATATGACTCAAAAGGATCAATGTCGGCATATCCGTCCGGCCAACTTTTTTTGGAGAAGTTATTATCATCAAACGGCTCGATGGTCTCCGGATAATCGTCCGTACCGCCACCTCTTATACGATTCTTGACATACAATTGATAGCGATGACCATTATTATTTCCCGGTAACTCCATCACATCTCTTGCAGCAGCAGCTGCCCTTGCCCATTTCGATTCATCGTATTCGGCAGAAAGCAAACGATTTCCTTCGTCATCTACCATTTGTTGTGCATAAGAATCGGTATTGCCATTCATCAACGGGCTGGCGGCATATAAAAGGACTTTGGCACGGGTGGCTAAAGCAGCTCCACGGGTAGGACGCGCTATATTGTTGGCTCCTCGCTCCAAAGGAAGATCCTTGGCTGCCAACACCATCTCGGATGTGATATATTCCACGCATTCGTCATACGTATTACGCGGACGGGCTAATGCATCATAATCCTGTGTATAATCTTCTCCGGCATCCGGAATCAAAGGAATGGGACCATACTTACGCAAAAGCAACCAGTAATAGTAAGCTCGCACAAAGCGTGCCTGTGCTGCATAATCAAGCCTTTCTTCCTCTGTCAGCTGCGTATTCATGTGGATATACTTCAAAAAAACACATGCTTTATTGATACCCAAATAGCAATTAGTATAAGTCTCTTGCATCCAATCCTCATTATACTCCACATTTCGGAAATAAGAATAATAACCACCTGCTATATTCTTATTCCCCCAATTATTCCAATCTGCCCAATAAATATCATCGGCAAAATTAGTCGGCACACTCTCTTTTCCACCAATATCCTGATTTTGGTCTCTGAGATATGAATAAGTGTTGGAAAGCCACGAATCCGTATAATCCCTGTTCGTAAACACTTTCTCAATCGTCAGGCGGTCCTTGAAATTATGTTCCACCTCCAAATAATCGCTACACGATGCCAGATAGCAGACCATAAATAGTATAGCACCAGTATTATATAACCATTTCATACTTTTCATTTTTTATAAGTTTACATTTAATCCCACTGTGATAGATTTAGATAACGGATAAGCTGCTCCATTCGAACTGTTCATCTCCGGATCCCACATCTTGAACTTTGACCAAGTAAGCAAATTGGTACCAATTAAATAAATGCGTACATTATTGAAATGCATCTTGTTGACGAGAGGCTTAGGCAAGGTATAGCCTATTTCCAAAGTCTTCAAACGCACATAAGAGCCATCACGCAACCAGAAAGAGGATTCTTGATAGTTGTTGTTACTTCCGCCATAACTTAACCGGGGATATTCTGCCCGCACATTTTCTGTGGATTCAGTGCCCGATTCATCTCTTGAAATCCAACGGCCGGCTACGACGTCTTTTAATATATTGCCTTTGCTACCGTTGACGAAAGGACGGACACCGCTTCCATTGATAAAGAAAGAAGACTTACCTGCTCCTTGAAAATGCAGATTAACATCTAGCCCTTTCCACTGAGCGGAAATACCCATACCATAAATCAAATTGGGGACGGTAGTCGCTCCAATGGCTACCCTATCCATATCAGAAATAATTCCATCACCATTGACATCCTTATACTTGATGTCACCCGGTTGGTAGGCACCGAAAGTTTGCTGCGGACTATTACGAATGTCTGTATAATCCTTGAACAATCCCAACGCTATAAGACCTTTCGCCTGATTCACACGGTATTCCTGTTCCATTAAATAAGGATAAACATTGTTCTGTTCATCTTTATCTTTCACTTCATTTTTCGATAGAGTCATGTTTCCCCGCATGGTGAGTTGGACACTCCCAACCTGCTGCTTATATGCAAAGTTTCCATCCACTCCTTTTGAGAGAACTTTCCCCACATTAGCTTGCGGAAGTGTCATCCCATTTTCTACACCTGCTGTGGCAGGAAGATATCTACGGTACATGAAGATGCCCTTACGGTCTTCATGGAAGTAGTCTATTGTCAAGGTGAATTTATCGTCAAACAAACTCATATCTAATCCGATGTCATGCTTGGTGGCGATTTCCCATGTCACACCGTCATTAGCATAAGACGTATAACGTAATCCCTGAAAAAGAGTGGTTCCATACTTTTCATAACCATAATCCGCCCAGTTATATCCTCCGAAGGCAGAATAATAACCGGCATTGTCTCCCCAAATATTGGGATTGGGAGCACCCCCATAACCGATTGTATATAAATAAGGAAAACGTATCAGTGTAGTACCATTAGCTTCATACATTTTATCGTTACCGACCTTACCCCAAGAATAACGTACTTTAAACATATTTACCCACTTCAGGTTCTTCTTGACAAAGGGTTCTTCTGCTATATTCCATGCCACAGAATAGGCCGGGAAGAAACCAAATTGATGACCCGCAGCAAAATTCTCAGAACCGGTATATCCGAAATTGAAATTCAGAAAATAGCGATAATTCCAATTATAGGCAATTCTTCCAGCCAACCCTTGATGGCGCATAGGGAGCGAATTCTTGATATCATTACCAATCTCCTGGGTTTTCACCTTTGAATCCTGTGTATATTTCAATGTCCCGCTAAGAATATGGGATTTAAAATTCCGGTTATACTGGAGTTCGGCTTCAAAGTACTCTTTTCGTTCACCCGTATTGCCGGAAGTCTGGGTCATTTCTTGTTCTGCCCGCTTTCGCGTAAAATTGATAGTACCATCATCTTTTCTAAAGCGATCCGCACTCCATAAAGCCGGACATTTATAACGCTTGATAAAATTATAGTTATCTGTGTCAAAACCAAAACGCCCTATAAAATTCAATCCTTTCGTAATGAAATCTAATTTTTGATTCAAAGTAATATTAGTCTGAATATTATTCCACCACTGTTCATTATACCCACATTGAGTGGAAGCTACCCATGGGTTAATATCGCCGTCCGAATTGGTAGGAGTATATCCATTGGAGTACATAATGGGCATGCTAGTAGGAGTTTGATTTAAAATGCTATTCCAGATCTCATGTGAAGTCATACCCGATTCATTCATTTTTTTTAGCGAACCACCGATACCCACTTGCAACAAAGTAGTACGTGTTACATCAATATCCGCATTCATACGGTAGTTCCAACGCTTATTGTTACTATTGGTGTTATAGTCCTCATTCAGTGATTTGTCTACTTTATACATACCACCTTCGTCAAGATAACTGCCCGAAACGAAATAACGTGCATTCTGTCCACCGCCACTCAAATTCAATGTTGCCCGATAACTCATAGCTCCATTTTTTAACAAGGTGTCCATCCAGTCCACATTCGGTAATAAATCGGGGTCTAGTCCTTGTGTGAGAATTTTTAGTTCATTTCCACTATAAATAGGTTCGAGATTACGGGTTCTGCGCGCCTCATTAGCCAGATTAGCATAAGTAATACCGTCTACAAAATCAGGAGTAAATGTACGTGTATTGTAAATTGTCTCCACTTTCGCATCAACAGTTATTTTATTGATCTTACCACGACGGGTAGTAATCAAGACTACACCATTAGCACCACGCGATCCATAAATAGCCGTTTCCGAAGCATCTTTCAATACGGTGAAGGATTCGATATCTTCATAATTCAATTCATTCATATCACGTTCAAAACCATCGACCAGCACTAATGCACTTGACCCCGCTCCAAACGTAGAGATACCACGAATCCAAAATTCAGAAACATTTTTTCCCGGCTGCCCGCTAGTCTGACGTGCTATTATACCTGCAACATTCCCTGCCAAAGAGTTGGAAATACTACCTGTAGGAGAGGTTCTTAATTGTTCTACATTGATAGTAGACACGGCTCCGGTCACCGTTAGTTTCTTCTGTGCACCTGTAGCAGTAATCACTACTTCATCCAATGTCGTTTCGGTTTTTTCTTTCATTACTACGTTCACTGTGCGCTCTTCTCTCACAAGGATCTCTTGTGTCTCATAACCAATGTAAGAGAAAATTAAACGATTATATGGTTGCATTTTAATGCTAAATTTACCATTTATGTTCGTGATAGAACCCAACCCCGGTACGTCTTTAACGGACACATTAGCCCCGATGAGCGGTTCTTGATTTTCATCCGTAACCACTCCAGTCACAACAATCTGCCTATGGGTGGACTGCTGAGCCGAAATTCCTGCCGCAAAACAACATAGAGCGGCTATTATAACTAAGAATTGTTGTTTCATGTTTTTCATACTATTTTTTATTCCACAATAATCTGACGGATACGGTGATTATGCTGATCACCAATATAAAATATCTTATTCACTTCATCAAAGGCAATACTGTGCGGTCCGTTGAAACGGGCTTCCTGAAGCAAATCGCCGTCAACGTATCCGAAATGGCTATTATCCATTGCCACGCTTCCACGCCCTGCGTATCGGATGGCCTCGGCATTAGGAGTGACCTTCCATATCAGATCTCCAGGGTGGTTATCATACAATTCTCCATCTGCCACATAAAAGTCATAGATATCGTCTTTATGCTGCTCTATGTATTTCTCATTTTTCACAAAAGTGCCCTGCCACATCACCCCCATACGGACATTCGTTCCTACACCTTCATTGTATCCCTGATTCCAATTTCCAACATAGATACTCGGCAGTTCCAGCCAGTTTGTCGTCTTGTTAAACTGGCATTTGAAGATAGTTCCTTCACGCGGACGCATGAGATAGGCAAAGTCACCGGAAGGATGAAAGTAAACATACATCCATATCCAGTTTCCACCCACAGAAAACATTGTTTCCACTTCTTTTGTTGCCATATTATAGCGTTTGATAGTGGCATCCGATTCCTGAGCAAAATAGATGTCACCCGTCTGTGGATGAATAGTTGCCGAAATAACCCATTTATAACCGGAAAAAAGCGAATGAGCTTTCTTAAATCCTTCGCTACGCAAAAGCATAGTGACAACAATCGGAGAATCACCATTGGAATAATTACTCACAAATAGAGTATCACCAGTCAGACTCCAGCATAAAGAACGCGGATCTTGAATATTCAACTGCCCCACCGTTGCCACTGTAGTCAGTTCTTGTACCTCCATGTCGATCAAACGAATACTACTTTTATCCTCAATCATATAAATATGATTCGGGTTCTTAGGATCAATGCTCAGCCATGTAGGCGAATTCAAACCACAATCACTGAATGGGCCATCCTTCACTTCATATCGCCCAGTCTCATCCACATAGCCACATAAGTAAATCTGTCAGGAGCTATAGCAGCTTGATCACCAATAGAAATTTCTATAGTCCCTTTATCGGCATTGCGAGGTACCATACAATATATGCACTCATTGTTACAGTTTACGACTCTAGTCTCCACGCCTCCCAACTTCAAGTTAATCAAGGAAGGATCATTACCGAAGTTTTTTCCATAAATAAGTAACTGTGTTCTTGGAGTGACTTCCCTGGGCTCGAAGCCCACAATTTCAATAGGCAAACTGTTATCAAAAGCTTGCTCCTTTCTCTTTTCATCGTCTTTACAACCGATGAAACAACCAAGCAAAGCAAGTAAACAAAATGCCTTAACAACATTCATTCTTTTTCCTGTCCTGTTCATCATAATAATAAATTTAGTTAATAATAAGATTTAATAGTCAATGGGCCCA
>OKTL01001268.1_pt1 | contig 11283 bp, 8 predicted proteins | sample 1606211 | NCBI WGS metagenome assembly OKTL01 (sample SAMEA3879538, study PRJEB24766) | human gut metagenome | biome: human-associated habitat; feature: feces | place: USA | collected 1985/1987 | reverse complement strand
CGCCATAACGCTTGTCAACAGCGACCGTGCAGCGGCCGATATGCGCGTTTTGTACAATTCTGAAGAAAACGTAATAACGGACGCGAATGCCGTCTATCACAGGCCGTGAGCCTGCGGGACATGTCCGTAAAAGCACGATCACAACTGCGTTCGGCACTGTAGCCCGCCACTGCGGGCTGTAATGCCGGCAACGGAAACAAGCAGCAAACGCCTGTCCGGAAGGTCGAGTACGGCTCTATCGGCGGCGGAGATTATGGTAGAAGCGGAAAAATCTGAAAGGAGCGGCTATGAAAACAACACACCAACAGGTCCTCGCGCTGTTGCTGGCATTGGCTCTGCTGCTGTCGCTTTGCGCCTGTGGGCAGAATACGCAAACGGAACCTGACGAGCCCAAAATTAGCACGGATACGGCTGACTTACCCGCAAAGGCCGATAAAAATGCTCCGGAAAACCAGCCGGAAGAAGCTATATCGCAGAGCGGCATGAGCGATCGCACATCACGTGACGAAGCTATGGCCCCGCCTGCGCAATACGCGTTTTCACAGGAGGCGGAAACCTCGCTTGAATGGCTGCGGGACAGAATTGACTTTCCAACGACAATGTTTGGCGCGGCGTATCTCGGTTATGTCGGCGGGCTGTTTGAGGAGGGCTTCGAGACGGGCTTCCCCGCATGGCTGTGGGAAACCAATGAGGCCATGCTCCTCGAATACCCCTTCATCGCCGAGATCGACGAGGAGCATATGATCGGCGGCGCGGGGCATCTGTACTGCATCGTGCCGGTCGACGAGAACGCGACGGTTGCGATCAACCGTGTGCAGTGGAACGAAAAAACACAGACCGACGAGGTCACGGAGGTGCTCTACCGGTCGGAGAGCGGCGAACCGGTGCTGCTCTTTGCAAATCTCGACGGCGTTGCATATGAGGCCGACACCCAGGTCTTCATCACTGACAACAACGGGAATACCTGCGAATGGTATCCCTCGCTTGATGCGATGAGCTATCTTGCGCCGTGTATATCGGAAGCTGGAGACTATCTTTCGTTTGACTTTACGGAATATGCCTGGTACAACGCCCCGGCCGAGTTTTCCGCGTGGCTTGCCGACGGCTGGAGCGGCATGACCGCGCTCGGTCTTGCCGGATCGCAGCGTGACGGCATGGGCTGGATCACAGAAACCATGGTGGGGGAAACCAGCCGCTATGCCTATTTCTCGCTGCGCTTTTATCTTGAGGATGAGACGGGCGGTACGGTCGATCTGGAGTGGGTATATGAAGACAGTGACGACATTGAGGAGATGTGGAGCGGTTTCTGGACGATTCAGACCATTCCGGACGGGCCGAGTTATGTGACGCTCAGCTTGTCGCTTGTGGGCGGCAATAACTACGGCGTCACGGACGGTCCGATGTATCTGTGTGAGACGTACCCCCTCCTGATCAGCCCGAGCGGCACGGAGCTGCTGGTCGGCGCGGGTGAGAGCGGCATTTGCCTGCCGTTCATGTCGCAGAGCACAACGGCATGTGTGCTGACGCAGGCCGTAGGATAGAAGGTGTGCAGGGAGCCAACTGCTTTGAGGTTTGCATTTACAAATTCTGTTTGGTAGCAATCTACCGTTCAGGTCTGTGTCCGTGACAATAATCTGTTCGGTTCACAGTATGACTTGACTATCGACAAAATTCAAGTTACAATCCACATCCACCCCGGCAGAACTGCTCCCCTATCCCCTGACCCAGATTGTGACCCAAGTGTACGCGGAAGCGTGTGGATGCAATGGGTAAAACCTTACAAAATCCCGCACTTTTCGTTGACGGAACGGACGTATTTGACGCAAAAACGCTCCATATCACGAACCGATGGCAGCTGGCAGTCATGAGGTCAGCGGTTCGATCCCGCTTATCTCCACCAGAAAAGTCCTGAAATCTCACGATTTCAGGACTTTTTCTTTACTTTCTCCCGAAAATAATCGGCTGCATTTTTGCAGTCATGCGGCCTGACCCAGATTTGACCGTAACCGTCAAACCACCCCGCGCATGGACAGGCATGAGACAATAGTAACGGGACGTTGCGAAACGTTCCGTTACTATCGTTACTGGAGGATATCAAAATGACAAGCGCAGAGTTGAAGCACCGTGTAAAGCTGCAGGAGTGGGCGGCACGGATACAGGACTGCCGCAGCAGCGGCCTGTCAGTGCGGGCGTGGTGCAGACAAGAAGAAATCAATGCAGCAACCTATTACCGTTGGGAACGGGAATTGCTGGCTTTGGCTGAAACAGAGCCGTGCTCGAGCGTGCCGGCCGTCAGGTTTGCAGAGCTTCCGGCACCGAAACAGGTATCACGCAACGTTGCGGAACGTTCCGCAACGCCGCATATTGGAAACGCCAGTCTGGATATTTATCCCGGGTGCGATACCAATGTCACTTAGTTAGCAAGGAAGGAGTCGTCACGCTTGTCATAGCGTGTCTCAGCACGGCGAAATTTCTTGAGGCGATTAAAGAAACGCTCTATTACATTCCGCCGTTTATACGTCTCTTTATCAAACGGCCACGGCTGCTTTGTGTTTACTTTCGGCGGGATCGTATAGCGGGCGGACTGGTCGTGCAGATAAGTTCGAATCTCTTTTGTGCCATAGGCTTTATCGGCAAGAATATCACAGTCCTTCAGGGCCGGAAGCAGCTTCAGCAGAGAAACTGCCTCCGTGCAATCGTCAACATTTCCGGCAGACAGCAAAAAAGCCACAGGCCGCAGGTCTTTTCCGACGATGGCATGAATTTTCGTGTTCAGACCTCCGCGTGTTTTGCCGATGCTGCTTGATGTCTGAGTTTTGCTCGCTTTCTTATTCCACGACCTGCCTGCACAGATGCTTTGATCGACGTTGAATCCATGCTCAGCTCCGCGCCAGTGCTCGAGGCCGCGCAGAGCTCGAAGATCTTTTTCAAGGTTCCATCGTCCCGCCAGCGGCAGAAGCAGCTGTACACAGTCTGATGCGGACCGAATCTCGCCGGAAGATCGCTCCAGCGCGCACCACTGCGGGCAAGCCACAGGATGCCATTGAGATGCGCGCGAATATCCTTCTGCGGACGCCCGGTATGCGAGATCGGGATAAACGGCCGGGCCAGCTCCCATTCCTTATCGGTAAGTTCATAACGACGGGCTTTCATGTTTGTCACTTCTTTCTGCCCTTGTCTTACCACTTATTTGTGTATTTTTCTTGTACGTTTCGCTATTTTTGACTTTTCAGATACACCCTAAGTGACATTGCGGCGAGAGCCGAGGGCTGTTTTTACGGTTCCAGAAGCCTGCGGGCCTGCGTGAAAAATTCTTCGCGGGAAAACAGGACGTTGAGCGCCTGCAGCAGCGCGTTTGCGCTCATGTGCGCGGGCAGGCTGAGCGCCTTTAAAAGCGCGGCGCGCTTTTTTGCGCTTTCAGGGCCGCCGGAAAGGCCGAGGGCGAACAGGTCCTGCTTGGTGATCGGCTCCCTTGCGGGCGGAGGCGTACTGCCGTCTGCAAATTCAGCGCCTGCGTTGCGCAGGGCTTTGAGAAGAATTTCGGGCGTCATGCCCTCCACGCCGAGCAGTCCTTCTTTTCCGGGGGCTGCTTTTCGTTTTTCTTTGCCGGGAAGATCGGGAATATACGCGTGCAGCACGCCCGTTTCCGGCAGCGCGCTTTTGAGCGTGTTGCGGATGAGAAACCCCGCGCCGTCCGAATCGGTCAGGATCACAAGGCCGGTCGTCTGTGCGGCCTGCTGCAGCAGGCGCAGAAGCGCTGGGTCTTTCATATCGGCGAAGCCGTTTGTTGTAAAAATCGCCGTGTCAACGATCTGGCGGAGCGTATTCTGGTCGTATTTTCCCTCGACGACGATGGCCTGCCGGAGTTTCAGCTTATCCATGCTGCGCCTCCTGCGCAAGCCGGACGAGCAGCAGCTCCAGAAGCTGCTCCTGTTCGCCTGCGCTCGTCTTCATCGCGAGGTCCGTATCCAGAACCAGCTGGATGGCGCTCTGGCAGAAGCGGTCGGTCACACGGCGGGCCGCCGTCATGGTCAGACCCGCGGGATAGCTCTTGAGCCCCGTCAGCTCCATCAGCTCCTTCTGTCCGCCGCCAGAGGAGAGAATGACCCGCGCGTAATAGAGCCTGCGCAGCTGCGCGCCGATTGCGCCCAGCACAACGATGGGGTCGGTCTGCATGGCGTAAAGCTCCTGCAATTTAAAGAGGGCCTTTTCAAAATCCCGGTTCACGACCGCATCGCTGATGTCAAAGGTCTGCGCGCTGAGCGCCGGGATGACCACCGCGTCGATGGCCCCGCGCGTGATGGCCTCGCCCTCCTGATAGGCGGCGATCTTGTCGATCTCCCCGCCGAGCGTGGTCATCAGCCCGTCGGTGCGGAAGATCAGATACTGACACAGCTCGTCCGTGACGCTCTTGCCGTGCGCGCGGAAGTGGCGCGTGATCCACGCGCACAAACTGCGCTCGGATTGCTTGCCGAACGAAACGATCTGCGCGTGCTCCTTGACGGCGGCCGCCAGCTTTTTCATCGTGCTGTTGATCTTAAATTCCACCGTGTCATAGACGAACAGCACGCAGCAGTAATCCGGGATATCGGACAGAATGGCGGCATATTGCTCCCGCGCGCCCTCCGGCTGCTTGAACAGGTCGACGTCGTCCACGCGCACGAGCGTCCGCTCGGCCATCATGGGCATGGCGTCGATCGCGTCAGCCAGCGCCTGCGGCGTGCAGTCGTCGGCGGAAAAGCGGTGGAAGTTAAACTCGCCCGCCGGGCCGTCGGTGAGTTTTTTCGTGGCAAGCTCCACATAATGGCTGCGCAGAAACGCTTCCTCGCCGCAGATAATATAAAAGCTGCCGAGCGTTCCGGCCTTCAGATCCGCTTTGAAGCGGCGCTCAGCCTCGGCAGCGGCGTCGTCAGGCTTTTTTTTTGCCATTTGCTTACCCCCTGATGGTGATGGTGCCGGACAGATCGGTGCGGAAGACCGCCGCGCCGGCTTTTTCAATGCGGCGGAGCGTTTCGTCCGCCGGATGTCCGAATCGGTTGTCCGCACCCACAGAGATGAGCACGGCCTCCGGCCGGATGGCGCGCAGAAGCGCCTCAGATGTAGACGTAGCCGCGCCGTGATGCCCCGCGACGAGCACGGCGGCACGCGGCAGCGCATGCGTGGACAGCAGCCGGTACTCCGCCTGCTCGGACAGATCGCCGGTCACTAGAATATCATATTTTTCGCCCGCTGCCAAGACGCAAAGCCCGGTATTGCTTTCCTCCGCGCTTCCGGTGGGCGCAAACATGCGCATGCCGTCCGGCAGTGTCAGATCGTTCGTGACAAACCGGATTTCAGCGCCCGCCTGCGCGGCGGCGAACAGGATTTTCGTGCGGAGGTTATTTTCCGGCGATACGTCCGGCACATAGAGCGTTTTGACGCGCACGCGCCGCAGAAGCTGCCGGACGCCGTTGCAGTGGTCAGCGTCAAAATGCGTGAGAATGAGCCGGTCGACCTGCGTCACGCCGCGCGCAAGCAAAAACCGCGCGGCTGTCTCGCCGCTGGCATCCTCCTGCCCGCCGCAGTCGATCACGCTGACGCTTTCTCCGCTGCGGCTGACGAGGCACTGTCCCTGCCCAACATCGAGCATGGAAAAGCAGGCCTCCGGCAGCGCGTAATCCGCGCAGGAAAGCCCCATGCAGCACGCCGTGACGAGCACGGCTGCGGCAGCGGCCTGCCAGAACTGGACGGCCCTCGGGCGCAGGGCCAGCAGAAGCGCAAGCCCATAGAGAAAGACCGCCGCTGCGATCAGATATCCGTTTTCAAGATAAAGCGCCGCGAACGGGAGCTTTGCCGCGCTCCGCACGAGCAGCAGCACCAGCCGCACCGGCCAGCTCAGCGCCCATGCGCAGACGCCTGCGGCAGCGGGAAGGGCCAGCGCGAGCAGCGCCGTGAGCATCCCGCCGCAGAAGACGATCGACAGCATCCACAGCGCCAGCACGTTCACGACCGGCGCTGCAAGCGAGACAGTCCCAAACTGGAGCGCCGTAATGGGAAGCGCAAAGACCATGGACGAGATCGTGCAGCAGAGCGCCGTCAGCATGGCGCGCAGGAGTGAGCTGAGAACCGTTTTGGGGCGCAGCAGGCGCGTAAGGAACTGGTTTTCCGAAAGGCTCCGGTAAAGCCCGCCCGCGAAGAAGACGATCCCCGCCGTCGAAGCGAACGAAAGCTGCAGCCCCACGCTCAGAAGCGACCACGGGTTCTGCATCAGCAGCACGAGAAGGGCTGCACAGATAGTCGTCGGCGGGTCATTCTCCCGGCGCACGAGCGGCGCGCACAGGACCAGCGCCTGCATCACGCCTGCACGGACTGCGGAGGCAGGTGCGCCGGTCATGACGATAAAAAACACGGCGGCAGGCAGACCGAGCGCCGCCGCAAGCCGGTGGTTCCCGCCGCAGAGCAGCAGGATCATGCCGAGCAAAATCGAAACGTGCATACCGGACACGGCGACGGCATGGTAAATGCCCGCGATGGCCAGATCGTTCTGATCCTCGTAGCGGAGCCCTGTTTTATCGCCCAGCAGCAGCGCCTGTACAAAGCCCGCCGTGTCAGACGGGAATGCGGACTGGATCGCCGCGCGGAGGCGTTCGGCAAACAGAGCCGGGGCAAGCCAGACTGATGCGCGGCCCGGCTTGGCGTGCAGCGTTTCGCGGCAGCTTGCCGTCAGGAATACGCCGCGCGACAGATCGTAATCCTTGCCGCGCAGATGCTTTTCCTGCGCCGTGGTGAACTTTGCCGTGCCGGACAGGAGGCTTCCGGGAAGGATCTCACCGTCGGCCTCGTCAAAGTAAATGACCGCCGTGCAGCTTTTTCCGTCCAGCGTCAGCCGGGCGGAGACGGACTGCCCGTAGCTGCTTTCCTGCGGAGTGGCAAGCGCCTGCGCGGAAAACGCGGCTGTTTCGCCGGAAAGAGCGGAAAACGGGCGCAGAAAAAGCGCCTCGTACCAACGGCACCAGGCAAGTCCGGCCAAAAGGCCCAGCACGCAGACTGCCGCCCGGCGCAAAATCGGACGCCGGAGCAGAAACAGCAGCGCACAGACCGCTGCAAGCGCGGCGAGCAGCACGCCTGGCGCACCGTGCAGCAGAAACAGATACAAACCAGCGGCAGCGGCGAAGCCGCCGGTGAACAGGCAGAGCCGTCGCATGGGCCGTCTCCTTCAAAAAGCAGAAAAACCGGGCGCACTGCGAGCAATGCGTCCGGTTCTGACAGGCTTATTCTTCTGTCTTGGGGGCGTCCTCGGCGGGAGCTTCCTCAGCGGGGGCTTCTTCCGTCTTCGGAGCCTCGACGGCGGGCGTCTCGTCAGCCTTGGGCTCGTCGGCGACAACGATCTCAAAATCGTCGTCCGTGGGAGCGGCCTCGGTCTCGGCGGGCGCTTCGTCTTCGCGGAGGGAGGCGATGAAGTCCTTCAGCTCGGCGATGGCCTTCTTGGACTCGTCGATCTTCTGACACCACGGCAGATACTCGGCAGTGTCGAGCTCTTCACCGACGGCGTAGTCGCGGTAATACAGCTTGCCCAGCTCGATCTCGGCCTTCTTGACCTTGTCTTCCTCGGCATAGATGGAAATGTTGGCCTTTGCGACGGCGGCCAGCTCCTTCGCCTTTGCGGCGGCAGTCTGGGCGGCCTCTACGGCCATGTTCTTTGCAGCTTCAAAATTTTCAGAAAAACGCATGGGAGAAGCTCCTTTCAGCAGCATATTTGCTTTGTTATTTCCTGTAGTATACCACCTGCCCGAAAAAAATGGAATAGGCAAGTGATGCGGAATGTCAGTTATTTTGTAAATTTTCTTTTAATCGTCCTGTTTTTCATCCGCCTGCGGTTCTTCGCGTTTGCGGTTGACGTAGAGCGATTCGCGCGCGGGCTTCTTTTTGACGAGCACCCACGCGAGGATTCCCGCCGCGGCAAGGAAGGAAACTGCCGCCACAAGCTGGCTGACGCGGATGCCGGTGGAAAACAGGTACAGACTGTCGGTGCGCAGCCCCTCGATCCACACGCGGCCAAGGCCGTACCACGCCACATAGGCCAGGAACACCTCGCCGTCGAATTTCCGCTTTTTCGAGAAGAAATGCAGGCCGATGAAGCCGATCAGGTTCCAGACGGATTCATAGAGGAACGTCGGGTGGTAATACGTCACGACGCCGGACGCATCCTGCAGGCCCATCTTCAAAAACGTATCCGTGACAGCGCCGTGCGCCTCGCGGTTCATAAAGTTTCCCCAGCGGCCCATAAGCTGGCCGATGATGACGCCCATGCCCGCCACGTCGAGCAGGACGGGAGCCGGGATTTTCTTGCGCTTCGCAACGACGAGCAGCGTGATCGCGCCGCCGATGATGCCGCCGTAGATGGCAAGCCCGCCCTCCCAGATGTAGAGGATGGAAATGGGATCGTCGGCGTAAAGCTCCCAATAGAAAATGCAGTAATACAGACGCGCGCAGATCACGCCGATGGGTACGGCCCAGAGGATCATGTCAAGCACGTCGTCCTGCGTGATGCCGAAGTCCTTCGCCCGCGCGAGCATATAGAACACGGCGAGCAGGAACCCGGCGGCAATGATGATGCCGTACCAGTAGATGTCCTTCCCAAAGACCGTAAAGGCCACGGGGTTTGGATCGATCTCGATGCCGAGATTCGGGAATGTGATGGGAGATGCGAGAAACATATGAATTCCTCCTAATGAATTGAGAGGCGTTTGCCTCCGGCGGCCCTGTCTTTTCGCTCGCAAGAGAAAAGACAGGGGAGAAAAGAGTGCTGGGACGCGTTTGGTGCCTGCTGCGGGTACAATTCAGGCGAGGACCTGAATTTTAGTCCCTGCGAACACACCAAGTCACCTTACGTGCGCTGTGGTACGCGCCGCCTGTTATGGTACAACAGATTTGTAGGTAGCTGCGTTTTAATATCTGCGGTAAAAACGCTTTGCGTTCGAAATTTGCAGGGCAGTACGGATTCGCCGAAGAGTTCCGTTAAAATAGTGCATTCTGCCGGGCCGATGTGGGCAGCAGCCCCTGCAATTGGTGCGTCCAAAATCTACGCTTCTTCCGGCGCAGCAACGCTGAGCGCGGCGCGTTCCGGTGTGACTGTCTGCATCAGCAGCGCTTCTGTGTCGGAAAGCGTGATGGAATCCAGCAGATCAAACTCGCAGAAGCAGTCTCCGCCTGCGAATATGGCCTCGCATATACGATAGCAGGTCGATTCGAATCCGTCAAGCTCCCGCAGGAGTCTGCCGCGCACGGATTTTTTCAGCCGTGCAAAGCGCTCCGGCGAAAAGCTGGTCTTCGGCGCCTGCAAAATGGCCTCCAGCACCGCCTCCGGGTCACGGCCCGCGCCGCCGGCCTGCAAAAACGCCGCGCCGGGTACGCGTGTGAAGCCGGAGGAAAAGTCCGCGTCGATCAGGCCGCGTGTATAAAGGTCTTCGTACAGCGCGGAGCTTTCGCCCAGCAGCAGCTCTGCGGCAAGCTGTCCGGTCAGCTCCTGCTCCTTTTCTCCGTTGTCTGCCGCCATTTGTGATGCTTCTTTTATATTTTCCTGTATCTGGGTGATTCCGGCTCCCAGCTGCTGATATGTATTTCTGATTTCCCTTGCGGTTGCATCAAACATATCTTTTCCGTCCTTCATATGGGCAAAAAAGCCTTCATCCAGCTGTGCCAGGTTTCTCATCCGTACCAGTGTTTCCTGTTTTTGTTTCTTTTTTCCGAACATTACTTGCCCTCCATTGCATTTATTTTACAATTTCTTTCCCGTTTTTTCAATGGAATCAGCGATAATATTTCATCTCCAGCTGCAGATTTTCATTTCCCTGATAAAAATCAATCTTTGCTGTATACACCATAGAAAATAAAATCCGGTTTTTTCTTCCATGCAGCGCATTCTCCACCTCTTCCTGACCAAACTTTTCGGTAAAATATGCAAACAACGTCTCCACATCCCCAAAGAAAATAACCGGAACCGGCTGTCCGTATTCCGAAAGAACACTCATCCGAAGAACATTCCGGTTCTTTCCTATCAACCACATGCGGCTGATGGACAGATTCCGGTCTGCAAACAGTGGAGATGGATTGTCTTTTCCAAACGGCTCCAAAAGTGCAAACTGATGGACCAGTTCCGTACTCGCATATCCCACCGGCATGGCCATGTCAATGTGAATATCCGGGCAGACTTCCTCCACCGTAAGCGGACAGTTTTCATTAATTTTTCTGCGGAATTTTTCCACATTTTCTTCTGGAAGGGATAACCCTGCCGCCATCGGATGTCCGCCAAATTTTGTAAACAGTTCCGCACATCCACACATATTTTCATACATGGAATAATTTTCAGTCGATCTTCCGCTGCCTTTGACTCCCTCTTCTCCCCGCGTCAGCACAAATACCGGCCGGTTATACATTTCCCGGATTCTTCCGGCAATCAGTCCTGCAATGCTTTCGTGGACATCCGGCAGAAACAGAACAAGTACCGGATCATTCTCATATCCACCTTCCTCACAGAGTTTCTTTGCCATTTCCACGCCCTGCAGTGTCAACTCCTTGCGTTCCTGATTCAGATCAACCAGATCCCGGGCAATCTCTTCTGCCTCCGTTTCCTGCCCGGTCTCAAACAGCCGAAGGGCATGCCTTGCCGTGTCAAGTCTGCCGGTTGCATTGACACATGGTCCTAAGACATAACCAAAATGGTATGCACTGATATTCTCCGGCTGTACATTGCATGCCTGCATAAGTGCCTGCAATCCGATGTTTTTCGTATGACGGATTCTCTTTAATCCCTCTTTTACCAGAATACGGTTTTCCCCGGTGAGCGACATGACATCACAGACAGTTGCCATAGCAACAAAATCCAGCAGATCTTCCGCTTCTCTTTTGTCCATATCATAATTTTCATACAATACACGGATGACATTCCATGCCACACCGGCGCCGCACAGCTCTTTATACGGATACCCGCAGTCCTGCTGATGCGGATTTACCACGGCATCTGCCAGACTCTTTTTCTCTGTTCTTCTTCCCTCATGTTCTTCAAACGGGACTGCATGGTGGTCGGTCACAAGTACTGTCATTTTCTGTGCTTTTGCCCACGCAATCTCATCGATAGCGGCAATACCGTTATCACAGGTCAGAATTGTATCCACACCATCTTCTTTCGCCTGTTGTAATAAGTGCAGGCTTAGCCCATATCCGTCCTGTATCCGGTGTGGAATAACCACGTCCACTTTTGCTCCCACACGCCGCAAAGCCGTCAGAAACAGATGGGAGGAAGTC
>OKTL01001264.1_pt1 | contig 11298 bp, 7 predicted proteins | sample 1606211 | NCBI WGS metagenome assembly OKTL01 (sample SAMEA3879538, study PRJEB24766) | human gut metagenome | biome: human-associated habitat; feature: feces | place: USA | collected 1985/1987 | reverse complement strand
AACCTTATATTTCTTTCGCAGCTCTAACAGGAAATCCAACTTGTATTGCGGGACATCGGCAATAAAACCCATCCAGGCATATTTGATTTCATCATAAGAAAGTTGCTTGCCGGTATGCTCGCATAACTTGCGACAGAAAGTATCGACATCGATCTTTCCATTCTCCAGTTCAAGGAAAAAGCCTTTCTGCTCATAAGGATCGAGCAACTGTTTTGCATCCTTCACTCCTATTTCCTCAAAGCGGCTTACAGCCTGGTGATGGTCCAGGTCGATCAAGACGCCTCCCAGATCAAATACTATGTTTCTGATTCTTTTCATATTCTTTGTGTAATACTCACAAACTTACATAAAAGTGTCCGAACAACCAAATAAAAAAGTGAAGGCCGTATGCAGGCGGGATCACCCTCCGCATACTCAGCCTTCACTGTAAATCGGCATCACACAAGCATCAAGCAGGCTTGTGAATGTGAAATCATTTTATTCGAGTTTATGGATAACCAGGCCGGAACGCAGTTTCGGTTCGAACCAGGTTGTCTTGGGAGGCATGATATTACCGGTATCGGCAATATCCATCAATTGCTTCATGGTGACAGGATAAAGCGCCAACGCGACCTTCATCTCGCCACTGTCCACACGACGCTGCAATTCACCCAGCCCACGGATACCGCCTACGAAATCGATGCGTTTATCCGAACGAAGATCTTTTATGCCCAAAATCTCATCTAAAATCAGGTTGGAAGAGATCGTCACATCCAGGACACCGATCGGATCGTTATCGTTGTATGTACCTTGCTTGGCTGTCAACGAATACCATTTTCCTGCCAAATAGAGGGAGAAATTATGCAAAGCTACCGGTTTATAAATATCCGCGCCCTTTTCTTCCACGACGAAGTTCTTTTCCAGTTTAGCCAGAAATTCCTCTTCCGACAAGCCGTTCAAGTCTTTCACCACACGGTTATAGTCGATAATCGTCAACTGGTTTGCCGGGAAACAGACAGCCATAAAGTAGTTATACTCCTCGTCCCCTTTATGAGCCGCGTTCTGTCTGGCTTTCTCCGCACCGACCAGGGCGGCGGCGGCGGAACGGTGATGGCCGTCGGCAATATACAGGGAAGGCATTTCGCCGAACAGTTCCGTGATGCGGGCAATATCAGCCGGCTCGTCAATGATCCAGAACGTATGGCCGAAACCGTCGTCTTTCGCGACGAAGTCATATTCCGGATTGCGGGATGTATATTTGGCGACAATCTGGTCCAGTTCGGCATTGTCGGGATAAGCAAAGAACACCGGTTCGATATTGGCATTATTCACCCGGACATGCTTCATGCGGTCCTCCTCCTTGTCACGCCGTGTCAGCTCATGCTTCTTGATAACGCCATTCATATAATCGGGCACATACGCACCGACAACCAAGCCGTATTGTGTCTTGCCGTTCATGGTCTGGGCATACACATAGTAACATTCCTCCTTATCCTGCACCAACCAGCCCTTTTCCTGGAACATCCGGAAATTGGCGGCAGCTTTCAGATAAACGGCAGGATCGTGTTCATCCGTCCCGACCGGAAAGTCGATCTCTGGTTTGATGATATGATATAATGATTTTTCATTTCCCTTCGCTTCTTCGCGTGCCTCTTCCGAGTTCAACACATCGTAAGGACGGGAAGCCACTTGTTCGATCAAATCTTTAGGAGGACGGATTCCTTTGAAAGGTTTAATTCGTGCCATGATAATTTAGATAAATCTATTTATTTACTCTGAACTTTTCACATCCTTCTTTCAGGAAGCCTTCGATCTGCTTGGCAGCGGCAATACCGGCATTGATATTGGCTTCGGCAGTCTGTGCACCCATCTTTTTAGGAGTGGAGAAATAGCGGCCGGCAAACTTGGCGGCAAACTCTTCGTTGGCTACGGGCATGATGTCGGTTACATATTTCAAGTCTGCGCGTTCTTCCATCAACTTGATCAGTTCGGCTTCGTTGATCACTTCCTTACGGGCTGTATTGACCAACAGGCCCCCTTTCGGCATCTTGCCGACCAGAGCGTAATTGATGGAGTTCTTTGTTTCGGCAGTTGCGGGAATATGCAAAGAAACGATATCGCAGGTAGCATAGAGTTCTTCCGGTGAAGCGACCGGTTTCACACCATCCGCTTCAATGGCCGAAGCCGGACAGAAAGCATCGAATGCATAGATTTCCATTCCGAAACCTTTTGCGATACGGGCCACATTGCGACCTACGTTGCCGTATGCGTGGATTCCCAGTTTCTTTCCTTTCAATTCTGTTCCCGATGTTCCGTTATAGAAGTTACGGACAGCCATTACCATCATTCCGAAAGCCAATTCGGCAACGGCATTGGAGTTCTGCCCCGGTGTATTCATCACACAAACATTATGAGCTGTCGCAGCAGCCAGGTCGACGTTATCGTAACCGGCTCCGGCACGAACCACTATCTTCAACTGCTTGGCGGCATCCAGCACTTCGGCATCGATCACGTCACTGCGGATAATGATTGCATCCACATCCTTGACTGCCTCCAGCAGTTTGGCCTTTTCACCGTATTTTTCCAACAGGATCAGTTCATCGCCTGCCCCTTCCACTACTTCGCGGATACCTTTCACAGCTATCGCTGCGAAAGGTTTATCTGTTGCTACTAATATCTTTGCCATAATCAATGCTGTTTTTCAAAATCCTTCATACATGCAACCAAAGCTTCAACGCTGCTCTTAGGCATTGCGTTGTACAGTGAGGCACGGAAACCACCGACAGAGCGGTGTCCCTTGATACCGACCATACCGGCAGCCGCAGCAAATTTGCTGAATTCGTCTTCCAGTTCCTTATATTCGTCATTCATCACGAAACATACATTCATGATAGAACGGTCTTCGGCTGCAACAGTCCCTCTGAACAACTTGTTACGATCGATTTCATCATACAGGATAGCGGCATTTTCCATGTCCTTCTTTTCCATAGCGGCAACACCGCCTTGTTCCTTATACCATTTCAATGTCTGCAACGCAGCATAGATCGGCAGCACGGGAGGAGTGTTAAACATGGAATCCTTGTCCACATGAGTCTTATAGTTCAACATTGTCGGGATCGGGCGTTCCACATGCCCCAAAGCATCCACACGAACAATAGCCAACGTCACACCGGCAGGAGCCAGATTCTTCTGTGCCCCGGCATAGATAATGTCATATTTGGATACATCGATCGGACGGGAGAAAATATCGGACGACATATCGGCGACCAAACGTTGTTTCACATCCGGATCTTTGCGAGTTTCCGTTCCGTAAATCGTATTATTGGTCGTAATATGGAAATAATCCGCATCGTCGGCAATCGTATAATCTTTCGGAATATATGTATAGTTTTTATCTTTAGAAGATGCCACAACCTCGACTTCCCCGAAGAGCTTAGCTTCCTTGATGGCTTTGGACGACCATGTACCGGTATCTAAATAAGAAGCTTTCTTATTCAACAGGTTGTAAGGAACCATACAGAACTGCATGCTTGCACCTCCACCCAGGAAAACAACCTCATAGCCAGCAGGAACATCCAGCAATTCTTTGATCAGCGCACGCGCCTCATCGTTCACGGCAACGAATTCTTTACTTCTGTGGGAGATTTCAAGAAGAGATAAACCCATACCCGCAAAATTCTCTACTGCAGCGGCCGTATTTTTAATTGTATACTCGCTCAAGATAGAGGGACCTGCATAAAAATTGTGCTTCTTCATACCAATGTTTTTTTTAATGTTAAATATAATTTAAGTAACTAATTTCCCAAAAACAGGCGGCTAATGTACAAAATAAATTGACAATTGACAATCGACGATTGATAATTATTAGCAAAACGACATGATAATTATCTTTATCAATTACACTTATTCCCCAATTGTCAATTGTCTATTATCAATTGTCAATTCTGATATCTATCTCCCCACAAACGCCTCATCTGTTCAATTAGTTTGTGTTCGGACGGATTTTCCTGTCCTTTCCACAGCCGTTCGTTTAAAATCTCCTTTGGAAGGAACTCTTGCTTGACAAAATGATTTTCATAATCGTGCGCATATTTGTAATCTTTTCCGTAATTCAGCTCCGCCATCAATTTTGTCGGTGCATTTCGCAAATGAAGGGGAACAGGCAAGTTTCCTGTACGGTTCACCAACTCTAACGCATCATTAATCGCCATATAAGCCGAATTGCTTTTAGGACTGCATGCCAGATAAACGGTCGTTTCCGCCAAAATGATCCGTCCTTCAGGCCAGCCGATTTTCTTCAAGGCATCAAAACAGGCATTTGCCAACAACAGAGCATTCGGATTCGCTAATCCGATATCTTCCGATGCTGAAATAACCAGACGGCGGGCTATAAATTCCGGATCTTCGCCACCGGCAACCATACGAGCCAGCCAATAGACAGCGGCATCCGGATCACTTCCGCGAATGGATTTGATAAAAGCGGATATGATGTCATAATGCATCTCTCCCCCTTTATCGTACGCTGCCGGATTTTCCTGCAAGCGCTCCACCACCTTTTCATCTGTTATTTCAATCTTTTCATTTCCTTCTTCCGCAGCAACGACAAGCTCCAGGATATTCAGCAGTTTCCGTGCATCGCCACCGGAATAACGCAACATGGCATCCGTCTCGGCCAGCACGATATTCATATCCTTCAATATGATATCTTCGGTAACCGCCTTATTCAACAAGGTCAACAGATCAGCTTTCTCCAATGATTTCAAAACATATACCTGGCAGCGGGAAAGCAACGGACGGATGACCTCGAACGAGGGATTCTCTGTCGTGGCTCCGATCAAGGTTACCACACCTGTCTCTACAGCATTAAGCAGGGAATCCTGCTGCGACTTGCTAAAGCGATGTATTTCGTCAATAAACAGGATCGGTGAAACGGTATTGAAAAAGCGATTGCCTTTTGCCTTTTCTATCACTTCCCGCACATCTTTCACTCCTGAACTGATTGCGCTCAACGTGTAGAACGGAGCTTCCAGCTTATTCGAAATAATCTGCGCCAGCGTAGTCTTTCCTACTCCCGGAGGTCCCCACAATATAAAAGAGGGGACACGACCCGCATCAATCATCTTTCTAAGGACAGCCCCCGGACCAACCAGGTGTTTCTGCCCGATATAATCGTCCAACGTTTTCGGACGTAATCTCTCTGCTAACGGTTGACTCATCATGCCAACAAAAGTCGCATATTTTATTTACTTTTCAAAGTATAAATACAGTAAAAATTCAAGGCTATTTTAATGTTTGACAACAGAAAATATGATAAAAAGTAAGCACACACGGCAGCACACACCTATAAAAACCATAATAAGATAACATTTTGTCATATTTACAACTCTTGGGCACTGAATAAAATCATGAAAGATCAGGGCAGTGTGTATCAGAGAATGCACTGCCCCCGTATCTATTACCTTATTTTATTTCAATGTGATATTTTCCAGATCACGTATAACAGTCATATCCATAATATCACTGTAGATTTCCGTTGTCCGTACACTTTTATGCCCCAGCAACTTCTGGACTGTCGTGATATTCGCTCCATTATATAATAATAAGGTAGCGTTGGTATGGCGTGCCATGTGGAAAGACAACCTTTTATCTATTTCCGCCAGCCGGCAAATCCTTTTCAACTGTTTATTCACATTCGAGTTTGCCGAAACAGAAACTCCAAACAACGTTCTTGAATAACGCTTGCAATAGCGTTCATAAACAGCAAGAGCTTTTCCGTCGAATAGCAGAAACAAAGGAAGCCGGACGTTCACATCCGTCTTGACCGATGAATAGACCAGCCATAACTTATCATCGATCAGATGAAAATTATCCGGTCGTATATTGACAATATCGGAAAAGCGCAGCCCGGTATAGCAGCTGAAAAGGAACATATCAAGCGTCCGTCTGAGCGTTCGTTGCAATTTAGGAGCGATATTCTCCAACCTTCCCAATTCCTCAGGTGTCAGATGACCACGCTTGCTCTCCATATATTTAATCTTATACTTACGAAAAGGATATTTCTGCAATTCAAACAAATCCTTATTAATCGCCAGGTTGACATATCTTTTCAGATGCTTCATATGCTTGGCAATCGTATTCCGGTGGTACTTTTGCTCAAGAAGAAAATGTTCAAAACCACAAAGGAAATTAAAGGTAAGATCATCAAAAGAGACTTGTGGCTGATACTGGCACAAAACCTGCAAAGTGGATAAATGGTTCTTCAATGTGGAAAGTCTTAAGTTACTATGATTGATCTCATTTTTCATAAAAGAGACAAAAGAGGAAGAGACGGATTCAAAATCTCCCCTTTCCCTCAAATACTTCAAAGAAAACGGACGTCCGCTTTGGACCATATCTAATTCGATCCGTTCCAAATAAGTAATATAATCCTCAATGTACTGATTGAGTTCATCCATATTGGGATGGTTCCTCACAGCTTTTCTCTTGCTATCCCATTGTGTGGGCTTAACATAGATTTTCGTTGAGAAATACTTCTTTTGCCTATTCAGGTAAGCCTCTACCTGAATCAAAGCCTTTCCTTCTGCATTCAATCGCTTTTTCCGATTGAACACCAGATTGTAAATAACTTTTTCCATGATATACATTATTTTCTGAATGAGAACACGAAGGAACAATAATAAGTTCTTTGTTTCGTATGAGACAAACTAAAAGTTTGTTATATTTCGTGTTTCAATAGAAGAACAACTATCAGCAAAGCTATCCTGCAAAAGCCCGGACAGAGACAAAAAAAGAGGCGTGTTTTTTGAACACGCCTCTTCATTCCTTTTCCGGATATAAACCTTATTTCTTTTATAAAGCAGGTTGTGGAGCCGCCGGATTATTATCTGCATCAGAAATACCTGTATTGGTCTCCATTTCACATTGCGGAATACGGTAGATCATTATCTGGGATTCCGGCTCCAAATTAAACTGTACGGAAGCATGATAATTCGTATTTTTACGTATAACCGGCTTCTTTAAGCGTAAAAGGTCGAACAACGAATGACCTTCGCCCCAAAGTTCCATACGACGCTGCAGCCAGACTTCATCTTGAAATTGCTGTGGCGAAGTAGCTTTACTAACAAAAGAAGGGTCGCGATAGGCTTGCACGAAGTTTTCCAATGTAGATTTACCTGCCGCCAGATTTCCACTCATTGCTTCAGCTTCCGCTTTAATCAAATACATTTCTTCCACACGCATCAACGGCCAATCCGAAGCATTAGTCGTGTTCCCAAACACACTCTGATAAGCACCGAACTTAGTATTTACATATGGTTCAAGACCGAAATACTCAACAATAGAAGATCCTTCTATCGTTTCGTTGTCTATCAACGAAGATGTGCTATCCGGAGACAAAAACCATTGTTTACGAATATCAGTATCCGGAATCTGGTCATATAAATCCGTATTCACTTTTCTGTATCCGTCAGGAACACCTGAAGTATACCCGTTCCCCGTAAAAGAACACAAATGAGAAGGCCAGTTTATGATACCGGTTTGTACAACATCATTATCCGGAGTGATCATGACACCCCATAACCAAGAATTTGCAGTAGCAGAATTAAATGTCGGAGTAGATACTTCTGCCAATGATTGCGGTGTTCCGCCGGCAATAGCTCTTTCTGCATCTTTTGCTGCATCAGCCCATTTCTGCATCAACAGATTGGCACGGGCACGCAAGCCATATACGACCGCTTCATCCAATTGGTCTTTATTCGCTCCATTATCAAAACCGGCCAACAATTCTGCTGCCTGATTCAAATCGCTCATAATCTGATCATATACCTGCTGGACAGTAGCACGCGGATTGTTCTGCATTTCTTCGTCAGACATCTTTTCCGTTACAATGGGAACAGCCAAAGCATTTTCATGACCTGCATAAGTAAACTGATAAATCTGAACCAGATTCAAATAGTCGTATGCACGAGCTGCCAAAGCCTGACCACGATAGATTTTCAAAGAAGCATCTTCTGTAGCAGGATCAATCAAGCTCAATACACTATTTGCGGCCTTCAGATGATTATAAAAAGTTTTCCAAATCAGTTCATCTGTAGAACTGTCATAAACACGGTCTGAATAATTCTGAGAAGTATTGAACCAGTTATATCCTGTAACCAGTGCTACAAGATCCTGTCCTCCAGACTCCAACGCCATAGATTGTCAGAAACATATTGACCTTCAGGATATTTATCCAAATCGCAAGATGCCAGCAGCAGGGCGGCTGTTGCGAACATCATATATTTGTTTGTTAATTTCATATTCAAAAACAATTTAACGGATTAGAAATTCAATGATATACCACCCGAAATTGTACGGATCGGCGAATAAACATTATCAGAAGCGACATAACCTTGACGCGGATCCAGCCCTTTGCGGGCAGTCAACAATGCGACGTTATCTGCAACAAAGTACAAACGCACGCCTTCAATCTGTAATTTACGAGTCAGGTTTTTCGGCAGAGTATAGCCGAATGTTATATTTTGAAGGCTCAGATAATCAGAGCTTGTCAAAAAGCGATCGGACAACCGGTTTGTATATTTATCATTTACATTCATACGGGGAACATCCGTATTCTTGTTCTCGGAAGTCCATACATTCAGCATGTCTTTATGCAAAGCACTACCCGTAGCAGCCGGGCTCATCATTTCCTGATATGTGTAGTCTAAAATACGGCCACCTAGCTGATAGGCAAATGAGAGCGACAAGTCAAAACCGTATGCCGTAAAACTTGTACCGAATCCTCCATATACTTTAGGAAGGATATCTCCTGTCGCAAAACGGTTTTCTGTAGCAGTGGAATAAGAAGTCGTAACCGTGTTGCCCTCAGCATCCGGCTTCAACAAAGCCCACTGGCTTTCTCCCGTTTCAGGATTTACACCGGCATACTTCGGTAAATAAAGCTGATACATTGATTCATCTTCGCGATAGATACGACCTGCATCAATCATCTGGCCATTCAGCTCAGGCGCCAGCTCCAACACTTTGTTTTTGAAATGAGTCAAATTCAAATTTACGCTCCATGAGAAATCTTTTGTTTCGATAATATTCGAATTCAAATCGATTTCAACACCACGGTTCACCATAGAACCGACATTTTCCGGAAAACGGGAATATCCCATCGAAGCCGCAACTGGTTTGAAATAAAGCATATCCGTAGTCTTACGAGAGAAGTACTCTGCAGAACCACTCAGTTTGCCTCCCCAGAACGTAAAGTCAAAACCGGTATTAAAACTGTGAGAAGTTTCCCATGTGATATCTTTATTTCCTTTATAATATAGAGAAGTTGAGAAATCTCCATTACTGTTTGCCAAAGTAAACTGATCCTGATACGGATAGTAGTTGCGATACAAACCACCTTGATACATCAAATTGTCATTTCCCTGCAAACCGTAACTGATTTTAAACTTCAACATATTAATCCAACTTTGATTTTCCAGGAAAGCTTCTTTATTCAATAACCAACCTGCACCGACAGACCAAAAGTTACCCCAACGATTATCCGGATGGAAGCAAGAAGAAGCATCACGACGATAAGAAGCCGAACCGAAATATTTCCCATCATAATCATACTGAACGCGGAACAACCAACCTTCAGTCGCATAATCTTTTGAATAAGATGAGTTATACTGATTTGAAATACCATTATCCAATTCCGGGACATTCGGGTTATACAGTTTTTCACGCTGGCCATACAAATATTGGTATTTATAGTTATAATTTTCATGACCGGCTAAAACATCCAGATTGTGTACATCATCAAACGTTTTATTGTATGTCAATAAATACTGCTGATTAACACTGAATGTACGTTGGGTTGAAACAGAAATCAAACCACCGACACCTGTCGTTTCCGAATATTGTCCATAGAACGGATTCACCATATCGGTATTCCGAACGTTATTGGCATCCACTCCAATATTCACCTTGGCCTTGATGCCACCCCAGATATCAACATCTGCAAACCATTTGCCGCTAACTACGTCTCCGGAATATTTCATCTTGTCCAACATATAGCTGGCCAACGGGTTAGCATTAGGGATAGTATTACGAGATCCATTCGTATCTTGTCCTTTCTTTCCATAATCATAACGTTGGAAGCCACGGTTATCAGTCATTATATTTCCCTGTGCATCACGGATATACATCGGATATATCGCCCCCATAATATTAGAGGCATAAAATATGTTCGCATTTGAAGTTCCGCCTTCTGTATCCTGCTCACGGCTATCATAGTGAGTAAATGAAACATTAGCACCCAACTTCAACCACGGTTTCACTTGATAATCCGCCTTCAAACGAGCTGAATAACGTTGAAAACCTGAATTAGGAACGATACCCTGATCATCCAGATAGCCAGCAGACATATAATAGTTCATTTTGTCAGAAGCACCGCTAACGCTTAAATTATATTCCTGGCGAACATTATTTTCGAAAATTTCATCCGACCAATTATCCGGAATATAATAATAGGTTCCATCGGAATAACCAAGCGTAGCTTTAGGATTCAATTTTCCATCCATACCGATCAACAGTTCTCCTGTCGGAACAGAATAGACTTGATATCCTAAATAAGTTCCGGAAAGCAAAGCTTGATTAGCATATGCATTGGCACCGGCCAGATCACCAGCTGCGGCATAACCTTTCAAGTCTGCATTATAAATAGAAGAATAATTCAATTCATAAAATTTAGCAGGGTCATTAATTGTTTCATAATTAGGTACTCCTCGTTTATTCACACCCCATTTTGCATCAAGACTGACACGAGCTTCGCCACTTTTACCTTTTTTAGTCGTAATCAAAATTACACCATTAGCACCACGGGCACCATACAATGCATTAGAAGCAGCATCTTTCAATACAGTCATAGATTCGATATCAGAAGTGCTGATCGCCGAAATCTCACCGTCATAGGGGACACCGTCAACTACATATAAAGGTTTATTGCTGGCAGAAATAGATCCGATACCACGAATCCGGACCTCTGCATCTTTACCCGGCTGTCCACTATTGCTCGTTGTCTGTACACCAGCAACCTGCCCACTCAAGGCATTCGTAACGTTCGAAGTTTGACGAGAGGTGATTTTCTCGCTTTTAATTGTTGCAGCAGATCCTGTAAAAGCACTTTTCTTGGCAGTACCATAAGCGACAATCATCACTTCATCAAGCATTTGATTATCCCCCTCCAACACCACATTTACTTTCGGCTTAACCCCAATTTCCTGGGCTTTCATACCCACAAAAGAAACTACCAGAGTCTTTGCAGAACTTGGTACATCCAGA
>OKTL01001258.1_pt1 | contig 11332 bp, 6 predicted proteins | sample 1606211 | NCBI WGS metagenome assembly OKTL01 (sample SAMEA3879538, study PRJEB24766) | human gut metagenome | biome: human-associated habitat; feature: feces | place: USA | collected 1985/1987 | reverse complement strand
TCCTCCATTTTCCAAACCTTGCCTGAGAACAAAATCTCTCGCTGCCAGCTCTTGCCGATTTAATCAGAGCTTCCCTATGACCCATCAGGAGGATATACATGAGCTATCATGGACGTTTTGAACAGGCCAAGCAACCCAAGCAGCCCGGGAAGAAAAAGGGGCTGAAGATTTTTCTGATTGTCATTGCCGTCATTTTGGTGCTGCTGCTGATTCTTGCCGGTGCGGCCTATCTCTACCTGCAGAGCAAGCTCAAGAAGATGAACATCATCGAGCTGCCCAAGGATACCTATGCCTACACCGAGCCTACGGATGAGGTCACCCGCCCGCCGGAGACCGGAGCGGAGACCACGGAGGCAACTACCGAGGCAACGGTTCCTAAGATGACCGCTGACGACATTGTCAACATTCTGTTTGTTGGCCAGGCTGCCCGAGCCGGGGAAGAGGAGACCATGGCAGACAGCACGATGCTGGTTTCTATTAACACCTACACCAAGGAAATTACCTGTATGTCCATCCTCCGGGACTCCTTCGTGAAGCTGCCGGATTATAAGGGCCATCAGTGCGGCAGAGCCAAGTTCACCGTCTGCTATAACCTGGGCTATCAGTGGGGCGGCGGCACTGCCGGCGGTATGGAGATGACCAACATCTGCCTGAAGGACAATTTCGGCATTGAGGTGGACTACAATGTGGAGGTCAGCTTTGACAGCTTCATCAAGATGATCGACTACATTGACGGTGTGGACATTGACCTGACCCAGGCTGAGGCGGACTATCTGAACAAGGACACCCTGTACGTCAAGCGTACCATTGAGCCGGGCGTTCAGCGGCTCCAGGGCATGGAGGCTCTGTCCTATGCCCGGATGCGCAAGGCCGCCGGCGATTCCGAAAGCGATATCAAGCGTACCGAGCGTCAGCGCAAGGTGGTGGAGGCTCTGCTGGAGAAGTTCCGCTACCGTTCCATTGCCGATCTGAACAAGTGGATTGATATCCTGCTGCCTATGGTCAGCACAACCATGACACCCACCGATGTGACCAAGCTGGCAGCCCGAGTGCTTCCCATTTTCTCCGAGCTGAAGATCAAGGGAGCTACCGTGCCTATGGAGGGCTGGGGCGATATGGTGGATATCTATAATGACGGTCAGATCCACAGCGTCATGCGCTTCGACACTGCCAAGGAGAAGAAGCTCATCCGCGCCATCACCGAAGCGGAAGTTTCCGATTAAACTGTATAGTTTTACCCCCTGGGTTCGCCTTGCGCCCCAGGGGGTTGCTTTTGCATGTAGTATGTTATTGCGAGAAGCGATTCAGAATTTGTAGGGGGCGATGCCCTCATCGCCCCGTTTCCGGATATCGATGGTATTGCGGCTATCGTTTGCGGCAAAAGAACGGGGTTGTCTCGTTAAGTGCCCCTATGGGTCAACATAGCCAAAATATACCATGTCATTGCGAACCAGTGACCGATGTCACTGGTGTGGCAATCCCCCGGATAGGCGTAAAATCCAAGATTTCCTAACGTAGATGTTTGAAAATCAGGGGGATTGCCACGCCAGTGTGAGCTACATTAAGGTATGACTGCCACTGGCAGTCATTTTGATTTTGATTCGCTGCGCGGAGCACCACTGGCTCGCAATGACTTTGTTCTATTTGGGCACTTTGCTATTTTGAGACAGCTCCATGTGTTCCCTTCTCACTGCCCGTGAATCGGAATCTCCAGAGGCCCGATGTCCACAGCCCGGAGGCCGCCGTCGATCCCCTCCGCAGGAACGTAAGCTTGCAGGCTCACGGACAAATCCTGGATTCCCGCCAGAGTCATCTCCTCTTCCAGGTTCATGTACATCCGGCCGATGGCCTTGGTGTGAGCCGGGATCTCCACATACAGGGAAAGCCCGGACTCCTCCTGACCGTTGACCGTGCACGCAGCGGTGCAGACACTGATTTCGTTGTCGGTGGTATTTTCCAGACAGAATACCAGGTTATTCAGGGAATCCCCGTCGTAGGCATCCGGCGTAAAACCAAGGTAGGAGATCATCAGCCCGTCCTGGTCATAGAGAAGCTCCGTAGAGACTGCCTCCGCAGAAGGCGCAACGGACACTTCCTCCGCTTCTGCCTCCATGGGGCCAATCTCAAATACCTCCGTATAGTCGTTGGCGTCGCAGAACATCAGGGAAAAGGTCATATTTTCCACCGTGTCGGAACCGGTGTATTTCAGGTACTGGGAGTCCAGATATAGGGTGCTGACAGAGGTGCTGTGTTTGGGCAGATCGCAGTAAAAGCCAGCGTCAGGCAGCAGATAGCCGTTGACCAGCAGCTCCTGAGTGTATACCACCAGATCCTGATCGGTGTCGTTGCGAATTGCCAGGGACATACCGTCCCCCGGAGCCCGAAGCTCGCTGTCCAGGGCGGTGATGGTGACATCCTCATCGGAAAAGAGAACGGTGTCATAGCCACCCGGGGCTTCCTCTGGCTGACGGGAGCTGCCGGACAAAGTCCCCCGGGCCGCGAAGCTGCCGAATAGCCCCAGCGCCACATTGGTCAAAACGATAATGGCGATGACCATTCCGAGAACCTTGCCCACCGGGTTCTTTTTCGCCTGGCGACTTTTTCGATCCTGCCGATGAGACTGGGGCCTTCGGTCACAGCCGAAGGGATCCTTGACAGGAATGGGCTTTCGCTTGGTTCCTTCAATGACCAGGGGCTCTCCTTCATGGGTATGGAACCCGTGGGTGATTTCTTCTGTGAAGTGCTCGTACAGGCAGTTGCCGCATTTTTTCCCGTTGTAGGGCTTCCCGCAGCTGGGGCATAACTGTCTTGCCATAGGGGTCGCCTCCTTCCTTTTTCCTCATTATAGCAATTCCCAAGGGGGGCTGTCAATCCAAAAGAATCCGGTTTAAGGGATATTTGACCAATAGAGGATGGGTTTAGTCCCCATTTTTTCGGGGATACTTTGAACAAACTGCCAAAAATGGAAAAATTGTTCTACCTTTGATGGGTTTTACTTGACAAAGCGGAAAAATATCAGTATTCTATACTGGTGCGGAATGAATGGAAACGTTTCCTTCTTGAATGAACAGGTACGGTTTCCCCCTTCCGCAAGGTTTGACAGCAACCGCGTGGCGGTTTGAAAAACAGGCGGATTTCCCGCCGATATGATGGAGGCATAGCCAATGACTAACCTGAATTGCAGGAATATTCTCAAGTGGACGGAAGCCCAGCTGAAGTACAATTTTGACGTAGCCCTGAAAGACGCCACTCCCCAGGAACTCCATGAGGCACTGGGTCAGGCGGTGATGATGGCCATCTCCGACAACTGGAGCAGTGCCAAGAAGACCCGTCTGCATGAGCGCAAGGCCTACTATTTCTCCGCCGAGTATCTGATTGGTCGGCTGGTTTACAGCAACCTGTTCAACCTGGGCATCCTGGACGAGATGAAGAAGCTCTTCGCTCAGCAGGGTGTTGACCTGGCGGTGCTGGAGGACATCGAGGACGATGCCCTGGGCAACGGCGGCCTGGGCCGTCTGGCTGCCTGCTTCCTGGACAGCGCCGCAACCTGCGACATTCCTCTGTCCGGCTACGGCCTGCGCTACAAGTTCGGCCTGTTCAAGCAGAGTTTTGACGGCAGCGGCAACCAGGTGGAGAAGGCCGACGACTGGACCAAGTTCGGCGATCCCTGGTCCTACCGCCGGTATAACCACACCGTGAAGATTCACTTCCCCGATCACACCGTTCTGGCGGTGCCCTATGACGTGCCCGTCATCGGCTACGGCACCCAGAATGTGGGCACTCTGCGCCTGTGGCAGTGCGAGGCCGAGGAGGAGCTGAACTTCGATGCTTTCAATAGCCAGGACTACCTCCGGGCTCTGGACGCCAAGAACAAGGCCGAGGACATCACCCGGGTGCTGTATCCCAACGACTCTACCTGGGACGGCAAGCGTCTGCGCATCAAGCAGCAGTACGTTCTGTCCTCCGCTTCCCTGCAGGATATGCTGCGCATCTATAAGATTGCCCACGGCAACGATCTGAGCCGGTTCGGCGAGTTCTATGCCGTGCAGCTGAATGATACCCATCCGGCCATGTCCATTCCGGAGCTGATTCGTCTGCTGGAGCAGGAGGGCATGAGCTTTGACGAGGCCTTTGCCGTGGCGCAGAAGACCTTCTCCTACACCAACCACACCGTTATGGGCGAGGCTCTGGAAAAGTGGCCTCTGGATTTGCTGCGCTCCGTGGTGCCTGACATTGTGGACATCATCTGCCAGATCGATGCCAAGCTGAAGAGCGAGCATCCGAATCTCTTCATTGTCCGGGACAATGTGGCCCATATGGCGTTCCTGTCCGTATATGTGGGCAGCTATGTCAATGGCGTTGCCGAGATCCACTCCCAGATTCTGAAGGACGATCTGTTTAAGGATTGGTATCAGGTCTATCCTGAGCGGTTCCAGAACAAGACCAACTGCATTACCCCCCGCCGGTGGCTGGGCCTGTGTAACCCGGAGCTTACCGAGCTGATTCATCAGCATGTGGACGGCGACTTCCTGAAGAATCTGGATCTGATTGACGGCATGAAAACCCAGATTACCGATGAGACTGTGGCGCAGTTCAATGCCATCAAGCGCAAGAAGAAGGAGCAGCTGTGCAGCGTCATTGCCAAGCATGAGGGCGTGATGCTGAACCCGGACTTCATGTTCGACGTGCAGGTCAAGCGTCTGCATCTGTACAAGCGGCAGCTGATGAACATCCTGTCCATTGTGGACATCTACTTCCGGCTGAAGGAGGGCCGCCTGCCCGACTTCCAGCCCACCGCCTTCATCTTCGGCGCCAAGTCCGCCCCCGGCTATATGGATGCCAAGTCCGTAATCCGGTATATCAACCGGGTGGCTCGGATGATCAACAACGATCCTGCCGTGGCCGACAAGATGCGTGTGGTCTTCGTTCAGAACTACAACTGCTCCTACGCCGAGCATATCATCCCCGCCGCTGATGTGTCCGAGCAGATTTCTCCTGCCGGCACCGAGGCTTCCGGCACCGGCAACATGAAGCTGATGCTCAACGGTGCGGTGACTCTGGGCACCCTGGACGGCGCCAATGTGGAAATCGCCCAGGAAGCCGGTATGGAGAACGAGTATATCTTCGGTCACACCGTGGAGCAGATCAACGAGGGCAGAAGCTCCTACTATCCCCGGGGCATCTATGATGCAAATGCCGATCTGCGCCGTGCCATCAACACCCTGGTGGACGGCACCGTGCCCACCGACGACGGCCTGCGCAACCTCTTCCACGCTCTGCTGGACTGGGGTCAGAATTCCGACCAGTACCGGCTGCTGCTGGACTACGATTCCTATGTGGAAGCCAAGCTCCGTGCCAACCGGGACTATGCCGACCGGATGGCCTTCGGCAGAAAGTGCCTGGAGAACGTGGCCTCCGCTGCCAAGTTCTCCTCCGACCGTACCATTCGTCAGTACGCCGAGGAAATCTGGCACATCAAGCCCGTTCAGTATTGATTCTTGTAAAATCAGCCCCGGCCAACCGGCCGGGGCTGATTTGTTATAGCATGTCATTGCCACGCCAGTGCTCACACTGGTGTGGCCACTTCCAGGGACTCCCTCCGGTCACAATCCGTTTCTAAAGCCTTCCCCTCTGGGGTGGTGCTCCGCGCAGCGAATCAAAATCTAACAATTGCCAGTGGCAATTGCTCCATAATGTATAGGTGTCTCGCGCGTCTCACGCAAGCGCGAGACGGATGAGGGCTAAGGCTTGACAATTTGCCGAGCCGGGGGAAACGGATTGCCACACCAGCGTGCGCGCTGGTTCGCAATGACAATGTAACCTTCGGATTCTGCTAAATACCTAGAAAAACGCCCCGATTTCCGGAATTTCTCCGGAAATCGGGGCATTCTGTCGTTTTAATCCTGTTTTTTGGACTTTTCCACAATGCCGCAGATGATGTCCACGCACTGATCGATGCCCAGGGTGCCGGAATCCAGGCAGATGTCATAGTTCTGAGCCTGACCCCAGGTGCGGCCGGTATAGTGCTGGTAGTTTACCTTGCGCCGTTTGTCCTTCTCGTTCAGCCGAGCCTCGGGGCTCTTGTCGGACTCGCCGTAGCGATGGACGATTCGATCCGCCCGGAAGGCCATGTCCGCGCAGATGAAGGTGTGCAGCGCGTCAGGCCGATCCTTCAGAATGTAGTCTGCATTCCGACCTACGATGACACAGGGACCCTTCTCCGCCAGCTGCAGAATCACGCTGCACTGAATGTTCCACAGGAAATCCGCGGTGGACAGGCCGTTCATAACTCCCGGAATCCCCTGAGGGGCAAAGGCATAGGAGAACAGACTGCTGCCGGGGGAGTGCTCGCCGTTTTCTTCCACGAACTTCGGCGCAAAGCCGGACTCCATGGCGATCTGGTCAACCAGTTCCTTGTCATAGAAGGGGATGCCCAGCCGCTCTGCCACCATGTGACCCACGGAGCGTCCGCCGGAACCGAACTCACGGCTGATGGTGATGATCTTTTTTTCCATAATGCTTACCTCCTGGTACAGTTCTCATACCTATATTATAGTCAAGCTGACGGCATCTGTCAATCTTTCTTTGTGACCCTTCGTGCAAATTGCCTTACAGCGGCGGACGGCCTTCGTATTCTCTGCGAATTTGAGCCAGCACGTTCACGTCCGCCGGGCAGAATTCGTAGCTCGGGATTTCCTCCGGCCGGATCCAGCGCAGAGCCTTGTGCTCCAGCAGCTGGGGCACGCCGGAGGCAATGGTGCAATGAAACAGGGTCAGGCGAATCAGCATATCCGGGTAATCGTGGAATTCCTGAAAGAACCGACTGCCCACGTCCACCTGGATGGCCAGCTCCTCGGCGCACTCCCGGGTCAGAGCCTGGGCAGGGGTCTCCCCCGGCTCTACCTTGCCGCCTACAAATTCCCAGAGCAGCCCCCGGGTTTTGTGGGCAGGCCGCTGGCAGATCAGAAATCTGTCCTTCTCCCAGATCAGGGCGGCCACCACATCCACCGGCTTTTTTTGGGAGAGCACCGTGGCGGAGCAGGGGAGGGCGGTGACCTGTCCCTGGGCGGTGAACAGAGGGACGGTTCCGGCGGCACCGTCGTGGATGTTCACATCCCAGGTTCCATCCGGTAAGGTCATGGTCAGGGGCTGGTCATCGGCGTTGAAAATGGCAAGAATGCTGTGATACCGATCCTCAACCCGGTAGCACACCGCTTTGGGATTTCCGGTTTCCATCGGGAAAACACTGGCCTGAACCGCCTCCCGCCCGGTCTGGCGCAGGCCTTCGTGCGCCTTCCGGAAGGCAATGAGACCTTTGTAATAAGCCAGGGTCTCCTGATATTCCGGGCATTCCAGAGTATCCCACCGGATGGCGTTCACCCGATCCGGGGAGCGGTAGCTGTTGTCGTCGAATTTTCCCCGGCCTTTTGGCTTGGTGCGGAGGATTTCCTCCCCGGCCTGGAGGAAGGGCACGCCCTGGGATAAAAACACGAAGGCCGCCGCCAGCCGGTTCTGACGAATCAGCGTCTGCCGAGGGGCGTCGGGATTTACCAGGGCAAGCCGGTCGAAAAGGGTGTAGTCGTCGTGGCAGGAGACGTAGTTTACGCTCTGCTCCGGCTGACAGGCCCAGTGGGGAAGCCCCAGGAAGCAGGCGTTCAGCGTATTTTTGTCGCAGATTGCCCCGGAGACAAAGCCGGGAGCCCGGCTGTCAAAGATGGAGCCCCGAAGCAAATCCCGGCAGGTGTCGGAGAAGAAGGAAAACCCCGGGGTCAGGGAGGAATGATACTGGGTAGCCAGCTCCGTGCCGGGATGGACGGGACTGGTGTTCATCTGCCAGCCCTCGCCGTAGAAGATCACATGGGGATGGCGGCTTTTCACCGTCTGAACGATTTGATTGACGGTGGCGATGTCCAGCAATCCCATCAGGTCAAACCGGAAGCCGTCAATGTGATATTCGTCCGCCCAGTAGTTTACGGAATCCACAATGTATTTTCGCACCATGCTCCGCTCGGAGGCGGTGTCGTTGCCGCAGCAGGAGCCGTTGCTGGTGCCCCGGCTGAAATATCCCGGGACGATTTGGTTGAAGCAGAAGCCGTCCCGGTCGTAGACGTGATTGTATACCACGTCCATGACTACGCTCAGCCCGGCATCGTGGATGGCCTTCACCGTCTGCTTCAGTTCTCGAACCCGACAGGCCCCCTCAAAGGGGTCTGTAGCGTAGGAGCCTTCGGGGACGTTGAAATTCACCGGGTCATAGCCCCAGTTGTACTGGGGCTGAGGGCTGGCTTCATCCGTAAAGCCAAAGTCAAACACGGGCAGCAGGTGGATATGGGTCACGCCCAGCTCCCGTATGTGGCCCAGACCCGTGGCATGGCCGCCCCGGGTGTGGGTGCTGGTTTCTGCCAGCCCCAGGTACTTCCCCTTATTTTGAATGTGAGAGGAGCGGTGCATGGAAAGATCCCGGATGTGCAACTCATAGAGCACCGCGTCCGTGATGCCTTTGCCCCGGAAAGGGGAGCGGTCTTCTGCCCAGCCCGCCGGATTGGTTTCCTGCAAGTCGATGACCATAGCCCGCAGACCGTTGACCCCGACAGCCTTGGCGTAGGGATCGCAGGCCTCTTTGGCTTGGCCGTCCACGTTCACCAGGTAGGTGTAGTACAGACCCTTGAGGTTGCCAATCCGCCGGGCAATCCAGGTGCCGTTTTTCTCCGGGTGGAGCTGCTGACTGGCCAGGGGTTCGCCTCCCAGACCGTCCCGGTATAGAAGCAGAGTCACCTCCCGGGCGGTAGGTGCCCAGAGACGGAAGACGGTCTGACTTTCCGTCCAGAAGGCACCCAAGTCGTGCCCCAAATAGGTATAGGCGTTTTCGAATTCTTCGGTATCGTAAAGATTGCGCATGGGCGGTACTCTCCTTATTGTTTGGGGAAATTATAACACAGGGGCAGGGAGAATGTAAAGGAAATTCCTTCCGGGGATTGACGGCACTGGAGAAAAATGGTAAACTGTCAGCAATTAGGGCCTATCTGAAAACCGTCAACACGCCCAAACAGCGGATTTTTCCACCTGCTGGGCACCATTTTTTCTTGCAATATCCTGAGTATTCCCGCAAAAAATGGCTTCGTCAGGGGGAGAATCCCTCGCCGTTGGTCATATTTCCGGTTTTCAGATAGACCCTGGGAAAGGTTCCAGCCTATGAAAAAAGTCATTTCCGCAGCGCTCTGTCTTGCGCTGCTGCTGATCTGTGTGCTTCCGGCCTCTGCCGAAACCCAGCAGGCGGGCTTTCACAAAAGTCTTCGCACCTGGATTACGGACAAGGCCAGCCGGGTCTATGTGGAGCGGATGCTCGACTACCATGTGCGTACCAATCAGGCGGTGATAGATGCCCTGGACGACGGCTACTGCGCCGTGTTCCTCTTCGACGGCTGCTCGGACAATATGGACGATCCGGTGCTGTCCGACCTGTCCTATTACCGGGTGTCTGCCGTGTGCGTGGTATTGCGCCGCGATGGGGACGGGCAGCTGAAGCTTGCCTATATCAACAGCAACGCCAGCACCCTGCCGGACAGACCCTTGGAATACGGCGCCTGGACGCTGCCCAAAATCGGCGATGTAGGCCCTGCCACCATTCTGGACGGCACCTATCAGCTCTATTCCGTTTTTCATAAGGGCGAATACGAGGCGCTGCACATGCGAAGCGCCTATGACGATGGCACCATTCCCGCCATATACATGACCCCGGAGGGCTATACCGCCCATCCGGCGGATTCCATCAACATCCACACCCGCACTAGCAACCATACCAGCGGCAGCAAGTATATGTGGTCGGCGGGCTGTCCGCTGATCGGCGGCGGGGCGGCCTGGGAGTTCTGGAAGCTATTGCAGGCTACCTATTACGACAGCTATGACAACTATAACGGCTTTGCCCCGGACCGGTTTGTGGGAACCATTACCATCGACCGGCAGGCTCTGCGCACGGAGATGTATACCCTTTATAAAAATCCCGATGCGGTGGATGCCATGCTGGCCAACACCCACAGTAGCCGTCTGGATTCCTATCTGGCTCTGTGCGGCAAGCAGGAGCATTATTCCGAGGGCAAGCTGGTGCAGGTTCAGCGTCAGACCCAGCTGATGAGTATGCCCTGCAGCGGCCAGACCGACGAGTGGTCCAAGGAGCTGGCGGTGCTGGAGCCGGGGCAGACCCTGCGAGTCTACGGAAGCCTCTTCAACACCCGGGGCAATCTCTGGTACGAGGCCAGCCGGGAGGGTCAGCGGTGCTTCCTGTACGCCGGACATGTGAAGCTTCTGGAGCCGGAGCCTGTGCGCAGCTGGTGGCAGCGATTGCTGGGAATCGGAGATTAAGAAACCGGGACTACCGCAAAAGTATGCGGCAGTCCCGGTTTTTCGGTTGGCTGACCAAAATGAACAGCCTCCCGCAAGGGAGGCTGTTCTGCGTGTCATACTGAACTCCAATTAAAATCTTTAAAAAAGATTTTAATTGCCTGAAGGGCATGGAGTTCATATGAGACTTGTTTTGTGATTTCTTTCCTTATAAATCACAAAACAGGCAGCGCCTTCAGGCGATGCCTTCCTGATTAAAATTAAGATTTTAATCAGGAAATAGTGTCAATCAACCGATGGGCTCAAAGTCCGCGGCACCGTGCTTGCACAGGGGGCACACGATGTCGTCGGGCAGGGTGTCGCCCTCATAGACCCAGCCGCAGACCTTACACACGAAGCCCTTCTTGCCCTCGGTTTCGGGCTTGGGCTTCACATTGTCCTGATAATAGGTGTAGCTCATGGTCTGCCGGTCGGACATGACCCGAGCCTCGGTGACGGAGCAGATGAACATGCCGTGGGTGTCCAGATCCACAACGGATTCCACCTTCAGGCTCATAAAGGAGTTGACATACCGGGGCAGGAACCGCAGGCCGTTGTCCGAGCGCAGCTCCTCGATGCCCTCGAACTTGTCCGCCGTCCGTCCGCTGCGGAAGCCGAAGTTCTGGAACACGGAGAAGGGGGCGGAAACATCCAGGCAGTTCACGTTCAGAATGCCGGTCTGCTGGATGATGTGATAGGAGTAATTGGCCTTATTGATGGTGACGGCCACCCGGTTGGGGGTGTTGGTGACCTGGGAGACGGTGTTGACGATGAGGCCGTTGTCCCGGGTGCCGTCGTTGGAGGTGACCACATACAGGCCGTAGCCGATGTTGAAGAGGGCGTTCAGATCGTTCTTGTTGGCGGTGGCATCCTGCTGGGCCAGGTACTCCATGCACAGCTCCCGGGCCAGAATATCCACCTGGGCAGTGGAGGCATCGTCCAGGGCAGAGAGGAT
>OKTL01001257.1_pt1 | contig 11334 bp, 10 predicted proteins | sample 1606211 | NCBI WGS metagenome assembly OKTL01 (sample SAMEA3879538, study PRJEB24766) | human gut metagenome | biome: human-associated habitat; feature: feces | place: USA | collected 1985/1987 | reverse complement strand
TTGATCTCTTGTGTGCCGAATACTAAATCGTGTACAGGATAGTAAACAGTATCTACGGGGACTTTTCGTAATCCTAATGAAGTGTCGAGTAATTTTTCTCCTAAAATTAGGGTAGGGTCGCTCAGTGCGGCGTCTGTAGTATTGAAAAAGGTGGGATATCCCCAATAAATGATATTATAGGTGCCTGCGGGCAGTCTTAGAGGGGAATTTTTAGATTTTCCTATTCCGTTTTCTATGGAATAATATGCGGGGACAGGGGTCTGATTTCCGGTTGATGTGTAATTTCCTACATAAATACTGCCATCAGGCCGGCAAGGTAATACTTCCAAAGGACCGTTATAAAGATCGGTCGTATTTTGTTGAATGGTGGCATATAAGGCGGGAGTCACCATCTCTTCAGGTTTGGGATTGCTTCTGTCATAATCCTCATCTTTACCGCACGAAGCTAGCAGTGCCAGTAAAGGTAAAAATAAAAACTTTCTCATGTACATCTTTAGTTTAGGTTTGAATACTCCCTATAACAAGATATGGATGAGAAAGTTTGAATGGTGTAGAAGAAAGTTATGCTTATACTTTCTCGGGAAAACTGGCTTTCAGGATTTCAAATGCCCGGGCATAATCTTTTTCGAAGACTAGAACCTTTATTTCCATTCCCGGAATATAAGCCAAAACTTGGGCTGTATACTCTCCCTGCAACATGGATTCTATACCTTCATTTTTTAGAAGATCCTGTAACATGTGTGCTCGGACATCACTTTTGAAAGAAGTAAGAATAACTGTTTTCATACTCGTTCCTCCTGTATCAGTTGTTTCTTTTTTCGATTTACAGTTTTGCAGAATCCGGCGTGCCACTTCTCCAGTTACATCACCGTCCTCTCCGTATGCTGCGCCTCTCTCATTGAACCGGCGTACTATTTCTTCGATGGTATCATCGCCTATTCCTGCTTCATCCAAACGGGTCTTAAGTCCTAAATTTCTAAAGAATTCTTCAGTCTTTTCTATGGTTAGCGATACTCGTACACTGGGAACTCCTGAAGTAACTCCCCAGATACGTTCGCCATATTGTAGTATTTTGTCACGCTTTTTGTCGGCGAGTGTCCGTAGAGTTCCGGGAAATACGATAGCCAGTGTTTGGCCGTGTGTCATGCCATGTAATGCAGTCAGCTCATGCCCTATCATGTGGGTGGCCCAGTCTTCGGATACTCCCATAGCAATGAAACCGTTCAAAGCCATAGTGGCGGACATCATAAATTCACTCATCAAGTGATAATCCTGTTTGTTTTCTTTGATTTGCGGAGCGATTTGTACCAATGTACGAAGGATGCTTTCGCTCCAGCGGTCCATTAGATAAGATTCGTTTGTTTTGGTCATGTATTGTTCCATGACGTGTACAAAAGTGTCTGCCAGTCCGCAAGCTATCTGATAGTCGGGCAATGAGAAAGTTACTGTCGGATCTAGGATAGAAAATACAGGATGAGAGGAGAAAAATGGATATTTTTCATGAGTTTCACGGCATGAAATTACAGCTCCGTTATTCATTTCTGAACCTGTGGCGGGAATAGTTAGCACAGTTCCTAAAGGAATAGTATTTTGTGCACTGCCTTTTTTAACTAGTTCCCAGGCATCTCCGTCGTAGGGAATACCAGCGGAAATCAACTTGGTACCGTCTATAACTGAGCCGCCACCTACTGCCAGCAGGAAGTCGATGTTTTTTTCTTTGCCTGATTCTATAGCTTTTTTCAGGGTAGATATATCAGGATTTGATTCTATTCCCCAAAACTCCGTGTAATCACGTCCTTCAAGGGCTTGGATTACTTGTTCATAGACTCCATTTGTTTTTACACTGCCACCTCCGAAAGTGATCATGATTCTCTTGTTGGCCGGTATCTGTTGGGACAATTGGGCAATCATGCCTTTGCCAAAGATGAGGCGTGTAGGATTGTAAAAGATAAAATTATCCATAACTAATTGGGGTTTTCTTTGTTAATAGCGAGTAAAGATAGTGCTTTTTATTTATCTTTGAGAAAAAATTTAGCTAATGAACGTAAAACTGGGAAAATACAACCAGCTGGAGGTTGTAAAAGAAGTAGACTTTGGTGTCTATTTAGATGGAGGCGATGACGGAGAGATTTTATTGCCTACGCGTTATGTGCCCGAAGGCTGTAAGCCTGGCGATGTGCTGAATGTCTTTCTTTACCTCGACAATGAGGAAAGGTTGATAGCTACCACTTTACAGCCATTGGTGCAGGTGGACGAGTTTGCCTGTTTGGAAGTGGCATGGGTTAATGAGTTTGGTGCGTTTTTGAATTGGGGATTAATGAAAGACCTTTTTGTACCTTTCCGTGAACAAAAGATGAAAATGCAGAAAGGGAGAAAGTATATAATACACGCACATATAGACGAAGATAGTTACCGCATTATGGCATCTGCTAAAGTGGAGCATTATCTTTCTAAAGAACATCCCGATTATCGGCTGGGGCAGGAAGTGGATATCCTGATATGGCAGAAAACAGATTTGGGATTTAAAGCTATTGTGGAAAATAAGTTCAGTGGTTTGCTTTACGATAATGAGATTTTCCAACCTTTAGAAGCCGGTATGCGGCTGAAGGCTTATGTAAAGCAGGTGCGTGAGGATGGCAAGATAGATTTGGTTCTGCAAAAGTTAGGCGCAAAGAAGGTGGATGATTTTTCAGAAGTGTTATTACAATATATTAAAGATCATGAAGGTTTCACTCCATTGAATGATAAAAGTGCTGCAGAGGATATCTATGATGCTTTTGGTGTCAGTAAAAAAACTTTCAAAAAAGCGGTGGGGGATTTATATAAAAAACGTCTGGTTGTTTTAGAAGCTGAGGGGATACGCCTTACTTAGTGGAGCTTTTCCCTACCAGATATAGGAAAAGCCCTATGAATTTATGGGGAAAATCAATTGTGGGGGAAAGTGATTTCCCCTATTTTTGTGCCATAGAACTAACAAACTAAAAACGTAACAGCTATGAAAAGATGGACTACATTACTGATAGTGATTTGTATGCTAGGTATAACTATTCCCGCAATGGGGGCCATGAGTATCAGCAAAATGAGACAGAACACTCGTTTTCTTACCGACCGTATGGCATACGAACTGAAACTCACTCCGCAGCAATACAATGATGTATATGAGGTGAATTATGATTTTATCAATAATGTCCGTTATCTGATGGATGATGTGGTAAGAGGCTATGATTATGCGTTGGAACGTTATTATGATTTTTTGGATGTGCGTAATGATGATCTTCGTTGGATACTTTCCAGTGCGCAATATCGTCGTTTTATGAGGGCTGAGCATTTCTACCGTCCCATTTATGCGCATGAGAACAAATGGCAGTTCCGTATCTATCTGGTATATAATAATGTGAATTTTTTCTACTATGGCAAACCGCATCACTATGCTAGTTATTGCGGAGGGCATTATCGTACTCATTTCAATAATGTCAGTTATTATAAGATCCATTATCGTGACCATTATCGCCATGATGTGTACGACGGACATTATCGTATCCGCCATGATAGAATGACGTATGATATGCACCGTCGTCGTGATTTTAATATAGTTGTTCGTCCTCCTCAAAAGGATCATCATCGCCCAGCCACTCCTCCTCAGGCTAGTCCAAACAGACCTCAAATCCGTCCTGACAGGCCGTCGGGTGATCATCATCGTCTGTCTGTTCCACAGGCAAGGCCGGACAGACCGAAGAAGGATCATAATAACAAGCATGATGGGCGCCCTTCACGACGTGGACAGAACTCACAGGTTGATAAGGACCGTCATGAAAATAGGCGTATTACTCCATCCGGCAGGGATGTGAGAAGAGGAAATGGTAAGAAAGAGAAAGATTCGGAACGTTCAGGAGGAAGCAATAAAAGTAATTCTAAGGAGAGAACTGTAGTGCGTATGCGTACGGTATAGTATGATTTGAAAAACGACGAAAATTGACGTAAATAAGAGTTGGAGATACAATGAATTGTCCGGATTGTAAAGATCATTTTTATGATGATTCACCACAGGTCAACGCAGAATTTGATTATGAATGGACTGTGAAAATCTGTGGTGAATCTTAAGAAATTATTCTAAAGTAAGAGGAACTCCTTTGTAGAAATCCAGAATTTTGGTACGGAACAGATAATCATATTTTGCTTGAAGCATATCCGAAACGGTTTTCATCCAATTGGTACGAGCCTCATTGTATTCAGTAGCGTTGGCATATTTTTCGCTCATCAGACGGAAGGAAGCCTCAGAAGCATCCGTAGCTGTATTACTGCTTTTATATTTGCTTTCGGCAGCTACTGCATTATAGTATGCTTGCTGTATTTCTTTGAAAAGAGCCTTTTTGCTTTCTTCCAACTTCCATGATAAAGCAGTGCGCTGGATGCGTGCGTTCTTTACTTTATTTCGTGTGTCAAAACGGTTGAATAACGGAATGCTGAGTGAGAATTGCAGGTATTTATTAAAATTTTGATGCCACTGACTGCTGAATGAAGCATTTTCTACTCCTGAAATATTATAGTAGTTTGTTCCTATACCTGCACCGAAGTTTAATTGCGGATACCAGGAACTTTGGGCAATACGGATACTTTTGGCTGCACCTTCCAGACGAAATTGGGCTGCTTTAATACTTGGTTTGTTCAGAACAGCTTGTGCATAGATATCTTCGGGAAGTGAAAGCAGAGTGAAATTATCCTCTACACGGGGAGATACTACTCCAAATCCGTCAGGAGTCGGAAGTTCCAACAGTTGGCTCAGTTCTAACAAAGCTAACTGATAGTTATTGTCAGCCTGTACTGCTGACATTTCGTCTTGGGCGACACGTGTGCGGGCTTCGTAGACTTCGGCTTCAGATGCTTTCCCATTTTTGAAATAAGCTTCTTTCAATTCCAGCTGTTCCCGGCTTAACTCTACTTGGTTGTGAGCTACTTTTGCTAATTCTTCATTAAAAAGAATTTGTAGATAGGCAGAGGTGACAGAAATGCTGATATCTTCTTTGGCCTTGTTCAAGTCCTCTATAGCTGCTTTCAGGTTTAGTTTGCTGAGAGCGATGTTGTTCGGTATTCGCAATCCTGTAAATAAAGGGATGCTGGTACTGAGTGAGAAGTTGGTATTTTTGGTATTACGGTCGCCATACGTATTGTCTGCCTGTAAGGCACGGCCGAAGTTAAATGACTGTCCCACATTACCGTTCAGATTAGGCAGACGGCTGTATTTAGCAGTATTCAAATCCACTGCATTTTGATCTCTTGCTGCTTCCTGTTGCTTGATGCTCAGGTTGTGTTCTATAGCATAATCAATGCATTTACGTAAATCCCATTTTTCTTGGGAAACGGCCGGTAATGCAGTCAGGGTGGCCAAGGCTATAATGATTTGTTTCTTCATAATGATATTCTGTTATTTCTTTTCTGCTCCGCGTACTTTTTCATTGACATTCAGACCGTTCTTTATTTCAATCTGGATACCGTCACTCATACCTGTAATAACGGCACGACGGCTGAATTTTTGTGAAGGTACACTATCAGTCAATACATATACAAAAGTAGAGTCGTTTTTAAACTCAACAGTACTTTCGGGTACTGCCAGTACCTTGCTGGCACGTGCCAGAACGATTTCCGCATTTGCGCTATATCCGGAACGGATGGTAATACTGTCGGGGACTGTGATGGCTGCTTTGATCTCAAATTGGTTAGCACCATTTTCTTCTACACCTTTGGGGGATATATATTCTAGTTGTGCATCAAATTCCATGTTTTGTAAGGCTCCTAAAGTTATTTTTACCGGCATGCCTTCGTGTATGCGTCCTACTTCCGTTTCATCAATATTGCCGCGGAAAATCAGATCATTCATGTTAGCTACGGTGGCGATAGTGGTTCCGTCATTGAATGTGTTGCTCATTATGACGGAGTTACCGGCTTTTACGGGCACATCTAAAATCAATCCGTCAATAGTAGATCGGATAAGGGTACTACTGAATGAAGCTTTGTTTTTAGTGATACCTTCTTTGACTATTTCCAGATTGTCTTTGGCTGTTTGTAATTCTTCACGTGCTTGTTTTACAGCTACTTCACTCTTTTCGTATTCTTCACTGCTGATAAGTTTGCTTTCGAACAGTTTTTTCATGCGGGCAAAGTCCGTTTCCCCTTGTCTGGCATTGATTTCTGCCAGCCTTACACGGCTTTCTGCTGAGTTTAGTTGTCCCAGTTCGGGGATCACCTTTACTTTGGCAATCACTTCTCCTTTCTTTATTTTTTGTCCGGCTTCCTTATATACCTCGTCAATGATACCTGAAATCTGTGGCTTAATCAGAATCTCGTCACGTGGTTCTATTTTTCCAGTAGCTACAGTGGTCTTTTTCAGATCGGTGATTTCTGCGTTTAATATAGTATACACGCTGGCTTTGGGTTGTGATTTTTGATAGAGAAATACAAATGTTCCGATGAATATCAGTGCAACGATGACTAATAGTGCAATTTTTACATACTTTTTCATATCTGTTTGTTTTATTATTTTTTTATTCTTGTTGGTTCTTGCATGGAAACTTTATCCGTTACGTCGGATGGTTTTATTCGTCTCTTATAGCCTCAATTGGTTTGATGGCCATAGCGCGATAGGCCGGTGCTAATCCGGCCAGCATACCTAAGACCATCAATAAAATGCAAGCCCCGACGGCCATCCAGAAGCTGATTTGAAAATGAGCCTCTGTACCCGAAGCTGCCGTTCCTACTTCTAATCCTTGTAAGATCAAGACTCCGAAACTAATCCCCATTAACCCTGCAAAAGTTGTCAATACCATGCTTTCAGAAAGAATTTGGTTTAGAATATCTTTAGGGCGTGCGCCAATGGCTCGGCGGATGCCGATTTCGGTTGTACGTTCTTTCACGGTAACCATCATAATATTGCTTACTCCGATAGCTCCTGCCAGTAATGTTCCCAAACCTACCATCCATGCCAAAATTTTGATGCCTGTGAACAGATTGTCAATCATGCTGAACATTGCTTCTGCATTGACCATGATCACCGCTTGTTTGTCGTCCGGGTGGATATAGTGCGCTTTCTTGATTACTTGTTCTATTTTGTCGGCTATACTGGTAACAGTTACTCCCGGTTTTACGGTAATACAGACTAAATCAATGCGCTTTCCAAAGTTGTATGCTTTTTGCATGGTAGTAAATGGAAGAGTTACACTATCCTCTGTTCCGGCATTGATATTCATGTTACTGGTTGATAAGCTAACACCTACAATCTGATAATAAATACCATCCACACGCAAATATTGTCCGCATGGGTTTCCTCCTTGGGGAAACAGTTCGTCGTATACACGTTTTCCTATGGTACAGACTTTCCGGTTTTCCAGTATGTCTACGTCATTGATAAAGCGCCCCATTGTAATATTTTGAGCTTCTATCTTTTCATAATCAGGCTGCAATCCTCTGACGGCACAGGAGCTTTTCTTGTCTCCGAAAATAGCAGTAGAGCCCCATCGGCTGATATTGGGAGTGATAACTTCTACTTCCGGTACGGCTTGGCGGATACGTTCCACATCGTTAAATTCCATATCCCAATAACGTCCTTTTCTAAATCCTTTATAGGCTTCACTGGTTTTATTACTTCCGAAAAAAACGGAATTGGTGGCGAATCCTTTAAAGTTGGCCGACATCATATCTTGTAGTCCTTGGCCACCCCCCATAAGGGCCACCAGCATGAATATGCCCCAAAAAACACCAAAAGCGGTCAATAGGCTACGTGTCTTGTTTCTGGTAATGGTGATGAATATTTCTTCCCACCTGTCTAAATCTATTCTCATAATTTTAATCTGCTCTAAGTGCTTCGATTGGTCGGATCATGACGGCCTTACGAGCAGGAAAGAAGCCTGCCAGTGTACCGGCTATCACCAATGTCATGGTTGCTTGTATGGCTATACTGATATCTACTGTGGGATTGAGGAAAACTGTTTCGGTGAAAACGCCTGCGTCTACAGTTTGGTTTCCTGCCACTGTATTCATGTATTCTGTGGCAGCGATACCTGCCACCATTCCTATATACCCGAAAAAGGTGGTAATTGTTACGCTTTCGGCTATAATTAGCCATAAGATAGATATAGGTTTGGCACCTAACGCTTTGCGGATACCAAATTCACGGGTCCGTTCTTTTACTGTGATCAGCATGATATTACTTACACCTACGATGCCACTCAGCAAAGTGAATATGCCTATTACCCAAATGGCTATAGTCAGAATGCGCATACCTTTTTCTTGTTGCAGGAATTGAGTGAAACGGTTCCACATCCAGATAGCGCCTTTGTCATCAGCTGTAAACCGGTGGTGTATGCCGATAGCTTTGCGGTACTCCTTTTCAAAGATTTCATTTTTTTCTTCTGTATCGAGTCCTCGTGTCATAAATATCAAATTGTTCAGCTTGTCACCTTTATTATATATGAGTTGTAAGGTGGTGAATGGGATGAAGGCATTAGGTTGGAAACTTCCCTTGTCGGTAAATAGGCCTACTACTTGATATACTACTCCATTGGCGTTGACAAATTTTCCGATAGCTTTGTCTGCGTCTTTTTTAAAGAGCATTTCTGCGGTTTTTGTATGAAGAATGATTACTTTTCGCCGTTGACAGATATCAATGTCATTGATAAATCGCCCCCCTGCAGGTTTTACTCTTTCTACATCTTTATGATTAGGGTATACTCCTTCCAGTGTGGTGGATACATAGTCTTGCCCGTATGTTAAAGTCACATTACTCTGACGTACGGTAGCTCCTACACTGATGACATTTTGGAGGAAATCGGTTTCGGTTATCCGATAGTCTTTATTGTCCAGTTCAATGCGGCGTCCTTCTTTTAATCCATCGTATGCTTTGGAAGTCCAGCCTGGAAATACTTTGATGGAATTCATAGCCATATCTGCAGATGAGCTTTCGAAAGCATGGATTAGTCCGTTGCCTGCCCCCAGCAGTACGATCAACATGAAGATACCCCAAGCTACGGCAAAGCCGGTGAGGAACGTGCGTAATTTATTGCGCTTTATTGTTCCGAATATTTCTTGAATAAGATCAATCATGTGTGTCAGTTATTTCATGAATCCGTTCTTGCCGAAAGGAGAGGCATTATGGTCTATGTTTTCTTCAATCCGTTCAATCAGTCCGTCCTTAATATGGATGATTTTGTCCGTTTGGTTTGCTACTCCACTTTCATGAGTGACGACAACGATTGTCAGTCCCTCGTTTTTATGCAGTTCTTTCAGAATATTCATCACTTCCACGGATGTTTTGCTGTCCAGGGCTCCGGTAGGTTCATCGGCGAGGATGATTTGCGGTTTGGATATCAAGGCACGTGCTATGGCTACACGTTGTTTTTGTCCGCCGGACAATTCATTGGGCATATGATGCGCCCATTCTTTAAGACCTAGTTTGTCAAGGTATTCTAATGCCATTTGATTCCTTTTTTTTCGGCTCACTCCTTGATAGAAGAGGGGAAGAGCTACATTTTCTACCGCATTTTTAAAAGAAATCAGGTTGAAAGACTGAAAGATAAATCCTATCATCCGGTTTCTGTATTCGGCAGAGCGGGTTTCACTCAGATTCTTGATTAATACATCGTTCAAATAATATTCTCCCGAATCGTAATTGTCCAAGATGCCTAAAATATTCAATAAAGTGGACTTTCCGGAACCCGAAGCTCCCATAATAGAAACAAACTCACCTCGTTCTATGTCGAGGTTGATACCTTTCAAAACATGTAGCGGAGCTCCGTTATGATAGGTTTTGTTGATATTCTCTAAATGTATCATTACCGATGAATTTAACTTGTGTTTGTCTGGTTAGACGTGCCGAAGATACAAAAAGTTGCAATGCTATATGAAATAATTGAAAAAAAATTTGCTCTCTTTTTTCTCATTGTGTACATTTGCTCAAAATAACTAACCCTAAATAATAATATATCATGGTAACAGGCATGGAAAAACCCTACGTAGTAGGTATGGACATTGGCGGAACTAATACAGTTTTTGGCATTGTAGATTCGCGTGGTAACGTATTGGCTACCGATTCAGTTAAGACACAATCATTTTCTAAAATAGAGGATTATGTAGAGGCGGTCAGTTCAAAGTTGCGTCCGTTGATTGAATCGTTCGGTGGCGTAGAAAAAATTAAAGGTATGGGGGTAGGTGCTCCTAATGGAAACTACTATAACGGTACCATTGAATTTGCTCCAAATCTTCCTTGGAAAGGGGTGATTCCCTTGGCTGCTTTGTTTGAAGAAGCAATAGGTGTTCCTACTGCTTTGACAAATGATGCTAATGCTGCCGCCATCGGCGAAATGACTTATGGTGCGGCTCGTGGCATGAAAGACTTTATTATGATTACTCTTGGAACCGGTGTTGGTAGTGGTATTGTAATAAATGGACAACTGGTTTACGGACACGATGGTTTTGCCGGAGAATTGGGACATGTGATAGTTCGTCGTGACGGACGTCAGTGTGGTTGTGGTCGTAAGGGCTGTTTGGAAACTTATTGTTCGGCTACAGGTGTGGCACGCACGGCACGTGAATTTCTAGTTGCCCGTCCCGAACCTAGTTTGTTAAGAGACATCCCGGCTGAAGATATTGTATCTAAAGATGTTTTTGACGCGGCTGTAAGAGGGGATAAATTAGCACAAGATATCTTTGAATATACAGGACGTATTTTGGGTGAGGCTTTGGCGGATTTCATTGCTTTCTCCAGTCCGGAAGCGATTATTCTGTTTGGTGGATTAGCAAAATCCGGTGATTATATCATGAAGCCGATTCGTAAAGCTATAGATGATAATATCTTGAAAATTTACGAAGGTAAGACTAAATTGTTGATTTCTGAATTGAAGGATGCTGATGCCGCCGTGTTGGGAGCTAGTGCATTAGGTTGGGAAGTAAGAGAATAATGGAAAACAAAAAGCAAGGATATAAAGTTCGGAAATATCAGGGACCGGTAAAACGTTATTGCCAGATGTTGAATCTGAAAAACGATGCGGCCTTGATAGCCGAGTATAGAAAGCGCCATTCGGAAGGCAAGGTTTGGCCGGAAACATTGGCAGCTATTCGTGAAGTCGGTATTTTGGAAATGGAAATTTATATCCTGGGGACTAATTTGTTTATGATAGTGGAAACTCCTCTCGATTTTGATTGGGATACGGCCATGGCCAGAATGGCTACGTTGCCTCGCCAGGCAGAATGGGAAGAGTATATGTCTGTCTTTCAACAGGCAGAGCCGGGAGCGTCTTCGGCTGAAAAATGGCAGTTGATGGATAGAATGTTTTATCTATATGAATA
>OKTL01001254.1_pt1 | contig 11351 bp, 8 predicted proteins | sample 1606211 | NCBI WGS metagenome assembly OKTL01 (sample SAMEA3879538, study PRJEB24766) | human gut metagenome | biome: human-associated habitat; feature: feces | place: USA | collected 1985/1987 | reverse complement strand
CTAACCGGGGGATTCCCACACCAGTCTGCGGACTGGTTCGGAATGACAACGTATTCTTCGGACTTTTTTGACACGTTGAGTGCGGCCAGTGGCCGCCCCTACAGTTTCTTTCGGTGGTTTTTTCTCCAGTATAGCAAAAAAGCGAACCGGCAACAAGTACCGGTTCGCAATTTTTACTCAAAAAAATTCTTCAGATTGTCGATGAACTTTTTCCTTTTGGGGGACACTTCGATGGTGCCGTCCAGCTTGCGCAGCAGCTCCTTCTGCTCCCCGGTCAGATGGGTGGGGGTCTCCACTACCACGGTGAAGCGCTCGTTGCCCCGGCGGCGGGAATTGCCCACCTCGGGAATGCCCTTCTCCCGGAGGATGAACTCCCGTCCGGTCTGCGTACCCTCAGGCAGGTCAAAGTCCACCTTGCCGTCCAGGGTAGGCACCTGAATTTTTGCGCCCAATGCCGCCTGGGTGAAGCTGATAGGCACTTCACACAGCACATCCGTGCCCTGACGGCTGAAGATGGGATGCCGCCGGATGAGAATTTCCACCAGCAGATCGCCGTTGGGGCCGCCGTTGGCACCGACGCAGCCTTCGCCCCGGACACGGACGCTCTGTCCGGCGTCCACACCGGCGGGAATCTTCACCTTCACCCGATTGGTGCGGCGAACCTTGCCCTTGCCCTTGCAGGTGGTGCAGGGGGTCTTGATGATCTTGCCCCGACCGTTACAGGCAGGACAGGTGGTGGAGGACTGCATCTGCATACCCATGAAATTCTGTACCGTCCGCACCTGGCCGGTGCCGTGGCACTGGGAGCAGGTCTCAATCACGCCGTCGGCAGAGCCGGAGCCATGACAGGCGGGGCAGTTTTCAATTCTGGGGGTAGCCACTTCTTTTTCACAGCCGAAGGCGGCCTCCTCGAAGGTCAGCTCCAGCCGGGCACCTACATTTTCACCCCGGCGGGGGGCGTTCTGGGTGCTGGCACGGGTTCTGCCACCGCCGCCGCCGAAGAATTCGCCGAAGATGTCGCCTAAGTCGCCGAAATCTCCGAAGCCGCCGAAGCCGCCGCCAAAGATATCGCCGAAGCCGCCGCCGTAGCCGCCGGCACCGGCACCGGCACCGAAGTTGGGGTCAACGCCCGCAAAGCCGAACTGGTCGTACTTGGCCTTCTTGTCCGCGTCGGAGAGCACCTCGTAGGCTTCACCGATCTCCTTGAATTTCTCCTCGGCGGTTTTGTCCCCGGGGTTCCGGTCGGGATGGTATTTCATGGCCAGCTTCCGGTAGGCCTTCTTTATATCATCGGCACTGGCGCTTTTGTCCACGCCCAGTACCTCATAGTAATCACGTTTATTTTCAGCCACAGATATTCACCTCGAAAAATAGGGTTTCATTGTCAAAGAAAACCGGTGCGTACACCGGCAGGGCAATCCATGATTCTTAAGGGGACGGATTGCCACACCAGTCTGCGGACTGGTTCGCAATGACATGTGTTTCTAAAACGGAATGTAGGGGCGGCCAATGGCCGCCCGCCATATTTTACCAGTAATTTCCCAATTTTGCGGGCGGCCAATGGCCGCCCCTACAATTTCTATTGGGGGTAATTTACATTTTTGATAGCACCCAAGGGGCGGCGTGGGCCGCCCCTTGCAGTGTTTTCTTTAGTCAACAGACTCGTAGTCCGCGTCAACCACGCCGTCGTCGCCGGGCTGATTGCTCTGGGCACCGCCCTGAGCACCACCCTGGGCGCCCTGAGCGCCGGTCTGCTGATACAGCTTCTCGGATACCGCGTAGAAGGCCTTCTGGACTTCCTCGGTAGCGGCCTTGATGGCGGCTACGTCATTGCCCTTGTTGACTTCCTTCAGCTTGTCGATGGCAGCCTGGATGGAAGCCTTCTCGGCAGCGTCGATCTTGTCGCCCAGCTCGTTCAGAGTCTTCTCGGTCTGATAGACGGTCTGGTCGGCGGCGTTGTGGGTGTCCACCTCTTCCTTCCGGGCCTTGTCCTCGGCGGCGTACTGCTCGGCATCCTTCACAGCCTTGTCGATGTCCTCCTGGCTCAGGTTGGTGGAAGCGGTGATGGAGATGTTGGCCTCCTTGCCGGTGCCCAGATCCTTAGCGGAGACCTTCACGATGCCGTTGGCATCGATGCCGCCCAGCTGGAACCGACCCAGGGTCTTGTTGTAAGCAGCCATTTCCCGCTCGCCCTGGAGGACGTGAACCTCAACGGAGGTCTGGCCGTCGGCGGCGGTGGAGAAGATCTGCTTCTTCTGAACGGGGATGGTGGTGTTCCGGTCTACCAGACGGGTGAACACGCCGCCCATGGTCTCAATGCCCAGGGACAGAGGGGTCACGTCCAGCAGCAGGATGTCGTTCACATCGCCGGTGAGCACGCCGCCCTGAATGGCAGCACCCACAGCCACGCACTCGTCGGGGTTGATGCCCTTGAAGCCTTCCTTACCGGTGATGGTCTTAACGGCATCCTGCACGGCGGGGATACGGGTGGAGCCGCCAACCAGCAGCACCTTGTGAATGTCGGAAGCGCTGAGGCCAGCGTCGGACATGGCCTGACGGACAGGCTTCATGGTGCGCTCGACCAGATCGGCAGTCAGCTCATTGAACTTTGCCCGGGTCAGGGTCACGTCCAGGTGCTTGGGGCCGGTGGCGTCGGCGGTGATATAGGGCAGGTTGATGTTGGTGGAGGTCACGCCGGACAGCTCAATCTTGGCCTTCTCGGCAGCTTCCTTCAGACGCTGCATAGCCACCTTGTCGCCGGCCAGGTTGATGCCCTCGGCCTTCTTGAACTCATCGACCAGGTAGTCCATGATTCTCTGGTCGAAGTCGTCGCCGCCCAGATGGGTGTCGCCGGCGGTAGCCAGAACCTCGATGACACCGTCGCCGATGTCCAGGATGGACACATCGAAGGTGCCGCCGCCCAGATCGTACACCATGATCTTCTGCTCGGACTCCTTGTCCAGGCCGTAGGCCAGAGCCGCGGCGGTGGGCTCGTTGATGATCCGCTTCACATCCAGGCCGGCGATCTTACCGGCGTCCTTGGTGGCCTGACGCTGAGCGTCAGAGAAATACGCGGGGACGGTGATGACGGCCTCGGTAACGGGCTGCCCCAGATAGCTCTCGGCATCCGCCTTCAGCTTCTGAAGAATCATTGCGGAAATTTCCTGAGGGGTGTAGTTCTTGCCGTCGATGGTCACATGATAATTTTCACCCATGTGACGCTTGATGGAAGCAACGGTGCGGTCCGCGTTGGTCACGGCCTGACGCTTTGCCACCTGACCGACCATACGCTCGCCGGTCTTGGAAAATGCCACCACGGAAGGGGTAGTGCGGTTGCCTTCGGCGTTGGCGATCACAACAGGCTCGCCGCCCTCCAGAACAGCAACACAGGAATTCGTAGTACCAAGGTCAATACCAATAATCTTTGCCATAATCATTATCCTCCTATATATTCATGAAAAGAATTTATAAATTTATATGTTTCCTCTGGCTCTCGGAAGAACCGGGGGATTGCCACGACAGTGTGAGCACTGTCTCGCAATGACATGTTAATTCGCAACTTGAACCATTGCGAACCGGACGACTTTATCGCCGATTTTGAAGCCCTTCTGGAAGACCTGAGCCAGGACGTTCTCGCCCAGACTTTCATCTTCCGTGTGCATCACGGCGTTGTGCAGGTTGGGGTCAAAGGTTTCCCCCACCGTTCCGAAGATTTCCACGCCCAGACCGTTCAGAATCTTCACAAGCTCGGTCATGGTCATCTCCACGCCCTTTTTATAGGCGGCATCCTCGGTGGGCTGGTTCAGCGCCCGCTCCAGGTTGTCGTAAACGGGAAGAATTTTCGCCACCGCGTCGGCCTTGCCGTTTCCGTAGGCCGCGTCCTTTTCCTTGACGGTGCGCTTGCGGAAATTGTCATATTCCGCGGCGATCCGCAGGTGGGCGTCCCGCTCGGCGTTGTATTTTTCCTCCCAGGGATTTGCTTCGTCCTTCTTGACTTCCGCCGCTTCCTCCTGAGGAACTTCCTCAGCGTTGGAAACCGGCTCCAGCTCTTCTTCTGTTGTCTTCTTTTCTTCTGCCACGTTCATTCCTCCATATCATACGCCCTGAGGCGTTCCACTGTCTTTTTTCTCCGGGGTGGGCAGCTGAGGCTGCTCGGGCTTGGCGAACATCTTGGAAAGGCTCTCGGCAAAGTAGCTGAGCCTTGCCGTGACCTTGGCGTAGTCCATTCGGGTGGGGCCAACCACACCGATCATGCCCTGAAGGCCGTCGCCGATGTCGAATTTTGTCATCACCACGGAGGTGTCCTTCAGCTCCTCAGATACGTTCTCCGGCCCGACAATGACCTTGGTGCCGTTGGTGTTTTCCATCACCGCGGGCAGGTTTGCCAGGGCGTCCTCATCGATGGAGGCCATGACCCGCTGAGCCTTGTCCACGTCCCGATACTCGGGAAGCCCCAGAAGTCGGGACTGACCGAACACGGCAACATTGGGGCTTTCGCTGGCTCGCAGGGTTTCCTGAACGAAATCCACGATTACGGGAACCAGAGAAGCGGCACTGCCGGCCGAACGCATGACCTTATCCAGAAGCTCGGCGGTGATGTGCTCCGGCGGGATATCCGTCAGGGAAGCGTTGAGCACCGCGCTGAGGATTTTCAGGTCTCCGTCTCCCACGTCCAGGGGAAGCTTGATAAGCTTGTTGCCCACCTGCTCGTTGCTGAGCATCAGCACCAGAATCACGCTGCCCGGGCCTGCCAGAATCAGATCATACCGCTTGACGGTAAGCTGACCGCTGCGGGAGGCGGCGGAGATGGCCGGAAGATCCGTTGCCTGGGAAACCAGCCTTGCCACCTTCTCCACCATTTTATCCACACGCTGCATCTTTTCCTCGATGGCATTGTTGATAGATTTGGTTTCGTCGATGCTCAGCCGGTAGTCCATCATCAGCTCATCCACATACAGCCGATAGCCCGCGGCGGAGGGAATCCGACCGGCGCTGGTGTGAGGCTGCTCCAGATAGCCAAGAGCGGTAAGCTCTGCCATCTCGTTGCGGATGGTCGCGGAGGAGTATTTCATATCCGGAAGCTCCGTGATTGCCTTGGAGCCAACGGGCTCGGCGGTGCGGATATAAAGATCCACGACACTGCGCAGAACCTTCTTTTTCCGATCACTCAGCTCCATGTTTCCTCCTCCTTTTTCTTTAGCACTCCTTTCTCTTGAGTGCTAAGCACACTATACACCAGAGTGCTAAAAAAGTCAATGGGTTACTTTTGAATTATTCTTGAACATTTTACCGGAGGGCATACACATTATATAAAATAAACGCTCCCGCCGGAGCGGGAGCATTGACATTTTCAAAGAAGTGGGGTATCGTAGAGATACGAAGGGTGCTGCCGGTAGACGGTCAGACCCCGAGTGGTATTGTTACAAGAAGTAACCGCACTCTTTGGTCGGAGGGGCGGTTACTTCTTTTTTGTCTGTAAAAACAGGCCGATGATGCCAACGATTAAAATGCCGATCTGGATTAGGTTGGAGTATGTAACCATCCGCAGCACCCCCTCTCTCTTTTCGGAAATTCGGGGGTTAAGAAGGGAACCATAATAGAATGCGTAGGGGACAATGCCCTCATTGTCCCGGAGAAATAATTGTGCGTAAGGTTGTTCCCTTCATAAGTATTTCAGTGCTGCTCCCTCCGGGGGCAATTTTCTTGTCCCGGCAAGAAAATTGATAAGAAGCCGACTTAGGGGGCGCTGCCGAAAAGCCGCCCCCCTAAGTACCCCCCGGCCGCCCTAACGAACCGCTCCAGAATCTTTCGGCTTGCTATGGGTGGGGCTATCGAAAAAAGTCTGAAAGATACGGTGCGCTACTTTTCGCAATAACACGTTCTTTTGACAGTCTCAAGCCCCGCGGCACTGGGGAGATTGCTTTTATTTCCCGAAAAATCAAAAAAATCCTTGACTTTTTCGGATTCTTCCATTAAAATAAATCAGTCTGCGAACGCAGACAATCCTTACTCCCGGCGCGACCGGGGGTCAAAAGTCCAAAAGGAGGTGCAATCAACATGGCTAAGATCACCGGTAAGTATGAGGTGCTCTACATCATCAACCCTACCCTGGGTGAGGAGGGCATCGCAGCACTTGTGGAAAAGTTCAAGGCAATGGTGGAGGCGGAGGGTACTCTGCTGAGCATTGACGAGTGGGGCAAGCGTCGCCTGGCCTACGAAATCAATGACCTGAACGAAGGCTACTATGTTCTGATGGACATGGAGTGCAAGCCCGAGTTCCCCGCAGAGCTGGAGCGTGTGATGAAGATCACCGAAGGCGTTATGCGCTGCCTGACCACTGCAGTGGAGGCCTGATATGCTCAACCACATCGTTATCATGGGTCGCCTGACCCGTGACCCGGAACTGCGCCGTACCGGCAGCGGCATTGCCGTGGCTAGCTTTTCGGTGGCAGTTGACCGCGATATCGCCAATAAGGAGAGCGGTGAACGGGAAACGGACTTCATTGACTGTGTGGCCTGGCGGGGTACCGGAGAGTTTGTCTCCAAGTATTTCCAGAAGGGCAGCATGATCGTGGTGTCCGGACGGCTGCAAATTCGCAGCTGGACAGATAAGGACGGCAATAAGCGCCGCAGTGCGGAGATCGTGGCAGACAATGTCTACTTCGGTTCTTCCCGGCGGGATGATGCTTCCAACGGAAGCTATAACAATAATAGCTATGGCGGCAATTACGGCAGCGCCCCTGCCAATAATAATTATGGCAGCAGTTATTCTGCTCCCGCGCCCAGCTATTCTGCCCCCGCAAGCGCTCCCGCATCGGATTTTGCGATGCTGGAGGATGATGACGCTCAGCTGCCCTTCTAACAACGAACTTTTCTGCAAAAAACTTACAAGGAGGGAATTTCCATGGCTAACGAACAGCGTATGCGTCCCCGCAAGCGCAAGAAGGTTTGCGCGTTCTGCGTGGATAAGGTGACCGCTATCGACTACAAGGACACCGCGAAGCTCCGCCGTTACCTGTCCGAGCGCGTGACCTGACCACCGCCATCAAGCGTGCCCGTCAGATCGCCCTGCTGCCCTACGTCGCTGACTAAAAGGTTATCACGCCCGGAAGCAACCGCTTCCGGGCGTTTTCCTTTTCTAGGGAAACCCTGCTTCTGTCTTGGCATTTCCGATAGAGCCACCCATAGCGAGCCGGAATATTTTGGCTTGCTTCCGGCGATGCGGCCGGGGGGTACTTAGGGGGGCGGCTTTTCGGCAGCGCCCCCTAAGTCCGCTTACTTCTCAATGTTCTTGCCGAGACAAGAACATTGCCTCCGGAGGAACCAGCGCCGAAACACTTATGGAGAGTAGGAGTATACGCACAGGTTTTCATTTCGGGACGATGAGGGCATCGTCCCCTACAATCTCTTATCGAGAATTTTTAGGAAGCAACCTCATCCGGCTCTTCGAGCCACCTGTACATTATGGCATGATTGCCACCGGCAATCATAGTGATTCTAATTCGCTGCGCGGAGCACCACCCTTGGTCAGCAAGGGGAGCCTTTGGGAAACGGATTGCGAACCAGTGTTGCGACACTGGTTCGCAATGACAATGTTCTATTAAGGCGTTTTCTTTTTTGTGGAGATATTACAAAAAATTGCGGAAAACTTTTCCCATTTCGCCCTTGCTACCATAGGAAGAATATTGTATAATCAAGAATCATGATAGGTTTTGCCTATTGATAACGCATAAATGGCACTACCTGCCTGCCATTTTCCCGTGATCGTAAGACCATTGGACACCCTGCCGGATGCCCGATGGTGTTACGATGACGAAGGGAAGGCTGGCTTCGTGCCGGAAAGGAAGAATCATATGGATAACAAGCGTATTTTTACCGACGAGGAGCTGCACTATCTGCGGCTGCTTGCCCGGCAGTATCCCACGGTGGAGGCCGCGGGCACGGAGATCATCCGGCTCAAGGCCATCCTGAATCTGCCCAAGCCCACGGAGCACTTCATGTCCGATATTCACGGCGAGCATGAGGCGTTTTTGCACATTCTCAACTCCGGCTCCGGCGAAATCAAGGAAAAGCTGGAAGAGCTCTTCGCCACCTCCATGACCCAGCGGGATAGGAACGACCTGGCGACCCTCATCTACTACCCCACCTCCAAGCTGGCGCTGGTTGCCGACGAGGAGGAGAACCTGGACGAGTGGTACCGGCTGACCATTCACCGCTTGGTGGATTTGTGCCGGTTCGTCTCCACCAAGCACACCCGCTCCAAGGTTCGCACCTACATGGATCCGGACTACGAAACCATTCTCGATGAGCTGATTCACCTGGTGGAGGAGGGGGGCTCCCGGAAGGATCAGTACGAGAACATCATCGACACCATCATCCAGATCGGCCAGGCGGCGGACGTGATCCGGGCCATCTGCCAGGTCATCAAGTCCCTGGTTGTGGATCAGCTGCACATTGTGGGCGACATTTTCGACCGGGGCCCCCGGGCGGACATCGTCATGGACAGTCTGATGTCCAGCCGGAATGTGGACATCCAGTGGGGCAACCACGATGTGCTGTGGATGGGCGCGGCCTCCGGCTCCCGGACGCTGGTGGCCACGGTGCTCAGCAATTCCATCCGCTACAATAACCTGGACGTGATCGAGACAGGCTACGGCATTTCCCTGCGGCCGCTGTCCATCTTCGCCAACGAGGTCTATAAGAATTCCAACACCGACCAGTTCAAGGTCAAGCTCACGGGCACCGATGCCGACCAGTACACGGAAAAGGACAAGCTGCTCTCCGCCCGGATGTACAAGGCCATTACCATTATCCTCTTTAAGCTGGAGGGTCAGAAGGTTCTGCGCCGTCCGGAGTTCGGCATGGCCGACCGGCTGCAGCTGGATAAGATCAACTACACCGACAAGACCATCACCTTGGCTGACAAGGTCTATCCCATGCTGGATTGTGACTTCCCCACCATTGACCCCGCCGACCCCTACACCCTGACGGAGGAGGAGAACCACGTCATCAATCAGCTGACGGACTCCTTCGAAAATTCCGAGAAGCTTCAGCGGCACATCCGCTACCTTTACTCCAAGGGCGGGCTGTACAAGGTCTGCAACGGAAATCTTCTGTTCCACGGCTGCATTCCCATGAACGACGACGGCAGTCTCATGACCTTCACCATCGGCGGCAAGGAGCGCAGCGGCAAGCGGTTCCTGGACTACGCCGAAAAGACCGCGAGAAAAGCTTATTATGACAAGCGTGGCTCGGAAGAGCGGCAGTTCGGCATGGACTTCCTCTGGTGGCTCTGGGCAGGCCGGAACAGCCCCATCTTCGGCCGGGATCGGATGACCACCTTTGAGCGGCGGTTTATCGCGGACGAGGCCACCTGGGTGGAGCCCAAGAACGCCTACTACACCTACTACCAGGATCCGGCGATCTGCGAAGGCCTTCTGAAGGAATTCGGCCTGGAAGGCGAGCACTGCCACATCATCAACGGCCATGTGCCCGTGAAGGTGCGCAAGGGCGAAAGCCCCATCAAGGGCGGCGGCAAGCTCATCGTTATTGACGGCGGCTTCAGCCGGGCTTATCAGGCCACCTCCGGCATTGCGGGCTATACCCTGATCTACAACTCCCGGCACTACCGGATCGTGTCCCACCAGCCCTTCACCAGCAAGTGGAACGCGGTGCACAAGAACGATGACATCCGCAACGATTCGGAGATTTTCGAGAAAATGGAGACCCGGATGCGGGTGAGCCAGACCGACCAGGGCGCGGAGCTTCAGGATCGGGTGAATATGCTGATGATGCTGCTGGATGCCTACCGCACCGGCGCCGTCACCGAGGATCATAAGAAGTAAGCGGCGGCATGGCCGACCGCCAGTGCGTGCCAAAGCCTTCCCCTCCGGGGAAGGTGGCTCGAAGAGCCGGATGAGGTCGCATACAATTTTCTGAGAATCCACGAAAGAGCAAGTAGGGGCGGCCATTGGCCGCCTGAGGCTCCCCTTGCTGACCAAGGGGAGCTGTCTCGTGCGTCCCCCGCAAGCACGAGACTGAGGGGATCAGAATTTCCACATTTTGACAATCCCTCAGTCATGGCCTTGCGTGAGACGGCCATGACATACACTATGGTATGACTGCCACCGGCAGTCATTAATATTTCAAATTCGCTGCGCGGAGCGCCACTCCCTTTACACAAGGGAGCCGGGGTGCTCCCGCACCAGTGCGTTTTTCGATTGTTCAATGCCATATGTTATCCGACATCCCTTGGAAAAAGCGTCTTATCGTTCGCTGAAATATCCTGCCCGGGGCGAAACCACCAAATTCATCCGCCCAATTCTATGGGAAATGACGTTTTTTGCGTCGGAGCCGTAAAATCGAGGCATACACGCCAAAAAGAAGTTGCTTTTGGTGCGTGAGCCTGCTAAAATGATACTCAGGAAGGTAAAACAGGCAAATGAAGGAGGACGATCTTATGAAAAAACGATTGCTATCCCTATTCCTGGCGCTGGTCATGCTGGTGTCCCTGATTCCCACCACGGCCTTTGCCTTGAACGACGGCTACTCTGGCTCTGTGCGCGTCACGAATGTGGACGTGAGTGCCCTGGGAGAAATGGTCGCTGTCACGTTGGACGCGGATACCGACATTGACTGTAACCTGGTATTCGCCGGCTACAGCGAGAGCGGAAAGCTCCTGATCAGTGCGGCTCGCAAGATTTCGGCTCCCCATGGGGAGACCTTCGATTTCCCCTGCGAGGGCCTTTCCGACCTGGGCAGCTTGGCCGTGGTGAAGGTCTTCGTCCTGGGGCCGGACAACCGGCTGCTGGGTATGCCCTATGAGACCCAGGCCTACTCCGCGAATCCCACCCAGGACGGCGGCTCCTGGGAGTACAGACAGGCAGAGTATCTGGACTGGCAGTATGACAACGGTACTCTGACCATCACCAACCGGCGCAAGGATTACCCGGGCGTTATCCTCGGCATCGGCGAATTGGACGATAGGAATTCCTACCCCTGGGAAAAATACAAGGATCGGGTAACTGCCCTGAACCTGGTGAATATCAGCGGCGTGGGCGGCTATGTCTTCAGCGGGTATCCCGCGCTGGAGACGCTGAATTCCACTGCCGCCCTGCGCGTGGAGATCGGGGGCTTCTCCCAGTGCCCCAATCTGAAAACCGTAAACGCCCAGATCGGTGACCTCGGCGTCGATGCCTTCAATGGGTGCAGTTCTCTGGAGGAGCTGGATCTGCGCTATGCCCAGAGCATTGAGCAGTACGCCCTGGCCGGAACCGCCATCGGGCAGATCGTTCTTCAGAATCCCTATGTGGCGCTGCATGGCGGATCCTTCAAAGGGATGAACAACCTGG
>OKTL01001230.1_pt1 | contig 11504 bp, 5 predicted proteins | sample 1606211 | NCBI WGS metagenome assembly OKTL01 (sample SAMEA3879538, study PRJEB24766) | human gut metagenome | biome: human-associated habitat; feature: feces | place: USA | collected 1985/1987 | reverse complement strand
GTGGACGGCTTTCGACCGCATCCTCCTGAGCATTCAGCGGACGACGTTGCTGTTCTCCCATCCCATAACGACCAAACTCTGCTGCCTCTTGTTCCTCGCCCTGGGCTGCTACGGCACGAAAAGCGTCCGTAACGGCAAGGTCGGCAGACGGCATATCGCCGGAGCCGTCAGCCTCGGCTTCCCGCTGTTCTTTCTGAACGGCCCGCTGCTGGAGCTGCCTGCCGGAACCGACTTTCGGGCATGGAGCTATATTGCGACCCTTGCTGTGGGGTATCTCTGCCTGCTGGCCGCCGGGGTCTGGCTGCGGCGCCTGCTGAAACAGCCTCTTGCCGACGATCCGTTCAATGATGAAAACGAAAGTTTTCTTCAGGAAGAGCGTTGCCTCGGCAATGATTATTCGGTGAACCTTCCTACGCGTTATCGTTATAAGTCTCAATGGCGGCAGGGATGGATCAATGTCATCAATCCGTTTCGTGCGACGCTGATTTTGGGAACTCCCGGCTCGGGCAAGAGTTACGCCGTGCTGAACAACTATATCAAACAGCACATCGAGAAAGGCTTCTCGATGCTCGTCTACGACTATAAGTTCGACGACCTTACCCGCATCGCCTACAATCATTTGCTGCATCATCTGGATAGATACACTGTCAGACCGAAGTTCTGCGTCATCAACTTCGACGATCCCCGCCGCTCGAACCGTTGCAACCCCATCGACGCCCGCTTCATGGACGACATTTCAGACGCCTATGAAAGCGCCTACGTCACGCTTCTGAACCTCAATAAGACGTGGGTCGATAAACAAGGTGATTTCTTCACCGATTCGGCCGTCATCCTGCTCGCGGCGATTATCTGGTACCTGAAAATCTACGACGGAGGCCGTTACTGTACCTTTCCCCATGCCATCGAGTTCCTGTGCCAGCCTCTCGAGAAGATTTTCCCGATCCTTTCATCCTATCCGGAGTTGGAAAACTACCTTTCGCCGTTTGTCGACGCATGGAAAAGCAATGCGCAGGATCAGTTGCAGGGGCAGGTGGCATCGGTGAAGATTCCCCTCTCGCGCATGATCTCCCCGCAGCTCTACTGGGTGCTCACCGGCGACGACTTCACCCTCGACATCAACAATCCCAAGGAGCCGAAGATCCTCTGCATGGGCAACAACCCCGACCGACAGAGTATCTACGGCGCAGCGCTCGGGCTTTACAATTCACGTCTGATTCGGCTTATCAATAAAAAGGGGAAATTGAAATCGTCGCTCATCATCGACGAGCTCCCGACGATCTACGTCCGGGGACTGGACAACCTGATCGCCACGGCCCGTTCGAACAAGGTTTCCGTCTGCCTGGGCATTCAGGATTTTTCGCAGCTGGAGCGCGACTACGGAGAGAAGGAGGCGAAGGTCATCATCAACACCGTGGGCAACATCTTCTCCGGACAAGTCGTGGGCGATACGGCCCGCACCTTGTCGGATCGCTTCGGCAAGATCGTCCAGCTGCGCGAGTCGCACTCGGTCTCTAACGAGAACGTTACGACCTCGACCAATACGCAGCTGGAAACGCTGATTCCGGCGTCGAAGATTTCCAACCTCACGCAGGGTATGTTCGTCGGGTCTGTGGCCGACAATTTCGACGAGCCCATTCCTCAAAAGATTTTCCATGCCGAAATCGTCATCGACAACGAAAAGGTCAAGGCCGAAACGGCGACTTATGTTCCTATCCCGGATATCTCTTCATTCATCGGAGAAGACGGCGAGGATCACATGGGGGAAATCGTCAACGAGAACTACTACCGGGTCAAGGCCGATGTCGTGGAGATCGTCCGCCGGGAGATCGCTCGAATCGAGGCCGACCCGGATCTCGCGAAACTTTTACCCAAGAAAAAATAGCTATTTCCCTCTAAAAAGTTATCTTTGCCCTCCATTTTTTTAATACTTGAATTATGAAAGAGTTAATTGAAAAGATCCAGCAAACTTACGACGCATTCTCCACTGAGGCCGCGCTTCAGGTCGAGAAAGGCAACAAGGCAGCCGGTACGCGGGCCCGCAAAGCCTCGCTGGAAGTTGAGAAACTGATGAAGGAGTTCCGTAAGGAGTCGCTGACTTATCAGCAGTAAGACGTCTCATTTTTGGCCGGATAAGGCCGTGAAAGGTGTACGTCGATCCGGCGTACACCGTTCCTTTTTGAGATTGTACCTCCGCTTGTCCGATCTCGGTTTTCAAGACGGGACAAGGACTATTATTTCGAAACGGCTCTATCTGAAACGTTGTTCAGCAGCCATCTTTCGAATTTGATCAAGCCATTCGTAGATAGTTCTCGGTGGATTTTCTTTTTCTTTGGCGAATTCCTTTTCGAGAGCCAAGGCCAACAACGAATATTCCCGCTCCAGCGACGTGGCAAAAATTCCTTTATCATCCGTATTGATGCTGACGGAAATGGCATGTGGCGGGAGATTAAGGTTAAGACCGTGATTATGGAACCGGAGGATCGGATGGTGTCTGTATCCTTCTATCTGACCGATCAGCAGGTTGGAAGTCGGGTTACATTCGATGCATATGTTTTGCCGTTCTATTTCGCAAAGCATCTTTTCCTGTACGTCGGCGATGTGTGCTACCAATTCGTCGGAAAAAGACACCTGTTCTGTGCGCGTTCCGCATTCCTTTACCTTCCGGTTGTAATGGTAATCATAATATAGCTTTTGTGCAATATTGTTTTTGCGGGCAAACATACTGTCGGATGTTGTGTTTAAATCGAATGCATACCAATAACCGCTACTGGCTGTGAATCCGGATCTGCCGCTGTAATATTCGGGATTGTCTCCGCGGAGCAGCCAAGACTGGTAGTAATCCCATATACTGGGTCTTATGCTGTTGGAATTTTCATCAGTTCCGTGAACCTTTTGATAGGTAGTTTCATAAAGGATTTCCAATTCGCGGCAAACCTTACAGAAGCGGGGGAGGTCTTGCCCCTTGTGGTAAAGCCATACGACGTTATCCAATAGTACCTGCAAGGGAATGATTAAGATATTATGGCGTTTGGCATAATAGTTTTTTACATCTATTCCCAATACAATAGCATGGCCCAGACGGTCTCCGTTATGAAATCCCATAAATGTGAGTACTTCATCGACAGCGCGCATGCCATCGACTGCGTCGAGGAAATCCTCTCCTACATGGTAGGTCATTCCGAGGTTATTCGGATACTGCACATCTGCCCGCAATTCGTTTCGGAGAAATCTAAATGCTTGGGCAAAAACCTCCGGTCGGGTGAGAATCTCGGAATTTGCCGCATCGACTCCTCGTATTCGTTCACGTTGAGAGAAAAACGAATCCTGTCGGGCATTTCGAATAGCTAAAGCCTCTAAATATATTTTTTTTCGTAATTGAGCTTGCCGACAGCAAAGCGAACAATGGTTATAGTCCTCAGATTCTTTCTGCTTGATGAAATGTAGTGTTAGGGTATAACGTCTATCGATTTTTCGAGCTGTTTCCTTATCAACGAAATGAGATCGAGATACGTCTAATTTGATTTTTCGAATCGCTCGTTTTAATGTTTCTCCGGGATGCTTTGGGGCGATTCTGGCTTCCAGAAAGCGCTCTTTGCCTTGCCCCAGAAATTCACAGACGGCCAACTGTGCGAGCAAACCGTCATATACGGAACCATCTGGAATGAAGAGACTTTTCCGTTTTTCGTAGATGTTGAAGTTATCGAATCCTGCCCTGTTGTTATGTTGTATGATTTCGGCCCGGAATTTTGTTTTGATTGCCAGATAAGCATAAAACAATGAGTTCAGGTGCCTGTTCTTCCATTTCTCGGCATAAATGCCCCGGAAGATTTGATAGAGCAGCCATCGTTCTCCGGAAAATACAGACATCAGACGGTCGATTCCCTGCAAATATTGCGTATTGCGATCCGTTATCGCATAATCCGGAATTAGTACAGAGCCGTCGCCTCCTCGGTAACGATGCCCGACGGTCTGTCGGAAACTTTGAATGACGTCGTCCAACCGGCGGGCAAGATACTGTGCCGCTGTAATATCGGGAGCATTCAGAATCGCCCATATCAAATGTTCCAGTTTCGACGATTTCCCAGAAGGACATGTGAAAATCTTATTGTTGTCTAATAGAAAATCGAATAGCAATACCCGTATCGCAGCCGCTTTGACAACATAAAGATACAATGGTATTTGTCCTGCATTTTCCCCATAGACCGGACTGCTGTCCTGATGCCGGGACAGCAGTCCGAAGGTTTTACTCCATCCGAATGTTTTGTTCATCAAACTCATCCAGTTCAGGTCGAAATTCAAGGACGATCCTTTAAGGTGGAAATGCAGGTCGCTCATTTCGTGGCGGAACAATTCATTGAGCGCCCGGTTGTCGTGCCCGATTACCACCGGCCAGCAGTAGGTTTGCCGATTCGTTCCGCTCAGTTCATCCTTGGCTGCGAGGAAGGATGTTGTAAAGATATCCTCGCCTAAACATGCGGTCAGGTCGTTCCATCTCAGCAAATTTTCGTAACGGCATATGGGAGCTCCGTTTGTTTCCAACAGAACCTCTCCGGCGAAATGCAGCAGTACGTTAAATACGGTACCTTGCTTGTGGGCACGGGCTCCTCGTCCCGCAAAATACAATACGGAGCTGTCGGGAGCATGCATCCATATGTTGTGCAGGTGTTGGTAGGCGCAGTCCGATTGGTCGAGTGTGAAAGCCCTATAATCGTCCGAGTAGCGCAGGCGCAAATCTTCCCGGTCGATTTCTGCGTCTGCTGAGCCGCCTTTACTCCATTTCCTGAGTATCTCCTGCGGGCTCTTCTGCAGGAACAGCAGTTTGAGCGCTTGTCTCAGATTCTCCATCCTCTGATGCTGTTATCAGTTTGTTGATCTTTTCAATTGCCGCAACCAGCTCTTCACGGGTCATTTTGGGACCGTATCCGGCAAAAACCCGGTTAATTATCTCTTCGTTGGCTCTGTATGCATCTGGCTGCAGTTCTTCTAATTTTCGTTTAATCGTACTCGTATTTTTGGCACTCCTTGTCGGCAGAAATTTTGTATCCAACAATATCACCGAAGATTTAGATTTGAATATTTTCTCGAAGTCTGCTCCGATTATTGGGCGGTTTGTCTTCGCAAATAATTCTGTTATTGCCGAAACGAAACTGTAATCGATCTCATGGTATGGTTTCTTGTCCACGTTGTCGGTGGCTTCGTCTTCCTTGTCGTATGTCCGGATCTTATAATCCTGCAAGGATTTGAAAAATGCCTCGAACCGATCCATATTATCTCCGTACTTGTTGTGTTTCGATATCATCCATTGATATAGGTCATGGATGATTTCGGCGTTGCGTATGCAGGCCCACGATTGCCAGCAGTGGAGTTCGTTGTATCCGCTTCCCTCTTTCCTTGCGATTGCCCTATGTTTGAATTCACCCCATAGGGACATATAACAGGAAGTGTTGTCTCCGTATCCGGATTCCCGATCCGCCAGTTCGAACAGTTTTTTCCCAACGTCTTTTACACGGGAATAACACCGTTCGATGTCGATGACATTATAGAAAAATGCTCCCAAGTCGAACCATACGTTCGTCTTGCTATGGAACTCGCCGTCGTAATAGACCGTATCCGACAGCCGGAATGAGTTTATATTTCTGTCCGCCTTCGAATCTCCTGTTTCTACGCCTCGAGACAGACATAACAGGAAAAATTCTGCATGCCGGATTTTACATTTCAGTGTGTCGCGCTCTTGTTCGGTAGTGCGTTTTTCATTGAACGCCTCCCACTCATGCACGACACCTTTCAGATAATTAATAAAGGTTTCATAGTCGATAAGTCGTTCCGTCCGGGATATGCCTCCTCCTTCCCGTTGGCGTTGTATAATGTTCAATAAGCGATAATTGTACATGCGTCCGGCGACCAATCGATTGTAATCGCAAAGTTTCATCTCCTCGAAGGGATCGTAGAGCAGGACCAGCTCCGCTTTTGCATCCTTGTCCTTTTCCGGCCGTTCGGTCATTTCGGTCATTTCATCGTAACTTTCATACAGAGCCATTGAGTAGATGCTGTTAATTAGGAAAAACAGATGGCGATCTTCAGGCGTGTCGTGTTCTTGCTGCAAAAGAAACAGCACTCCCATAATATCGCCCGCCGAGATGTTAAATTCTTGATTTTTGGGGTTGACGATCGACAGTATTTCTTCAAGACGAGCTCGTTCAATCTTCGTTGACGCCGTTTTTTTACGCTCCTTGATTTGTTGGAACCAAGGCTTGAATTTATATTGCAATGTCGTAAGTGTCGCTCTGTTCAGCATACCGTTGTTCCATCCTTCCAGAATTTCATTGCATAACTTACGATCCTCGGCAGAAGAGATGTTGTCCTGCACCCAAGTTCCGAAGAGGTATTTTTTGAACGTTTCCTTGTTTACGAGCTGTTTTTCGTCCTCATAATCGGGCATATGTTGCAGCAGTTCCACGATCTGACAGAGTTTACGCAGGTTTTTCGGTACGATATAGCTCGTGCGATGCCCGCTGTTGTAAAAGAGATAGCGTGTTTTCTTGAATATCAATTCTGGCACGGCCTGACGTACGGATTTCCCCGGCATTGTCTTACCGTCAATCTCAAGCGTGGCATTCAAATAAACTTCCGATGTCGGCAGGTAGATGCGTTGGTTGTGCGGGACTAATTTGGTGAGGTATTGTCCCGTCATCTCCTCGATTACATCAAAAGACATTCGGTCGTGTTCTATCAGCGTTTCGTACTTTTGGGTGTAGTGTAGGCTTTTAATCGTTCCGAGCTGTTCCAGTTTGGCTGCGAGCAGGATTACGATCTGCGGTGACACCAGATATTTGCGGATCTGTTCCGTCATTTCGTCCGCTTGGTTGATATTCAGGTCGATGTCGTCGATACACAATAGCAGGATGCCCTTCTCATGTTTGCGGAATTTCAGGTATTCCTTGACAAGATCCGCAATATCTTTTTTCAAATCGACGGCTTGCGAAAGATTTACCAGATTTTCTACGTCGTCATACTCTCCGGTTGTTTCGTTTTTTCCCAGTAGACATTGCATACTGCGTTGTGCCCGGGCGAAAGCCTGCTCTAATTCCCGCTGTACGTCGAAACATCCGGATTCGGTGTGTTTGTGTTCGACGAAATCCCGGTAAGTTTTGTAAAGCCGGGCTACGACCATCGCCACGATATTGTGCGTTTGGTCGAAATAGGACGGGTCGATGATACCGATATTCTCAAACTGGTGTTTCTTGAGTGCGGCATATTCTCTTTTGATATTATGCAATTTCTCCGGTGTCAGAAGTTCCGCAACGGATGACATGCAGGATGTTTTGCCCGACCCCCTTTCTCCCACGAAAGCTATGATATTGTTGGGTGATTCTTCCTGCGACACCCTGTTGCCCGACTGTTTGCTGCTCTCCGATTGGGCTGTAACCAGATTGTTGAGTGCATCGAGCGCCTGCACATATTGTTCTGTGAAAATCGACGCTTCGAAATCTTTCTCGGTATTGATATGCTCCACGACCGGAATATTCACCACTCCCGACTTGATTCTGATCGTTCTTCCATTTTTCATCATTTCGTTACAATGTTTTAGTAGTTTTTATGATGTTGTTTGAAAGGTTTTGAACCGTTTTATACGGTGGTTTGAAACCTATGAAAATCCAATATACAAAAAATTATTGTAATTGTCAAGTTGTATTTCCGATTTAGGATTTTTCAGGACGGGATAAGATACTTGTAAGCCTTCCGAACGGACTGGAGCGGACAGGGGCGGACATCGGCACCGTTCAAGAACCGGCGCCTTTATCTTCGCGGCATGAACCTTTTGTTTCACTAAAAAACATTTTGCTTTATGTCCGAAGAAAATCAGAATCAACGACCGATTCCGGCACCCGAACAGGCCGATCCCAACTACAAGGAAACACTTCTTCTCTATAACGAGAAGAACGGCGCCGTAGAGGCGGTTTCCAAACTCGACGAACAAAACGGCCGTTATAAGGTCACTTCGTCAAGGGTTTCAAGTCCGTGGAGAGCAATCAGTCGTTCCGTTTTCTCAGGGTCGCTGCCGACAAGGCCAGCGATCTTGCTCAGAAACTCATCAACCTCGTCAACAACCCGAAAGACCCGGAGGGACTCAAGGCGCTGCACGAGCATACGGTTACCTCTTATCAACTCGAAAAGGTCAAGTTCAATCCTTCGGACCTCAAACTTCAGGAGTTGAAGGAGATGGGCATCATCGTCACGCCTAAGGAGCTGGAGGCGATGAAACACGGCCTTCCGTGTACGGAACTGCATGACGTGAACCTCAAGATCGGCAATATGCCCGTTGTCGGACAGTTCGCCCTGCATCCCTATAAGGATCAGAACGGCGACGTGCAGGTCGGCCTGATGAGTGCCCTTCCGCGCCCGGAGTTCGAGCGCGAGGAGTACCGGATGATGTTCTCCACGAGCGAGAAGGAACAGTTGTTGGCCGGTAAGACTCCCGACCGCCTTTATGAACTTCCCAACCCGCATACGGGCGAGAAGGAGTGGTGCTTCGCCACCCTGAATCCCGCGACGAACCGCCTTGTCACCATCCCGAAACGCGATGTCCCCGAACTGCGCTACTTCAACGGCGTGCGTCTGGATGAAACGCAGCAGAACGAACTGGCCCTGGGCGGCCGTGTCTTCGTCGAAGGCTGTGCCATGCGCAACAGCGACATCACCTATTCGGGAAAGGTGGGCTTCGATGTCCTTTCCAACGAATACAAGATGACCGACTACCAGTTCAGCCGTCCTTATATCTCTCCGCAACTCGACAAGCAGCTCGATGACCGTCAGCGCACAGCCCTGTTGAGCCCCGAAGGTCTGGACTGCTCGAAGGAGAAGGAACATCCCATTCTGGGCAAGAACGGCAAGCCTCTGACCTGTATCCTGCGGATCGACCCCCGCTCGAACAGCGTGGTCTACGATTTCTCGCAGCAACGCCGTCAGGAGCAGGAAAAGCAGGAGTCGAAGCAGGAACAGAAAGCCGAGACAGCGCAGGAGCAGGCTCCGGATCAAGGTCAGGGTCGCGGTCGCAAACGCTAATCCGCACATGCGATGGAAACCCCCGATGAAAAATGGTTCCGGGAACGCCTGCGGCATTTCCTCGAAGTGCGCCATCCTCCGCGTCAGTTCCACCGGGCGATGATCGAACGGCGCAGCCGTCTGGCCTTCGAAAGCTACGCACGAAGCGTTGAGTTGGGAGCCACTACCTTGTCGGCAGTCCGTGCCGCCGACAAGGTGCTGTTCCGGGGCCTGCTCTTCTCGAAGTACGACACCGTCCACCTGATCCTTGCGACGGACTTTCCGGCCATCCCCGAGAACCAGCGGCAGGAGGTCGCGCTGAAGCTCACCCGCATCTGCGCCCCGATCTTCCGGGCATACGACCTGAAAGACGACTTCGCCGAGCGGCCGGAGTTCCGGCAGCTCAAAGAGGAGCTCCGCACCGACATTCGCCGATGGATCGACGAGAACGGCGTCCCCGGTTACCGCAGTCCGGCGCGCAAGGAGCCGTCGCCCGTCCCGTATTCCCGACAGCCGCAATACCGAAAACGCAACAAGCGTAAATAGTTCATTCATTTAATTCCTTAATCACCTCATGAAAAAGATTCTTTTTGCTGCGGCCGCCATGGCTGCCGCCCTGTTCGCCTCGTGCGACAAAGCCGACGAAACAACCGATCCCGTCATTCCCGAAGCTGCGAACGGAGCCCGGATCGCCATCACGCTCACCGGAGCTGACGATGCCGACACCCGCGCCTTCTTCGACTCTTCGGCTAAAGCCGAGACATGGGAATCCTCGCTCTCTACGCTCTCGGTCTTCGCTTTCGATGACGCCGACAACCTTATCATCCGCCGGGACTTCACCTCGTCGGAGCTCGCGGCCAAGTCCGCGACCTTCTCGCTTCCGAAATCCGCCGCCGGCACCGAGTGCTCGTTCTACGCCGTAGCGAACTACGATGCCTCGGCGGCCAAGACCAAGTCGGCCCTTACGGCCCTCGTGGAGAAGTCCGCCGCGGATTATAACGGCACCTTCGCCGAAATATCCTCGAAAGCCAAGCGTTCGGGGGGCTTCGTGATGTCGGGATCGACGACCAAGACCGTCGGGGCCGTGAACTCCACGACCAATGTCGGCATCACGCTCAAGCGTACTGTAGCGAAGATCGCTCTTCAGACGACCGTCGATGCGGCTTTCTCGGAGAAATACAGCGGTACGCTCTCGATCAATTCCGTCAAGCTCTCCAAAGCAGCCTCGCAGTCGCCCGTCATCGCAGGTACGCCGACGCCCGGTGCCATGACTTTCAGCCACACGCAGACTCCTGCTTCGGCTTCGGATAAGTATAACTCCTTGTTCTACATCTACGAAAACGGAACGCTTGCCGCCGGCAGCCGCGTACTGCTGGAGATCGAAGCGTCGTATGACATGGACGGAGAGACCTCGACCACGGACGACCGTTCGGAGGTGACCTATTCGGTCGAGTTGACGGGTAAGGCCGCGGGCGAGATACTGCGTAACGGCTACTACCGCATCACCGCCAATATCACGGGTCTCGTGGGGCAGGAGTGCGCCGTGTCGGTAACGGTCGCCGACTGGGAGACGCCCGTTACTCAGAGTGTCGAGCTGGGGGCATAGCCCTCTTGTTTTGGCAGCTCCCGTCCCTCGCGGGCGGGAGCTGTTTTCAATCCCTTTTTCAGATTTTTCCGACTATGAAAAAATATCTGTTGATATTTACTGCCGCCCTGTTTCTGTGGGGCTGTATCGCCGAGGATCGGACAGCGTGTGCAAATCCCCGCGGAACCTTCGTCAGCCTGACGGTACGGCCCGAAAGGATGTTTTCCGTAACCCGTTCCGCGGATGAATACGCCATCCGCGACCTGAACTTCTACCTTTACGACGATAACGGCGAAGTCGTCCTGCACCGTTACCAGACCTCGGCGACACTGCGTTTCGAATGTCTGCCGGGCAACTACCGAATGCGCATCGCCGCCAATCTGAACCGTGATTTGGGCGAAAGTCCGATATCGGAAGATTTTACCGTTACGCATAGAGACACATACGACGCTCTGCCGATGGCGTGGGACGGCGACGTTACGATCCCGGCTTCGGGCGGTTCGCTGCCCACGGTCGAGGTACAGCGTGCCGTGGCGAAAATATCCTACGATATTACGGTTAAGCCCTCGGATATCGAGCTGCTTTCCGTGCAGCTGCTCTCCGTCCCGCGCACGGTGTCGATCTTTGATGTCGAGGCTGCACCTTCGGATGATCCCGACGATTATATGGACTGTCCCGAAACCCATCTTTCGGGGCGCTCGGCTGCGGGAACCTCGTATCTGCTGCCCAACATGCAGGGAACGGTACCCTCGATCACCGACCAGCGGGCTAAGAATGCAGACAATGCCCCCGAGAATGCTTCGTACCTCTTGATCCGTGCCGTGCGCGGCGCGAAGGCATTGGCCTACTACGTTTATCTGGGTGAGAACAACACCTC
>OKTL01001217.1_pt1 | contig 11580 bp, 1 predicted proteins | sample 1606211 | NCBI WGS metagenome assembly OKTL01 (sample SAMEA3879538, study PRJEB24766) | human gut metagenome | biome: human-associated habitat; feature: feces | place: USA | collected 1985/1987 | reverse complement strand
TCCCAAGCCATTTAATATGGCATGTCCTAAATTCTTCCAGTTAAGTCTGTCAAGTGGTGACAATCCAAATGGGTCTGTCAGCTTTATAGGATTACCCTGTACATAACTGTATCTGTTAAGACTCTGGCTTACATTGATACTTCCATGTACTACGTCCTGATTGATGAATCGCTTGATATTCACATTATAATATCTCGCTCTCATATAGTAAAGACCATTATCATCTGTCATTACGCCTGCCACATCTGTCACATATGTAATCTTTTTATCAGTTGTTATTACTGATATCCTTGTGTTTTCGGCATCGTAGTCGTTTGTTACATTTCACCATAATAGCATCTACCAGAATGCTGATTATTTGAAGTTTACATAGCATGAGCAGGAACTATGTCCCCCATATGAAAATCTTAATTTATCAGATGAACAGCAAAAAGTGATACTTAATTGGATTGATACTATCTATTCACAAAATGAAGCATATACAACAGTTGTTTTTCGTATGGCGATGCAGTGTTGTTTCTCACTACTTTTGGAATTGGCAGATTTGAAATAACAAAATGTAGATACCCAAAGTGAATACATCAAGGTATCTTCATTCCTTACTCAGCTGCACATTATTTTAACCAAAATCAACCATTAGACAATTCCTCAAAATAATTAATTGGATTTTGACAAAATTTATTTGCATTAGAACTTTTCATCAACTCTATTATTTCATCAAGTTTTGGCGAATAAACTTTCTCTTCGTAAAAAATCATCCCTCCTATCTTTTCCACATAGTCTAATATTTCTTTTAACATTTTCTTTGATAATGAACGTAAATCAAGTCTGCAACTGATTTCTTCTAATTTCTCATCCTCATATAGAATCTGAATACATGTTTCATCTTCTTTTCCATATTGAATTATATCTTTTGACCAACTTGTTTGTTTTTCTAAAAAATTAATTTCTAGTGAAGATATATTCTCTTGTTTCCAAGACAATATATCTTCACTACATATTTTTTCTGCTATAAAACTTTTCTCTTTTGGCACCACATTAAAATCAAACTGCCACACTGCCATATAATAAGCCTCCTAATCAAACCATAACAAATCTTCAACTGTTTTATATCCTGCATAAGGTAACTCTACTTGTTCAATGGGAACTTGCTCCAACCCCAATCTCTTTGAAGCAATTAATCTATGATGACCATCTACTACATATTTTTGTCCATTATACTCCACATATTTTATGGTTTCATTTATGCCATTGTTTTTAATATCATCGATTAATTTATTCATATTTTTCTTACTTAACTTTTGAGAATGTGTAGCTTGTAAATCAAATGGACTAGCTTGACTAACATTGTTTATTGCATCGCCGTCACTCTTCTCCGCAAAGAACTGCAAATTACATTCCAACAGTGGCTTATTATTAGCTTTATTGCCCCACTTATTTCCAACATCTGTGCCTATCATTTTCTTGATATTCTTACCAGATGTCACAGCTCCTTTTCCACTTACTATCGTTGTAAATAAATTTAGTCCTAATGCAGCAACATTACTTGCTGTATCAATCGATAGTAGTTTTCCACTTTTGGCATTTCTGAATATAGCTTTTGCATTTTCTAAACCTGATATTGCTGCCTGGGTAAATGTCGCCGCATTGCTCACTAATTGGGTTATAGCTCCTATGTACTGTCCGACTCTTGCAAATTTAGTTGACTTCAAACCAAGTGAAATCATATTTCCGGTATCCGATAACGCCGATATTAATGACAATGCCGCCATTCCATAGTCGCCCTCACAGGCATACCATATCGCATTTATACTATCAAATACCCAGCCCCAGCCTTTTATACATCCCAGTATGTTTAATGCTGAATGCCCAACATTACTCCAGTTAATTTTACCAAGTGGTGACAATCCAAATGGATCTGTCAGCTTTATAGGGTTACCCTGGACATAACTGTATCTGTTAAGACTCTGGCTTACATTGATACTTCCATATACTACGTCCTGATTGATGAATCGCTTGATATTCACATTATAATATCTTGCTCTCATATAGTAAAGACCATTATCATCTGTCATTACGCCTAGCTGACCATTATATAAGAATGGTGTTATATTAGTATCTCCACTTATAACTTCACCATAGGCACCATATTCATAACTTTGGATTACATTTCCGTTATTGTCAGTTAACTTTGTGGTACTTCCAATATTATTGTAATGATAGTATGTTGTACCATCTGTATCTTTATCTGATGATTTGTCCGATACTAAATCTTGCACTTTATTATCGGTTGTTATACTGTCTGCTTCATTATCATTATAACTGTATATCAGACCATTGCCATATACATAGACTGTATGTGTCTTCTTTCCGTCATTAGTTTTCTCATATGATTCTAATACCTGCGACATTTCGCCTGCCACATCTGTCACATATGTAATCTTTTTATCAGTTGCTGTTACTGATATTCTTGTGTTTTCGGCATCGTAGTCGTATGTTACATTTCCTGCACTGATAAGTCTGTTTCGGCTGTCATATGTAAAGTTACACATTTCACCATTCACAGGACCATATAACATATTTCCGTCTTTGTCATATTTTATCTTTTTATTATTATAGCCTATAAGACGGTTTGCACTGTCATATTCCATTTCTAATGAAGTAGTTACTGTTTCACCATCAGATGTTACTATGCTGTTACTTTCTGCTGCAAGTTTCAATGCTGTCTTGTTAGCAGTGTCTGGTACAGGCAATGTAGATGTATCAGCTGTTACATCTACAACACCTACGATATTTCCTCTGACATCGTATTTATAATGATATTCGTTGATGACCTCACCTGTAGCGGTTTTTATATCCTTTTTAGAGGTCAGTAAACCAAGCTCATTGTATTCACAATGCTCTTTTGTTCCGTTTGGTCTTTCTGTATCTGTCAGATTTCCTGTTTTATCATATTTATAGTAAGTTACTCTGCCTTTGCTGTCTGTTACTGTTGCTATCTGACCGCTTGCATAGTATGTATAGCGGATTGTTTCTCCGCCTGGATATGCTATTGTAAGTATGTTGCCTAATTCATCATAGCCGTATCTGATTGTTTTGCCATTTGCATCAGTGTATGATGTTACTCTGTTCCGGCTGTCAAATGTTCTCTTAATGACTTTGACGTTTTTATCTGATACCACCTGTATATTGCCTGTGGTATTCTGTTTTTTCTCCTCTGTTTCTTTTAATACATTGCCGTTTTTATCATATTCATATGTTATCCTGCCTGTTTCATCTTCCTTTGATGTTATTCTTCCAATGGCATCATATGTATATTTTGTCTTTTGATTTCTTCCGTTTGTACTTTCCGTAAGAAGTCCTGTTGCATTGTATTCATTTGTCTTTGTTACGCCTATGGCATTTGTCTCTGATACTGGTCTGCACATCTTGTCATAAGTATAGGTTGTTGTTCCTCCATTTGCATCGGTTATCGTTGTAACATTTCCTATGTTATCATAAGATGTTTTAGTGATTCCGTCTAATGGATCTGTTACTTCTGTAAGTCTGCCTGTTTTATCATAATTATATGAGGTTGTTACGCTGTCTTCTGTATTAGTGTATTTATTCTCTTTTATGAGATTATTGGTATTATTATACTCATATGTATTTTCATGACCTGCAGCACCTATTGTCTTTATAAGATTATTGTTTATGTCATATTCATAACGGGTTGTATGTCCTTCTTCATCTGTTTCACTTATAAGATTGCCAAGTCTGTCGTAACTGTATGTCTTTGCATTTCCTGCTTCATTTATAGTTTTAGTAAGACGTGATAAAGCATCATATTCATATGAAATGGTTATCTTACCATTTGCCTTAGTCTCTGTACTTACTGATATTAATCTTGACAATGCATCATATGTATTAGTCATTATGGTTCCATCTGGTAATGTCTTTTCGATACAGTTACCGTTTGCATCGTATTTGTATGAGGTTGTGTTACCATTTTTATCTGTTGTGCTTAGTAAACGTCCGTTTATGCCATACTCGCATTTCTCTGAATTGCCTAATGCATCTCTGGTCTCAATAATTCTTCCCATTTCATCATATCGATATGTTTCTGAATTATTCTGTGAGTCTGTTTTTCTGATTAATTTCCATGTGCTGTCATATGTGTAAAGTGTACGGCTATTATCAGGATATATTTCTGCATATAATTTTCCATTTGGATAATATGCATATTTTATCTGGTCACCTGCTGCATTGGTTTCGCTTATCTTCTGGTTAAGTGCATCATATTCATAAGTTATTACATTGCCTGACTCATCTGTTTCACTAAGCATATTTCCTTCGGCATCATATGTATAACTTAATTCAGTACCATCAGGTTTAATTATCTTAGTGTTTCTTCCATTTGAATCATATTCATATCTTATCTTTCTGCCGTCAGGAGTAATGTCTGCCGTCTTATTTCCGATAATGTCATATTCATATGTTGTAGTCTGTCCTGCTTCATTAGTCTCTGTAAGAACATTTCCATATTTATCATATGTATATGACTTTGTTCCTCCGAGGGCATTTGTCTTAGTTAATGTTCTTAACAAGGCATCGTGTGTATAAACGGTAGTGCCTCCAAGGGCATCTGTCTCACTGACCACACAGCCTGTTCCGTCATAAGTATATGTTTTCGCATTGCCATTATAGTCTGTCGTCTTTACTAACATTCCTTCGGCATATTCATATGTTGTACTTCCAATACCTTCTATGGTCTTTCTCAATACCTGTGCATAATCATTATATTCATATGTAGTTACGCATCCTGCATAATCTGTAGTTTTAATAAGCAGATTTCTGTCATTATATTCGTATGTGGCAGTATTTCCATTAGCATCTGTTGTTGATGTTACATTGCCATTATCATCATAGGTGAATTTAAGTTTATTACCACTCTGGTCTCTGACTGATATCTTTCTGTTATGGCTGTCATACTCATTGATGACTGTTCCGTCTAATGCATCTTTTTCAAATATCTGATTGCCATTTTCATCATAGCCCATTTCTGTAACATTTCCATTTGTATTAACATTCTTAATGGTTCTTCCATTGGAATCTAATACTACTTCACCGACATTTCCTAAACTGTCATAGGCTTTCACAATAGTATTTTCACCATCATTTTCATATGTCATCTTAAGACTCTTCTTACTCTCATCAGCATCTGACTGCTCTATTACTCTACCTTTTTCATCATAAATATTTTTAACATATGTAACGTTTTCACAATCTGTCTCGCTTATAATTCTGTTTTCTGCATCATAAGTAAATGTAGTGGTTTCTCCCATTACATTTGTATAGGTCATAAGCTTTCCGTCCTGATATGTGAATGTCGATTTTCTTCCATTATCATCTGCAACAGATGTAATTAATCCCTCAGAATTATAGTTAATTATAATTCTCTTTCCACTTGCCTCCTCTGTAATTATTTTCTGTGTATTTCCATATGTAATATATCTGTTTCTTCCGTTAGAATCAGTTATCTGTGTGTTTCTTCCTGATTCATCGTATAGATATATTTCATTTGTCGGTGTAATTACCTTATATGTACCATCAGCTTCTTTAAACAGCTTATACTCCTTTGTTAATTCTGATATCGGTATATATTCACCAACATTTGAATTCTCTTCAAGGAATATTTCATCATCAACCACCTTGCCATAATAGGTTCCATCTGCCATTTCCTTATTAATAAATGCACCTGTTATGCCTGATGTAAGATTTAGTGATATAACATTATTTTTATCCTCTATTGATGTCTCTAAATTATTATAGAAACCATATCCGTTTTCACCTTTTAATGTTGAAAGTCCGGAATTATATTCAAGGTTAAACGCTAACTCTGAAGCAGCATTTACACTCATAGGTGTCATACTGTCCGTAAATGCACCTGTACTTAAATCTACAGGGTCACCGAAATAATTCTTAACCTCTACCTGTTCTACTATCGTTTTGGAAATATGACTGTCTATAGGATGTACCTCTATTGTTACACCCTCTATATCACCAAATGCCTCTACTAATGATTCTATCAATGTATAATATTCTTTATCCTTATCACCAGAACCTCCAAACTTAGTAAAATATGTTCCATTTACTGCCTGTCCCGAATATAATACCGGTATTCTAAAAGTATCTCCTCCTTTTAGTACTGTTGCACTTGTGTAACCCGATGGTGCAGAGATTATATTTGAGCTTCCTCTATGAACTGTTTCGTTTTTATCTTTATCTATGACTAACGTATCACTTCTGGAAGATTCATAATGATACGGTGGCATTGATGTATGGAAGTTATACAGGTCTTTTCCTGATGTGTTCTTAATCTCGAACTGTATATAATAATTCTCGTCTATATATGCATCTTTTTCCGGATATATGGATACAACTATTCCCTCTCCTTTGGTTATTTCGAATTCTTTCTCTGTTTCAAAATGTGCATATATATTTCTGTTAAATGGAGACAATTTACCTGTGAAATCTGCCTCCAGCTTATATGAGCCTGATTTATCCCCTTTTACAACCCATGTCGCTGTCTTCTGCTGTTGTCCCATAATATTACCCATATCATATGTCAATGACTGTTTGTCCTTAGTCACTGCTAAAGATACTCCATCCGGTAATTTTAATTCTGCTTTTGATTCTTTTATAACATATTTTGTCTCTGCTGCATTCAGTATATTCAAATCCACACTATACATATCTTTAAGCCAGCTTACTGTATTAGACGTAGACACTATTGCAATTATAGGCTGGTCTTTCTCTAACAGTTTAGCTTCCGGTACGGGTTCTTTTGCCGGCGTATGTGTTCCTGATGAAGTTGACTCTGGCTCCTTCCATTCTCCATGGAAATCTAATGCATTACCAGGTGTTTCTGATATTCCGCCTCCGATATACTGTATCTGGCGTGGAATAGGCGATTTAGCCAATTTAACAGTTATGGTAAACGCAAATGAATTGATATTATCAGGATCTGATACATCTACTCCTGCATCTATAATCTCCTGTAATGTCATTCTCTTAACATCAAGATTACCAACTACAATATTACCCTCTTCAAGCTGTAGATTAATTTTCTTCTTCTCATATCTGTCTATGACTACTGTAGTGTCTGCCGGTAAATATTTATCATAATAAGCAGCTATCTCATATACACCCTCTGCACCTGCTATTTTTATCTCGCCTTTAGCATCTGCACGCATTGTATCTATGCTGCCATCAGGTGATTTTAAATATATATCTGCATATGGCAATGGTATACCATTTTTATCTGTTACATTTACGGTTGCAGTTCCACTATTTTCATTATTAAGGACTTTTACCGTTGTCTCAGCACTTGAAGTATTTCCTGCCACATCTTTAACGGTCAGTTTTACCGTATATACACCCTCTTTATTATATGTGTATACAGGCATAACTCCCTTTAATACGTCACCATTTCCCATACTCCATGTATAATCTGTTATTCTGACATTATCGGTCGATGCACCGCCATCTAATGATATTTCGAAGCCTGTCAGCGTACAGATATTCTCTGTGATTATGGCTACTGGTGCTTCTGTATCCTCATCTGTAGCATATGATGTAACAACCTCTGATTCTGAATAGTTGCCATATATATCGTAAGCTAATACCTTATAACAATATATTCTGCCCGGTACTGCTGTTTTGTCTATGTATTTTCTGGCACTAGTAGTAGCTATACAGCTATATCCGCCTCCTGATACATCAGCCTTATATATTTTATATTCTTTAAAATCTTCTGACTGTTCACCTGTAATTGCTACTTCTATCTTATATCCTCCCGGAATACACTCAATTACAGGTGTATCAGGTGGTGTCGTATCTATAGTATAGCTGACTTCTGTATATTCACTGTAATTTCCGAACTTATCTGTTGCAGATACTCTGAAATCATATTTTCCCTCTGTAAGTCCCACTTCTTTTGGTGAGAACTGTACATATACACTTCTTTCATTTTCTTCTAAATATGTCTTAGTATATATCTTATTAAATAAGCCTGCATCATCAGCCTCTTTCTTACATTCAACCACTACCTCCTGAATGGCAGAATTATCAATTGCTACTATGTTAATATTTCCATTTAATCCGATTACCGAATCTGTCTTTGGAGAAATGCCTTTAATCACAGGTGCCTCAGTATCCTCATCTGCTGTAGCAGATACTATTTCACCATATTCGCCTGTGTTTCCTGCGATATCTGTTGCTGCTACCCTATATCTGTATGTATGTCCCGGAATTACATTATTATCATAATAGTCTGTGTTTGTACATTTATCTGATATGTTATAAAAGGCTCCATCCTCACCATCGGCTCTGCTGACAACGTAGCAGGCAGTATCTCCCTCCTGACCGTCCCACGATATATTAACATATCCTTTTTCACCATATGCTTTCGTGTTCTCTGGTCTGTCAGGTGCTGTTCTGTCAATTATATATTTGGCAATTACTTCATTACCACCCTCTAATAAGGCATTTTTATTTCCTGACAAATCATATGCCTGGAATCTCACATATACTTCGCCCTCCGGAATATCTGCAGTATTCCATACATACTCAATAGTTTCATTACATAATTTTTCCTTTGTCTCAATGCTTGCTAACTTAACATAATTTATACCATCCACAGAGTATGCAAATACTCCATTTTTCACTCCATCATTATCTGATACAGACATTGACAGCTCAATTGTATCTCTATATCTTGACTGTATTGGAAGTATACTGTTAATTGATGGTGAAATCTCATCACTTATGGTTGTAACAGTTATTTCATCAGATGGTATTCCCCGGTTACCAAGCCTGTCATATCCGACTACTCTGAATGTATAAGTTTCTTCAGGTTTTAAATTGTTCACATTATAGCCTAATACATCTTTTACAGTTCCGATTCTCACGAATTCATCTGTATCAGGATTAACTAATTTCTCCACAGCAAAATATGCTAAGTCATCTGCCTTAACATCTTTCCATCTTAACTGTACACTTGTTGCCTTTATGGTATGCTTATCTAGTTCTATTTTATCTATACCTGTATTATCTGTTGTATATCTTCTGGTATATAACTCTGTACTTTCATTTCCTGCAATATCCATTGCAACTGCAGATAATATATATACTCCATCTTCTAATTTCGTGGTATCAAAATTAAATGCAGCCACACCGTCTACACATTCGCTTGTACCTATCTTCGTTGTTTTATTATCATCTTCCCTGTTATAATAGAGTGTAATCTGCTTAACTTTCACATTATCTGCTGCAGTAACACTTATTTCTTTCACTCCTGCTATCTCTTTATCATCAGGTGTTATTCCCTTAATAACAGGAGGTATGTTATCCCTTGTTGTCTGTATTGTTACTGATTCAGTAATACTGCTTTCATTATTATATTTGTCATATGCTGATATTGCATATTCATATATTTTGCCCTCTTCGACATTTTTATCACTATATCCGGTCTCGAATTTGCCTGGGATTTTCACATATTGTTTAAATACATTATTATCTTCTGTCTTCCTGTACACTACATAACCTTCGCAGTCAGCACTTACCGATGGTGTAAAATGCAGTATATTAACACCGTCTTCACTCTTAACTGTCAGATTCTGTGGTTTCTCCGGTGCTGACTTATCAATGATATATGTAACTGATTTAGTAGAACTGTTACCATCTTCATCATATACAGTAATCTTAATTTCATACTCGCCGCCATCATTTATGTTGCTTATATCCCAATTGTATGATGCATATAATCTTCCATAAGATTCTCTTGAGAAATGCAATTTATCCGCAATAGTCTGCCATTCACTGCCATTATGTCTATATTCTAATGCTGCTGTATAATTTGAATTATTAATATTATTATTTGCATATATGGTTATATTAACTTTATCATTGCCTATAGCACTATTATCGCCAGGTGATATCCTCTCAATTGCCGGATTACTTACATATGTTTTTATTACACTGGTTTTATCAGAACGATTACCTGCCCTGTCAACTGCTACTACATAATATTCATATACTGTGTCCTGTTTTAAATCACTGTCTCTGTAATTAATATAATTATCATTTTTACCAGCCTTCAATTCATCTATTTTCTTACCATTACGATATATCTCGTATCTATCAACTCCAAGATTATCTGTAGATGCATACCAGGACATTGATACTGAACTTCCTGTTCTCTTATATATACTGAACCTATAAGGTATGGTAGGCGGCTCATTATCACCCTCTGTCGTAACTGTAAGAAGTGTTCTGTTAGTCGATTTATTATCACAGTAATCATATGCGCATACCTCATATGTATAATCCGTTCCCGGCATCAGGTCTATATCTTTATAAGTTGTGTTATTAATATCAGCAATTAATTCTCCATCTCTATACAGATAATATCCACATACTTCCATATTATCAGCAGCTTCATCAAATTTTAACGAAATTGTATCCATCGTAATCTCTGCAGCTGCAAGATTCTCTACGTCTGATGGGTTTTCCTTGTCATCATAATCTCTTACTATGGCACTACATAATCTGTTAATGTCAATGTCTGATTCATAACCTTTCTCTAATGTTTTAGTAATTACTAAAACATTAAATAACTGGCTGTTTCTGTAATTATTGACTGTTATCTTCTGTCTTAATTTTCCCTCATTATTGTTTCCGCTTAGTATCGTCTTATGTGTTCCTGTAGCACAAAAGCTCTCAGGTCTGTCACATATAAAATCACCTTTTACTTCCAATGTACCTGCTGACAGAGTTCCTGTACCTGTCTTTGTTCCTATGTGCAGGTCACCCTTTACTAATACATAACCCTGTTCGTTGTCCATATTGAGTGAACAACTATAAACATTATTTTTATTCTCATATCCACTATCTATTATCATATTTCCATTACAGATTAACTGACCTGACTCTGCATTGATAATATATTTGTTAATTATATTGTCAGTCTCTAAAGAACCATTATTTATATTTAGATAACCCTGGTTTACGAAGTTTTCAGATATAATTTTTCCATCATTCACATATGTTGTACCTATATTTGTAATGCTGTCAGCCTTTACTGTATATCTGTCCAATTGCACATATCCCATTTCTAACTTGCCTTTAACACAAAGGTTATGTTCTAACTTTTTAATTACAGAATTATCTTGCTGAATGTCTGCTTCTATTATTTCATTCTTTATGCTGCCTAACCCCTGTACTTTTATTAATGGCTGTCCTTTAAGTTTAGCATCCTTTAAATCTATTTCTTTACGAACACATACTTCATCCTCTAATGTAATTTCTGTACTGTTTACAATTATTGTATCAACTTCAGCTATAGTATTTTTATCATTATTAACTTTTTCACCATTAAATGTCAATATGGCATATATATATGCTTCAATATATTTTGCATATTTATCGTTTTCTCTGTGTAATATACTTCCATCAAGATTAACATCTATATATGAATGCCAGCATGATTCTAATATAAGATTTCCCCTTATATCAATTTTCGAATTATCCACTTCATTA
>OKTL01001215.1_pt1 | contig 11594 bp, 9 predicted proteins | sample 1606211 | NCBI WGS metagenome assembly OKTL01 (sample SAMEA3879538, study PRJEB24766) | human gut metagenome | biome: human-associated habitat; feature: feces | place: USA | collected 1985/1987 | reverse complement strand
TACCTGCCGCTGGATAACACTGATTTCTTCAATTCCGACCTGAACCTGGTAGACTGGTTGAGCCAGTTTGGAGAAGGCAACGAGGTATATATGAAAGGTTTCCTCGGCCGTATGCTTTTTGCCGGTGAAGATGGTGTAAAAAAGATGCGTGTCCTCTCCGGTGGAGAAAAAGTCCGTGTCCTTCTCTCCCGCATGATGATCATGGGAAGCAACGTTTTGATCTTTGATGAGCCGACAGACCACCTGGATATGGAATCCATCACCGCATTGAATAATGGTATGATCAAATTCCCTGGTGTCATCCTGTTTGCCTGCCGTGACCATCAGGTCGTACAGACAACTGCGAACCGCATCATCGAGTTTCTTCCGGATGGAAGCATGGTAGACAAGGTTTCTACTTATGACGAATATCTCGAAAGTGATGTTATGGCAAGAAAACGTCAGGTATACAATACAACTGCAGATGAGGAGGCAGATGATTAATCTGTTACCCTCTGTCTGTTTGGTAAAAACAGGAAACCCTCTCTGCTGGTCTGTCCAGCAAAGAGGGTTTCCTGCATTTCGAAAACTCATTTTCAACTATTTAAAACATATCTGTAAAAATATTTCCGCTGTTATAATTGTAATTATACGTGCCATTCTTCGTATATGTATTGGATTTTGCGGCTTCTGACTTTGCATAGGACTCTGTCATGGCTGCCTTTGTTGCCACACTGTATGCGTAGGAACCGGTTCCATTGAACAGGTTCTTTATTTTCTCTGTGTCCGCACTCTTAAACGTTGTCTCATCCACCGACAGCCTGCCGGTCTTTTCATCGACCGTAATTCCTATTTCCTTTAAGGGTTTCTCATTGTAAGAAGTCTCATTTTTCATAGAACTTACCGACCGGGAAATGCGGTTCGTCGATGACTTGCCGGCTGTATCCAGCATGGAGTTGTAATCATCCGCAAAACGCTTTACTGCTTTGTAGATCTTGTCCGTATCGTAGCTGCCCCCGGAATCCTTTGTAAACACCTTGTTGTTACTGCGGGTATACAATGCCTTGGCAGAGTCTGTCAGTTCCTTGGCATCGGACTCAATCGCAGCCAGCGTCTTGGTACTGTCTTTTGACGTTGATGTGGTCGTGGCCAGATCCTCGATCGTATTTTTGGTGCTGTCATCCGACTTCGAGGTGCCCTTCGTGGAATCCATTGAAAAATAAGAGCGCATTAATTTGCCATAAGAACCACTGCGAATACTTGCATACTCACTTAAATTGATTCCAAACAGGCCACTTCCTGTGCTTTTCGAAGAACCCAGACTGGAAAATAAAGTACTTACTGACGATGAATCATACATCGAAATTCCTCTCATAGTATCACCTCTTTCACACAATTCTTTCTTTTATCCTATCGCTTTTTCACTGTTTTTACAATACTTTTGTGGTATTTTTCCGTATTTTGGTTATAATTACGAAAAGATAACAATTTCTTTTCGTTTTGTTCATATTTTATTCACAATCAGATGCTATTATAAGAACATAAAAGAAAGCAAAGTTACTAACTTGTTATTTTTTCATAATTCGCCCCATTGTCCATTGGACAATGGGGCACTCCTCTTTTTATCAAGAAATTTCTTAAATGTCTTCTATCTGCCAGTCAATCGGCTCGATTCCATGTTCTTTTAGAAACTGATTTGCCTGACTGAAATGTCTGCATCCAAAGAACCCGCGATACGCGGAAAGCGGACTTGGATGCGGTGCCTTTAAGATCAGGTGCTTTGGATTTGTAAGCATCGGTATTTTGCTCTGCGCCGGACGTCCCCACAACATATACACAATCGGACGATCCTGCGCATTCACTGCCTGAATGATCGCATCCGTAAACTGCTCCCATCCTCTTCCCTGATGGGAATTTGCCTGATGCGCCCGCACCGTAAGCACGGTATTCAAAAGCAGTACACCCTGATCTGCCCATTTTTTCAGATAGCCGTTGTTTGGAATTTTACACCCCAGATCATCCTGCAGTTCTTTATAAATATTCTGCAGAGATGGCGGAATTTCTTTCTGATCCGGAAGGACAGAAAACGAAAGACCATGTGCCTGATGTTCATTGTGATACGGGTCCTGTCCCAGAATCAGTACTTTTACCTCACTAAGCGGTGTAAAATGCAGTGCATTAAAAATATCCTCTGCCGGCGGATACACAACCGTGCGGCTATACTCTTCTTTCACAAACTGATACAGCTGCCGGTAATATGGTTTGGCGAATTCCTCACGGACTGCCGGAAGCCAGTCGTTTGTTATCATTGCCATAATTTCATTCACTCCTATCTACGCACGGAGACACCGCGGTCTGCCAGATAGTTTTTCAGATCCATGATCTCCAGCTCCTTATAATGAAACAGGGACGCTGCCAGTGCTGCATCTGCATGTCCCTCTGTCAGGGCCTCATAAAAATGTTCTTTTGTGCCCGCACCACCGGATGCAATCACTGGAATGGAAACATTGTCTGCAATCTGTCTGGTCAGTTCAATATCATACCCTGCCTTTGTTCCATCGCAGTCCATGCTGGTCAGAAGAATTTCTCCCGCACCAAGTCTGTTAGCTTTCATTGCCCATTCTACAGCGTCAAGCCCGGTATCAATACGACCGCCGTTTTTGTAAACATTCCAGCCACTTCCATCCTCTCTTCGTCTGGCATCAATGGCGACTACCACACACTGGCTGCCAAACTTGTCCGCTGCATTTCCAATCAGCTCCGGTGTATTGATTGCGGAAGAATTAATGGAAATCTTGTCGGCACCTTCCCGAAGCAGTACCTTAAAATCCTCCACCGTACGGATACCACCGCCTACCGTAAACGGGATAAACACCTTCTCTGCAACCTTACGCACCATGTCTACCACCGTTGCACGGTGATCGGAAGATGCGGTAATATCCAGAAAGACTACTTCATCTGCGCCCGCCTTGTCGTAAGCTGCTGCGACCTCTACCGGATCTCCGGCATCTCTTAAATTCACAAAGTTAATGCCTTTTACCACACGTCCGTCATTCACATCCAGACAAGGAATAATTCTCTTCGTAAACACTATGCATTTCCTCCCTGCAGCTTTGCAAAATTTTTCAAAATCGAAAGTCCAACCGTACCGCTCTTTTCCGGATGGAACTGACATGCAAATGTATTTCCGGATTCTACCGATGCATGAATTGTCGTACTGTACTGTGTGGTTGCTTTCACTATCTGTTCATCCGCTGCTTTCAGATAATAGGAATGTACAAAATATACATACGGATTTTCCTCCAGCCCAGCAAAAAGTCTTCCGTCATTCTGTAAATGCAGAGAATTCCACCCGATGTGCGGAATCTTAAGTCCCGACTGATCCGGAATCCGCAGAATCTGTCCGTCCAGCACATGGAGTCCCTCTACACCCTGACTCTCATCGCTTCCCTCAAAGAGAAGCTGCAGTCCCAGACAGATGCCAAGAAATGGCTTATTTTCCGCTGTCACCTGATGAATCACCTTGTCCAGCTCGTATTTTTTCAATTGTTCCATCGCATCGCCAAATGCACCGACTCCCGGAAGAATCACTTTGTCTGCGGTCTCAATCTCGTGAAAATTACGTGTGATCACACAGTCTTCTCCGAGAAAATGCAATGCTTTTTCCACGCTTTTTAAATTTCCAGCGTTGTAGTCTATTATTGCAATCATATAGGTCTTACTCCTAAATTAACAGTCTCCTGCCTTACTTTCTGCTATTTTTTTATCCCAGCCCAAGTTCTTTCAGCTTCTGATGCAGTTTTACCGTATAATCATCCCGCTTTCTGGTCTGGTAGATATCCAGTGCCTCATCCCCTGTCATATCATAATCTTTCAGCAGTGCTTTGATAATCTTTCCTCCGATCTTCTCAAGCTGATCTTCACAGCCATACTCTTTGGCATTTTTCTGGTTCAGGTCATAACGCCCATATGCACATACCAGTGCATCAAGTGCATCAATTTTTGAACCGTAATTATCAAATACGAGATATGCCTGATACTTTTCCGAGACAGCAGCAAGAGTTGCCAGCTGATGATAAAGCTTTTCATCGCGCTCCTTGATCGAAAGCCCCTGCAGCTTACGGTATGCCTCCACATAAGAACCCTGCTCATATTTTTCCTTTGCCTGACTTAAGTTTGCCTGATACCCCAAAAGATTTGTCACAATCATGACAAATGCAAACAATGACACTGCCATAAGAACAATCGCAATCACCGGTCCCTTTGGCAGCGGCGGTGTGTTATCCACTTCCTTAGGTTTTTTCTCCTTTTTCGGTTTCGGCGGTTTTGGCTGTTTGGGCTTCTTTTCTTTCTTCGGTTTTTTCTCTTTTTTCGGTTTTTCCTTTTTCTTTTCCGGTTCCCTTCCGGCATCACCGCCTGTACCTTCAAGTTCCTTTAAGATCTGCTGGTTTTCCTCCGAAAGTTCACTGACATCCGCTCCCTGTGTATTTCCGATGTCAACCGCCTGCTTTTCTTCCTCATCATCCTCTCCGAAAATAATCCGGGAAAGTTTCTGCCAGAAGCCGCCTTCTTTCTCTTTTTTCTCTTTCTTATTCTTTTTCTTTTTTTTATTTTTCCCATTGGAAGCGGTTTCTTCTGCCTGTGCCGGTATGTCTTCCTGCTCTGTAAGTTCTGGAATCTTATCTGCCACTTCTTCCTGCGGATTCATTTCCGATCTTGCAAAATCACCGATGGAATCAGTTTCTTCCAAAGGTTTTCCATCTTGATCAGAAGAAAGCATATCCCCCAGATCCGATAAATCCTGATCTCCGGAAAGCATATCCATAAGATCCGAATCCGAAAGCCCTGACAGATCCAGTTCTCCATCCTCTTCTTTTGGCAGATTGCTGTCAAACGTTCCGACTGCATCATCAAGTGTATTCACCTCGAAATCATCCTCATCGGGTGGTATTGCAGTTTCCAACGGACTTTTCCCCTGAAAACCGGTTTCTTCTTCCTTTGCTGCATCCCCTGTCGAAAAATCATCCTGTGGAATATTATCGAGCAGATCATCCAGGGAAGCGTCAATCTGTGTGGCTTTTTCTTCCTGTTTTTTTTGATTCAGGCTCTCGGTATACTCCGGAATATCTTCCTTGAGCAGTTCTTCCTCAAACTCCCTCAAAAAATCTTCTTCATTTTTCGCTTTTGCCTTTTCCTTCGTTTCTTCTTCTCCAAACAATTGCTTTTCAAAATCATCTCTCAGAACCTGTTTTGCTGCCTGCTGTTCCTTCGGATGTTCCGTTTCTTCTCCATGCATGGAATTTAATAATTGATCCAGATAATTTTCCGATGAGTGGTCTCCCATGTGTTTTTCTCCATTCCATCTGTTTATTCCATAAACCTGCAAAGGGATGTGATGAAGCCATCACACCCCTTACTGTTTTGCCGGAATTTATTTGTTTCTCTTTGCAAGTAATTCATCAATGGCATCTACAAGACTTCCGATTTCAGGTTTGGTCAGCTGTGCATCTGCACCAAGCGACTCCCCTTTTCTTCTCATTTCCTCATTTACAAGAGAGGAGAAAATGATAACCGGAAGATGTTTCAGTTTGTCATCTGATTTGATCAGCTTCGTAAGACGATGTCCGTCCATCTGGGGCATTTCAATATCGGTAATGACACAATGAACGTTCTCGTCCAATGTCCCCGCCTTTTCAAATTCCTGAATCTTGTCCCATGCTTCCTGTCCATTACATGTAACAATCAGTTTTTCGTATCCTGCTTTTTTCAGGCAGTCCGTAATCAGACTGCTCAGCAACGGAGAATCCTCTGCAATCAGAATTGTATCCTCGCTCCGGCTTCTCTCCCCGATCTGTTCAATATCATTGACCCTGAGACCGGTTTCCGGACTGATGGATGATACAATTGCCTCAAAGTCAAGAATAACAACCAGTTTTCCGTCCATCTTGATCACACCAGTTGCAACACTTCCGTCTTCTCCATTAATCGTAGAATCCGGTTTGATGATCTCATTCCATGATACACGGTGAATTCCTACCACCTGATCCACATGAAATGCCACATCAAGTTTATTAAAATTCGTGATAATAAACAGACCTTCCTGTCCATCATCCTCCATGCCAAGACACTTTTTCAGATTGATGACCGTAATCATCACCTCGCGCGGCATAAAAATGCCTTCTACGCTCGGATGTGTATTCGGTACAGGAGTAACCTTCTGGTATGACAAAATCTCCCTGATCTTTGCCACGTTGATTCCGTAATGATTATCTCCTAATGTAAACTCTAAAATTTCTAATTCGTTCGTCCCTGACTCTAACAGAATATTTGTATCCATATACGTCCTCCCGCACTTTTCTGTATTGGTAATCCCTTATGTTTATTATATCATATTTTGTAAAATTTGGGGGCATTTATTTGTATTTCAGAGAATAAATTGTATCTTTTATTTCTGCATACAGTGTCTCACCCGAAATTTTATCAGCCTGGTCTTTCGGAATCTGAAACAGTAAAACCGCTGTTTTCTTCTTTCCGCCCCTGATGGTTTCCCCATAAGAGGAAAGACTTCTGGTTCCGAGCGAAGCAGTCTCCTTTATCCTGTTTTTTCCGTCAAAACATGCATAAAATGTAATACCGAGTTTTTCTGTATCCAGCCTGACCTTTTTCTTCCCCTTATTTTTAATTTCAAACTTCATCACAACAAGTTTGTTTCCATCCTCAGGAGTTACTGCAAAATAGTCTCCCTCCTGATAGATATTCTGAACCCTGTATCCTTTGTAAGAAACGGTCAGACCCGATGCATGTCCGATTGCCTCGGCGATCGGCATCGTCTCCATCTCCTGTGTCTGGGTTTCTCCCGTGGCATCTGACGCCATGTTGTTGTCCGCACTCTGGGTATTCTGGCTCTCCGGCATCTGGCTGTCCTGTTTTTGTGTTTCCTGTGTCTCTTCGGATGAAGCGGCTGTCATTCCGTCTTTCTGCTCAATATTATACTTTGCAAGAATATGCGCCGAATACTGCACGACCAGATTTTCTTCGTCCTCTGACAAATCATACATCTGGGTTCCACAGCCTCCCAACAGGAGTATTGCTGACACTGCCATCACAGGCAGACTTATTTTCTTTTTCATACTCTTTTACCCTCTTGTCACTTTTGCCCTATAATCTATGTTTTATGGTATCATATTCTGAAAAATAAGACAATCTTTTCTTTGCATTAATTATTGGTCTCCAATTCCATCCAAAACTCCACACCGTCCGGGTGATTGACTGCACCGCATTTCTGATGAAAAGAATCCATGATTGCCTTGACAATGGACAATCCGATTCCGCTTCCACCATATTCACGTGTTCTTGCTTTGTCTACTTTATAGAATTTCACCCAGATCTTGTCAAGATCCTCTTCGGGAATCGGGTCACCGGTATTAAACACACTCGTGCGTACCAGATGGTCATGTTTTTGAAAACGAATGGTAATCTTTTTTTCTCCTGCCGCATGGTTCATGGCATTGGTCAGGAAATTCGTAATCACCTCTTCCACCTTAAACTCATCCCCCCAGACATATACCGGACCTTCCCTGTAAAATTCGATATTCACCTGTTTTTGTGCCGCCATGATGGATGCAGACTGGATCACGCCGTCAATCAGCTCCGTGATATCAAACCGTGTCATTTCCACGGTATCATTGCCAAACTCCAGCTGATTGAGTGTCAGCAGCTGCTTTACCATATGATTCATCTTTTCCGATTCATCCATAATCACATCACAGTAAAAATCACGGCTCTCCGCATCATCATTGATGCATTCTTTTAATCCTTCCGCATATCCCTGTATGAGTGCCAGCGGTGTTTTCAGCTCGTGTGAAACATTCGAAAGAAATTCTTTTCTCATTTCATCGATCTGTTCTTTTTTCTCGATATCCTGCTGCAGGCTGACGTTTGCTGTCTTTAGTTCCGAAATCGTCTCTTCCAGTGTCTCCGACAATTCATTCATGGAATTTCCAAGTTCATCAATCTCATTACCTGCCTGGCTGTGATACTTTGCATCAAAATCCAGCTGTGTCATCCTTCTTGCAATATCGGATAAGGCATGGATCGGATGGGAAATTCCTTTCGAGAGAACGATGATCAGAATCACACTTAAGATGATGGCTCCCGTGCTCACCATTACAAAAAACTGGTTTGTTATGCTCGCACTTTCCCGAATGCTTTCCACAGCCGCACGCATGTAAAGATTGTTTCCATTTTTTAAAGTTCCCAGAAGAACCAGATACTCCGACTGCAGCCGTTCATCGGTCTGCCGAAGCAGCGTATAATCCTTTCCGGATGAAAGCACCTGCACACGGCTGCGGTCACTTCCATACAGCCAGTCCTCCATCTGCATCTGAAAACGCTGTGCACTGCTGTAGGAACTCCATATCAGGTTTCTGTCCTGATCTGCAATAAGCATATTGATATTTCCGTTTGCACAGATTCTCTCGAACTGCACATACGCATCATCACTGGAATCCCCCTGCTTTTCACAAATCAGCCTTACCTGGTCAAAACTGCTTTTTAACTCTTTTTCCTTATGAAAAATATAATATTTTTCCAAAAAGGTGGTATTAAAAAACCAGCACATCGCAACCGTTCCCGCAACAATGACAACCATCGTCAAAATCAGCTGCCACGTCAGGGAAGTCTTTTGTTTCTTTTCCATTTAGGACACCTCAAACTTGTAACCCATTCCCCATACGGTTTTTATATAACTTCCACATGCCCCGAGTTTATTTCTCAGTTTTTTTACATGTGTATCAATCGTCCGTGCATCCCCAAAATAGTCATAATTCCACACACTGTTTAAAATGCGTTCCCTCGAGAGGGCAATCCCCTGATTATTCATAAAATATTCCAGCAGTTCAAACTCCTTGAAACTGAGTTCTACCGGATTTCCCGAAATTTTCACCTCGTGCGCCGTCTTATCCAGAATAATCTCTCCTGCCGTCTTAAGATCGGCCGCATCGCCGATCTTATTGGTCCGGCGCAAAATCGCTTCGACACGCGCCACAAGAATTTTCGGTGAAAACGGTTTGGTTATATATTCATCAACCCCAAGGTCAAATCCCATAAGTTCATCACTCTCATCACTTTTGGCCGTGAGCATGATGATCGGGACTTTGGATGTCTGACGGATTTCCCTGCAGACTTCCCAGCCGTTCATCTTTGGCATCATCACATCCAGAATCAGCAAAGCGATCGCTTTGTCTTTATAAAAAATATCCAGTGCTTCCTCTCCATCTGCTGCTTCTAAGACTTCATAGTTCTGCCGGGTCAAAAAATCCCGTACCAGCTTCCTCATCCGGCTCTCATCATCTACCACAAGGATCTTCACTTTGTCCATCTCTATTCTGCCTCCTGTTCCGTCAGTCTCAATTCCCTCTCCTCAAGCTGGCTTTCCCGTTCATCCAGCTGTTTTTCCCAGATTTCGTATTTATCAATCACCTTATTTTCATAGTTTAAAATCGTCACATTATCTTCGCTGAGCCATGTAATCACAAGCATCCCAATGATGCCAAGTGCAAAAACAACTGCGAAAAATGTACTGATGTGAAACAGTTTCTGATAATCCCGGTTCTTCTTCCGGCGGTTTTTACTGACCACATGCTCTTTGTTTTTCTGTCTTTTTTTCTTCTGCTTTATTTCCTCTTTGCTTCTTTTTTCTTTTGAAACCATTCCTTCTGGTTCATACACCGTGATCGGAAGAATATCTTCTCTCCGGATATAGGGAATGGTATACAGATATTCCTGAAGCCTGTGCAAAAAATCATATCCGACCGGCGTGACAAAAATTTCTTTTAACACCAGTTTGTTATATAACGCCAGCACAATATCCGGATCATCCATTCTCGTATTTTTCCGGATATACCCGATGATCTCTACCTCATGTTTTGCTGTATGTTCCTGTTCCTTTGTTTCAAATGCGTAGCCTTCTACCTGATACATAACTTATCCTCTACCATTTATAAGCACTGCTGGCATCCCGTTCGGCGATTTCGCCGTCCTGATATGCCTGAATCAGTTTTTTCAGTTCCTCAATGCGGATCATCATGCGCTTACCAACGTCTGTATCACCCACCAGAATACGTTTATCCCGGTATTCCACTGCTTCCTGATGCGATACAATATCCAGTTCATCTCTTACCGCCTCGTTTGACCAGTCAAACGGTTCATGGGCAGAAAGCGTCAGTCCATAAGAATTGTACGTCAGTGTATATCCTGCAATTCCCGTTTTTCTCCGGTATGTTTTTGAAAATCCACCGTCGATCAGGATCAGTTTTCCGTTACACTTGACCGGATTTTCGCCGGCAATGCGCTCTACCGGTACATGACCATTGATGATATGCACAAAATCCCCCGTCAGCCCGAATTCTTTAAGTATATTATCTGCCGTTTCCTCTTTGTCAAACAAATGATAATACGCATTCTTACTCTCATGATGCATGGACTTGTCCGCAAGAAAATACCGCTCAAACGTTGCCATCTTACTCCGTCCGTACAAAGGAGAATCCGGTGCCGTCCAGATATACCACATGATATCCCTTCCTTTTTCCCTCTCTTTTTCATCCAGAGAGAAAAATGCCTTGCGGACATAGGATTCCAGCACATCATAGAGTGCTTTTCCGCTGTATTCCCTGCCATATACATTTACTTTCTTAAATGTCCCATCCGGATTCAGCGGCACACATCCATGATAAAGCAGATTTCCGTTGTAGACTTTATACATGCTGCCTCGTTTTAGCAGAAGCCGTACATGGCGCTGCAGTTTCTCACAGTGTATAAACGAGGTGCGCAGCCGGTTCATGACTTCCTGTTCCTCAGGTGTCAGATCATACGGATGTTCCGGATCAATGGTAGGAAAACTGGTATCCAGCATGTCATAGGTTTTTCCATCAATTTCCACTGTTTTGTTCTCGTAATTAATACGGTGCAGCAGACAGCGGTTTTCCATACCATACTCCGGCCATTTGTGGATCAGCTGTCCTTCCAGTTTAAACTTTATGATGGCAATTGCCTTATGCATTTTCCGGTTCATCAGCGTTTCTTTCTTGCTGCGTTCTTCATCCGTGGAATCTTTCAGTATAAACTGTCTGCACGGATCATCGCGGTAAGCATCCATGGCAAATGTTGCAAGCGGAACCATATTGATGCCATAACCATCCTCAATCAGATCCAGATTTCCATACCGGATACTTGTCCGGATCACAGATGCAATGCAGGCAAGCTGCCCGGCTGCTGCCCCCATCCATACCATATCGTGATTCCCCCACTGGATATCAAACGAATGATATTGTTCCAGCTGATCCATAATCCGGTCCGGTGACGGACCGCGGTCATACACATCCCCGAGAATATGCAGATGATCAATGACCAGCCTCTGCACCAGTTCCGCCAGTGCCACAATAAAATTATCTGCCTGCCCAAGTTCCAGAATGGTGTTGATAATTGCCTCGTAATAGGCCTCTTTATTCAAAACCTCCTGCTTTTCCGTAATCAGTTCCTCGATTACATACGCATAATCCTCCGGCAGCGCCTTGCGCACTTTGGATCTGGTGTATTTGGAAGATACTGTCTTACAC
>OKTL01001214.1_pt1 | contig 11597 bp, 9 predicted proteins | sample 1606211 | NCBI WGS metagenome assembly OKTL01 (sample SAMEA3879538, study PRJEB24766) | human gut metagenome | biome: human-associated habitat; feature: feces | place: USA | collected 1985/1987 | reverse complement strand
GAGTTTATCGCTTGCGGCACTTTATTCGATCGTACAGCTGATCCTCAAAAAACTGAACATGAAGGATTCCATTCCTCTTGCTCCGTTTTTTTCTGTGGGAACGATCCTGATTTTGTTACTTGGCTTTTGATTCGTAGAGGTGCGTATGAAAAAATTAATGGTTCTGATGATGACCGGTCTGCTTGTGGGAGCATGGTATACAACATTTACTTCTGCAGTGGAAAAACCGATGGAATATAAAAAATGTCTCCAGCAGGCTCAGAAAAATGAAGAAAAAGGAATTTACGGCCCCTACAAGCAAAGTGAAAGAAAAGATATTTACCAAGCATATGCAAAGCAGCTTGTTGAAGAAGGATTTGCATATCCCTGCTTTTGCTCCGAAGAAGAGCTTGAGCGAATCCGTGAATCGCAAGAGCACGAAGATATTAAGGGCTATTACGGTGAATATGCCGCTTGCCGCAAGCTGAGTTTTGAAGAAATAAGCAGCAAAATCCTTGCCGGCGAAAAATGGACACTGCGCCTTAAATCACCTGGCAGCATTGATAAAAAATGTGTGTTTGAGGATATGATAAAGGGCAAAATTGAAATGCCGGAAAATGTGCAAGACATTGTGCTGCTTAAATCAGACGGCATTCCAACCTACCATTTTGCCAGCGTGGTTGACGACCACTTAATGCGCACCACACACATTGTGAGGGGCGATGAATGGATTTCAAGCTGCCCCATTCATTTGCAACTTAACAAACTGCTTGGATTTAAAACGCCGAAATTCGTGCACGTGGCACCGATTATGAAATCAGAGGGCGAAGGCAAACGCAAGCTTTCAAAGCGCAAGGATCCCGAAGCGGCAGTTACTTACTATTCAGAGCAGGGCTATCCGAGCGAAAGCGTTAACGAATATATGATGACGCTTGCAAATTCCAATTTTGAAGATTGGCGCAGAGCAAACAAAACGGAAGACATAAACAAATTCCCGTTTAACATAAAAAAAATGAGTGTTTCCGGTGCATTATTTGACATTGCAAAGCTTGACGACATTTCAAAAACCGTTATTTCCGTTATGGACTGCAAAAAGGTTTTTGAACTTTCACATGAATGGGCAAAGGAATATTGCAAACCGCTTGCAAAGCTTTACGAGGCAAATTCCGAATATGCAACTGCAATTCTTAACATAGACAGAGGCAATAAGAAGCCGAGAAAAGACATTGCAAAATGGAGCGACATTCCGGATTACATCAGCTATATGTATGATGAAACATTTATTCCGGATTACACACTTTGCGGAAATGCAACAGCGGATTTAGCTGCCAAGGTGCTTAAAATTTATGAAAACAGCTTTGATATAAATGACGATAAAGACAATTGGTTTGAGCGCATCAAAGCAATTTGCCCCAAGGTTGGCTGCACACCGAATGTTAAGGAATACAAGCAAAACCCGGAGGCATTCAGCGGCCATGTGGGCGATGTTTCAACCGTTATCAGAGTTGCATTAACGGGGCGCACAAACACACCCGACCTTTATTCCATAACAAAGCTTTTGGGCAAGCAAAGAGTTGCCGAAAGATTAAGCAAAGCATTAAAGCATTATGAGGAGGAAAATTGATGGCAAAGGAAAACACCGAAGAAATAAAGGAAGTTTCAAATTTCATAAATGATTTTATCACCAAAGATCTTGAGGACGGAGTTTATTCCAGAGTGCAAACCCGCTTTCCTCCGGAGCCAAACGGCTATTTGCACATCGGCCACGCAAAGGCAATTTGCATAAACTTTGGTGCAAAGGAAAAATTCAACGGCATTTGCAATCTTAGATTTGACGACACAAATCCCGTTAAAGAAGACACGGAATATGTTGAAGCAATTGAAGAAGATATAAAATGGCTTGGCTTTAAATGGGATAATGTTTATTTTGCATCCGATTACTTTGATTATATTTATGAATGTGCGATAAAGCTTATCAAAAAAGGCAAAGCATTCGTTTGTGACCTTACACCGGAGCAGCAGCGTGAATACAGAGGCACGCTTACCGAGCCGGGCAAGGAAAGCCCTTACAGAAACAGAAGCATTGAAGAAAACCTTGATTTATTCAAAAGAATGACGGATGGCGAATTTCCCGAAGGCTCACATGTGCTGCGCGCCAAAATTGACATGGCAAGCCCAAATCTTAACATGAGAGACCCTATCATCTACCGCATTATGTATGCACGCCACCACAGAACGGGCGATAAATGGTGTGTTTACCCGATGTATGACTTTGCACATCCCCTTTCGGATGCCTGCGAAAAGGTTACACATTCGCTTTGCTCGCTTGAATTTGAAAATCACCGCCCGCTTTACGACTGGGTTGTTAATGAATGCGTTGAGGGCGAAAAGCCGCGCCAAATTGAATTTGCACGCATGAATTTAAACTACACATTAACTTCTAAGCGAAAATGCCTTAAGCTTGTGAAAGAGGGCATTGTGGACGGATGGGATGATCCCAGAATGGCAACGATAAGCGGCATGCGCCGCAGAGGATACCCCGCCGAGGCAATCAGAGATTTCTGCGAAAGAATAGGCGTTTCAAAGGCATACAGCGTTATTGATTTTGCACTGCTTGAAAGCTGCGTTCGAAGCCATTTAAACACCACATCGCCAAGAGCCATGGCAGTGCTTGATCCGCTCAAGCTTGTAATAGACAATTATCCCGATGATATAACAGAGGAAATTGAGGCTGAATACCACCCCGATCACCCCGAATACGGAACAAGAAAAATGCCGTTTTCAAAAGAGCTTTACATTGAAAGAAGCGACTTTATGGCAGAGCCGATTAAAAAATATTTCCGTTTATTCCCGGGCAATGAGGTTCGCCTTTTCAAGGCTTATTTCGTTACCTGCACAGGATATGACACGGATGAAAACGGCAATGTTACCTGCGTGCACTGCACATACGACCCCGAAACACTCGGCGGCGACAGCCCCGACGGCAGAAAAGTTAAGGGAACTATTCACTGGGTAAGCGCAAGCGAAAATGTTAAGGCAGAGGTGCGCCTTTACGAAAGACTTTTCAATGTGCCGAATCCAAGCGACGAAACAGGCGTTGAATCCTTTGAGGACAATCTTAACCCCGATTCATTGAAAACGATTGAGGCATACTGCGAAAAGAGCCTTGCAAGCTGCAAACCGGGAGACAAATTCCAATTTATGAGAACCGGATATTTCTGTGCCGACAAATTCTCAGGCCCAGAAAACCTGATTTTCAACCGCACGGTGCAGCTTAGAGACAGCGGCGGCAGCCGATAAAAATAAAACCTTTTTGCAGCTGCCGCACGACAGTTGCTTTGGGCAAGCAATAAGGGAGAAAAAATGAGCGTAAGAAAAGACATAAAAAACATAGCAATAATTGCCCATGTTGACCACGGCAAAACAACACTTGTTGATGAAATGCTGCGCCAAAGCGGCACTTTCCGCACAAACGAGGTTGTTGACGAGCGTGTTATGGACAGCAATGACCTTGAAAGAGAAAGAGGCATAACAATTCTTTCTAAAAACACGGCAATTCATTACAACAACACAAAAATCAACATTGTTGACACACCGGGACACGCCGATTTCGGAGGCGAGGTTGAGCGAATTCTTACCATGGTTGACGGTGTTTTGCTGCTTGTTGATGCCTTTGAGGGCTGCATGCCGCAAACAAGATTTGTGCTTAAAAAGGCTCTTGGCCTGCACAAAACGCCGATTGTTGTTATAAACAAGATAGACAGAGACGGTGCACGCCCAAATGAGGTTATAGATGAAGTGCTTGACCTTTTCATTGAACTTGGCGCAGATGACGATCAAATTGAATTTCCGGTTGTCTATGCATCAGGCAGAGACGGCTATGCAAGCCTTGATCCGGATGCAAGAGAGGGCGACATGAGGCCGCTTTTTGATGCCATTCTTAAATACATACCATCTCCAGCCGGAGATCCTGAGGGTCCGGCGCAAATTCTGTTTTCATCACTTGAATATGATGATTATGTTGGCAGAATCGGTGTTGGCAGAATAACGAGAGGAACACTTAAAAACAACTCACCATATGTGCTTTGCAAGCAGGACGGCCGCCAAGAAAACATTCGCATAACAAAGCTTTATCAATTTGAAGGGCTTAAAAGAGTGCCTTGCGACGAAGCAATCTTTGGCGACATTGTTTGCGTTGCAGGCATTCCGGATCTTAACATAGGCGAAACGGCCTGCGATCCAAGCTGCATTGAGGCTTTGCCGTTTGTTAAAATTGACGAGCCTACAATCAGCATGAACTTTATGGTAAATGATTCTCCGTTTGCCGGCAGAGAGGGCAAATTTGTTACAAGCCGCAACATTCGTGAGCGACTTTTCAAAGAAGTTGAAACCAATGTTTCAATGCGAGTTGAGGAAACCGATTCTATGGACACCTTTAAGGTTTCCGGCAGAGGCGAACTGCATCTTTCCATTTTGATTGAGACGATGCGCCGTGAAAATTATGAATTTCAGGTTTCACGCCCGCAGGTTATTCTGAAAAAAGATGCCGAAACGGGGCAAACGCTTGAGCCAATGGAGCTTGCAATCATTGAAGTTCCCGAGGAATACGTTGGTGCCGTTATGGAAAAACTATGCTCTCGCAAGGGCGAGGTTGAGAATATGGACACTCGCTCAACGGGAATGACACACCTTGAAATCAAAATCCCTTCAAGGGGCCTTATAGGCTACAGAAGCGAATTTTTAACAGACACAAACGGCAACGGCATTATGAACCAGCTTTTTGCAGGATATGAGCCGTTTAAGGGCGATATTGCCACAAGAACAAGAGGCTCAATAGTTGCCTTTGAAACAGGTGTTTCCACGGGATATGCGCTTTGGAACACGCAAGACAGAGGCAAGCTTTTCATAGGCCCCGGTGTTGATGTTTACGAGGGCATGATAGTTGGCGAATGCTCAAAAAATGAGGATATAATCTGCAATGTATGCAAGAAAAAGCATGTTACAAACACAAGAGCAAGCGGATCCGATGAGGCACTGAAGCTTGTGCCGCCCACAACGCTTTCGCTTGAGCAGAGCATGGAATTTTTGGCAGACGATGAATTGCTTGAAGTAACGCCAAAATCAATCAGACTGCGCAAAACAATTCTTGATAAGAGCCTTCGCCTTAAAGCAGAAAGCCGCAAGAAATAACGCATTAAATATTTTCACAAAGCAAAACGCTCCCTGGCAATTCTTTAAAAGATGAGCCGAGAGCGTTTTTTGCAAAGGCAACGAAAGGAAATGCATGGAAAAAGCAGGATTATACATTCACATTCCGTTTTGTGCGTCTAAATGCCCGTACTGCGATTTTTATTCCGGCAAATACACTAACGAGGCGGCTGAAAATTATGCAATCGAGCTTATAGAGAAATTTTGCAAATACAGCGGTGCTGAATTTGACACGGTTTATTTCGGCGGCGGAACGCCGAGTATTTTGCAACCGCAGCTTATTGCAAAAATACTTGAAGCGGCACGAAAAAATTTTAAAATTGCAGATAATTCGGAGATTACGATTGAATGCAACCCATCTAAGGATTTGAAAGAAGACATTGCCGTTTATGCCGGGCACGGAATCAACCGCATTTCGCTTGGAATGCAAAGCGCCGTTAAAGAAGAGCGGCAAGCCCTTGGCAGAATAGCCGGAAAAGCAGAAATTGAACGCACTTTGAAATACGCAAGAAACAACAATATAAAAAACATAAGCCTTGATTTAATGCTCGGCACACCGAAGCAATCCCTGCAAAGCCTTGACGAAAGCCTTAATTTCATTGCGGATTCCGGAGTTCCGCATATTTCTGCCTATATGCTGAAAATTGAGGACGGCACGCCTTTTTACAGACTTAAAGACAGATTGCCTCTTCCGAACGAGGACGAAACCGCAGAAATGTATTTAAAAACGGTTGACCGCCTTGAGAGCATGGGAATAATGCAATACGAAATCAGCAATTTTGCAAAGGCAGGCTTTGAAAGCAGGCACAACATTAAATATTGGAAGCTTGTGCCTTATCTTGGGCTTGGAAAATCCGCTCATTCATTTTGGGGCGGCAAAAGATTTCATTATGATGCCGATTTCAATAAAATTGATGACGGCACCGGAGGCGGTGCAGAGGAACAAATTATGCTTGGGCTGCGCCTTAAATGCGGCATTGACGAGGCACTTTTAAAAGCTGATGCTTCGGCATATGTTTCCGCAGGCTTTATGGAGCGCAGAGGCAGCAAAATCAACTTCACGCCAAAAGGCTTTCTTGTTTCAAACACAATAATTTCAGAACTGATTTAGCAATTTCAGGCGCATAAGAAGGGGCTCAGGAAAATCCTGAGCCCCTTTAGTCTTATTATAACATTATAATTATTTAAGTGAGGATTAAGATTAAATTCTTGCAACGCCGTCTTTAATTGCGGCATCCGCAACTGCCTTAGCAACAGTGTCTTTAATACGGCTGTCAAAAGCATAAGGAAGAATATAATCCGGCTTAAGTTCGCTTTCATCAACAAGCGAAGCAATTGCATATGCTGCCGCAATTTTCATATTTTCCGTTATGCTGCTTGCACGTACGTCAAGAGCGCCCCTGAAAATTCCGGGAAATGCCACAACATTGTTTATTTGATTTGGAAAATCCGAACGGCCTGTGCCGACTATTGCAGCGCCTGCTGCAGCAGCCTCATCCGGCATAATTTCAGGCACGGGATTGGCCATTGCCAGCACAATGGAATTTGGATTCATTGTTTTTATCATATCCGCAGTAAGCACGCCGGGAGCAGAAACTCCGATGAAAATATCGGTTCCTTTTACGGCATCGGCAAGGCCGCCGCTTACTTTATCACGGTTTGTTATTTTTGCTATTTCAAGCTTTGAATCATTTAAATTATCTCTGCCGGCATATATTGCACCTGTTCTGTCGCACATAACAACATCACCAAGCCCAAGAGTTATAAGCAGCTTTGCAATTGCTATGCCTGCCGCACCGGAGCCGTTTATAACCGCTTTGCACTGAGAAAGCGGCTTACCGGTGAGCTTTGTTGCATTTATGAGCGCTGCTGAAACAACTACCGCCGTGCCGTGCTGATCATCATGAAAAATGGGTATATCGCACATTTCTTTCAGCCTGTTTTCAATTTCAAAGCAGCGAGGGGCGGAAATATCCTCTAAATTTATGCCGCCGAACGAGCCGCTGATGTTATAAACAGTTTGCACAAATTCATCAACATTCTTTGTGCGCACGCAAAGCGGAAACGCATCAACATCGCCGAACTCTTTAAAGAGAACGCATTTACCCTCCATAACCGGCATACCTGCCTCAGGGCCGATGTCACCGAGACCGAGAACGGCAGAGCCGTCTGTTATAACGGCAACCATATTCCAGCGGCGAGTAAGCTCCCAGCTTTTATTATAATCCTTTTCAATTTCAAGGCACGGCTGTGCAACGCCGGGAGTATATGCAAGAGACAGAGAATCCTTATCATTTACCTTAGCCCTTGCCGTTACCTCTAATTTACCCTTCCACTGCTCATGCAATTTTAATGATTCTTTTCTGTAATCCATTGTTTACCTCACTGTTTGTTTTCTATATGCGAAAACGGCTTTGTTTTGCACGGATATGGCTTATAGCCGCTTTCCCAAGGGAACACATAATTAAGGCCCAGCTCATCGCGCACGGCGCAAATTTCCTTTTGCACCGCATCATTTATCGGCACGCCCTCATTTTCCCTTTTCTTCCATATATCATACTCTTTTTCGCCTGCCGTGTAAATCCTTTTTTCGCCGGGTGCCTTTTGGCTTGCACGAAGTTCTCTTAAAATATCGCCCGCCGTTTTCTTAAAGGACCGCAATCCAAGGAACGCCTCTGTATCAATTGCGATAAACCAATGGCCGAGGTGATATTCCTTTTTTTCTCCGTTTTCGCCGATTCCGGAAAGAGCAGAAAGAAAGCTTCCCTGCTGAAGTGCCGCCGAAAGCAGCTCCACCGCAGTTGCGAAATCATATCCCTTATATCCGCCGAGCTCCTCACCTATTCCTCCGAGCGGAGCAAGTGCAGCTTCATGGGTGTTTAACTGCGTTAAGATTTCCTCACTGTTCGTGAGTGCAGAGCCGTCTCTGCCAACCACTGTGCCGACGGGGCAATCCTTACCTATTCTTGCATAATATTCTATTCTGCCTCTTTGGATAATTGATGTGGCGGCATCAAACACAAACGGGAATTTTTCATCCGTTGGCATACCTATTGTGAAAGGATTTGTTCCGAGCATATTTTCCACGCCGTGAGTTGGAGCTATTGACGGACGGGCATTTGTGCCTGTCATACCTACCATTCCTGCCTGCGTTGCCATGGTTACATAATAACCCGCTATGCCATAATGGCAACTGTTTCGCACGGCAACCATTCCCATACCGTATTTTTTAGCCTTATCAATTGCCATTTGCATGGCACGAACTCCGATAACCTGGCCCATACCGTCGTGCCCGTCCACAACAGCGGTAGTTGCGGTTTCCCTCAGCACCTCAAATTCCGTTACGGGATTTTGGATACCGGCTTTAATTCTGTCTATATAAATAGGTTTAAATCTGTTGCATCCATGGCTTTCTATTCCCCTTTTATCTGATTCAAGAAGCACATCGGTGCAAATAAGAGCGTCTTCACGAGGAACACCGTATCCCACAAATGCATCTGTTACAAAATCCGATATAAGATCCCACGGGCATACTACTTTTGCCATATAATCACCAAAGCCTTTCCGACTGCAAAACACCTTCAAAGCCCGGCAGCCGATCACGGCCTTGAAAGCGCAAACGGCAAAATGCTGCTTGCTTTAATAAATTTTTACCCCTTAATACAATACCGCAGGTGTGTTTAATTCGCCTGCGGCATAATTGCTTGTTTTATATTATCTTTCCCAATTGCGAGAGCGTTCAACCGCACGCTTCCAATTTTCATAATATTTATTGCGCTTTTCAATTTCCATAGAGGGCACAAACACCTTATCAACCTGCCTGTTCGACTCTATTTCCTCGGTATTTTTCCAAACACCCGTTGCAAGACCTGCAAGATAAGCTGCACCGAGTGCGGTGGCTTCTCTGTTTTTAGGTCTGTTAACATTAACGCCTGTCATATCCGCCTGGATTTGCATCATAATATCGGAGATTGACGCACCGCCGTCTACTCTTAAATCTTTAAGCAGAATACCGCTGTCATTAACCATAGCTTCAAGCAAATCCGTCATTTGATATGTGATACTTTCAAGAACGGCACGGCAAACATGCTTTCTGTTTACGCCTCTTGTGAGCCCTATCATGCAGCCGCGGGCATACATATCCCAATACGGCGCACCAAGGCCGGTAAATGCCGGCACAAAATAAAGGCCGTTTGAATCCTCCACCTGAGCCGCAAGCACATCGCATTCCGGTGCTGTTTTAATAAGCTCCATTTCATCACGAAGCCATTTAATAACAGAGCCTGCATTGAAAGCAGAGCCTTCAAGATCATAAGTGATTTTACCGTCTAACCCCCAAGCAATGCCGGTGAGCAAATTAGAGCGTGATTCAATTCTTTTATCGCCTGTGTTCATAAGCAAGAAACAGCCGGTGCCGTATGTATTTTTTGCTTGGCCTTCATTGAAGCATCCTTGGCCGAAAAGTGCGCCCGGCTGATCGCCGATTGCGCTTGCGATAGGAATGCCTGCAATTTGATCCATGCCCGGAAATTTTGCAACCTCACCGTAAACACAGCTTGAAGGTTTAACCTCCGGCAACATGCACATGGGAATTCCGAGCTTTTCACAAAGGAAAGGATCCCATTCAAGAGTGTTGATATTAAACAGCATTGTGCGGCACGCATTTGAATAATCCGTTACATGCACTTCACCGCAGGTTAAATTCCAAATAAGCCAAGTATCAACCGTGCCGAAAAGCAGCTCGCCTTTTTCCGCACGCTCTCTTGCGCCGGGCACATTATCAAGAATCCATTTGATTTTTGTGCCGGAAAAATAAGCATCAATCAAAAGGCCGGTGTTGCTTTTAATATAATCGCCAAGGCCCTCTGCCTTTAATTTTTCGCAATAATCTGCCGTGCGGCGGCATTGCCAAACGATTGCATTATAAATCGGCTGGCCTGTTTCCTTGTCCCACACAATAGTGGTTTCACGCTGATTTGTGATTCCGATTGAAGCAATATCTTTTGGATCTACTCTTTCATCTCTAAGCACTTCCAAAATAGCCTCAAGCTCTGAAAACAGAATTTCATTGGGATCATGCTCTACCCAACCGTTTTGAGGATAATACTGCTTAAATTCCTTTTGCGCTTTGGCAACAATTCCGCCCTTTTTATCGAAAACGATAACACGGGAGCTGGTTGTGCCTTGGTCAAGCGCCATTACATATTTTTTACCCATAAATTTACCCCTTTTCGGCAACGCATGGTAAAGTGCGCCGCCGCCCTCTTAATATATTTTTTTAACAAAAACAAAAAAGAGTAAGCACTATAACATACTTACTCTTATATTCTAATATTTTATTCACGCAAAGTCAATTTAATACTTATAAATTATAAATTAACATTGCAATAATTGTTACACAATCGGCTTTTTGACATAATTAACATATATCTAAAGCGGCAAAATACGATTATTGGTTATTTTCGATAAAATTAACAATATCACCAACGGACTTCATATCCGCAATAACTTCATCCGGTACTTCAATCCGGAACTCATCCTCAATACTCATAACAATATCAATGGCATCAAGGCTGTCTGCATCAAGGTCTTCTTCCAAAAGGCTGTCCATAGTGATTTTGTCGGGATCAACACTGAGCTGCTCTGCAAGAATTTCTTTGATTTTATCAAGAACCACAATTATCCCTCCTTAACAAAAAGCGGTTGTTAATCCGCTGCATTTATGTTATTATCATATTATAAAATTTATTTGATGTTGTCAATACTTTAAACGGCGATTTTGCCGTGTTTTTATTTTTAACAATAAAGGGGATTTGCAGGCATGAAAAATTACGGACTTTTGGGATGGCCGCTCGGCCATTCCCTTTCCCCGATTATTCACAAAGAGCTTTTAAAAATCTGCAATATTTCCGGCGATTACAAGCTTTATGAGATTGAGCCGGGCAGCCTTAAAGCAGAATCGCAAAGGCTGTTTGAGCTGAGCGGCTTCAATGTTACAGTGCCGCACAAAATCGGTATTATCCCCCTGCTTGACGGGCTTGACGAAAAAGCAGCGCTTTTCGGCTCTGTTAATACGGTTAAAACAGGCAAAAGGAACATTGGATTTAACACAGACTGCATTGGCTTTTTGCGTGCGCTTGAAAATGCGGATATTCCTCTTTGCGGCAAAGTGCTTTTGTGCGGAAACGGCGGTGTGGCAAGAACAATAGCATTTGAGGCAGCTCTTGCGGGATGCGATCTTACCATAGCTTGCCGAAACAGTGCAACAAAAAAGGCGATTGACCTGCAAACGGAAATCAAAGAAAAAACCGGAAAATCCGGAATATGTAGAGCGTTTCGAGTTCTTTATGAACGGATGGGAGATGGCGAATGCTTACTCCGAGCTGAATGACCCGATTGATCAGAGAGAA
>OKTL01001203.1_pt1 | contig 11674 bp, 12 predicted proteins | sample 1606211 | NCBI WGS metagenome assembly OKTL01 (sample SAMEA3879538, study PRJEB24766) | human gut metagenome | biome: human-associated habitat; feature: feces | place: USA | collected 1985/1987 | reverse complement strand
ATAAGATTATTATAAAAATTCATCAAAGGAATACAAGAAGGTGGAATTTTGAAATATATAATTAATGATATTAAATATCATTTCCGTTCAGCATTTGATACGGAAACCGGTGCTTATGTAAGAACGGGCATTCTTGATGAAAATGGCGATGATACGGGAGTGGATCCTTTTATGGCATCCTATCCTCATTTGATTGACGTGGGCATTATGGGACACTGTATTCACGGTAAAACCGGGCTTTGTGCAAAAGCCGGCATTGGCTGCTATCAAAACGGCTTACTGGTGGAGCAGCCCAATATGACGGTAGAGAATTTCCGGTGGATCGCAGAACAGTCTAAAGGAAAATGCAATCAATTCGCACTTGGCGGTAGAGGAGATCCGGATCAACATGAGCATTTTGAAGAAATCCTTAAGATTTGCCGGGAAAATGCTCTCGTGCCGAACTTTACAACTTCCGGCTATGGTATGACGCCGAAAATTGCAAAATTGTGTAAACATTATTGCGGTGCCGTAGCAGTCAGTTGGTATCGAAGCGAGTATACATTAAATGCAGTTCAACTGCTGTTGGATGCAGGTGTCAAAACAAACATCCACTATGTGTTAGGGAAAAACAGCATCGATGAAGCAATTGAGCGTCTGCAAAAAAATGATTTTCCAAAAGGTATCAACGCTGTGATTTTTCTGCTGCACAAACCCGCAGGACAGGGCACAAAAGCCAATATGCTTTCCATTGATGATCCCGGTGTGTCGAAGTTTTTTGCACAAGTAGACAAGCCTCATCCATTCAAGGTTGGTATGGATAGCTGTAATGTTCCTGGTGCGATTAATTTCTGTAGATGCGTACTGCCTGAATCATTGGATACTTGCGAAGGCGGGCGGTACAGCTGCTATATCGGTGCCGATATGATTATGGTCCCTTGTAGCTTTGATCAGGATAAGCGGTTTGAAGCATTGCTTGGGAAAATGAATATAACGGAGGCGTGGAACAGCGAACCGTTTGAACAATTCCGAGATAAAATGCGAGGAGCATGTCCTGATTGTGAAAAGAAAGAATTGTGCATGGGCGGATGCCCACTGATACCTGAAATTGTTTTTTGTAAAAGTGAAAAAAGAAAAATACTGTAAACGAAAAGGAGATTTCAATTATGAAAATCAGAACCGATTTTGTGACAAATTCCAGCAGCTCTAGCTTTACACTTATGATACGATTTGATTTGACAGATGGAACAAGTGTGAGTTTTGATGCAGATGGCGGTGGTCCAGAAGCCGGAAGAATTAATTATTTCGGTGGTGAAGCTGGTGTAGAAGTTAGTCCTAAACAGTTAGGTAATGCAAAAAATATTGATGAGTTGATTAAGCTGCTTGAAGTTGGTGTTCTTGATACTACAATTGATAGTAAAACTAAAATTTTTGACAAGTCCCGTCCGTTTCAAAGTGAATGTTGCGAAAAAGTATATGATGCATATGATTTCATTAAGGAAATACGCAAAAAGATTATCAGTATGGATCAGATAGAAGAAATCACTATTTCAGCTTATGAAGAATATACGGTAAGTTACTATCGGGCATACACATATAATTTGAAAACAAAGAAATATACGAGTCAAGAAGAAGGGTACGAGTTTGAGTCAGAAGGTTCCGGTGGGTACTTGCTATTGAGTGACCTCGATTCTTGTGATATCGAATATGACAATATTGACCTTGATTATTCAATCAGCTTATCAGGTACGCAGTATGAAGGCAGAAATGAGCGTATTGAAAAAGTAAAGGTTGGGGATCCCGTAGAGCTTGTCCGTGAACCGGATAACATATATGATAAAAATGCAATTGACGTTAGAAATGCAGAAGGTTCACTTGGACATCTTGCTGCAGATGCCAGCAGTGTACTTGCACCGTATCTTGATGATGATAGTATTACATATAAGGCTATTGTTTCAGAGGTTACACCTTTGTCAAAACGTTCATCAAGGTGCAAAAATGCTTTGATATCGATACATATTGATGTTGAAAAAACAATATTTTGAACAATGTTTTTACTGCCGTCCAAATATGGACGGCAGTGTTTTTACTCAAAAGTAAACTATTGCCAAAAGTCCGGCTTTGTAGTATAATATTTAATATCGTAGTTTTTAAAATAGTGAGGGTAACAAAATGCAGGAAAATATTGAACTTATACAAAAAGGTTTCAGAAGTCTTTTAACAGCAATGTCGGGCTTTATCGGTCAGGAAATGAGTCGGAAATACAAAAACAACTGGTGGGACGAGGTGCGTGAGGCGCTTTCCGATCAGTATGATCTGCCGTATTCGGGAAGTTACAGCGAACTTATCGATTCGCTTGATATTGCAAACTGTTTAAGGCTGATCGACCGCAGATGGAATGAAGTTTTCAGAGATATTCTTTCACTTAACTGCCGCACCTGGGCAAAGGAGCTTATGGGGGTCAGAAATGTTGTTGCCCATGCAGGCAGTCAGGATACAGATGACAGATATTCGGAGCGTGCTCTGGATACAATGGCTCTTTTATGCAAAGAGATAGATGATGAAGCTGAAAAAGAGATAAGAGAACTTTATTTCTCAATAAGAAACAGATCGATCGAAGCAAAAGAAAGTAATGTTGAAATAGAACAGCCATTATCCGATATAAGCGGTCGCAAAGGTCTGCTGGGTCTTATCGGAACTGATGCTGTTCAGAAAACGGGACTGACCAAAAAGGTGAATTACAATGGGAAGACCGAGATATATCCCGTTTACAGAGTCAGACTGGATCATCTTTATTATAATGATTACAATGACCGTATTGCGACTTGGATAACGAAATACGAATCGGAAAACGGCAATGGTTCTCTCAGCGAGCTTCACAGAGATACATATAATTACATAATAGAAAATTTTATCTACGAAAGCAATCCCGAATCGATCAATCTTACAAAAACTAATATTGATGTTGTGGGTCAGCGTGAAGCAGGTGTTACTCTCCCTGATGGACGAGTTGTTGACGGAAACAGAAGATTTACGTGTTTAAGAAGGCTTGAACGTGAAAAGGGTGAGCCGGAATATTTTGAAACCGCTATTATGGATATGGATATTCAGGAGGATCAGAAACAGATCAAATTGCTTGAACTTTCCATTCAGCACGGTGAAGAAGGAAAAGTAGGTTATGATCTTATAGATTATGCGATCGGTACTTACAGGGATATTGTTCAGACAGGTTTGCTGACTGTTGAGGAATATGCAGAAAGCACCAATGAACCAATTGCTGATGTAAAAAAACGTCTTGATACTGCTGCCATCGTTTGTGAATTTCTTGAGTATATAGGCTTCCCGGGACAATATCACATTGCGAGAGAATATCAGGTTTACAGTTTGTTTTTTGAGATGCTTGCACCGTTAAAAAAACTTGACGCTGATGATCGGAAGCTTTTTAAAGAAATTGCATTTAATAATGCAATAATGGACGCTTTAAAGGATCAGAGAAAATTTATACGTGATATAAAGAGCCTTATAGCTAAAAATAATTACAGATATTATTTCGATGAACAGCAGAAAATATCCGAATTTATAAGAAGTGAAATGGGAAAGACCGAGATACGCACTAAGGCTGATCTGGACAAGTTTGCAGAAACACATAGCAGCATTACCGAAGAAATGCAGAATTCGATGGAGCGTTCGATGCAGCATAACAGGGCATTACAGCTCAGAGCAAAACCGTCGGAGAATGTTTCAAAGTGCATTTCACTTCTAATGGATGTTGATACAAGGCTGTTTTCAAGGCTCAGCGATGAGGATAAAGCAGAGCTTAAACAGGATATGGAACAGCTTTCAAAGATAGTTGAAAGCTTTAAGAAACTGTTGTAAAAGGGGTAAAACGATGGACGATTTTATGTCAATGCCGATAGATGTACTCAACCTGTCATCAAGATCGTATAACTGCCTTCGCAGAAGCGGTATCAGCAAGCTTGGAGAGCTGGCGAATTTGTCGGAAGATGATCTGTTTGCTATGAGAAACCTCGGTCAGAAATCCGCAAAGGAAGTAATGCAGAAATATGCAGAATTTTGCGCATTGCCGAATATAAACAGAAGCAAAACCGTTTCAGTGACAGAATCGGACAGTTCCAATCTGTCCGAAGAACAAAAAAGTGCTGTTCGGAACAGGCTTGATATGAGAGAAATAAAGATAGATGTTCTTGAAAAAATTACTCCGAGAGAGTATAATCTGCTTCTGATAAATGATCTTACTGATCTTTCCGACATAGCTTTCAGCGGAAAAGACGAGCTTATGACAATACAGGGGATGGACGAAAAGTCAGCCGAAGGTATTGAAAGATGCTGCCGTGAGTATATGGAAAATGATGAAGAGGTTTGCAAGATAATTAATGAGGTTACTTGTGATATTAAAGATATTGCCGGAATTGATATAATGGAACTGCGCCTTTATCCCGAATACAAAAAGTATTTTATCAAGTATTTTTCGGTAAATGACAGTGATATCACTGAACTTGATCTTCCGTCACGCGCAAAGAATGTTCTGCTTAAACACAGATACAAAAAATTCAGCGATATTGTAACTATGTCGGAAAGCAGCCTTGCAGACCTCAAAGAAATGACATTTGATACGGCGGAAAAGATAATCAGACTCATTTCAGATCTTTTGAACAGAAAAAAAGATAGTATACTGGCTGTATGCAGCGGAGACATATCAGCTTTATGGGAAGACGAAACATTAATGGGAAAAATACTTTTGCTTTATGAGAACACACCGTTCTATGGCTTCAATTTTGATGAGATCGTTTCAAAGCTGGTTCTTTCCGATGATTATCCGAAAGATCATCTTAAAAAGATCATTGGCAGGATGTTAGCGGAAAAGAAATTTGAATATGTTGATTACCGCTGTTATAAGGTCTATCCGAAATTCTGCGATTATATTGAAAATACGTCTGATATTGACGAAAGAAAACGTGATATTATCATAAAAAGGCTTAAAGGAGCAACTCTTGATGCGATCGCAGCCGACTATGGTCTTACAAGGGAACGTATAAGACAGACTATTTCAAGCATTGCGAGAGAGATCACAAAAAAACTCAGAAAACCTGTATTTGATGAAGATTTTTACCGTTATTTTTTTGAAACCTATGCTGTTGAAAAGAACGATCTTGAAAAGTGGTTCGGCATCACTCCGTATATGAACATTTACTTTGAAATAACCGGTTCAAAAAGCGGAACTGAATCCATAAACAAGGCATTGGAAGATATGACGCTCAATGCCGGTATGAGGCTGAAGGTCAAGAAATATATAAATCGTGATAAGGTATATATTGATGGAATGTACATACCTAAAAGGCGTGCTGAACTTGAAGAAGCGGTGGTAAGAAAATTCTGTACCGATAATGTCAGTTTTACTGATTTTGTCGATATCTATAATAAATTCCTTCGTGAAATGGATATATCGCCCGAAGAAAATGTATATTATACAGACGATGTTATCAGAACAAGGAAAAACAGATTATCCGAATCACATTTTCTTCTGTGGAAAATGAACGAACAAATTCGTTACTATGATGTTGACGGTCAGGATTATGCCGAGCTTCTTGATGCGCTGGATCTTGGTTCATATAAAAATACTGAACTTTCTACAATGAAATTTATGGAGCTTTATCCTGAGTTAATGAAAAAGTATGATATCAGAGATCAGTATGAACTTCATAATCTGCTCAGAAAAATAATTTCCGACGGGCAATATCCCGAATTGGATTTTGGAAGAATGCCGGAATTGAAGTTTGGCGAGTTTGACCGTACAGCGGCGTTGTTTGATCTCCTTATCGACTATTCCCCAATCAGAGCAGAGGATTTTGCCAATATTGTGCATAATGAATATGGTTATGACCAATTGTTGGTACAGACAACTTATATGCAGCCGTTATCGCAATATTATCACGACGGCGTTTATTCAGTTGAATTCAATGATATTCCACAGGATAAAAAATCAAAGCTTAAATCGATCCTTACGGATGATTTTTACTATATCAGTGAGATCAGAAAAATTTATGCGGAGCTTTTTCCCGATGCAGATATGGAGCAGATCAATCCAAGGTCGCTTAAATCAATGGGATTTGTGGTGCTTTCAAGATATGCAATTCAGAATTATTCTTCTCTTGAGGCATATTTTGAATCGTTATTCACGGGCAAGGATATCGTTGATATAACTTCCTACAAAAAGAAATTTGCGACAATACAGTCATTCTGGATGAAGCTGTACGATTTAAAATGCTCTCTTGATGTTATTGAGTTTGAGCCCGACAAGATAATTAATTTCAGACGTCTTTCAAAGAGCGGCATTACCAAGGATATGATGCGATCATTCTGCGATAAAGTATATGATTTTGTCAAAGTGGAAACGTATTTTACCATTCGTTCGATCAGAAATGACGGGTTCAATGATAGTTTGTTTGAGCTTGGATTTGATGATCTGTTTTATGCAAACCTGTTCCTGGCGTATGAAAAAGTATCCAATATGAAAATGATGGGTACTATTGTTATGTATAAAGGTCAAAAAGAGGTCACATTCAGCTCATTTGAAACAGATATTATCAGACAGCATGGCAGCATTGACGTCATAGATCTTATGAATGAGCTGAATGACAGGTATGGCTGCAAGCTTAAAGATACGTATGATCTTACGCATAAGGTAAAAGGGACGGAAGTTTATTTTGATGATATTCTGCGCAGGTTTTATGCAAATGAGGATCTATATTACAGTGAACTTGATGAAACGGAGGTGTTCTGATGATGGATAATTATTATGATATGAAAGAACAGCTCTTTTCCGAGACTGAGAAACTTCATAAAAAATATGAACTGTCACAGAATATGGCTCCCGATTTTTTTGAACCGATCATGCTTGAATATCTTGATAAGTTCGACGGCGTTGCTGACAAAGAAAAAGGCGAAGTCATGCTCCGTTTTGATTCAAGGGGAACAAGATACGACGGCAGGACCGAGCAGATCGAAAATGTCAGATGCGGCGAAGAGATCACGATAGTAAGAGATCCCGAAAATCGGTTCAATCCAAATAACTTTATGCTTTTTACAGCAAAAGGGATCAATGTCGGCAATATGCCTGCTGAATTATGCAATGTGATTGCTCCGCTTTACGATGCAGAAATGCTCTCCTTTATAAATGCAAAGGTCAGCTTTGTTGACCCTATTTCAAAGCGCAGCCGTTATGCAAAGCAGGCAACGCTTTTTGTTGAACTTTCAATAAAATTATTATAAGATTGACAGATCATGTCTGACCCTGCGAGTATAATTATAAGTATAAAGTGTTATATACAAGAGGTGCTAAAAATGTACATCGATATTTCAGACATAGACTTCAGCTCATTGAGAAATGATCTTATTGAATACTTCGGAACGGCTGCATCATACATGCCTTTTGCAATGGCAGATGTTGTGAGGGTGCAGAGCGCATCTGAACGTGAGCTTATCCGTCTTGCGGAAGAAAACGGGTTTGATCTCGGCAAGTATATAAATCAGAGGAGAAAGATCGTTGAATAATAATAACGAGGAAAAAATATACGCTCTTGCGAAAGATGTGATGCGTCTTTCACGGAATATTCGCATATTTCACAAAGGATGAAACCGGAAATTACATTATCCCTATCGAAAAGCAAAGACCTGTTTTTCTCAACGGTGCACCCGGAATTGGCAAAACAGCTATCATTGAGCAGATCGCTTCAGAAATGGGTATCGGAATGCTCTCCTATTCGATGACGCATCATACAAGACAGTCTGCACTCGGTCTGCCGTTCATTGTACACAAGAAGTACGGTGATGAAGAGTATGACGTTTCGGAATATACGATGTCAGAAATTATTTCTTCTGTTTATGATCTTATGGAAAATACAGGGGTCAAGGAGTGTATACTATTCCTTGATGAGATCAACTGCGTTTCGGAAACACTTTCTCCAATCATGCTCCAATTTCTGCAGTATAAGGTCTTTGGCAGACACAGAGTTCCCGATGGCTGGATAGTCGTAACCGCAGGAAATCCGCCTGAGTATAATAATTCTGTTCGTGAGTTCGACATTGTTACATGGGACAGACTTAAACGTATCGATGTGGAAGCCGATTTCGATGTCTGGAAGGAATACGCCTACCAAACGGGAATTCACCCTGCGGTCCTTACATATCTTGAGATCATGAAGGGGGATTTTTATAAGGTCGAAACTACCATTGACGGTAAAAGCTTTGTAACTGCCCGTGGTTGGGATGACCTCAGCCAAATGATAATTCTTTATGAAAAGAACGGACTTATAGTTGATGAAAAGCTTGTCGGTCAGTATCTTCAGAATAAAAAGATCGCCAAAGGGTTTGCCGTTTACTATGATCTTTTCAATAAATACAAAAGTGATTATCAGGTAAGCGATATTCTTGACGGCAAAGCTTCTGACGAGATTAAAAAGAGAGCAAAAGGCGCAAAATTTGACGAGCGTTTGTCACTACTCGGACTTATTATTGATGCGATAACCGAAAATGTGCGTTCTGTTATGGATACAGAGAACAATATCACTGACCTTATGATCGTTCTAAAGAATTTCAAAGTCAAAATTGCCGGAACTAAAGCATCGCCTGATAATGTAATTGATGATTTGATTGACAATAAGGGGAAAGAACTTGATAGCGGTAAAAAGTCAGGAAGCCTCTCACATGAAAAGCAGAAACTCATGCTAAAGCTTATAAGCATACTCGAACCGATTGTAGCAGGCAAAAACGGTATGGAAGCATTTTCAGCGGTTAAGGACGAATTTGACAAGATAGTCTGTTCTTGTCAAGCAAAATTGTAACACTTTCCCCAAAAATCAAGCCATTCGTTTCTGCCAAGGGGTAAGACCGTTGTTGAACGAGTGAGGTCTGATGGAATTATACCAGAGCAGAACATAATCGTCAATGTCAGCGAACAGTTTATCTTCGGAGCTATATGAGTGCTGATAGATGAGTTCGCTTTTTAAAGTGTTGAAGTAACGCTCCATCGGAGCGTTGTCGTAAGGACACCCGGCACGGCTCATGCTTTGAGTAATATTATGAGCAGAGCAGTAATCCGTGAATTCCTTCGAGGTATATTGCGAACCCTGGTCGCTGTGAAGTATCACGCCGTTTTTCAGCACCCATGGGTGCTGACTTATTGCTGCTTCAAGTGTCTTTTTTCCAAGCTCTGCCGTAATATTTCTGCCATGTACGCTTGCAATAACGCTGCGGTCATACAAGTCGAGAATTGTGCAGTTGTATCTCATACTGCCGTTTGACAGAGGTATGTAGGTAAAGTCTGTACACCAGATTTTATCAGGCATAGTGGCGGCAAAATTCTGTTTGAGCAGATTTTCAAAAACCTTGTGAGCAGTCCCTTTGTGATATCCCGGCTTATGCCTACGGGTCACGGAAAAAAGCTTGAGTTCCGTATTCATGTACTTGTGACAGGTGGGTCCACTGATGCTGATGCCTTTATTTTTCAGAAGTACAGTCATCAGACGGTAACCCGGAATGCCTTTGCGTTCATGATAGGTCTGAGTTATGATGGTCAGGAGCTTCGCCTTATTTAAGCGATACTCTGCTTTTCTGTTCTTGAGATAATTGTAGTAGGCGTTAGGACATATACCAAGCCTTCTGAGAAGCCATCTTAAGCCCATCGCACCTTTGTTTTCATCGATAAATCGATATGCTGCTAATCGATTTCCTTCGCGAAGAATGAAATGCTCCCCTTATATGGGATTTCATCCTTATAAATCTTGGGGGTACAATTCATTTATTAAATCATTATAAGATTCATGTAGTTCATATCGAGCAACTTTGATCTGATATGATGTGGTGTATTGTTCATCTGTTAATTTATCAATATACCTGCATATTTCCAAAATCTCTGGCAATAACGGCTTAGCATCAAGATCATGTTCATAATCAGTGGAACTATTATAGTATTTCATAGCTTTATCAATGGTTTCTCGCCCATATTTGTCCTCTAAATAATTCCAAGCAGAATTATTTTTTTCAACACAATCATCCAGTTTTCCAAGGCACTCAATAAAATAAATGAAGTTAGGAGAAGATAAAAGTCTATTAAGTATCCGAGTGTATTTGTCTGATTCATATCCAAATTGTATCGAATTGCTATTGGTTCCAGTAATTTTCTGTATTGCCAAAATGGAATCAGTAAATAGACCATATTGCTCATGAATCGCTGTAGTTAATTGTGTTCCATCTGCATACTGTGGTTCACCCAAAAGATACCCTATTTCGCAATTAAAAATATCACATAGTGTAGTTAGAACATCAAGCGGTGGAAACAGCTCTCCGCTTTCATATTTTGAGACTTGTTTACTTGTCACACCTAATTTTTGACCCAGCATTTGTTGAGTCCATTTTTTCTGAACACGTTCATTTTTAATAATCTTACCCGTAAATTTCTTATCATATTTCATTTTACATAATCACCTTACCTAAAAAGAGAATATTTTTTACGTTATCCCTTTACAACTTCCGCTTGGCATAGTATAATATAAATGTGCAAGAAAGTCAATAGAAATGCGACAAAAACGATACGCAAAGGAAACATTTTCATGGAAAATAAGAAAAACGAATTTCTGAATTGGATAAACACTCATAAGAAACAACTTTTAGTTGCTGGCGTTAGCGTTGTCATCATTGTTAGTGTTATTTCCTATATTAATGATAAGGAAAATCTTATAGAGTTATGGACGAAACTAAGAATTCGTCCCCAATACTGTTACTCAACCAAATGAATGTATTTCTTCAATTCCATCATCATTAACTGTATCTGAATCAGTATCAATCCCATGTAAATATACAAAACCCCAAAAATCTTTTGAAGTAAGCAGACATATTAGAACTCTACCAGGTGGTAGACATCACTCATCTAAAAAGGCCGCTGAAGCAGCATCTTTAGGAATAGTCTTACAGCCAAATCAAACATTAGTGGATGGTTATCAAAAGTATAATGTTGCATGACCACAAAGGCTAAAGAATTATTATTCTGAAGGAGGTATCATTTATGTCGAAAAAGCTTGATTTTCGTGATGACCCGAGTTCAATTAATCAGTTAATAAATGTACAAAACGCTATTGATGAGTATTCAAGCTCTCATCCAGACGGATTCGATGAAAAAGAACATCAAGAATTCAAAGAGCTTCTACTTTATCAGAAGCTACTGGATTGAAAATTCATTCACTTTTCGAAAATGATAATTGGCGTTAAAACAAAGGCTGTTGCAGCAACACACTGCAACAGCCTTTTGTATCATTTATCTGCAAATAACCCTCTCTAAAGCATCTCTCGGAATCCTCCAACTCCTACCAATCTTAACCCCAGGCAGCTTGCCTGCTCGGAGCAGGTTGTAACCGGTAGTAAGCGAAAGCGCAAGTTCATCTGCGACCTCATAAGGCGTAAGGTAATCATCATAATCTGAAAGCATTTTTTTAGCCTCCTTTTTGTTGTATTTACTTTTTTGTTGCAATCTATCGCAAGTAGTGATAAAGCTTCACATTTCAAATATATATAATATTAATGTAAGAGCATAAGAAGCCCTATGTTTTCCGGCGTTTGCCGGACTGCATAGGGCTTTTTTCAGCTTTATCAAAACTATTGCATTTATGCAGAAATCTATCTT
>OKTL01001201.1_pt1 | contig 11684 bp, 9 predicted proteins | sample 1606211 | NCBI WGS metagenome assembly OKTL01 (sample SAMEA3879538, study PRJEB24766) | human gut metagenome | biome: human-associated habitat; feature: feces | place: USA | collected 1985/1987 | reverse complement strand
GGAAGCGCTCTACATCCGGTGCCGGCTTGATGAAGCGTTTCCTTTATTTATGGAGCTTGCCGGGGCAGGCTGCGGCCGGGCGATGTACTTCCTCGGTGAGTATTACAATCACGGTCTCGGCTCGATTAAAGACAGGAATGAAACGGAAGCCCGCTACTGGCACGGGAAAGGCGCGGCGGTCGGCGAACTGCTGTCCCAATTGAATCTGGCGTACATGGAGGATCCCCGCTCTGAGGAGAGGGCGGTGCTTTGCCGCGGGTATTTTCCGTCTGTCGTGAAGGCGGCGGAAGCGGGGGATATCGTGGCTGCTGATGAGCTGGGCGATATGTATCTGTACGGGTTCGGTGTGGAAAAGAGCGGGAAGCAGGCTGTCTTCTGGCTGGAGAAAGGCGTAGAAAAAGGATATTGGCGTTCTCTCAATGCTCTTGGCGACATGTACCGCCTGGGGGAAGAAGTGGAAGAAGATGGAAAAAAAGCGCTTTCTCTGTACAGGAAGGCGGAAGAAATGCATTCCAGGGAGGCGCTCACATCGATCGGCTTTATGTATTATGCAGGGCAGGGTGTGGATTTTGATGAAGGGAAAGCATTTTCCTATTTCCGGAAGGCGGCAGGAGCAGGGGACTTGGACGCTCTCTTCATGATGGGCCGCTGCTACCTGGAAGGCAGCGCAGTAGAGAAGGATGATCGGAAAGCGGCAGACTGCTTTAAGGAAACGGCTGACCGCGGCTATCCCATGGGCATGTGGGCGCTGGGACAAAGTTACCTTCACGGCATCGGTATACAGCGGGACGAAAAAAAGGCGGTCGCCCTCTATCAGAAGGCGGCGGGCATGAATCTGGCGGCGGCGTATTCCGCTCTTGCCCAGTGCTACCGCTACGGTGCGGGCGTTACTGAAGATAAAGCGGCCGCTGTGGAGATGTACAAGCAGGCATTTGCCCTGGGCCAGGGTCTTGCGGCAGATGAAATCGGAACGATGTACCTTGTGGGAAATGAAATCCTTCCGAATGTGGCGGAAGCGTTCCGCTGGTATGAAAAAGGGGCTGAAATGGAAGAGGCGGCCAGCTGGTACCATTTGGGAATCTGCTATGCCGAGGGTCTCGGTACGGAAATCAATCGGGACAAGGCGCTGGAGTACCTTTACCGGGCGTATGCCGCAGAGTATCCCGGCGCGCTGGAATATATCACGGATAATATGGAGATCCGGCTGCAGTAAGGAAACTGCTCTTCTTCGGAGGAGCGGTTTTATCATGGCGGAAAGACGCAGATGAACGGGGTGGAAAAATCCTTTCGGCGCAGGGGGAAGCTGATTGCTGTCATTATCCGAAAAAATATTTCTATACAAGGAAAGAAAAGATACTTTTGTTGGTAGAAAAGCGGTAAAATAATATAAATTAGAATATAAAATATAGGGGACATATATGGAAGATGTTTTCTGGGGGCTTATGATTCCCCTTCTTGGTACGACGCTGGGGGCGGCGTGTGTCTTTTTTATGCAGGGGCGGCTGAATCGATCGGTTCAGCGCGGTCTCACGGGGTTTGCCGCGGGCGTCATGGTGGCGGCTTCATTTTTCAGTCTGCTCATTCCGGCGCTGGAGCAGTTGGCGCCTATGGGGCAGTGGGCATTTCTTCCTGCGGTTATCGGTTTCGGTGTGGGTGTGGCGTTTCTTCTGTTTTTGGATCACATTATTCCTCATCTGCACATGAACGCGGAAACGGCGGAAGGACCGAGGAGTCATCTGAAGAAGACGACGATGCTTATTTTGGCGGTGACGCTCCATAATATTCCTGAGGGAATGGCAGTAGGCGTGGTATATGCAGGGGTTCTTGCCGGCAGCGACGGTCTGACCGCGGCAGGGGCGATGGCTCTTTCAGCGGGAATCGCTATTCAGAACTTCCCGGAGGGGGCTATTATTTCCATGCCGCTCAAAGCGTCAGGTATGGGGAGCTGGAAATCCTTTTTCGGAGGATTTCTTTCGGGCGTTGTGGAACCGATCGGCGCGGTTCTGACGATCTTGCTTACGAGTCTTGTCGTCCCGCTTCTTCCCTGCTTTCTCAGCTTTGCTGCAGGGGCCATGATTTATGTCGTCGTGGAAGAGCTCATTCCTGAAATGTCGGCAGGGGAACATTCCGATATAGGCGTGGTTTCCTTTGCTGTCGGTTTCATGGTCATGATGGCTCTCGACGTGGCGCTGGGATAATCTTATTTTCTTTTTTCATGGCGAATTTTCCGCTTTTGAATGTGATATAATTAATTGTAAATATTTTTAGAAAAATACCGAAACGCGTTTTTGTTTTTCGGCATTTCTTTTGTTTGAAGAAGGACGGGGTACCGTGGAAAAGCAGGTCATGATCCGCTGCAAGTCGATCCAGCGGGACGAACGGGGCAAGGCGGAGGAAGTGGTATTGGAAACGCCGGGCGTGTACGGTGAGGATGAGGACTGCCGGTACCTGACCTACGAGGAAACGTCTCTTTCCGGCATGGAGGGAACGACGACGACGATCCGTATGTACGGTGACCATGTCACGCTTTCACGGCAGGGGAGTTTTCTCCAGGAAACGGAATACCGTCCGGGCACTGTGGCAAAGTCGGAGTATATAACGCCGGCAGGACCTGTGGAAATCACTGTTTCTTCGAAAGAAATCACCGATACGGTGAGCGGGGGAAAGGGGCGCCTCCGCCTGGTTTATGACATTGAAATGAAAGGGCTTTTCAGCCATCTGAACGAAATTATTATTGATGTGCGGGAGGAATCGGAAACTTCATGGAAGTCAGAGAAGAACTGAAAGAAATTATTGAAAGGGCAAGGGCGGCGGCTGAGGCGGCAGGCGAACTTCCCCATGGGGAGTATGCCCCTGTGCAGCGCCTGGAAATACCGAAAGCGAAGGAATTCGGCGATTATTCCACGAATGCGGCCATGCAGTGGGCAAGGACGGCGCATAAGGCGCCCCGCGCCATTGCGGAAAGTATCGTGAAATATATTGACGCGCCTCTCGTTTCTAAAATGGAAATCGCAGGAGCGGGATTCATCAATTTCTTTCTGGCGGCAGACACGGTGTATGCCGAGTTAAGAAATATCCTTTCCGCCGGCGCTTCTTACGGAGATCTTCCGAAAGATAAAAAAGACAAAATCCTTGTGGAATATGTGTCCGCCAATCCTACAGGACCGCTCCATATCGGGCACGCCCGCGGCGCGGCTTATGGTTCTGCTCTGGTGAACCTGCTCCGCGCGGCGGGGTATGATGTGTATGCCGAGTATTATGTGAATGACGCGGGCAGCCAGATTGCCCACCTGGCAGAATCGGTCAATGCCCGTTACCTCCAGCTTCTCGGAAAAGACGTAGATGTGCCGGAGGACGGTTACCACGGATATGACATCGTGGAAACCGCCAAGTCCCTTATTGATCGTGAAGGCGATGCGTATCTGTCCATGGATGAAGAGGCGCGCCTGAAGGTGTTCAAAACGGTGGCGCTTAATGAAAAACTGTCTATCCTGAAAAAGGATCTGGCCGATTTCCATGTCACTTTTGACAACTGGTTCTCTGAAAAATCGCTTTACCCCAAGCAGGTGGATGACGCCCTCGATACGCTGAAAAAGGGCGGATATCTGTATGAGAAAGACGGCGCCTGGTGGCTTGCCACGACGAAGAACGGTGATGACAAGGACAGGGTCGTCATCCGCGCCAGCGGCGAACCGACCTATTTCTGTTCCGATATCGCCTATGTGCCGAATAAGGAAAAACGGGGCTATAATAAACTGATTGACATATGGGGCGCAGACCACCACGGATATATTATCCGTATCCATTCCGCCATGAAGTTCCTCGGCTACAATCCGGAAGATTTTGAAATCATGCTTCTCCAGATGGTGACACTTCTTCGTGACGGACAGCCGGTGAAAATGTCCAAGCGCACGGGACAGGCGGTCACGCTCCGTGAGCTGATGGACGAAGTGGGAAGCGATGCGGCGAGGTATTTCTTCTGCAGCCGCACACTGGACAGCCAGATGGACTTCGATATTGACCTGGCGAAAAAGCAGTCCAGCGACAATCCTGTTTACTATATCCAGTATGCCAATGCCCGTATCCACAGCCTTTTTGCCCAGGCAAAAGAAGCGGGCGTAAAGTGGGGCGACTGGGAAAAGACAGACTTTACGAAACTGACGGAAGAATGTGAACTGGACCTTGTCAAGAAAATGGAAAACTACCATATGCTCATTGATGGCGCGGCGACGGAACGAGCGCCCCAGCGGGTAGCGAAATATGCCTATGAGCTGGCAGGGCTTTTCCATCATTTCTACCGTGAATGCCGCATTCTGAGCGTTGAAGAAGGCGTGACACAGGCAAGGCTCGGCCTCATCACCGCCGTACAGCACGTGCTTGTCCACGCGCTTTCTATTCTCGGTGTATCCGCACCGGAGCGCATGTAAAGGAGGAATCATGACAAAGTATATTTTCGTTACCGGCGGCGTCGTTTCATCTTTGGGAAAAGGCATCACCGCCGCTTCTCTCGGCCGTCTTCTGAAAAACAGGGGGTACAAAGTCACTATCCAGAAATTTGACCCTTATATTAATATTGATCCCGGCACCATGAGTCCTTACCAGCACGGTGAAGTCTTTGTCACCGATGATGGCGCGGAAACGGATCTTGATCTGGGGCACTATGAACGTTTCATTGACGAAAATTTGTCTAAAGCCTCCAATGTGACGACAGGCAAAATCTACCAGTCTGTCATCAATAAAGAAAGAAAGGGTGAATACTTGGGATCCACCATACAGGTCATCCCCCATATCACCAATGAAATTAAAGACCGTGTCCTCCGTGTCGGCAAAAATGACAATGCAGATATCGTTATCACCGAAATCGGCGGTACTGTGGGAGATATCGAATCCCTGCCTTTCCTGGAAGCCATCCGCCAGGTCAAGAAAGACGTGCCCAACAGAAATGATGTCATCTATGTCCATGTCACCCTTGTGCCTTACATTGCGGCGGCGGGCGAACTGAAAACGAAACCAACCCAGCACAGTGTCAAGGAACTGCGATCCATCGGTATCCAGCCGGATATCATCGTGTGCCGCACCGTGGAAAAACTGTCGAATGAAATGAAAAAGAAAATCGGCATGTTCTGCGATGTGGAACCGGAAGCCGTCATCAATAACCTGACGGCGGACAGCATTTATGAAGTGCCTCTTCTTATGGAACAGGAAGGTCTCGACCATATCGCCCTGAAAAAATTGGGACTTGAAGACCGTCCGGTGGATATGGAAGACTGGAAAGCCATGGTAGAACGCATGACCACGGCAAAAAAGGAAGTGCAGATCGCCCTTGTTGGTAAATATGTCCGGCTCCATGACGCCTACCTTTCCGTAGCGGAAGCGCTGTCCCATGCGGGATACGCCATGGGGGCCAAGGTGAACATCCGCTGGATCAATTCCGAAATCCTTGAAGAAGAAAAGCCGGATCTGGATGAAGTATTTGCCGGTGTTGACGGTATCGTCGTCCCCGGCGGCTTCGGCTACCGCGGTGTGGAGGGGAAAATCGACGCTATTCGTTATGCCCGTGAAAATAAAATTCCCTTCCTTGGGCTCTGCCTCGGCATGCAGTGCGCCGTCATCGAATTTGCCAGAAACGTGTGCCACATGGAACAAGCCAACTCTTCCGAATTCATTCCCGACGTGAAATATCCTGTCATCGACCTCATGCCCGATCAGGAAGACGTCACGGAAAAAGGCGGTACCATGCGCCTCGGCATCTATCCGTGCAAGCTGAAAGAAGGAACAAGGGCGAGAACTTTGTATGAAAATCAGGAAATTGTTTACGAACGCCACCGCCACAGATACGAAGTGTCCAACGAATTCCGTCCGCAGATGGAAGCGGCGGGTCTTGTCATTTCCGGCACCAGCCCCGATGACCGTCTCGTGGAAATCATCGAATTAAAAGATCATCCCTACTTTGCCGCCACCCAGGCCCATCCGGAATTCAAGAGCCGCCCGAACCGGCCCCACCCCCTCTTCAACGGTTTTATGGAAGCTGCCGTGAAACAAAGCGGTGAATAAAATATGTAAAAAGGAAAACGCTCCTTACGGGGCGTTTTTTGATGGAGAAGTGTTTTTCCTTAATAAGGTTTATGAGGTTGTCTCATCCGGAGCCACAAGCTGGATAAAATGTTGTCCGTTCTTTTCTATGATGCAGGTATCAATGCCATAAATAGTTTTTATATTTTCTTCTGTCAGAATGGCAGAGGGAGTACCATCTTTCCATATATGTCCGTCTTTGAGGATCAGAAGCCTGTCACAAAACATGGCAGCCAGATTGAGATCATGGATGGTCATCAGAACGGAAAGGTCTGTTTTGCGGACGAGTTTTCGTATTAGATGAAGTATTTCTATCTGATATTTAATATCAAGGCTGCTTGTCGGTTCATCCATCAGAATCAGATCCGGGGTTCCTGCCAGGGCACGGGCTATAAGGACCCGCTGCTGTTCACCTCCGGACAAAAATCGTATATCTTTAAGCATGTACTTCTGAAGGGCCATGCTTTTTATGGATTCTACAGCGATTGTCCGGTCTTTTTCGGTAAATCTGAATTTATTATAAGGCAGCCGTCCAAGCAGAACTGTATCCAATACACAAGCGGGGAAAGGGGTTGTCATACGCTGTGGAACATAGGAGATTTTCCGGGCAACCTGCCGGAGTGATAATTTTGAAATATCATTCCCCGCAATGGTTATATGCCCTTCTTTAAGCGGATAAATCCGGTTGATGCATTTCAGAAGAGTGCTTTTACCGGTTCCATTCGGACCCAGTATACCGACAAAGCTTTTTTTATCCAATTGAAAGTTTATATTTTTCAGAATCAAATGGGAAGTGCCGTAGGAAAAAGCAGCATGATTCACGGTCAGGAGCATTTATATCTCCTTTCTCTTCATGGAAAGGATCAGGTGTACAAAAATGGGAACGCCTATAAAGGAAATGATAATGCCGACCGGAATTGAAACGGGATATAAGATATATTTTCCAAGGGCATCCGCGTAAAGCAGCAGGCAGGATCCTGCGGCCGCAGTCATGGGGAGGAAGATACGATGCTCATTTCCTACAAGTATTCTTGCAATATGAGGTGCAATCAGTCCTACAAATCCGATGACGCCGGTAAAGCTTATAATCGTGGAGGTCAACAGAACGGAAACCAGACCTGCTGATAGACGTATTCCTGCCGGATTAATTCCAAGGCTGATGACGGTTTCATCGTCATTAGCGGCCATGGCATCCAATGGGAGGGAAAGTATGTAATAAATGAGATAAGGCAGATGATAGAGGTGCTGGCAACGGAATACCAGTCGGCCTTGTTAAAAGTACCGAATGTCCATTGAATGATTTCACCCAGTTTGTATTCTTTAGCCAAAAACTGAATGGCGGCACTTCCTGCGCTGAAGAGATAATTCATAGCGATTCCGATTAAGACCAGTGTGGAAGCAGCCGAGCCTGTCTTGAAAGATAAACCGTAGACAAGAGATATGCAAAGGCAGGAAGCGGTAAATGCACCCAGTATGAGGCCCCCTGTACTGTGAAGTACGGAACCGCCGAAGACAATGCATAATGATGCGCCGAATGCAGCGGCGGCAGATATGCCCAAGGTGAAAGGGCTGACGAGGTCATTATGTGTGATGGATTGCATGACACCGCCTGATATGGATAGTGAGATTCCTGCCAAAATTGTCATCAGGACCGTGGGCATCCGCATATAAAGTATGATTTTTTCCTGTGGAGAAAGATTTTCATTTTGAAAAAAACGGATAAGTAATTGCGGCAGATGACTTATGGGAATGTCGGAAAAAACAGTCATGAAAAATAATGCGGAAAAACAGGATAAAAGAGTGATCCCACCCACCAGGAAAAGTTGTTTTTTTCGTTTCTGCGTGTAATTTCTGATAGTCATTGCAGAAACCTCAATCGTTTAGTTTATAAGCAGGTAAGGTATGACCGGTTTGATATTCCAATCCTTCGTACATTGTGACCCATTTCTTAAATACTTCTTCCGGATGCAGATCAGGAAGTTTATCGGGGTATAAGAATTTGGCGATATACATAGTTCCGACCAACTTGGAGGCGCCTCCATGGGCATAATGAGATAAGAGAAGGATATGATTTTGTTTTACGGCATCTATATCACTCCAGCCCGGACGGAGACAGATATTATTCCATATTTTTTCCATATCCTCTTTTTGCGGCGGGATATAAGAAGAGTATACATCTGCATCTGAGACCTTAACAATAAATGCAGGGTTTTTACGTACGACATCTTCTATTTGAATCTGTGTAGCCTGTGCTGTTTTAAATATGTTATCGCCATGGGCCTTTTCAATCATTTCAAAAAAATAGTCTCCCGGAATTGTCGTGCGTCCCGGCGTCCGGTATTCGAAATATACGGATCGCCGTGGGACATCTTTTAGCTGTTTATCAATATAATCCAATCGGGAGAGGAAAAAGGAAGAAAGTTCTTCCGCGTTTTTTTCCATACCGAAAATCTGTCCGAGAAGAGCAGTATTTTCGGCAAACTGCGAAGTATAGTAAGAATTACAAACAACGACGGGAATGCCAAAGGGGCGTAGCTTTTCCTGTGCAGTTTCCCAGCCGTCATTTTCACATATAATCAGTACATCAGGATTCATATCCGCTATTTTTTCATAATTTAATCCGCCTTGTCGGCTGCCAATGAGCATATTTTCCGTAAAGCGGTTTTTAAACCCTTCCTGATCCTGGTAAATATAATAATCTACGCCGGCTATTTTATCGGCGGCACCGATGGCAGTAATTAGCTCCGCGTTGTATGCATTGGTGATGGCGGCGCGTGAGATGTTCCGTGGGAGAATTACCTGCCGGCCGATACTGTCTTTTACGGTTCTTGTCTGCGTATTTGCGGTCTCGTTAGAGGAGGAAGTAGGTTGGGAGGGACTAATCCCGCCGCATCCTGCCATGACGCAGGCAAATGAGATGTATAAAGCGATTCCTGAAATACGGAGAAACCGGTTCACATTATACCGCCTTTCTGTTTAGAAATGAACTGTAGCCGAGAAACAGAACGCTCTCGGATTGCTTAAGATACCGTATGCATAGGTGGCTCTTGGCATCCAGTAATTTTTATCAAACAGATTGAATACGGTCAGATTATAATCTACAGGTTTAGTGCCGAGGCGGGAACGGTAACGGATGCCAAGGTCAAATACTGTAGAAGAATCTATCCGGAAAGTTCTTTCATGGTTATAAACAGGAGCAGAACCGGTATAAATCATCCGGCCCCAGATGTCCCATGCTTCATTTGGCGTGTATTCCGCAGTCAATACAGCACTCCAGTCAGGGGTGCCGATAACCGATTTGCCATTATAATAAGGAGTACTGTTCTTTTTATATTCCGAATTTAAATACATAAAGCCGCCTGATAATGTCCATTTTTGGGATATTTTGCCGGAGAGAGAAAGTTGGATGCCTCTGTAGCGTGTTTCTCCATTCATTCGTAAATATGTATTTCCGTTGAATTCTGATTCCAGTTTAGAGTCCTGTTTGGTATCGAAATAAGACAATTCAGTAATGATATTTCCGTTGGTATACTTGATTCCCAGTTCATTGGATTTTGTTTTTGCCGGATCGAGAATATCGCCCTTGTTGGCATAAGCGTTTCCGACAATAGTTCCCTGATCGAAGCTTTCTGAGTGACTTCCAAAAACAGACCAGTTCCGGCTTGGCTTGTATACTATTGCGAAGAGCGGAGATACTGCGTCCGTGACAGTCTTTGTTTTGGATGATGCAGAGTATACTCTGGCGGTATGTTTGTGGGCGCCGAGGGTTACATCCCATTTCCGATAAGAGAGTGTATCTGCGATTGTCCAGCCGAAGAATTGGGTATCGCCGCTGTATTGGGCACGCGTTCCCTTTTCCGTCATAAAGTCATAGCCGACTTGTCCGGTGTAAAGATTGCCGGTTACAGTACCTTTAATAGCCGGAGAGGCACCCCAGCGTGCTTCATACCAATCCTTATCGAAAGAAACCACCAGATCATTTTTTACGGCGCCGGTATTAAAGATTTTATTGGCGCCGATTTGTATGTATTTATTACGGATTGCGAACGGTTCATTTACCATGGATCTTGTGAAGTCGCCGGCATCATTAATGACATTGACGCGGGAAGAAGCATCTACCCTGTAATCATACCCATTGTTGTAAGCATACCCTGCATTGATAAATACTTTAAAGGTATCATCTAAGCTTTGCACATGGTTAACTGCTGCCATCCAGGTTCTCATTCCCAGCTGCTGTCCTTTGAAAGCATAGTTGTTGGATGAGTCCGGTGCAGAGGGGATTCCTGTCAGTGCGTTGGAGGAGAAATCGTAGTATCGTTCGGCTCTTTCCGTATGGGTATCTCTATAACCAAGGAAAATATTGGTAAAGCTGTGATCTGTTTGGTGATCAATATTGATGGAAAAATTTTTCTGGGTTTCTTTCTCGTCACGAATGGCCGTATCGCCGTTTATATAAGCGGTGTTGATACGTATTCCCCATGCATTATCAGCAAAGCGGCGGGAAATATCTATCATATTGCCCCACGTACTCCGGCCGGAGAAGAATGTCGTGTAATCCATGATATCCTTCGCTCCGGCACGTTTGGTGATCAGGTTAATTACACCTCCGGCGGACTCTTTTGCCTGAACTCCCGTTACGCCGAGTCCCGGTCCGGAAATGACATCAACGCTTTCTATCATATTCATAGGGATATTAGTCTGGGTCAAGAGTCCGGGGATTCCATTGATTCTGAACTGATAGGCATTGGCATTCTGTCCTCTGATGGAAAAATCATTGTACAGCGTATTTCCTGCCGTACGTACGGCAGGGACATTGACCAGGACACTGGTGGATTGTTCACTCGGGTTGGCGGCAAAGGTGGAAATAGATTTCTGCGATATATTATTTTGCTGGAAGGGTGTTTCCATGATGTCCTTTGTGCCTAATATACCGACACTGCCGCTTTTATTCTCGTAACCGCCGGAAAGCTGTTGTGTTATTTCGTGATCCCTATCGCCTTCGACAATGATTTCGTCCAGTGTGTAAGTAGCAGCCTGCGATGCAACCGGTAAAAAGGATGTGCTTATTGCTGCTATAATAATAGCGGCTGATGTTTTCTTTTTCATGTGGATTCAATCGCTCCTCTTCTGATTGTAAATGTCCCTGATTAAAAATAGAATGAAACTGATGCTGGTATGCCTTGTTCCTTAAATCATCCTGTTCTTAACTGATGAATTATAAATGTTGGATTATAATTTAATTATATATTGGGAACAAAGTTTGTCAATTACGCTCTTTCTTTTGCAAGGGAAGCTGCCGGTATATGAGTATATGAATAAACTTCAGCATAAAGATTGTTTTTCAGGATTTATATCCGGTTAGAAATGCTTTTCCATGGAGCAACCTTTAAATTATCGCATCTACGATACGTCGATGCAAACTGTTAATGATACATATGTGACAAGAAATAAGGAAACTCTTTTATAAAAGGTTTTGAACGAAAACATGGTAGCAAAGACGTTTTTTTATGAAAAATATATGTCGGGTGATATTAAAATTTAAAAGTTTTAATCTAAATTCACACGGAAGGGTATACTCAAAACTGTTTTTAATAGAGTGTTACAAATGATTG
>OKTL01001182.1_pt1 | contig 11849 bp, 10 predicted proteins | sample 1606211 | NCBI WGS metagenome assembly OKTL01 (sample SAMEA3879538, study PRJEB24766) | human gut metagenome | biome: human-associated habitat; feature: feces | place: USA | collected 1985/1987 | reverse complement strand
GCCTCCTTGCGTCCCCTGGCGTCATAGGCATAACAAGCCGTCTTGCCCATGGCGTCGGTGATGCAGGTAGGCTGGTCCAGCGGCTGCCCGTAGGCATAGGACGTGCTGTTTTCCGCGGCATCCGTCACGGAAAGGAGGCGCAGGGCTGTATCGTACACTTCCGTCGTGGTATTGCCGCGGCTGTCCGTATAGGCCATCGTCATGCCTTGGGCCGTATAGGAGTGGCTCTGGCTGGTGGAAATTCCTGCATAATCGGTCACAGTGGTGGTAAAACCGTCCACGGTATGAATCACGGCTGCATCCGATACTCCGGGCTGGGTCACTTTCCGCACCCTGGCGGCAGGTTCCCCGTATTCCGTCCAATCGGCGCTGTCATGCCCCCTGGCGTCCGTCGTAACCACCTTGCTTTCCAGCACGGGGTTCAATGAAGAAACCAGCGTAGCTTCCTTCCGGACAATGGGCGTGCCTTCCGCTGCGTATTCCGTCGTCGTGACAAGTCCGTAGACGCCCTCTTCCCGTTGTTCACGGGTGTAGGTATATTCCATAACCCGTGAATTGAGCGTGGTCGGTTCATCGGAAAGAGCGACGGTTTCCTTCGTCTTGTTGCCAAAGGAATCATATTCATACAGGGTGGGAGCCAGTGTTTCAAGCTGGTCGCGGACAAGCTGGCCTTTGGCGTTGTAAGTCAGATGGCGGTAATTGCTTCCATTCCTCGTATGCACCGTTGCCACACGGATTTGCTGGCCGAAGCCGTCCGTAATGACGCGTCCCCGGACAACGCGCGCCGTCCCGTTGAGAACGGTCGTTGTCACGCGGAGGCCGTCGCTTGCCATATCGGTTTCAAACTTGAGGTCCTGCTGGCCCGTCCCGTGCTGGCGCAGGATCGTTCCATCCGCATGGCGCTGGGTGATGAGCGTTCCTCCCATGGGAGTCGTGACGGTTTCCGTCAGGCCATTCGCGCTGTAGCTGTGAGTGGTTATCCGTCCCAGAGAGTCTGTCTCGCTGGTGATGCGTCCCAGCAGGTCGTAGGCCGTTTCCGTGGCGACGCTCATGGCTCCAGTGTCGGTCCGAGTCGCAGTGGCCCGGTCCAGGGCATCCTTCGTGTAACTGACGATGGTTTCCGGAGTTGTCGCTGTAGCGGAACGGATCGTCTCAACCAGCAGCCTCGCACTGTCGTAACCGTAGTCTGTCCGCACGCCGTCTTCATCCTTTTCCCAAAGGATGCGTCCGTCGCAGATGGATTCCTGTTCGGAGACGCGCCCGTTGCCACGGGTGCGCTTCGTCCAGCGGTTCATTGTGTCAAATTCATAGTCCGCGCTGTCCGTAAGCGTCCAGGTATTGTCGGAAAGCAGTACATGGCTTTCTTCCCTCACCGTATTGCCCTGAGGGGTAATGAAGGAGACTTTTCTGACGCTCAATCCCGGAACCACTTCTCCGTTGACGCGGGTTTCCTGCGTTTCCGTATAAGCGGCTCCATGCTGCGTCGTGGCGGCATATTCATAATGGGTCTGCACGCCATTGACGGCCTGGGTCATCTTGGTGCGGCCCTGCGCGTAGCTGTTGGGAGCGCTCCCCAGCCACGTTTCCTGCACTTCGAGCTGGACGGTCTCCGTCTCAAGAGCGGTCGTGCGGATTTCCACGCGCCTGACATGATCGGCTTGGCTGTACGTGTAGGTTTTCTTCCACAATTCAATGGGGTTATTGGAACCGTCGCGCATGAGGCGGCGTTCTTCGGCAACATCGCTGCTTACTTCGCTGTCTCCATCCCCGGTCACATACCGGTATGTCGTGTCCTGGGATTTGCCGCCGCACCAGGGCTGCCTTTCCAGCGTCAGGCGTCCCAGCATGTCGTAGGACCATTCCCATACGCCTCCATCCGGGCGCGTTTCCTTCTTCTTCCTGCCGTAGTAGTCGTATTCATAGATGGTCGTCTGTGCAAGATCGCTGCCATAGCCATCCACTTTGGTAAGAAGCAGGTCGCCATAAGCCGTCGTCTGGTACACTTCGCAGACATGGGAGGCGGCAGCTCCGTCTTCTCCCCTGGAAACCGCCGTAACGAGCTGCCAGGTATCTTTCTCCAGTTCCGTCCGCGTCCGGCGGGTCACGATGGCTTCAGCATCCGTTCCCTGCGCCATGTTCCAAGCTTTGCCATTAAGCCACCATTCCGTTTTGAAATCCAGCCTTCCCGGCGTCTGTTCGGTGACGGAGAAACGGCCCGTGGCGGCATCTCCGGCCATCACGAACTTCTTGAACGGTTGTCCCATAACAGTGTAAAGCCCCTGTTCATCCTGCCCGGTAATCTGGGAAGGAGTGTAAAGGGCAATCGTATAGCCGTCAGCCGTGACGGCTTCAATGTTGAGCAGGCCGTCCCAGAGGTTCCATACCTGGAGGAGGTCTCCTGCACTGTCCCTGTTGACGCGCAGATAGGCGCCAATCTGCTCGGCTGTGTAAATATTGCCCCACCTGGTCGTGTAGGAAACAAGGGCTCCGGTTCTGGCGTTATACACGGCAACGCTCTTGTCCGTCTTCATCCACTGGACGCACAAAACACCGTCCACCGTTGTGAAGAAGGCACGGTTCCCGGAAGACGTAAACTCGCCGACGATCGTCAGCGTTTCCCTGTCCACTTCACATTGAACGCAAACACGCCCGGCTCCCGTGACAATATCAAACGTGCCTCCAGCCACAATGCCGACTTCCGGAATATCCAGGAAGCTTGCCAGCATGGAGTCGTAGCAGAGGGCATGGGGATGGTTCAGCCCATCGGTGGAATCGGTCGCCAGCAACTCAATGGAGCCGGTGGAAATGCCGCCCAGCCCGCGGAAATGGCCGAAGTCAGCCCCCCAGTACATCAGGGAAGCGTCGCTGATTGCCTGTGCGTTTTCACCTCCGGAGGAAGTGTTCCCAAAAACGGAAGCCAGGCTCCTTGATCTTCCTGCCGGGGGCGGAGGGCAGCCCCCTCCTTGACCATCAAAATTGCAACAATCACAGGTTGGCTTTTTCTTACCGCCTGCGGTAGCGGGGCCTTCCTTGTCTATATAGGCTTTAAGATCGTAATCGCAGATGGAAAGGTTTTTTTCCTTGGGATCGTAGTCGATGTTGCTCTGTTCCACATGCAAGGTGTATTCACCGGATTTCAAGGTGAACTCACCGCTTTCCTGGGTCCATTTGGCATGTCCTCCCTGCGGGCCTTCTCCTCCAGAAGTCATGTCGATGGTTTGTTCCCCTACGGACATCTTGCCCCAGTCATCCACGGTAAGGGTCATGTTGCACGTCGCTTCCAGCGGTTCCGGGGATTCGGGGACAGGATTCTCCGTTGTTGGCTCGGGAACGGGGGCGGAGGGTACCGTAAAAGAGAAATCAACGGTCTCCATATGATCACCGCTGTCGGACGGCCCTCCCTTATAGTAGCTGCCGGAAGAGGAGAAATCCCAGATAACATGCCAGGGTTTGGGTTCAGGTTCGGGTTCCTCATTCAGAACCATGGCTCTTCCACGGGCTGCTTGAACCATTTTGGGGCTGGAATACCACCTCTGGTAGACGGGAACGGAGGAAACTCCGTTCTGAATGTTCATGGAATTATTTGTTTTCATGATTTTAATTTAATTTGTTGATGTTGATATGATAGTGCAGCCGCCCTGGAAAATGCCCGGAAGGCTGGCGGCTGCCAGGGACCTTTCCGGGAGAAATAAACAGAAAAAAAAGTGCAGTGGGTTATCTCCCTCGGCAATTCATGGGGTGTGATAGCATAACGTTGGATATTTTGTAAAATAATGGATTTTTTGTATTGTCTGAATAATTGATGATCTTTACTTTACAGACAAACATCCGGACACGTTATGCTATCGCACATTTATACCTATGCCTCTTTGCAGGGCATCAGGAAGACGGTCTTGTTGTCCAGGCGCGTGGCACCCAGGGCCAGCTTTCACGGTGATCTGTTCGCGCACGTCCACGTATTCGGAACGGGCCTCCACGCGGAACTGCGCGTCCCGCCACACCCCGAACTTGACGCGCGAGCGCAGCCACGCGCAACAGAGCCGGTTACCCTGCTCATCAATGGGCAGCATGTTGGTCACCAAAAATTTCACCTTCAAAAACTCGTTGACTTCCCCATTAGTCAGGGAGGAAAAGCCGTAGTTCCTGTTTTGTGTTTGTTCCATGAGCACCATATCCATGTGCTGCTTGGGGGAAATAGCCACCACAATGTCGTCCCCCTTTCCGGCGCGCCAGGCGTTGATGATCTGGTAACGGCACTTAAGTTCGGCAATCTTGTCGAGATCATACCTGCAACTGTCCTGGTGCCTTTGGCGACAAAATCCACCGGGATCACCTGGAAGGAGTTTTCCGACGTGTCGATGGCCTCCACCGTGGAACCGTCATCCCCCGTATAATTGATTCCAAAACTTCCGCCGCAAATGCCTTCCTCCTGGGTGCGGATGCGATAGGTGTTGTCCGTGTCCTCCGTCATGCCCAGAATCACCTCGTCGTGCATGCGGGAGAGGGCGTTGCGCTGCTCGCCCATCAATTCCGCGGCCCGCAGGTCCAGCGTATCCATTTCCAAACAGCCAGGGGAATATCAACAGCATCACCAGTTCCAGGGACGGCATGCTGAGTTTCAGCCGTTCCTCCAACAACCTCACCATCTCCCAATACGGAGTCTCCCAGGTTTCCAGGAATGTTCGCGGAGAAGCCGTCCCGCAGGGAGCTCCCGTCAAGGTTTATTCCTACGAGTGGAACCCCGTCAAAGGGGCGATGATCATTACAAGCCGAAGCCCCCCTCCGGAATTCCGCCAGAAAGGAAAAATTGGACCATACCCATCCATTTTCCGTTCTTACCCGTTTTTCTACACGGAGCCGTCCCCCGGGAAACAGAAAACTGGGTTGAGACAATGGAATCCCCTTAAGTGGCATTAGCAGCGTTCATTTTCATTCCTGGCAGATAATACCCCGCAGCCGGAGAGCCATTCCGGGCGTTCTGCCCGTATGCTCCTGCTTTGCCGCTCAAAAAAGCGCCAGCATGAAAGCGGACGGCCTTTCCCATTCCATCCGGAAAGCGGTAACCGCTGTTAAGACAGACTCCGGCACCCCTATCTGCACCATCTCTTCAACGAAAGAGCTCTTTTTCTGGTCGTTCAGATAAGGTCGGTGTCGGCACTTCTATACGCCGTCCCAATTCTCAACCCGGAATAAACCAATGAATAATACGACTCAATCAGGGACCTCTCCAACAGGTCCCGCTACAACCAATAACGCTCCGGCGGTAAAATCCGTCCTTCGCATGGGGGTATTTACGCTCGCCATGATTAACGTTTCCGCCATTGTCAGCTTGCGCGGCATGCCGGCGGAAAGCACGTACGGACTCAGTTCCGTTTTTTACTATATTTTTGCAGCGGTCTTTTTCCTGGTGCCCGTCTCCCTGGTAGCCGCGGAACTCACCACCGGATGGCCGCAGAAAGGCGGCGTTTACCGTTGGGTAGGCGAAGCCTTCGGCAAAAAATGGGGGTTCCTGGCTATCTGGCTGCAATGGATTGAAAGCACCATCTGGTTTCCGACCGTGCTAACCTTCGCCGCCGTCTCCCTGGCTTTCATGGGACCCGGACAGCGATGGGATGAAGCTCTTGCCGCCAACAAGTGGTATGTGCTCATCGTGGTGCTGTGCGTGTACTGGGCGGCTACCCTGCTCAACCTGCGCGGCATGAAAACTTCCGCAGGCGTCACCAAATGGGGCACCATCATCGGAACCATCATTCCGGGCGCCATCCTGATTCTGCTGGGCCTGAGCTATTGGGCCGGAGGCAACCCGATTCTGCTGGACATGAGCTGGGACAAGCTGATACCGGATATGAGCAATTTCAACAACCTCGTTCTGGCCGCCAGCATCTTCTTGTTCTATGCAGGGATGGAAATGTCCGCCGTGCATGTGAAGGACGTGAATGATCCCGGCCGCAACTATCCGCTGGCCATTCTGATTTCCGCCATCATTACGGTACTCATTTTCGTTCTGGGCACGCTGGCCATCGGCTTCATCATTCCGAACTCCCAGATCAACCTGGTGCAGAGCCTGCTGATTTCTTATGACAGTTACTTCAGCTTCTTCGGCCTCGGCTGGATGAACTGGATTCTGGCGCTTGCGCTGGCCGTAGGCGTTCTGGCCCAGGTAACAGCGTGGGTGGGAGGTCCTTCCAAAGGCTTGTACCAGGTAGGCTTGGCTGGCAACCTGCCGCCCGTCATGCAGAAGCGGAACAAGAACAACGTCCAGATGGGCATCCTGCTCATTCAGGGCTGCATCGTCACCCTGCTTTCCATCATGTTCGTGATCATGCCTTCCGTGCAGTCCGCCTACCAGATTATTTCCCAGCTTACCATCATCCTGTACCTCATCATGTACATGCTGATGTTCGCCTCCGGCATTTATCTGCGCTACCGGGAACCGAATACGCCCCGCACTTTCCGCATTCCCGGAGGCAAGACCCTCGGCATGTGGATTGTAGGCGGCCTCGGCTTCCTGGCCAGCCTGGCGGCCTTCCTGGTGAGCTTCATTCCGCCGAACCAAATTACCGTCGGCAGCAATACGATGTACATTATGCTTCTGGTGATAGGCACCTTCATCTTCGCCGGCATTCCTTTCATCATCCATGTCATGGCCAAGCCCTCCTGGAAGCGGCCTGTGGATCCTGAAGACGCCTTCGAACCCTTCGGATGGGAAAAAACCAATGGAACCCATTCTACAGTAACCCCAATCCATACCATATCCCATGAGTAACGTCCCTTCCAATGAACAAATCCAGACGGCTGTGGACAACGCGTACGCCTACGCCAAAACGGTCCAGGGAGGCAAAAACGCCTCCTACATCCCCGCTCTGGCGCAAGTCCCCTCAGACTTGCTGGCGATTGCCGTAGTCACTGTCAACGGAGATATCCTGACCGCAGGCTCCGCGGACACGCCCTTTGCCATTGAATCCATCTCCAAGGCCTTCAACCTGGCCTACGTCATGGATCTGATCGGAATGAAGGAGCTGCGCACGAAGATCGGGGCAGACCCCACCGGGGAGCCCTTCAACTCCGTGATGGCGATTGAGCTGCACGGCGGCAAGCCCCTCAACCCCCTGGTCAACGCAGGGGCCATGGCGACAGTCAGCCTGGTCAACGGTTCGGACTCCGATGAAATATGGGCGAACATGATCCATAATTTCAACAACTTCGCCAATACGGCCCTGACCGTGAACCAGGAGATTTACAAGTCGGAAAGCGCCACCAACCAGCACAACCGCGGCATCGCGTGGCTGTTGGACAGCTACGGCTATTTTTACAATACGCCGCCCATGATCGTGGACCTGTACACCCGCATGTGCTCTCTGAACATCACCACCTCCCAGCTGGCGCTGATGGGCGCCTGCTATGCCAACGGGGGCGTCAACCCCGTCAGCAAAAAGCGGGTGGTGAAGGATGAGAACGTTTCTCCCATCCTCGCGGAAATGTGCATGTCCGGCCTCTATGATTCCACAGGGGACTGGATGTACAAGGCAGGCGTTCCGGCCAAGTCCGGCGTGGGCGGCGGCCTGGTGGCCGTGGTCCCCGGCAAGATGGCCATGGCGGCCTTCTCCCCGCCCCTGGACCCCGCCGGAAACACCGTCAAGGGCCAAGCAGCTCTTCAATCCATTATCAAGGAATTGAATCTGAACCTTTTCCGGAGCTAATCCGGGATGAGAAGGTAAACCCGCGGAGCCAAGATCCGAAAGGATACCCGCGGGTTTACTGTATCCCGGCCACACGAAATAACGCGCCGCCTTCCGCGCTTGCCGGAAATTGACTGTCCAGCCGCGGGCGTTAAGTCCTGTTTGAAAAATTGCACCGCTGCATGGATACGCCGTCTTCCATGGCATGGAAGCCATGCTTTTCATAAAAGGCGGCGTTCCTGCTCTCCTCCGGCATGATTTCAATGTACAGGTAGTCCTTGTACTTCTCCTTGACCATTTCCATCATTTTTCCCGCAATTCCCCTGCCGTGATAGTCGGGATGCACCAGGACATAGTGCATGTAGGCTACCAGCTCGCCGTCGTCCAGCAACCGCACCAGCCCGACCAGCCGGTCGCCATCCCACGCGGTAAATACCGTGGACGAATTCATCAGGGCCTTGTACAGCCGGGCCGGATACTGGCCGGAAATCCATCCAACGGACAGGAACAGCTCCTGCACTTTTTCCCTGGTAAACTTCTTTTCTTCCGTAAAAACAATCATTTTTCCCCTTGGTTCAAGATGATGGCCGGAATGCAGCGTGACACCCGCATGCCGGGCAATGGGGCAACGTCATCTGCCGCTCCCGTCATAGTCCTTATGATAAAGACCGCAGACCCCGGAGACAAGCAACTATCATCCCTTCCTTCATTCTTCATTAAACAGCATGAGGAGAGCCGGAGGGGCTTGAGGCACTCCTCCACATTGATCACATGGAAGTTGGCTTCCGGGCCAGCCCCGGCCGTTCTCCATGGAAGATTAAGCCAACGCGCCCTTGTAAAAGGCTTTCCTGCGCCGGAACCGCAGAAGTTGTTTTTCCGTGCCCTTCCCGTGTTTTAAGGACTTGCCACCACAGCATTTTTCCTTAGAGTCTTTCCGGTATGCTTGAAGCCCTGCAAAACGCCTTTTTCCAGACCGGGGACGCGCTCACAACCTGGCTGTCCGCCTTCAGCAGTTTCCTGTGGGGATGGCCACTGCTCATCATGCTGCTTGGCACTCACCTGTACCTCACCATCATCCTGCGCTTTCCTCAGCGCTACCTGCTGAAGGCTCTTAAACTGTACTTTGTGAAGGACCATACGGACAAAGGGGACATCTCCCCGTTCAGCTCCCTGATGGTGGCCCTGGCCGCCAACATCGGCGCGGGGAACATCATCGGCGTAGGCGTGGCGATTGCCGCAGGGGGGCCCGGAGCCATCTTCTGGTGCTGGCTCACAGGCGTACTGGGCATGGCCACGCGGTATTCGGAAGGTCTGCTTGCCATCAAGTACCGGGTGGAAAACAAGGACGGCAACATGAGCGGCGGTCCCATGTTCGTACTGGAACGCGGCATGAAATGCAAATGGATGGGCGTGGCCTTCGCCGTCTTCACGGCCATTGCCGCCTTCGGCATCGGCAACCTGACGCAGGGGAACGCCGCGGCGGAACAGCTCCATCACGCATTCTCCATTCCCTCATGGGGAACGGCCATCGTGCTGACTGTCCTCACGGCCATGGTCATGCTGGGGGGCATCCGGAGCATTGCCAGGGTATGCGCCTTCTTCGTGCCGTTCATGGCCGTCATCTACATTCTGGGGTGCCTGTATATTCTGGCCGTTCAGGCGGACTACGTCCTTCCGGCCATCCGGTACATTCTGGACTGCGCCTTCACGGGGGAAGCCGCCGCAGGGGGCGTGGTGGGAGCGGCCGTCATGACGGCCATGAGGACCGGCGTAGCCCGCGGCCTTTTTTCCAATGAAGCCGGGCTGGGCTCCGCCGCCATCGCCTCCGCCGCCGCACAGAACCGCAACCCCGTACGGCAGGCGCTCATCTCTTCCAGCGGACCGTTCTGGGATACCGTGGTCATCTGCGCACTCACGGGCATTGTGCTGACTACCAGCATCCTCGCCCACCCGGATATTTCGTCCAGTGACGGCCCCCGGCTCACTACGCTGGCATTCAGTAAAATTCCTTATGTGGGCTCCCCCCTCCTGACGGTCAGTTTGGTCACTTTTGTAGTCTCCACCATCCTGGGCTGGTCCTACTTTGGGGAAAAAGCCCTGGAGTACCTGGGGGGCATCCGGCTGATCACGCCTTACCGCGTCATCTGGGTGGCGGCGGTCTTTACCGGCTGCGTTTCCAAGATAGACCTGGTATGGGTGTTTGCGGATTGCGCCAACGGCCTGATGGCCCTTCCCAACCTCATTTCACTGCTGGCCCTTTCCGGCGTGCTTGTCCAGCAAACGCGGTACTACCTCTGGCAGCACAGGCTGGACGATTATGACGATTCCCACATTCCGGAAGGCAGATAACGATTTTTTTAAACTCAGATTCAAATAATTCTTGCCTTTCGGCCTCCGGTAGTATTTACTTCGCCGCGCAGTCCCTGCAAACCTAAAAGTCGCGTTCGTCTAGCGGTCTAGGACTCCCGCCTTTCACGCGGGCAACACGGGTTCGAGTCCCGTACGCGATGCCAGCTTTACCGCCGCAGCAGTTACGATGCTTCCGCCCCTCCTTACCAGGGAAGGCATATTGGAAAGACGTAATGGCTGCGGTTTTCTTTTGGTCCGGTTCCTCCGGAATCAGGAAAGCGCGGACAGGACAGCAGGAAGCGGTATCCCCCTCCTTTTCAAATTCCGGAACATGTCTTACATCCCCCGGATTTGGCTTTCAGAAAGCCCTGTTATCTTTTAGAATTTCTTACACGCAAACGCCATGGATTACACACCTCTCATTGAAAAACGCCGCCAGCGCCTGGAAGAATTGGAAACGGTCATTGCCGAACCGGATTTTTTCAATGACCAGAAGCGGGCCTCGGAAACCATGAGGGAGCACCGCCGCCTGAAGGAACTGATGGAAACGTGGGATTCCCTGAATGCCACGGAACAGCAATTGGCGGACAATCAGGAGCTGGCGAAGACGGATGACCCGGAGCTGGCGGAACTGGCCGCCATGGAGATTCCCGAACTGGAAGCCGCGCTGGAAAAACTGCGCAGCGACGTGCAGTACAGCCTGCTTCCCCGCGACACGACGGAAGACCGGGACGCCATTATTGAAATCCGCGCCGGAACGGGCGGGGATGAAGCATCCCTGTTTGCCGGAGACCTGCTGCGGATGTACCAGCGTTTTGCGGAAGAACGCGGCTGGCGCTTTGAGCATCTGGAAAGCAGCCCGTCGGACGTGGGCGGCTTCAAGGAAGTCGTCTGCCGCATTGCCGGGGAAGAAGTGTTCCGCTTCCTGAAGTATGAAGGGGGCGTGCACCGCGTGCAGCGCGTGCCCGCACACCTCTACCGCCACCGTGGCCGTCATGCCGGAAGCGGAGGAAGTGGACATAGAAATCCGCCCGGAGGACCTCCGCATTGAAGTGTGCCGTTCCGGCGGCGCCGGCGGCCAGCACGTGAACAAGACGGAATCCGCCGTGCAGATCTGGCACATCCCTACGGGCGTCTATGTCCGCTGCGAGGAAGAGCGCAGCCAGATGAAGAACCGTGAAAAAGGCATGAAGATTCTGCGCGCCAAGCTCTTTGAAGCCAAGAAGCGGGAAGAGGCGGAAAAATATTCCGCCGCACGCCGCAACCTCATTGGCTCCGGCGGCCGTGAAGAAAAAATCCGGACGTACAATTTCCCGCAAAACCGCCTGACGGACCACCGCATCGGCTATACGTCCCACAATCTGGACGGCATCCTGATGGGGCAGATGGAAGACCTGATCATGGCTCTCCAGCATGCGGAAATGCAGGAACGCCTGGCGGAAGCCGGCATGTCCTAACCCCCTTTTCCTTTCATGAAAACCCTACTGGAAGTTCTTCAGTCCGGCACGGACTACCTGGCGCGCCAGGGCTGTGACGAGGCGCGCGCCACCATGCAGCACCTGATGGCCCATGTTCTGCACTGCAACCGCACGGCTCTTTACTCCCGGTTTGACAGGCCTGTTGAAGAAGCGGAACTGGCTCCCCTCCGCGAGTTGCTGAAACGAAGGGCGGCGGGAGAACCGCTGCAGCACCTGCTGGGGTTCACGGAATTTTTCCGGAGGGATTTCCTGACGGACGCGCGCGCCCTGATTCCCCGCCCGGAAACGGAAGAACTGGTGGAAATGGTGTTAAAGAAAATCCCGGACCGTCCGGTACGCGTGC
>OKTL01001181.1_pt1 | contig 11852 bp, 9 predicted proteins | sample 1606211 | NCBI WGS metagenome assembly OKTL01 (sample SAMEA3879538, study PRJEB24766) | human gut metagenome | biome: human-associated habitat; feature: feces | place: USA | collected 1985/1987 | reverse complement strand
TGCCAAAGGTTATGTGCGAAGTGCTTTTTGAGCCCATGCTTAAATATGTTATTGATGCGGTTAAAGAGGCCGGCTGCAAGGATATTTGTGTTGTAACGGGCTATCGCCACGAAATTGTGGAGGATTATTTGCCGGGCGAAATCAAAACCGCTTATCAAAATCCTCAGCTTGGCACCGGCCATGCCGTTATGACGGCAAGAGCTTTTGTTGAGGAGCATAAGGATGATGATATTCTTATTTTAAACGGAGACGGCCCTTTAATGGATGAGCCAACAATAAATGCCGCTTATGATTATCACAAAAGCAACGGCAATTCAATTACTCTTGTTTCCGCAATTGCAGACGACACAGAGGGCATCGGCCATATTAAAAGAGATGAAAACGGCAAGCTTCTTTGCATTGTTGAGCATAAGGATGCAAATGAGGAAGAAAAGAAAATTCGTGAATCAAATGCGGGCACATATTGGTTCTACGGCGCCGATTTGCTTTATGCACTGGACAGAATTACAAACGAAAATGCACAAAATGAATATTATTTAACAGACAGCCTTGCAATCCTTTTGGCGGCGGGCAAAAATGCCGGTGCATATGTTTGCGAGGATAAAGAGGCAATTCTCGGCGCTAACGACAGATTGCAGCTTAACGGCTTAAACAATATTATGCGCCGCAACATAAACAATCGCCATATGATAAACGGCGTTGATATTCCCTGCACGGACGGCGTTATGATAGGCAAAGAGGTTGAAATCGGCTGCAACACACAGATTTTGCCAAACACAATTATTTTGGGCAACACAAAAATCGGCAGTGATTGCGTTATCGGCCCAAACACATATATCAAAAACGGCACGGTGGGCAACAATGTTGTGCTCAACAATGTTCAGCTGCTTGACAGTGAGGTTGAGGACGGCACCGATTGTGGACCGTTTGTTAAAATCCGTGCAGGCAGCAAGGTTGGCAAGGGTGTTCATATCGGCAATTTTGTGGAGGTTAAAAACTCTGTTGTGGGCGACGGCACCAAGAGCGCACACCTCACATATATCGGTGATTCCGATGTTGGCAAAAATGTTAATTTCGGCTGCGGAACAGTAACCGTTAATTATGACGGCAAAAATAAACACCGCTGCAAAATCGGCAATCATGCATTCATCGGCTGCAATTCAAATCTTGTGGCTCCCGTTGAAATCGGCGATTATGCTTTCACCGCCGCAGGCAGCACCATAACGGATGAGGTGCCCGAAAACGCACTTTCAATTGCCCGTGCAAGGCAGGTTAATAAAGAAGATTGGGTTTTGAAGAAAAAGCCCTATAAAGATATGAAATAATTTTTCGGCGGCTTTCAGCCGGCTGTGATTGCTTTGGCACATTCCGCAGGGTGCACTCCCTCGGAATGTGCTTTTTTTGCGCCGCTGAAACATTTTTGCCGCAAATGCGGCGGCGTTTTAAAATTCTTAAATTTTTATTGCCTTCTGCCGCAGGCTTGATAAAGCGGCGGAATTTTTATATAATAAAATCAAGTAGGTTTTTTCTGTAACGTTCGTTTTTTATGAGAGGGTAAATGAATTATGTACAGTGTGCTTGTTGTGGATGATGAAATACGCCAAAGAGAAGCGGTTATAAAAAGTGTTGATTGGGAAAAGGCGGGTTTCAATATTGTGGGCGATGCCGAAAACGGCATTGAGGCGATAGAGCAGCTTGAAAAGCTGGAGCCGGATTTGATTTTAACGGATATTAAAATGCCGCTTATGACGGGGCTTGAGCTTGCCGCAAGGAAATTCGCCCTGCCACAAAGTTTGTTATTCTGAGCGGCTATGATGATTTTGAATATGCGCAGGAGGCATTTAAGTATAACGTTATTCGCTATCTCTTAAAGCCTATTTCCGCAAGCGAACTGACTTCTGAGCTTGAAAAAATAAAATCAGAAATGGATAAAGAGCTTGAAATGCTTAAAACCGGCGGCTCAAACGAGGAAACGGAGCTCAGGCTTAAAAAGGCGGAATTTTTGTTGCCGCTTCTTTTGGGAACGGGAGAGGATGTTTATTCCTCAAGCCAGCTCACCGAAAGAATGGAGCAGCTTGGGCTTGTGAAAAACGGCTCGGATTGCTACAGCGTTGTTGTTTCAAAATTCAAAAATGCCTCCGGCGAAAGCTGCACGAATGAGCACCATGTTGATTTTGTAACCGGAATTATCAGCAAATATGCGCTTTGCGAAAGCTTTTTCGTAAACGGCAGAATAATTACTCTTGTAACAAGCAATGCAGAGGAAATGGCTTCAAAGCTTCGCATTCCCGTTATAGAAATTGTGCAAAGCACAAAAAAGGTGTTTAATCAAAAATGCACAATCGGCATCAGCGAAACCGTTGCCAGCCCGTCGTTTTTGGCAATTGCCTGCTCGCAGGCAATCACGGCAAGGCGCTACACCTCGGACGGTGCCGGCGATATCAGATTTATTAACGACCAAGAACGTGAAAACACAACAGAGCTTGAAAAGGTTGAAAAATCCGTGAATAAGCTTGAGCAGCTTTTAAAGGTTGGCAGCAAGGATGAAATCAGCTCTTTTCTTGAGGATATGTTTTCGGGCAAAAGCAGAAGCAGCGTTGATTATTTAATTATTCAAATTCTTGCAACGGCGCACAGGTGCGTAAGCGTTTTGCCGGATAGCGATGCGCTTTCGGAGCTTTTCGGCTCAAACAATTTCTTTACCTCCCGCCTTTCGTTTGATTTTAACGAGCAATATAAAAACGAACTTATCTCGCTTTGCCTTGATGCAAGAGACATTATATCCCGTGCTCAAAGAAACGAAAGCAAGGCAATTTGCGACAGGGCAATGCAGCTTATAAACGATGAATATATGAACGAGGATCTTTCTCTTACCGATGCAAGCGAAAAGCTCGGTGTAAGCCCCAATTATCTGAGCGCACTTATAAAGAAAACAAAATCGCAGAATTTTGTGGCACTTGTAACGGAAAGAAGAATGAAAGCGGCAAGTGATTTGCTGCTTTGCACCTCTATGAAGATTTTTGAAGTTTCTCAAAAGTGCGGCTACAGCGATCAGCATTATTTCAGCTATTGCTTTAAAAAATATTTTGGAATGTCGCCGAATAAATACAGGGAAAAGCATTTAGGAGCAGGCAATGTTTAAAAAAAGCAAAACAAAGCTTTCCGTGCTGATTATAGCAATCGTTGTTTTCGGCATTATCTTTTCAACGCTGGCAGCAACGCTGCTTTTCGGGTTGTTTTATGAAAAATCCATGTCCGAATCGGCAATGGTTTCAAGCAAGCAATCGGTTTCTCAGGCAAACGAAACCGTTTCAAACTATGTTTCGTCAATAAAAAACAAGCTTGATAATTTGTGCGCAGAGGCCGATAATTGTGCAGACGCGGATTCGCTGCAAAACGCAATATCAACAGCCGCCCGCTTGGAGGATGATATTTACTGCGTTATGATTTATGACACGCAGGGAAATCTGCTTTTAAACGGAAACGGCGCAACCGGCAGCGTGAAAAACGGCACAACCAATCTGTCGTTTGACAAATCCGTTTATTCAAATTTAAAAGACGGCTATGCAATAACTCAGCCTCATGTAAACACGCTTTATGAAAATCAATATCCTTGGGTTGTAACCATTGCAAAAAAAGAATATTCAAATCTTTTCAGCAGCCAGGTTTTTGTTGCAATTGATTTTAAGTTTTCGACAATTGCAAAATATATTGATAAAGTAAGCATAGGCCAAAGGGGTTATTGCTATATCGTAAATTCAACCGGCGATATAATTTATCATCCTCAGCAGCAGATGATTTTTTCCGGGCTGAAAACGGAAAACACTTCGGAAATTGCCAATATCGCAAACGGAATTTATAAGAAAAAAGAGAATATTTACACCGTTTCCTCGCTTGATTCCTGCAATTGGAAAATAGTTGGGGTAAGCTTTAACAATGAAATTGCTCAGGCGGTGCAAAATCAAATAATCATAGGCTCCGTGTTTGCGTTGCTTTTTGCGGCGGCAATATCCGTTTTGATTTATATTTTGCTTTCAAGAACGGTAACACGCCCGGTAAGGCGCCTGGTGGAATCCATGCAGAATTTTGAAAAGCAGGCCGAAACCTTTAAATATAAGGCCGATATGAGCAACGTTGTGGAATTTCAAACTCTTTCCGCTTCGTTTGAGCATATGGTGCGAATGATTCAGTCGCTTATGGAAAAGGTGCACAATGAGGAAATCGTGCTCAGAAAAACAGAGCTTAAAGCGCTTCAGGCACAAATAAATCCGCACTTCCTTTATAACACGCTTGATTCCATTCAGTGGATGTGTGAGCAGGACAACAGTAAGGATGCCGTTAAAATGGTGGGTGCGCTTGCAAAGCTGTTCAGAATAAGCATCAGCCACGGCAATGAATTTATAACTATAAAGGATGAACTTAAACACGCCGAAAGCTATCTTATCATCCAAAGCTATCGCTATAAAAATCAATTTACTTATTCTTTTGATGTTGATGAAAGCTTGCTTGGCTATATGTGCAACAAAATCACCATTCAGCCATTTATAGAAAATGCCATTTATCACGGGCTGGACAGAATGGTGGATGAGGGTGAAATCAAAATCGGTGTTTGCCGCAGCGGCAATGATATTGATATAATTGTTAAGGACAACGGCCTCGGAATGACGGAAGAGCAGTGCAAAAAAATCCTTGAAAAGGGCAGAAGCGATTCCAAGGGCATAGGCGTTAAGAATGTTGACGACAGATTAAAAATCTATTTCGGCAATGAATACGGAATCACAATCGAAAGCGAGCTTGATGTGGGCACAACGGTAACTATTAAAATTCCTAAGATAGAGAAGGGGCGGGAAAATGAATATTAAAAAAGCAATTGCGGTTTTAACACTTGTGCTCTTTCTTGCTTCCTGCTTTTTCGGTTGCGCCAAAATCAGCGGCCAAAGTTCAAAAAATTCCCGTGTGGCAATCATAATAAAGGGCAGCGATTCGGATTTTTGGAAGGATGTTAAAAACGGCGCCTTCTCTGCCGCAACGGAATATAATATTGATATAACATTCGAGGGCCCCGATAATGAGGAGGATTATGAAAGCCAAAACAAAATGATTGAAAACGCCGTTTCAAAAAAAGTGGGCGCAATTATTTTGTCTGCAATAGATTATGAAAAGAATGCCCCGGCCGTTCAAAAGGCGGTAAACAGCGGCATTAAGGTTATCACGGTAGACAGTGATGTTGATGTTTCCGGCAAGGAACTTTTTATCGGCACAAATAATTTTTCCGCAGGCGAAAAAGCGGCAGAGCAGGCAATTAAGCTTTGCAAAAATCGTGATTCTATAAATATAGGTATAGTAAATTACGGCGCAAACACGGAAAACGGCAAGCAGCGCATTAAGGGATTTACGGATTATGTAGCAAATGCGGAAAATGCCCAAATCGTTGGCACCGTTAATATTGAATCAAACACGGAAAGCGCAATTGCGGGCGCAAAGCAGCTGCTTGGCGAAAACGAAAGCATTGATGTGCTTGTGGGGTTTAATGAATGGTCTACCCTCGGTGTGGGCTATGCCATAAAAGAGCTTGGGCTTAAAGACCGTGTTTGCGGAATCGGGTTTGACAGTAATGTAAATTGCGTTAGCATGCTTGAAACGGGCGAGCTTGATTCCCTTATTGTGCAAAATCCGTTTTCAATGGGTTATCTTTCCGTTTCAAAAGCGGCAGAGATTTTAGACGGCAAAAAATCGGATTCGGTTATTGAAACAGACACTTATGCCGTAACCCGTGAAAACATGTTTTCGCAGGATGTTCAAAAAATACTTTTCAGCTTTAATGACGGCGAAGAGTGAATAAAGGTTAAATAATATATAAGGCACAAATGCGCCGGGCGATATGCACCCGTAAAGGTATCTTTTTTTGGATGCATAAATCAAAAACGGCGTGTTTGTGCCTTTTTTTGAATAAAAATGGCGCAAAATAAACATAATATATTAACAACAGCGTAAAATTTTATACACTTTTGATAATTTTTTGCATTTCCTTTCTTCTTCTTCAAAGATATAATGAAGATGCTTAATGACTTAACAATAAATTTTAAGGAGGCAGTCTTTATGAAAAAGATGAAAAAGTTATTGGCATTATTATTGGCAGTTGTTATGGTTGTTGGCTTTGCCGCTTGTTCGTCAAATAAAGAAGGCGACGACAAAAAAGCCTCAACAAAGGGTGAAATTTCCGTATTTTATTACACCTTCAGTGACGCATATATTTCAACAGTGCGCTCATCAATGGATAAAATATTAAAAGACGGTGGCTACAACTACAACGACTATGATGCAAACGGTAACCAAACCACACAAACAGAGCAGGTTCAAACGGCGCTTGCAAAAGGCTCATCAATGCTTATCGTTAACGTTGTTGATACCGGTTCAAACGACGCTGCTCAAAATATCATCAATCTTGCAAAGGCAAAGAATGTTCCCGTAATCTTCTTTAACCGTTCTGTTGATCAGTCTGTTATCGAAAGCTATGATAAGTGCGTTTTCGTTGGCACAGACTATGAGCAGGCAGGCCATATGCAGGGCCAGATGATCGGTGAATACCTTGTAAACAATTACGATAAAGTTGATCTTAACGGCGACGGCAAAATCAGCTATGTAATGTTTAAGGGCCAGGAAGGCAACATGGAAGCAATTGCACGCACACAGTATGGTGTTGAAGATGCTAATGCAGTTCTTGAAAAGGCAGGCAAACCGGCTCTTGAATTCTATGATTCCGCAAACAAGAATCTCTATCTTGTAGACCAGGACGGCCTTTGGTCTTCTGCAGCTGCAACAAACTATATGAGCACCGCACTTGCTCAGTATACCGAAGCAAATAAAAATATGATAGAGCTTGTTATCGCAAACAACGATGAAATGGCTCTCGGCGCAATTTCGGCTCTTCAAACAGCAGGCTATAATAAGGAAGGCGCAACAGTTATCCCCGTATTCGGTGTTGATGCAACAGATGCTGCAAAATCCGCTATTAAGTCCGGCTCAATGATCGGCACAATCAAGCAGGATGCACAGGGCATGGCAACTGCAATCACAACAATTATGGCAAACTATCTTAACGGTGCAAACGCACTTGAAGGCATAGACACAGCCAATGTTGTTGGCACATGGAGAGTTAATATTCCTTATTCTGCTTACACCGCAGATTCCGAATAATTAAAGCTTAATAATTTAAAACATCAAAATTAAACTATCGGAAAATAAACAGCAAACAATAAATAATCTATTATTCATACGGTTGAGGTGGTTTCACCTCAACCGTACTATTCAAAGCAGACAGGAGGATACATATGCAAGAAAACGTTAAAAAATCCGATGCTGCGACTGACAAAGATGTATTGTTAAAAATGGTTGATATCGAAAAAACCTTCCCCGGCGTTAAAGCGCTTGATCACGCTCAGCTCACGATTAAAAGAGGCACCGTGCACGCACTTATGGGCGAAAACGGCGCAGGCAAATCAACGCTTATGAAGTGCCTTTTCGGTGTTTACAGCAAAGATAACGGCCACATTTATGTTGAGGGCGAAGAGGTTGATTACAAAAACTCTAAGGAAGCTCTTGAAAACGGCGTGGCAATGGTTCATCAGGAGCTAAACCAAGCCCTTAAACGCAATGTTATGGATAATATGTGGCTTGGCAGATTTCCAAAGGTTTCAAAATATTTGCCGTTCACCAGCGAAAAGAAAATGTATGATGCAACGATGGAAATATTTAAAGACCTTGAAATTAACGTTGATCCGAAAACAGTTATGAGCACCATGTCGGTTTCGCAAAGGCAAATGGTTGAAATTGCAAAGGCAGTTTCTTATAATTCAAAAATAATTGTTTTCGATGAGCCAACCTCATCTTTAACAGAGGAGGAGGTTGAGCACCTTTTCCGCATTATCAATATGCTCAGAGACAGAGGCTGTGGAATTATTTATATCTCTCACAAAATGGAAGAGATTTTGCGCATAAGCGATGATGTTACGATTATGCGAGACGGCAAATGGATTGCCACAAAGCCGGCAAAAGAGCTTACGATGGATGAAATCATCAAGCTTATGGTTGGCAGAGAGCTAACCAATCGCTATCCGGAAAAAGACAATGTTATCGGCGATGTGCTTTTGAAGGTGCAAAACTTGAGCGGGGAATACACAAACCTGAGCGATGTTTCTTTTGAAGCCTGCAAGGGTGAAATAATCGGTGTGGCCGGGCTTGACGGCTCCGGAAGAACCGAATTGCTTGAGCAAATCTTCGGCATCACAACCAAAAAAATCGGAAAAATTTTCTTAAACGGAAAAGAAGTTAAAAACAAAAATCCGCACGAATCAATTAAAAACGGCTTTGCTCTGCTAACGGAGGAAAGGCGTGCAACAGGTATTTTCGGAATTCTTAACATAAGAGAAAATACCACCATTTCAAGCTTAAAAAAATATCAGTCGGGCCCATTCTTAAATGAAAAGAAAATGAAGAAAACGACTGAGGAATATATAAAATCGTTAAGAGTTAAAACTCCAACTCAGGAAACAAAAATCAGCTCGCTTTCAGGCGGTAATCAGCAAAAGGTTATCCTTGCAAGGTGGCTTCTTACGGATCCCACCGTGCTTCTTCTTGATGAGCCCACAAGAGGCATAGACGTTGGCGCTAAGTACGAGATTTATCAGCTTATTCTTGATCTTGCAAAAAAAGGCAAAACGGTCATTATGGTTTCTTCCGAAATGGCAGAGCTTTTGGGCGTGTGCGATAAAATTCTTGTTATGTCCGGCGGCAGGCTCTCCGGCGAGGTAAATGCCAAAACCACAAATCAGGAAGAGATTATGACTCTTGCGGCGAAATATGTATAAGGGGGATTTCATTATGGCTGACACAAGTGTAAAAAAAGCAAAGCGTTCACGAGTTTCACTTTGGATTGAAAAATTCAAAGCTGCAGACCGTGATGATAAAAAAAGATTGATAACAGACCTGTTGTTTAATAATGCAATGTATATTATAATTGCAATAGCGGTTATTTTTATTGCAGTTAAGGTTCCGGCGTTTTTAAGCGTTTCTTCAATAGTTAATATTGTTTCGCTCACCGCCGCAAAGCTGCCTATTGCATTGGGCATTGCAGGCTGTATCGTGTTAACGGGCACCGATATTTCGGCAGGCCGCTGCGTTGGTCTCACCGCCTGCGTTGCTGCGTCCTTGCTGCAAATGACGGGCTATGCAAATAAGATGTTTCCGAATTTAAAAACAATGCCTCTTATAGTGGTTTTCCTTGCCGTAATCGCAATCGGCGCGGTAGTCGGCGTTGTAAACGGTTTCTTTGTTGCTAAATTTAAGCTTCATCCGTTTATCGTAACTCTTTCCACTCAGCTTATCGTTTTCGGAACGGTTCTTATGTATCTTATGATCGGCGGCAATAACGGACAAACTCTTTCCGGCCTTGACGCTTCTTACACAAACTTTATCACAGGCACGCTGTTTACAATCGGCGGCGTTGCAATTCCTAAATATGTGCTTTATTCCGCTATTTTAACCGCAATTATGTGGGTTATTTGGAATAAAACAAAGTTCGGCAAAAATATGTTTGCAGTCGGCTCAAACGAAGAGGCTGCAAGAGTATCCGGCGTAAATGTGTTTATGACCATCCTTATGGTTTTCGTTCTTGCAGGCGTTATGTATGGCATCACGGGCTTTATTGAGGGCGCCCGCATTGCTTCTTGCTCTGCAAACACAGGCCTTAACTATGAATGCGATGCCATCGCAGCTTGCGTAATCGGCGGCGTTTCGTTTGTAGGCGGCACAGGTAAAATCAGCGGCATCGTAATCGGCGTTTTGCTTTTGCAAATCATTTTTGCAGGCCTTAACTTCCTTTCGGTTTCCGCAAATATGCTTTACATCATCAAGGGTGTTATCATTCTTGTTGCCTGCGCAATTGATATGCGTAAGTATCTTGCCCGCAGATAATAAATTAAACTTCAACAAAATATAAGAAAGGCAGTGAAAATATGAACGAAGGCGGCAGCATGGGCTCTCTTAACACAGAGCGTAAGCCGGGAGGGCTTTATCGAAATTTAAAAATGTCGGTAAAAACGGCAAATAAGCTCATATTGATTGGCATCATTGTTCTTATTGCCTGCTTGATATTTGCGGTAACTCATGCAGGCTTCACTGTAACTTTTAACACAAACGGCGGGTCTGAAATTGAAAATCAAAAGGTTATGTATGGCCAGCTTGTTGATGTTGAAGAAAATCCCGTGAAGGAGGGGTACACCTTCACGGGATGGTATCTGGATAAAGATTGCACAAGGCAGTTTGATGTTGAAAAAGACACGGTAAGCGACAGTGTAACTCTTTATTCCGGCTGGGAAAAGAAATAGCGGGGGCTCTTAATGTATATAGCAAGCGAAAAAAGATATGATAATATGGTTTATAACAGATGCGGCAACAGCGGCTTAAAGCTGCCTGCCGTGTCGCTGGGTTTTTGGCACAATTTCGGCGATAATTGCAATTTTGCAAATATGAAGCAGCTTTGCTTCACCGCTTTTGATAACGGCATCACTCATTTTGATCTTGCCAATAATTACGGTCCGTTGCCGGGAAGTGCAGAAAAAAACTTTGGCAAAATCCTTAATCAGGAAATGAAGCATTATCGTGATGAATTGATAATCAGCACCAAAGCCGGCTATGAAATGTGGCCCGGCCCTTACGGTTGCAGAAACGGCAGCAGAAAATATTTGCTTGCAAGCCTTGATCAAAGCCTGCAGCGAATGCAGCTTGATTATGTGGATATTTTTTATCATCATTGCCTTGATCCAGAAACTCCGCTTGAGGAAACAATGGGCGCTCTTGCCACGGCAGTTCAAAGCGGTAAGGCGCTTTATGCCGGAATTTCAAATTATGACGGCGAAACCCTCGAAAAAGCCTGCAAAATATTAACGGATTTGAAATGCCCGTTTATTATAAATCAAAACAGATATTCTGTTTTTGACAGAACTATTGAAAATAACGGCTTAAAGGAAACTGCCGCAAGGCTCAATAAGGGCATAATTGCTTTCAGTCCTCTTGCCCAAGGCTTGCTAACGAACAGATATTTAAACGGAATCCCGGCAGACAGCAGAATTGCCACAGACGGAAGATATTTAAAGGAATCTGCAATCACTCCCGAAAAGCTTGAAAAAATCAAAGCTCTTTCAAAAATTGCAGAGCGCAGAGGGCAAACCCTTGCAGAAATGGCCCTTGCGTGGGTGCTGAAGGACGGCGTTGTTACCTCTGTTTTGATAGGCGCTTCAAAGCCGTCTCAAATTCTTGATAACATAAAGGCAATTCAAAACACTTCGTTTTCTGCAGAAGAGCTTGAGGAGATAGATGAGCTGAGCATTTAATGATTTTTGCAAAGCTCAAAGTTTTAAAACGGCTTATACGGGCCGCCGCATAAGGCACAATCGGAAATTCCCCGTTTCGTGCTCTGTGCGGCGGCTTTCTTGCCTTTTGTGCGCCGCTGCCGCTTTGCTTTAAACAGAAGCCCCGTTTTGGCCGTATGATTTTCGGTTAAAAAAACAAAAGAAAAAAGGAAGCACATAAGTGCTTCCTTTTTTTTTGGAGCGGATTACGAGACTCGAACTCGCTACCTCCACCTTGGCAAGGTGGCGCTCTACCGGATGAGCTAAATCCGCATTTATGGTGCTTCCGGACGGAATCGAACCATCGACACGGGGATTTTCAGTCCCCTGCTCTACCGACTGAGCTACAGAGGCATTTTTACTTTCACTACATAAAAATGGAGCGGGCAACGAGGCTCGAACTCGCTACCTCCACCTTGGCAAGGTGGCGCTCTACCGGATGAG
>OKTL01001171.1_pt1 | contig 11903 bp, 12 predicted proteins | sample 1606211 | NCBI WGS metagenome assembly OKTL01 (sample SAMEA3879538, study PRJEB24766) | human gut metagenome | biome: human-associated habitat; feature: feces | place: USA | collected 1985/1987 | reverse complement strand
ATTCTGCCCTCCATCACCCGCCGCTCTCTGGTGTATGTGGCCAAGGAGTACCTGGGCATGGAGGTGGAGGAGCGTCCCGTGGCGCTGACTGAGCTGGGTGACTTCACCGAGGCCGGCCTGTGCGGCACCGCCGCCGTCATCTCTCCCCTGGGTACCATTGTGGATCACGGCAAGGAGATTCACTACGTCGGCATGGGCCCCACCATTCAGAAGCTGTATGACACCCTGACCGGCATCCAGATGGGTCGCATTGAGGCACCCAAGGGCTGGATTCAGGTGATCGACTGATTGGGTCTGCGAGAAAGAAATGTAGGAAGATTCCCCGGAATGTGAGAGTATTCCGGGGAATTTCTTTACTTGCGGTGGGTTTGGGCCGATGAGGGCATCGGCCCCTACGAGCTTTTTTCGGGGGCTTTCGGAAGAACCGGGGGGCACACCAGTGTGAGCGACACTTTGCGATGGCAAGTGGGTAAGCATTGGGATTACGGATTGCCACACCAGTGTGAGCACTGGTTCGCAATGACAACTTCTATTTCGGTGCGCACTGGCTTGCGGGGATGGAGGCCTATCGACACTGTGCATATATTGTTTTCAATCATCCCGGAGGGACACCACAACTATTCACCATTCACAATTCGATATTCCCTAAAAAATGCCAGCCGCGGGAACTCCCGCGGCTGGCGTTTTTGCAAATATTATTCTTCCTTGGCGTCGGCGATGATCTTGGCCTGGTTGGCCTTGGGCACTTCCTCGTAGCGGACGAAGTCCAGGGTGAAGCTGCCCCGAGCCTGGGTCATAGCCCGCAGGTCGATGGTGTAGCTGCCCATCTCCGCCATGGGAACCTCGGCCTCGATGACGGTGTTGCCGTCATGATCGGGGGTCATGCCCATGGGACGGCCACGGCGCTTGCTCAGGTCGCCCATCACATCGCCTACATAGGCTTCGGGCACGGTGACGGCCAGTGCGCCGATGGGTTCCAGAATGGTGGGGTTGGCATTGGGCATGGCTTCCTTATAGGCCAGGATGGCGGCCATCTTGAAGGCCATTTCGTTGGAGTCCACGGGGTGGTAGGAGCCGTCGTACAGCACGGCCTTCAGGCCGACCAGGGGATAGCCCGCCAGAGGACCCTTCTGAACGGCTTCCTGGAGACCCTTTTCTACCGCGGGATAGAAGTTCCGGGGCACGCTACCGCCGAAGACCTCCTCGGCGAAGATCAGGCCGTCCTGCTCATCCTGAGGCTCAAAGCGAATCCACACATCGCCGAACTGGCCGGAGCCGCCGGTCTGCTTCTTGTGACGACCGTGGGCCTGGACGGTTTTCTTGATCTTTTCCCGATAGGCAACCTTGGCGGGCATCAGAACAGCATCCACGCCAAAGCGGCTCTTCAGCTTGGAAACCAGCACATCCAGCTGCTGATCGCCCAGACCGGACAGCACCAGCTGCTTGGTTTCGGCGTTGTTCACCAGATGGAAGGAGGGATCCTCCTCGTTCAGCCGGTTCAGGCCGGCGCCTACCTTGTCCTCCTGCCCCTTGGTCTTGGGAGCAATGGCCATGGAATAGCAGGCGGGGGCATAGGGAATCTGCTTCAGGGAGACGATCTTTCTGGGGTCGCACAGGGTGTCGCCGGTCTTGACCTTGTCCATCTTGCCGATGGCGCCGATGTCGCCGCAGCCCAGAACCTTGACCTCGGTGGCCTTCTTGCCGCACATGGTGTAAAGACGACCCAGCTTCTCGGTATCGCCGGTGCGGGCGTTGACGAGAACGGTATCCGGAGTGATTTCACCGGACAGAACCTTGATGTAGGAGTACTTGCCGTACTGGTCGGAGACGGTCTTCCAGACGAAAGCGGAGGGCACACCGCCGGGGGAGACTACGAATTCCTCGGTCTCGCCGTCGGCGTTGGTGGCCTTGTGATAGTTGCCCTCGGCAGGGTTGGGCAGCAGGTCGATGATGTGATCCATGAGCATCAGGCTGCCCAGGCAGGTGACACCGGAGCCGCAGAGCACGGGGAACAGGCTCAGCTCCTTCACGCCCTTGTGCAGGCCGTCCAGCATTTCCCGGTAGGTGAACTCGTCACCCTCGAAGAAGCGATCCATCAGCGCTTCATCGGTTTCAGCAACGGCCTCCTTCAGCGCGTCATTGAATTCCTCAATAACGGGCAGCTTGTCCTCGGGAACCTCAATTTCCACCCGCTTCAGCTTCTGCATCTCGTAGGCTCGCTTGTTGAGCACATCGATGATGCCGGTGACCCGGTGGGAGCCGTCCCAGATGGGAACCACCACGGGGGCGATCTTGTTGCCGTACTTGGCACGCAGAGCCTCAAAGGTGGCGTTGTAATCGGAATGATCCTCGTCTACCTTGGAGATGTAGACAAACCGGGGCATATTGCGCTCTTCGCAGTACTTCCAGGCCTTCTCAAAGCCAACGGTGATACCGTCCTTGGCAGAGCAGACCAGAATCGCGGCATCGGCGGCCCGGAGAGCCTCCATCACCGCGCCGGAGAAGTCAAAGGCACCGGGGGTGTCCAGTAGGTTGATGCGGATGTTCTTATATTCCAGAGGCACCACGGAGGTGGAGATGGAAATCTGGCGCTTGATTTCCTCCGGATCATAGTCGCAAACGGTGTTGCCGTCGGCATTCTTGCCGATCCGGTCGATGGCACCGGTCATGTACAGTAAGCTTTCCGCCAGGGCGGTTTTTCCGCTGCCGCTGTGACCCAGCAGACAGATGTTACGGATCGAGTTAACAGTATACATAGTGGTCAAATACTCCTTTCGGGAAGACAGTGCTTCCGTACGACTTTGCTTGGGTGCCTGGCACCGCAATACAGACATTATACACGAAAGGAGCGGCGATTGCAATTCTTTTTTCGTCAAAATGCAAAATAGGGTGATTCCCGCCGAGGACACATGATTTCCTGTGCAAAACACACAATTTTTGAATGCGATTTTTGTAGTGGTGCACAAGGCTCTGCGCAATCTCTTTCCTTCGGGAACGATACAGGGGCGGTTTTGACCGCCCCTGACCTGAGATTTTGCTTATTTGCCGATGCTCAGAAATTCCGCCGGGTCTACCGGGGTATCATTTTTGGTGACCCCGAAGTGGACGTGGCTTCCCAGGGTGCTCTCCACCAACGCGGTGTCGGAAGCGTAGCCGATGGGCTGACCCATGGTTACCGCGTCCCCGGGCTTTACCAGAGGATTCTTGGCAAGGGAAGCATACCGGGTGGTATAGCCGTCCTGGTGGCGGATGACCACCGTGGTACCCATGGCGTCATCCTCGTAAACCGTGGCCACCGCCCCGTCGGCGGCGGCTGCCACCTGGGTTCCCGGCTCTGCTGCCAGATCGACTCCGTTGTGCACCCGCCAGTCCCGGGTGGTCTGGTTGTAGCTCAGAGCCTCCATGGAGTAGCCGAAGATACTCTCCCCGGCCACCGGGGACATGGTCTGCATGGGTTTTTTCTCCACCGGGGGCGTGGTGGCCGCCGGGGCCGTGCCGGTGGCCACCTTCGGGGGCTGGGTGGCGATGACGGGTACATCCTCCGTCTGGGTGCCCAGGGCGGGAACCTCCGCCGCCGTCTCCGCCTGGGAAACGGGTTCCGGGAGATTGGTGTTTCTGTGGTATACATAGCCTGTGATTCCGATTGCCGCGGCGCACAGAATCAGGGCTATGTAGTAGCCCTGACCGCCGCGGCGGGAACGTTTGTTGTCGCTCATTTGTTAAGCACCTCCGAGGCTGATTATGGGCAGCTTTTCCGGGGGTTATACAGAGTTTCCAAAAAAGGAAAACAGAATTTGTAGATTGTGCTTGACTTTAATGAAGTAAAGTGTTAAAGTAGTGAAAACAACATCGAAAGGAAACAAAGCAGCTATGGAGAAAATTCGACACCGGGACGAGGAACTGTTTTACGACGCCATTCTGACCCTGAAAACCCCCGCCGACTGCCGGGCGTTTTTTGAGGATATCTGTACGATCAAGGAATTGCAGTCCATTGCCCAACGGTTCCGTGTGGCGGCCCTGCTGGACGAGGGACGGAACTATCTGGAGGTTTCCGAGGAAACGGGAGCCAGCTCCGCTACCATCAGCCGGGTGAACCGGTGCCTGAACTACGGCATCGGCTATCGGAAAACCCTGGACAATCTGAAGAAAGAGAGCATTATCAATGAGGACGGATCAGATCTGGAGAAGTGAGGAACAGGCGATTTTCGCCCTCCGGGGGCTGTACCAGCGCTACGGCTACACCCCCTACAAGATGAGCCAGTTTGAGGAATACGACCTGTATGTGCGCAACAAGGATTTTCTGATTTCCGACCGGATCATCACCTTCTCCGGGGAAGGGGGCAAGCTCATGGCTCTGAAGCCGGACGTGACGCTCTCCATCGTGAAGAATGCCCCGGAGGCGTCCGGCGTGGTGCAGAAGGTCTACTACAGCGAGAATGTCTACCGGGACTACCGGGAGATCATGCAGGCGGGCTTAGAGTGCGTGGGCGACCTGACGGACTACGACATTGCCGAGGCGGTGGTGCTGGCGGCGAAGAGCCTTGCCCTGCTGGGAGAGAACTATGTGCTGGATATCTCCCACACCGACGAGCAGAAGAAAGTCATGACCTGCCTGCGGCAGAAGAACACCCACGAGCTGCGGGCACTGTGTCAGGGAAAACCCCAGGCAGAAGAGGTGCTTCCGGCCATTGCCGCCTGCCGGGGCGGGGCGGAGGCACTGGAAGCCATTGCCCCCCTGCTGGAGGGGGCGGAAGAGCAGAGGGCTCTGAGTCAACTGCGGATGCTGCTGGGGCTTCTGACGACCCAGGGCAGCCGGGTGCGGCTGGGCTATTACGGCGGCGTGGTATTCCGGGGGTATTTGCCGGGAATTCCCGCCAGCGTGCTCTCCGGGGGTCAGTATGACAAACTTCCCCGGAAGATGGGCAGGAAAGCCCGGGCCATCGGCTTTGCCATCTATGTGGACTTGCTTCAGGAGCTGTCCGGATCCGACGAAAGCTTTGACGTGGACACCCTGATTCTCCATGACCGGCAGGCAAACCCGGAGGAACTGCTCCGGGCGGCGGAGGAAGGGGCGAAAGAAGGCAGTGTGCTGGTGAGCACGACCTTACCCGCCGACCGGCGGTGGAAGAACCTCATCGACCTGCGGAAGGAGGCGGCAAAATGAACTGGCTGAATGTGGCCCTGCCCAAAGGGCGTCTGGGCGAAAAGGCCTATGTGCTGCTGAAAAACGCGGGCTATCCCTGCCCGGCCATGGACGATCCGGGACGGAAGCTGATTTTTGAGAACCCGGAAAAGGGTGTGCGCTATTTCTGGGTCAAGCCCTCGGATGTGGCCATCTATGTGGAGCGGGGGGCGGCAGACCTGGGCATCGTGGGCAAGGATATTCTGCTGGAATATCAGCCGGATGTATATGAGCTTCTCGACCTCCGCATGGGCGTGTGCCGGATGGCGGTGGCGGGGAAAAAGGACTTCCGGGATCCGGTGGGAAAAACCTTGAAGGTTGCCACCAAATTCCCCAACATTGCCCGGAACTACTACGCTTCCAAGTGCCGGGACATCGACATCATCCACCTGAACGGCTCCATTGAACTGGCTCCTATTCTGGGTCTGAGCCATGTGATTGTGGACATTGTGGAGACAGGCACGACCCTGAAAGAGAACGATCTGACGGTGCACGAGACCATCGTACCCATCAGTGCCCGGCTCATTGCCAACGTGGCGAGCTATCAATTCAAGGACGGCGAAATCAGCGCCATCCGGGACAAACTGGAAGAGCAGGTGAAAAACAAATGATTCCGATTCTGAAGGTAGGGCAGGTGCCCAATTCCGAAATTTTCGCCCGGGTCACCCCGGAAGCGGACGTGGCGGCTATCGTGGCCGATATCATCGCGGACGTAAAAGAAAACGGCGATACGGCGGTGAAGGCCTACTGCGCCAAATTCGACAAAGCGGAGCTTACCAGCCTGGAAGTGACCCCGGAAGAAATTCAGGAGGCGATTTCTCAGGTGGAGCCGGAATTTCTGGACATTCTCCGGGAGGCGGCGGAAAATATCCGCTCTTTCCACAGCCGCCAGGTGCGAAATTCCTTCGTCATCGCCGACAAGCCCGGCATCGTCCTGGGTCAGAAGATCACTCCCATTGAAAAGGTGGGGGTCTATGTTCCCGGCGGCACGGCGGCCTACCCTTCCACGGTGCTTATGGACACCATTCCCGCGAAAATTGCTGGCTGTCCCCAGCTGGTGATGGTTACGCCCCCCGGCCGGGACGGGAAGGTGAACCCTGCCATTCTGGCGGCGGCTTCTATTGCCGGGGTGAATCGGATTTTTAAGGTGGGCGGGGCGCAGGCCATTGCCGCCCTGGCCTACGGCACGGAAAGCATTCCCAGGGTGGACAAAATCGTAGGCCCTGGCAACGCCTTCGTGGCGGAGGCCAAGAAGCAGGTCTTCGGCCGGGTGTCCATTGACATGATCGCGGGGCCCAGCGAGATTCTGGTCATTGCCGACGGCAAAAGCAACCCTGTCCATGTGGCGGCAGACCTTCTCAGCCAGGCCGAGCACGACAAGCTGGCAAGCGCGGTGCTGGTAACGGACAGCGAGGAGCTGGCTCTGGCCGTCCAGGTGGAGCTGGAGCGGCAGCTGCCCCTGCTTCCCCGGCAGGAAATCGCCCGGGCTTCCATCGAGAATAACGGCAAGATCATTGTGGCGGAAACGCTCATGGCGGGCATCGAAATTGCCAACGAGATCGCCCCGGAGCACCTGGAATTGCAGGTGGACGATCCCTTCTCCTACTTAGACGCCATTCAGAACGCCGGTTCCATCTTCCTGGGCCGCTCCTGTCCGGAGGCTCTGGGAGACTATTTCGCCGGGCCCAATCACACCCTGCCTACCTCCGGCACGGCCCGGTTTTCCAATCCTCTGAGCGTGGACGACTTTGTGAAGAAGAGTCAGTTCAGCTACTATACCCCGCGGCCTTTGCCGAAAAGGAAGGCCTTCGGGCTCACGGCAGAAGCGTGACCATCCGGAAGGAGGGAAGCCTGTGAGTCGGTTCCTGAATGAGCGTTACCGGGCTATGAAGGCCTATACCCCCGGAGAGCAACCCCGGGATATGCAGTACATCAAACTGAACACCAACGAATCTCCCTATCCCCCCGCCCCATCCGTGGCGGCGGCCATGAACGGCGAGCAGGTGGAGCTGCTGCGGCTCTACTCCGACCCCACCGCCAAGGGGCTGAAAGAAAAACTGGCGGGGCTTTACGGCGTGAAGCCGGAGAACGTGTTCGTCTCCAACGGCTCGGATGAGGTGCTGAATTTCGCCTTCATGGCCTTCGGAGGCCGGGGCGTGGCCTTCCCGGATATCAGCTACGGCTTTTACTCCGTGTTTGCCGAGCTCCACGGCATTCCGGCGGAAATCATCCCGTTGGAGGAAGACTTCACCCTGAATTATCGGAAATACTGCGGCAAAAACAAGCTGGTGGTCATTGCGAATCCCAATGCTCCTACGGGCATGACCATCCCATTGCACCAGATCGAGCAGATTCTGCGCACCAATTCGGATTGCCTGGTGGTTATTGACGAGGCCTATGTGGACTTCGGCGGAAAAAGCGCCCTGCCCCTGATCGGAAAGTACGAGAATCTGTTGGTGGTGCGCACCTTCTCCAAATCCCGGTGCCTGGCCGGCGGTCGGCTGGGCTACGCCTTCGCCAGCCCGGAGGTCATCGCCGATCTGGAGAAGATCAAGTATTCCACCAATCCCTACAATATTAACCGGCTGACCCTCCTGCTGGGTGAGGCCACCGTGGAGGCTGAGGACTATTACAAGGCCAGGTGTCGGAACGTTATGGAGACCCGGGAATGGACGGCGGCGCAGCTGAAAACCCTGGGCTTTACGGTGCTGCCCAGCAAGGCCAACTTCCTGTTTGCCAAAACCGACAAAATGGACGGTCTGGAATTGTATCAAACGCTGAAAGCCAAGGGCATTCTGGTGCGCCACTTTACATCCCCCCGGATTTGCCAGTTTAACCGGATCACCATCGGCACTCCCGCCCAGATGGCGGTGCTGGTGGAAACCCTACAGGAGGTGCTCCCATGAGAACGGCGGAAATCACCCGCAATACCGCGGAAACCAACATTTCCTTGAAAGTGAACCTGGACGGTACGGGAAAAACCGAAGTGGGCACCGGGGTAGGGTTCCTGAACCATATGCTCACCCTGTTCGCCGCCCACGGAAAATTTGACCTGGAGGTGCGCTGCGTGGGAGATACCGACGTAGACGACCACCACAGCGTGGAGGACGTGGGCATCTGCCTGGGGCAGGCCTTCGCCCAGGCCCTGGGAGAGATGCGGGGGGTGGAGCGCTTCGGCCAGAGCCTGCTGCCCATGGACGAGACCCTCATCCTGGGGGCGGTGGACAAGCGGGGCATTACCCGCTACGGCAGCTTCCTTCTGCCGATGGACGAGGCACTGATTCTCGCCGCCGTGGACATTTCCGGCAGAAGTTCCCTGAATGACGCTCTGGAAATCCCCACGGAGAAAATCGGGAGCTTTGATACCGAATTGGTGGAAGAATTCTTCCTGGGCTTTACCCGCAGCTGTCCTATGAGTCTGCATCTGCGAAAGCTGGCCGGAACCAATTCCCACCACATTGTGGAGGGAGCCTTCAAGGCTTTCGGCCGAGCCATGAAGGCGGCGGTGGCGTTGGACGGCACCGATAAAATCCCCTCCACCAAGGGGGTTCTGGAATGATCGGCATTATCGACTACGGCGTGGGGAACCTCTTTTCCCTCCAGGCCAGCTGCAAGGCCATCGGCCAGGACGTTTTCGTCAGCGGCGACGGGGCAGAGCTGCAAAAGGCCGACCGGCTGATTCTGCCCGGCGTGGGAGCCTTCCCGGACGCGGCGAAAAAATTGAACGACACCGGCATGGCGGATTTCGTCCGGGAGCAAGCCGCCAAGGGAACGCCCCTTCTGGGTATTTGCCTGGGAATGCAGCTGCTGTTTGAAGAAAGTCTGGAATACGGCCGTCATCCGGGGCTGGGTCTGCTGAAAGGGCAGGTGGTTCCTATGGAAGGGCGGCTTCCGGAGGGGCTGAAAATTCCCCACATGGGATGGAACGCGCTGAATGTCACCGGCGGCAGACTGCTGGAAGGCCTGAACGGTCAGTATGTCTATTTCGTCCACTCCTTCTTTGGGGAAAACTGCGCCGACAGCCTCAGCGCCTGGACGGACTACGGCATTCCCATCACCGCCGCCGTGGAGCAGGGCAACCTTTTCGGCTGTCAGTTCCACCCGGAGAAAAGCGGCAGCGTGGGACTTTCCATTCTGCGCCGGTTCGCGGAAATCTAGGAGGGCAGGCTATGTACATTTATCCCGCAATCGACCTTTACGGCGGCAAGGCCGTCCGGCTGTTTCAGGGCGACTATGCCCGGATGACCGTCTACCGGGAGAACCCCTGGGACGCTGCCCGGGAATTCGTTGCCGCCGGAGCCTCCCGGATCCATCTGGTGGATTTGGAGGGAGCCAAAACCGGAAAGCCGGAGAATCTGGCCGTCATCGAAAAAATCGTGAAATCCACCGGCCTTTTCGCCCAGGTGGGCGGCGGCATCCGGAGCATGGAAACGGTGGAAAGCTACCTTTCCATCGGTGTTGGCCGGGTGATTCTGGGCACGGCGGCAGTGAAGGATCCGGACTTTCTGAAAGCGGCTCTTCAAACCTACGGCGAGAAAATCGCCGTGGGCGTTGACCTGAAGGACGGCCTCGTGGCCATCAAGGGCTGGACGGAAACCGCCGACCTGACGGCCTTTGATTTCTTCCGGCAGATGGAGAGCCTGGGGGTAAAAACCGTCATCTGCACGGACATCTCCCGGGACGGAGCCATGGAGGGCACCAATCGGGGGCTTTACCGGGAGCTGTCGGAAAAATTTTCCATTGACCTGATTGCCTCCGGCGGAGTCTCCAACTTGGAGGACGTGAAAGCCCTGGCGGCTATGGGGCTCCACGGAGCCATCATCGGCAAGGCCTATTACATCGGAGCCATCGACCTCCGGCAGGCAGTGGAGGCGGCAAAATGATCACGAAACGGATTATCCCCTGCCTGGACGTGAAAAACGGCCGGGTGGTGAAGGGCACCAATTTCCAGGGACTTCAGGACGTGTCCTCTCCGGTGGAGCTGGGAAAATACTACAGCGAAAACGGAGCCGACGAGCTGGTGTTCTATGACATTACCGCCTCCAGCGAAGGCCGGAAGCTGTTCACGGACATTTTGACCGAGGTGGCCTCCACCATTTTTATCCCCCTGACCGTTGGCGGCGGCATCAACACCCTGGAAGATTTCGACCGGGTGCTGAAATGCGGCGCGGACAAGGTCAGCGTGAATTCCGGGGCCATCCGGAACCCGGATTTAATCGGCCAGGCTGCCCGGAAGTACGGCGACCAGTGCGTGGTGCTCTCCGCGGACGTAAAGCGGGTGGAGGGGAGCTTCCGGGTCTTTGCCAAGGGCGGCCGGGAGGACACGGGAATGGAGGCCATTTCCTGGATTACCCGGTGCGTCCGGAACGGCGCGGGGGAAGTGGTACTCAATTCCATCGACACCGACGGGGTCAAGGGCGGCTTCGACCTTCCCATGCTGGAGGCGGTGTCGGAGGCCGTGGACGTGCCGGTGATTGCCTCCGGCGGCGCCGGGTGCGCGGAGGACTTTGTGACGCTTTTCAAAACCCTTCCCAAGGTGGATGCGGGGCTGGCGGCTTCTATTTTCCACTTCGGTCAGGTGAAAATCCCGGAACTGAAGGCAGTTCTCCGGGAAAATGACATTTCTGTGAGGTTATGAATATGAATGTGGAGGAACTGAAATTTGACGAAAAGGGTCTGATTCCCGCGGTGGTCATCGACGACGAAACCGGGAAACTTCTGACCCTTGCCTATATGAACCGGGAGAGCCTGAACATCTCCCTGGAGAAGGGGCTTACCTGCTTCTGGAGCCGCTCCCGGCAGGAACTGTGGCTCAAGGGGGAGACCAGCGGCAATTATCAGCACATCGCGTCCATCACCGCCGACTGCGACGGGGACGCACTGGAAGTGCGGGTGAGAAAGGACGGCCCTGCCTGCCACACCGGGGCGGAAAGCTGCTTCCACAATCCGATTTTCGGGGAAAAGGGTGAAAAATTCCAGCTGGAGGGGCTTTATCAGCTGCTTCAGAGCCGGAAAAAGGAACTGCCGGAAGGCTCTTACACCACTTATCTTTTCCAGAAGGGTCTGGACAAGATTCTCAAGAAGGTGGGTGAGGAGAGCACCGAGGTCATCATTGCGGGAAAGGCTCAGGACAAGGCGGAGACCGTCTATGAGATTGCCGATCTTGCCTACCATGTGCTGGTGCTGATGGTGGAGCTGGGGATTTCCGTGGAGGATATCCGCTCTGAGCTTGCCAGCCGACATATCATTGACCATAAGGTCAAACAGGAGAAGATGACGAAGTAAGCATTGCCGCACTGTGGTACCCAATGGTGTATCGAATGCAGACCAGCCGGGCACACATCATCTGCGGCGACCCGCCGCCCGGATGTTAACAAATTTGTCGAATTTTGTTTTCAATTCTGTTATTGGTTGTTCAAAACCACCAAGTATTCTAAAGACAAGAAAGGTTGCGGAAGCCGTGAGCCGCCTCCTTTCAAACTCCGTAGAATCCTCTTTTCTACCTCTCTTCTTTCCAAACCCCAAGCGAAAACCCCCGATGGTTCTCCCATCGGGGGTTTTTCCGCATCTTCTGCCGAATTGTGTGGCGCCGCCTTGACTTTTCGTCCCCCCGTTGTATAATAAAACTAGATAAAGGAAACTCTGAACAAATCGTCTGCGGCTGGGTAGCGGATCTTTTGCCCCCAGTCTGCGGTTTGAAAAATGGGAAATATAGCGCAGC
>OKTL01001165.1_pt1 | contig 11938 bp, 19 predicted proteins | sample 1606211 | NCBI WGS metagenome assembly OKTL01 (sample SAMEA3879538, study PRJEB24766) | human gut metagenome | biome: human-associated habitat; feature: feces | place: USA | collected 1985/1987 | reverse complement strand
CTTTTCTCCTTTTACTTCCACTCTCTTTACTCCTATACTTCTTTTCATTTTTTCGGCAATAGAATCTGTACTTGACAATCCGTTTTTTCGTATTAACTGCGCCATTTTTTCAGACTGATAATCAAATCGCTTCCATTTTTCCATTAGTTCTTTTAAAATCTCATCTTCGGTGTCCATATGAATTATATCGATGATTACTTGTTCTGTCTGTAAAAATCGGTATATACGATGTACAGCCTGAATGAAGTCGTTAAATTTGTAATCAATACCGACAAATATCGCTCTGTGGCAATGTTTTTGAAAGTTACAACCTGATCCCGATAATATCTTTTTTGTAGCGAACAGCTGTATTTTACCCTCTGCAAAATCAATAACTCTTTGCTCTCGTGTGTCTAAGTCCATAGATCCGTAAATATCGGTTACGCCCTCAATCTGCCTTTTTATCTCGTGCCGTTCCTCCTCAAGATCATGCCAAAGAATAAAACTGTCATTCTGCGCTGAATTAATAATTTCTTTTGCCTTAGCCACTCTTTGTACTATGCTTTCACGTTTGATTTTTGCAGCATCCTTAAGTCCTGCCGATGCTTCGTCCATTAATTTAAACTGTCCGAATTTATCAGCTGACAGTTCGTTCTGCTTTGTTTCGAGTCTATGATAGTTTAGTTTAAGCGGCGGCAGATCGTACCCCTCATCCGAATACTTAGGGTTTACATCGGAAGGCTTTCCAACAAATACTGCCCAAGATGATACCCACAGCCAAAACTCCTCTTCTTTATGCGGATAAAGAGTAAGATTATTAGCCTTTGTGCTGTCACGCTGAAAAAATCGTGTAAGGGCTTGTCCGGTATCCATTACACCTAAGTATCCTGCATAATGGATAAGTTCCTTATACTTGTTAGGGTCCGGTGTAGCCGTAGCAACAAGTTTATATCTCACCCTATCAAACTTTTTTAAACATTCCTGATATGTTTTGCTGCCGAAGCTCCTAAGTACCGCTGCCTCGTCAAGACTTGTACAGGTAAAATACGAGGGATCTATATCGCCGTCACGCACACGCTCATAATTTGTGAGCAGTATTTGATCAGATGCTTTTTTGATCTCATCCATATTTTTTACATATGGCGGTTTGTCGTAGCCTAAAAGTTCAACTGCATCATGTGTAAATTCCTGCTTAACGCCAAGCGGTAAAACAATAAGAGCTTGACCGCCTGCATAATCTGTAACCTGTTTGCAAAATTCAAGTTCCATTATAGTTTTGCCAAGTCCAAATTTCGCAAATATCGCACGACAGCCGCCTTTAATCGCCCATGCGACTATATCTCTTTGATGATCTTTAAGCGCCGGGTTTAGTTTAATCTTATCAATTTCAAATCCGCTGTCTGCGCTTATGGCCATCTTACTTTTCAAAAAATCTATGTATTGCATTTACACCAACCTCTCAATAACTACCTCAACGACCGGCTCCCCATATTCTTTATCCACTGAAAGATTTATGACTTGCTCTGCATGGTAAAATGCAATTCCGGTAAGCGCTTCAACTGTACACTTTGCGATCAGAAGCGTACTTACCTTATCATTCGGCCTGATAGAGTCATAATATTTAATCGGCTCGTTATAGTACTTCGGCTCAGGTACAAACACATTTATATGTATGTTCAACGAGCCTTTTTCTTTTTCTTTATATTTATTCGTATATACTTTTCTAATAGTCTGTTTAATATTTGCTTTATAGAAATTATCAAGGTTAAGCGTTATACTTTTTCTTTCAAAAACAACAGTATTTTTCATTTCATTCAAGTCCTGTAATCGTGTCAATTACTCTTTTAAACAGCTTTCTTAATTCTGCTTCTGAAAGTGTATCAATTTTTGCTGTCGGCGCAACAAGCTTATTGACTTCGTTATATACTTTGATTTCGTTTTTAAATAACTGCTCAAGCATCGAAAACTTCTTATACTTTTCTGTAAGCTCGTGCTTCTCAGCTTTGGCATTATCTTTTGTAATACCGTTGTTTTTGTAAATAAAATACAGCGCTCTCAGCTCTAAAAAATACATTGTCTGTGCATTGTTAAGCCCTTTGGGAAGCTCCGCTCCCGAAGCCGCCAAGCGTTCAAGTTCTTTTAAATCCATTATGTTGCTCCTATAATCTTTAATGCATCGTCAACCGATCTCGCAATGCCCGCTTTATGACCAAGCTCTTTCATGCAGTCTATAAATCTAAGCTGTTCGGCTGACGGCTTTCCTGTATCCGTCTTAACTTCTATCCAAGCGATGAAGCCCTGCCCTATAAAAAGAATATCGCTCATGCCCGGAATGCCGCATCGAACCTTCTCACCGTATGAAGTATAAAAAAGACCTGAGTTCATTCTTATAGGAATCCCATATTTTGATAATGCTGCTCGTATTTTATTTTGTATAACCGTTTCTTGCTTTCCCATTTTTCAGCTCCGTATGTGTTTGATTTTGCATTGTATATATACCCACTTCATGTCATAACCACGCTTTTTTGCTATCGCTATAAGCTCGCTCCTGCTCCTCGCTCTGCCGACTTCCATACGCTGCTGCTTTTTTATTTTCTCAAGCTCAGCTTTTTGAGCTTCCGAGATTTTTTTAAGCTCAACGTCTTTAATTTGTTTTAGCTCCTTTTGCTCCGCTTTGTATTCCGTGCCGCAGAAGGGGCATTTATCTGCCGTTTTAAAGGTGCGGAAACAATTTTTACAAACCCTTACTATATAGCTTCCGTCGCTGTTTGTATTTGTATGCTTCGGCAATGGCTTGCTCAAATTCCATTCATGCTCAGCATCGGGCAGAGAATGTCTTGTATAATTTGCGGCGCAGTCGATTATCTTAGCTCTTTTATTAGGAAGATACCGCATACAGCGCATTGCTTGCTGTATGTAAAGCGCTGTGCTTTCGGAAGGTCTGAGCAATATAACACAGCTGCAATCGTCAACGGAAACGCCCTCGCTTATTATTGAACAGTTGCATAGAATTTTTATATCTCCGCTTCTGAAGCTTTCCATAACAGCTTCACGCTTTTTATTAGTTATAGTGCCGTCGATACAATCCGCTTTATATCCTGCCGCTTTAAACTCAGCACAAACCGCCTTGCTGTGTGCTACAGATACACAGTACACGATAGTTTTTTCGCCGTCAGCTATTTTCTTATAGCTTTTGATCACATCTCCATAAACAGCCTTTTTCATCATGAGCTTTTCAATCTCCGATGTCTTGTAATCTCCCATAGAGGATTTAACATCGGCTGTGTCAACCGAAATAGGAGCGTAATAATCAAACGGTGCAAGGTAGCCGTTATCAATAAGCCACCTCACCGACACACCCTCAATCAAACAGTCATAAATATCTCCCAGCGGTTTTCCGTCTAGTCTTATCGGTGTAGCTGTAAAACCGATACATACACAGTCAAAATGATTTATTACTCTTTCCCATGTTTTTGCTTTTGAAAGATGCGCTTCATCTGTAATTATCACAAGCGGCTTTTTCATTTCCTGCATTTTATTGGCAACTGTGAAAACGCTTTCAACAGCTATGTTTTTTGTAGGTATACCGTTTTGCTCAATCAGATTTAAATGCTGATATTTAAGCTCTCTTCTATGTACCAAAATCAAAACAGTACCGTAAGAAGAAAGCTTCTCACAAATTTTTAAAAACAAAAAAGTCTTACCACTTCCGCAGCCTGCAACAACAAGCGGACGTTTACAGCCCATTGCCAGTTTAGACTTGATACTTTCGTATAAGTCCTGCTGATAATCCCTGAGTTTTATCATTATAATAAATCAGCTATATCGTTGATTGGCTCACCAAGATCAGGATCTTCAAACGGATTCTCCGATTCAGATGCCATTCCCTTATTTCTATCAGGCTCTTTCCAAGTAGGTAAATCCGTCTGTTTTTCTCTTTTTATAAAATAATGAAGCCTTGCCTGTTCTTCACCCTCGTATGTCTCGTGTTTAACTCTGCAAGCGCCGACCTTACCGACCCATGATTTAAAATTCATATCGCCTTGTTTTATGCCGAAGCTCTCCCAAAGCTCACCCAGCTTTTGATTAGTCATTTTTGTGTTATCAGGCATGAACACAAGATAATACCAAAGGGTTCCATTTTGCCCCGAAACATCAAGCGTAATTTTGAGCATATCATTTCCCGATTTGGATTTCGTTTCTTCGATCTCTGCGATCCTGCATCTGTGATTTCCTATAGGGATCGGCACAAAGCTTGTTTCCTCATAGTCACTTGCATTAAAATTCCAGTTAATTGCCATATTTAAAATCTCCCTCTATTTATTATTTTTCATCTATAAATGTTGCGTATTGATCAGCTACAGAAAGCAAAAGCGCTAATGTGTTTTGTTCATAAGCGTTTGACAAGCTGTAATCTCCTGCCGGTCTGTCATAAGCACTCATGTGACAGTTTATTGCTGTTGCTTCTATGGGTGTCAGCTTCATAAAGTTCATAATCAAGAACACCGACTTGCTTCCGTGGCCACCGTATTTGAGCTTTTCCTCAAAGGTGTAACAAGGTACTTGTTTCCACTCTCCATTGATCTTTTGATTTCTGAAATCCTCTTTGTAACAGTTTATTTTACATACATCGTGAAGAAGCGATACTATAGCTATACTTTCTTCCGAATAAGCTGAACTTAAATTTAAAGCGCTTATCTGCTCTTTAATCCTGTTGTACACGTTTACTGAGTGTACGACAAGACCTCCTTTAAAGGCTCCGTGAAACCTCGTGCTTGAAGGAGCTACAAAAAAATCTGATTTCTGTAAGTATTCAAGCATAGCATCCGCACCGTGACGAGTGATGTTATTCTTAAAAATTTCCGTAAATTTTGTTTCTGCTTCCAAAGGCGTCATTTGCTTTTTACCTCCTGCTCAAAAATATTTTCCGGCTTGCAAACCTTTCGGCAATATAGCTGATCTTTGGCGTATAAGCTGTTATTCCCCTCAAGCCTATAAAACCAAATCTTATTTTCGTTCTTGTCTTCCGTTGTATCAACATATGCGATCACATTGCACAGTCCGCAGACGTTATCAAGTATCTTATTCGGAAGTTTGGGAGCATACCTTACTGCTCTTTCTCCGCCTACTGTCGTGATCTCCGAAATATCAAGCCATGCGGTAAAGATAACGTTACAGCCTACCATAGTAGCCTTTCTCACAAGGCGCTTTAGGTTTTGATATACAAACTGATAATCCTGGCGCTTATCTTTTGAGTTGCCCATCTCGTCAAGTTCCAAAATCCACATATCAAAAATGTCTGAGAGATTGTCTATTATGATATTGCTGTATTTTCCTGTATCACACAAAGCATCAAATCGTTTCAAAAAATACTCGCTGTCGTTCGGATTTGTTCTCGATTTAACACAATGCGTGATTTTTTCAATATCAAGATTATCACGCTTGAAATTCTTAAGTACAATGCTTGAATTATCACTGCACATAAGCAAATTTCTTTTTTGAGCTTTAGCCAATGTCGAGTTTACGGTCTTACCGCCGCCCGATTTACAATAAATAAGTCCTACCATTAAAAATCTATACCTCCTCATTTTTAAACCCGACCGACTCAAAGTCAATCGGTTTTGTTAAAACCTTACTCTGTTTGCACCAGTCGCACACCCCGCACCTGCTAGCTGGATAATCGCCGTTTTTAACTGCTAAAATATGCGGCATTTGTTTCCTTACGATGTCAAGACATTCATCGAGCCTCCATTGCGGAATATGAATAATCTCAAGATCTGTTACGGCTTCTTTTGTACAGGCAGCAATATAGGTTTCAAGCCTTTTTCCTGTGGCTCTGTAATATACTTCCTGATAGACTGCGAGTTGAACGTCGTACATCCAATGAGTTATAAATGAAGCTCCCATAACAGGTGACAAACTTCTCATACATTTAAGGTCTACAATCTTATCTTTACATAAACTGTCAATCTTAATTTTCCACTCTGCGCCGAAAAGTTCGGCAGAAAAAATCTTCTGTTTCTCTCCGCTCATGAAATCCATAAACAGCTTGTCCCGCTTTACACGGTCAATAATAGCGTTCGCCTGTATGTATTCGGACTTAAGCTCTCCGTTCCTTTTCACCAAAACATTTGCATTTTCGGCAATAAAACGATCTAGTGTTCCCTCAAAATACGAGTCAACATATGAACCAACAAGTAACGCTGTTGTTTTTGGCTGTTCATATTTACCTGAGATTTTAGCCATTGCCATATTCTCACACTTAAGGAAATCCTTAAACTGCGACACACTCATAAAGTGTTTATTCATTTTCTGAGAATAATAGTTTTCGGCGGTTAAGGCCATATCACCACTCCTTGCGTTCTTCTGCGGTTTCGGCGCTGCCGTCTAACAGATCTAATTTATCTAGCAACGACAAACTGTCAAATTCATCTTGCAACACTTCTTCTATGCAGTTTTCGCAATAGTTCTTGCCGTTTAGCCGATAGTAAATATCCCTATCATATATTTCACAGCCGTATGCGTCACAATGCAGTACCACGACCGGATCGGGCGGCTGGTAATAATCTCTTGTGACCTCTGCGTTAGTTCTCGGCATAGCCATCCTCCTTAATCAATCGCCCAAGTTCTGCGAACATTTTGCCTAACAGCCAATATTGACGTTTGGATTTTGGCAAATCGTCATAAATCATTTTCAGGTTGCCAATTAGTAGTCTTAGGTCTTGACATTTTTCCTTTTCCGTGTTATCATTATTATTGAAAATATAATTTTTTTGATTTTCATAGCCTGTATTGTCTTCGGACGGTGCAGGCTCCTTTTCTTTTTTCCAGTCTGGAATAGTGTTTATATCTGTCAAACCTAGAAGATAGTCAGTTGTCACTCCGTAATAAGTAGCTATTTTACAAATAGTCGAAATAGAACATTCCGCTTCATTGTTTACATACTTTGCAAAATTTTGATGAGGTATATTCATTTGCTTTGCTTGTTGAGTTTGGCTTAATGTTATGTTTTTGCCTTTCTTTTCTTTTATGAGTTCTTGCAATCTTTGAGAAAGAGCAAAAGTTCTTTCACTTTTTGGCATATATTTTTACCTCCTATGTATTTTTTCAACTTCAATCTGCTTTTCTTCCTCTTCGCTTTCAAGCAACGGCTCTAAGGGCTTGTCCGATATTCTGATCCCAAAGTAATCCGCCCAGCGTATCAACACCTGCGGACAAAATACCCACATCGTCATACCTATAGCGTATATCAGTATCAGCACTAACCCCAGAACCGCTATTGCTTCCCGGGTGGTCATTTAGATACCTCCTTTGTTTTAAACGTCCTTTGTTTTATACTGCATTCCCCTTAGCTTCAAGCTCTCTTTCGTAAGCTTCGGCAAGCCGTATATAACTCTCATCGCTCAACAGCTCAGAGGCGGCTTCTCCAATTCGCTTTGAAAGCTTTTTTGCAAACTCAGGATCAAGCTTGTCGGAAACCGTTCCGTCAGGGTAGTGAAAAATCACCTTAAGCGGATTTTCGTTTTTCTTCTTTGCCATAATAATACCTCCTTAAAAAATGATATGGTTCATATAGTTTGGACTATGCGTTTACTGATTGGCTAGATTGCTCACCTTCCTTATAGTCATCTGTTTTTATTCTCTCTTGCATAAATTTACATATTATGATAAAATATGTTTGTTTTCTTCGGGTGAAATATGTTTTTAGAAAGGAGAAAACACACTTATTATGCAAATGATTTCAGTTGATTCGTCAAATCTTAGCAGCGTAGGATACGAAAACGGTAATCTTTACATTCAGTTTCATCGCGGTGGATTATATTGTTACCGTAATGTACCTGAAAATATTTATTACGGTTTGCTTTCAGCAAGTTCTAAAGGTAAATATCACGCTGCTTACATTAAAAACTCCTACCGTTATACAAGAATTGGCTAATCAATAACAGTCAAAACAATAGCAGGACCGTTGCCCCTAACATCAAACTCTGCATATGGTTCTGCTATTGTTGTTTCTACGCCCTCTCGATTTCGTAGTTCTTCCACAAGTTCTTTTGTAGAAATATCCTTAATCTCCACTCTCTCACCTCTTTTCTACTGTACGTTTCACCCTTTGTTTAGTTTTCTAAACCCGACGAGTAAAAAAATATAGTGGAATATCTGTGCTTTGCAATTTTAAGACTTCTATAGCTTTAATGATTTCGTCCTGAGAAAATTCGGACTTATTGTTAAGTTTTGCAGTAGTAGTTGTTGAAGAGAACCCCATGAACTCCCCAAACTTTTGCCTTGTGCCGCATATTTCAGTTATTCTACCAATCAACTTATCATAGCAAAAAGCCACTTTATCGCCTCCCTGTTTAGTTTTTCTAAACTAAGTATAGCATACATTTATTTGCCTGTCAAGACGTTTTTTCAATTTTTCTAAACTTTTATTAAAAATGTCTTGATTTTTTCTAAACTTTGTTGTATACTGTAGTTAATAAACGTAATGAGGTACACAAAATGGCAGAGTTTTATCAACAATTAAGAAAGGCGATGTCTATTCGTAACATATCTCAAGCAGAACTTTGCGAAAAAACTAAAATACCCAAATCAGCCATGAGTCAATATGTTTCCGGATCGTTTAAGCCTAAGCAAAAAAGGACCTATCTTATTGCAAAAGCTTTAAATGTTAATGAAGCTTGGTTAATGGGATATGAAGATGTCCTTATGGATCTACAAATGCCTGAATCCAACATACAGTCATTAGATCAAAGCAAAGTGTATAACATACCCGTCTTTGAATCTGTATCGGCTGGGTTCGGAGCTTACGCAAGCGATTACATTACCGGCTATATGCCTATATATGTGAGCAACCCTGCGGATGCCAAAGACATGCTGTGCATTAAAGTTAAAGGCGACAGTATGTATCCAAAAATCGAGGATGGTGACACAGTTGTTGTGCGCAAACAATCAAGTGTTGACAGCGGTTCTATTGCTGTGGTTTTGATTGACAATGAAGAAGGGTTTGTGAAAAAGGTTGTCTACAGCGAAAATCTCATTGAGCTTATATCGATCAATCCTGAATATGCTCCTAAACGATTTGAGGGAAAAGAAGTTTTGAGAGTTTCCGTTGTAGGTGTGGTTAAGCAGATAATTAAAGAAGTATAAAAAATGCCCCGACAGTACCGTTAATACCGTCAGGGCGATAAATGCAGAAATTTCTCCTGCTTTGTTGCAAAATTTATTATAGGACATTTTCCAATGATATAATGTTGAAAAATGTCGAAAGGAGAAATTTTATGAAAAAACTTTTAGCAGTCGTTTTAACAACAGTATGCGTATTATCGTTTAGTGCATGCGACAGTGATTATGACAAATCAGAAGATAAAACAACAACCTCTACAACAACCACTACAACGACTACCACCACAGCAAAGCCAACTACAACAACTACTAAGAAATCCACGACAACGACAAAGAAAAAGACCACTACAACCAAAAGGAAAACAACCACAACTAAGAAGAAAACTACTACCACTAAAAAGAGGACTACAACTACAACAAAACAAACAATATATAATCCCTCTGAAAACCCAAATTGGGGGTGGCAAGGAAGCGGTGACTACGTTGCAACCGGTTTAAAGGTCTCAAATTATGCTGTTCTGACAGCGACACATACTGGAAACAGTAACTTTATCGTCCACACATATGATGAAGATGGACGCACAATTGGATTAATAAACGAAATAGGAAATTATAGAGGTCAAGTACTTATAGATGAAAGCGGAATTTATGAAATAGAAATAATTGCTGACGGAAACTGGAACATTACCGCTTCCGGATTATCAACTACTAATTCAACCATCTTTTCAGGAACTGGTGACAGCGTGACACCTATTTTTAATACATCAAATCGAGTATGGGAAATATCGCATATGGGACAATCTAATTTTATCGTACACGAATACGATGTTTACGATGATCGTGATGGTTTAGTAAATGAAATAGGTAATTATTCGGGCGTTGTTCGTTCTGATTTAATAGGCAATTGTTTCTTTGAAATTCTCGCTGATGGAAGCTGGACAATAAAACCTACTAACTAACGTAATATAAACTTACATTCATAATATACCCGTTAAAATTACAAATAAACTTTAGGAGTAATACATATGACATCAGCAATAATGAAAATAATTGCATTTGTTGAACTTATAGTCGGAGTTATCGGAAGTGTTGCAGCAGGAGTGAATTATCAAGATAAGCTTGACGAGCTGAGCAATCACACTTCAATATCCATCTCAGAAGCGTATTTTAACAACACAGCATTTGAGTCGGGATTTATGCTTGCAATAACATTTCTCGTCGGAGTATTAATATTATTCGTTATACTTTTTTCGATAGCTTCGATATTGGAAAAAGTGGAAAATATCGAGAAGAAGCAATCAAACGATACTATGTGGGCATTATCAACACTTATAGATAAGCTTAAAACGATTGAAGATAAACAACTTTCACAAACTATACAAAATGAAATTTCTCGCACATGCCATACTGATAGTGAGGCTAAAAATCCGGTACAAAAAACTTTTTGTGCAAACTGCAATAAGGATTTAACTGATGACCTTATCTCTACTCCGGGCTTAAAAATCTGTCCGTACTGTGATAAGCAGATATACTACAAAGAAGATGAAACGCAAAACAACAAATGGACTTGTACAAACTGCGGAAACCTAAATCCGATTAAATCAAAATTCTGCAATAACTGCGGAACGTGGAGAGAGTAAAAGGATATTTCCGTCTGTTTTGCTGACGTCAACAAAACATCAAATATGCCAAATAGCGAAGTTAAGACAATCTAATACATAATAGTGTAGTAAACAACAAAAACGCCCATGAGTTAAAACTCGGCAACGGTTGATATAATCTTTGCACACAGAAAGGAATACTTAATGGACTCTTATAATAATTTAGCTGAATATGTTGTTCTAGATTTAGAAACAACGGGACTAAGTGTGGAAAATGATGATATTATCGAAATAGGCGCTTTAAAAGTATCAAATGAATCAATTGTAGATGAATTTCAGTCTTTTGTACATATAGATTATGAACTTGATTGCTTTGTTACAGATCTTACCGGAATTCATAATTCAGACCTTATTGATGCACCTAATTTAAAAAATGTAATTGATAAACTGTCTAAGTTTATTGGTGATCTTCCTATTGTAGGACATAACATCTCTAGGTTTGACGAAAAGTTTTTATCGAGCGCCGGTTTAAATTTAACAGGAGATACAATTGATACACTTAAACTTTCACAAGAACGTTTGCCAGAATTGACACATCACCGCTTAAAAGATTTATGCAAATACTTTGACGTAATTAATCAGAGGTCGCATAGAGCAATCGGAGATTGCAAAGCTACATATCTTTGTTTTGAAAAATTGAAAAGTATTATTCCGCCAACCCCAGCCGAAAAACTGAAAATACATAACAAAGCTGACATAACAGTAAATTACGAAGTAACTGATAAAACTATATGTCTTACAGGTAATTTTAAAACTGGTAATAAAAACGATATATCTAGTTTCCTTGAAAATATGGGAGCAGTGATTTCAAAAAATGTTACTAAGAAAACAGATTACTTGATTTCCGGATGCCTAGAGAATAGCAGTTACAAATATGGTAATTATGGTTCCAAAATAAAAAAAGCGTTGGATTTACAAGCGCAAGGCAATCAAATTAATCCCACTACCATAAAGGGCTAATTCTGCCCTTTTATTATAGTGCATAAATTTAAGTATGTCAAGATAAAAGGAGTCATTATGAAAACAGCAGCAGCTTATATTCGTGTTTCTACTGATGATCAAATCGAGCTGTCACCTGACAGCCAGCTAAAGCAGATCAGAGAATACGCAAAGAAAAACGGCTACACCGTTCCCGAAGAATACGTATTTAAGGATGAAGGAATAAGCGGAAGAAA
>OKTL01001147.1_pt1 | contig 12036 bp, 8 predicted proteins | sample 1606211 | NCBI WGS metagenome assembly OKTL01 (sample SAMEA3879538, study PRJEB24766) | human gut metagenome | biome: human-associated habitat; feature: feces | place: USA | collected 1985/1987 | reverse complement strand
CGGATGCTGCGTTCTCCAGAGCGGAGCGGGTGACCTTGGTCGGGTCGACGATGCCAGCAGCGATCATGTCGTCCACGAAGACCTCGTTCTGTGCATCGAAGCCGTAGTTGGGCTTGTTGGCAGAGACGATCTTGTCGATGATGACACTGCCTTCCAGACCGGCGTTCTTTGCGATCTGGCGCAGAGGTGCTTCCAGAGCCTTCAGGACGATCTTTGCGCCGGTGCGCTCATCGCCTTCCAGCGTCTCGCACAGCGCACGGACAGCGGGGATGGCGTTGATGGGAGCGGTGCCGCCGCCGGCAACGACGCCTTCCTGAACGGCTGCCTTAGTAGCGTTCAGAGCATCCTCGATGCGGAGCTTCTTGTCCTTCATCTCGACCTCGGTCGCAGCGCCGACCTTGATGACGGCCACGCCGCCGGCCAGCTTTGCCAGACGCTCCTGCAGCTTCTCGCGGTCAAAGTCGCTGGTCGCAGCCTCGATCTGGTTGCGGATCTGTGCGATACGGGCTGCGATGGCGTCCTTATCACCTGCACCGCCAACGATGGTGGTGTTCTCCTTGGTGACCTTGACCTGGCGGGCATGGCCCAGCATCTGGACAGTTGCGTCCTTCAGCTCATAGCCCAGATCAGCGGACACGACGGTGCCGCCGGTCAGGGTCGCGATATCCTGCAGCATCTCCTTGCGGCGGTCGCCGAAGCCGGGGGCCTTGACGGCGCAGACGTTCAGGGTGCCGCGCAGGCGGTTGACGATCAGGGTGGACAGAGCCTCGCCCTCGATGTCCTCAGCCACGATCAGCAGCTTCATGCCGTTCTGCATGACCTGCTCCAGCAGAGGGACCAGATCCTGAATGACGCTGATCTTCTTATCGGTGATGAGGATGGCGGCGTTATCCAGAACAGCCTCCATCTTGTCGGTATCGGTGACCATATAGGGGGTCAGGTAGCCGCGGTCGAACTGCATACCTTCGACGATCTCGTTGTAGGTCTCGGCAGTGGTCTTGTTCTCCTCGATGGTGATGACGCCGTCGGAAGTGACCTTCTCCATGGCCTCTGCGATCAGGCGGCCGATCTCCGGGTCACCTGCAGAAATGGTGCCGACACGTGCGATGTCGTTGGCATCCTTGACCTTCTGGCTGTGGGCCTTGATGGTCTCAACGGCGGTGTTGACTGCCTTGCTCATGCCGCGGCGGATGTCCATCGGGTTTGCACCGGCGGTGACGTTCTTCATGCCCTCGGTGACCATTGCCTGTGCCAGAACGGTTGCGGTGGTGGTGCCGTCGCCTGCTGCGTCGTTGGTCTTGGTTGCGACCTCACGCACCAGCTGTGCGCCCATGTTCTCGAACTCGTCCTTCAGCTCGATCTCCTTGGCAATGGTCACACCGTCGTTGGTGATGACGGGGGCGCCGAACTTCTTGCTCAGCACCACGTTGCGGCCCTTGGGGCCCAGGGTGATCTTAACCGTATTTGCCAGCGTGTCAATGCCAGCGCACAGTGCCTTGCGGGCGTCCTCGCCCTGCTTGATCTGTTTAGCCATAATCCAATCGCTCCTTCAAAAGCTCAATTTCTTACAGTAGAGGGGGAAACTCAGTCTTCCACAACGGCCAGGATATCGCCCTGACGGACGATGGTGCACTCCTCGCCATCCACCTTCACTTCGGTGCCGGAATACTTGCTGGTGAGGACCTTGTCGCCGACCTTCACGGTCATCTTGACTTCCTTGCCGTCCACGACGCCGCCGGGGCCGACTGCGATAACCTCGCACACCTGGGGCTTTTCTTTTGCGCTGCCGGTCAGGATGAGGCCGCCCTTAGTGGTCTCCTCGACCTCAACAGTCTTGATAACAACACGGTCTGCAAGAGGAATGATCTTCATAGTTCTTGCCCTCCTATTATAAAAATAAAATGAAAACATCGTTATGCCCGGAGGCTCTGGTTTACTGGCTTCCGGTTGTTTAGCACTCCTTTTCTCTGAGTGCTAAGTGTATTGTACTCATCTTGCCCGCAAAAATCAAGAGGTTTCGGAACTTTTTTTGTTAAATATTTATGACGATTTCAAAATCCATCCGCACCACGTAAAAATCCCTGTGCGGAAGTCCATTCCGCACAGGGATCTTTGCAGTCATTCTGTCACATCGGCCGGTGTGCTGCGCGCCGCACAGAACCGCTCATAGGCAGGCTTCGGCAGCAGGATGCGGCCTGCCAGCGGCTGAAGCGAGGCCGTCACTTCGCCGCAGGGGGCGCACTCGCCGTCCGCCGTGGCCACGATGGGCCCGCGCCCGTCTGCCGGGCGGAGCGACACATGCTTTGCGCGGCGGTAGATGAAATACGGTCTTGCCGCCTCAGTCAGCTGGCCGTTCACGAAGTGGCGTCCGTTTTTGTACATGCTCAGCAGCTTGGCAATGGTCAGCCGCCCGACCTTGCGGACGATGAAGACATCCAGCCAGCCGTCGTCGGGCACCGCCTCCGGCCCGGCCAGAAAGCCGCCGCCATACGCCTTTCCGTTGCAGATGGCGCACATCAGGCAGTCCACGGTCAGGGTTTCCTCGTCGATGGTGAAGGTCAGCGTCCGGCCGATGCGGCCGCACAGCTGCTCCACGATGGAGAGCAGATATGCCGCCTCTCCGCCGCACAGCGGGATGCGCCGGAATTTCGGGATACCATAGGCCACCTGAGCGTCCAGGCCCGCCGCACAGATGGTGGCGGACAGACCCAGGTTCGTCTGGAGCAGGTCGATGGTCACTTCCCCGCCTGCCAGCTGCGCGTCCAGGTCTGCAAACTCTTCCTTTGTGCCGTAGGTGCGCAGAAAGTCGTTGCCGCTGCCGTAGGGCAGGCATCCGACCGCCGCACCGGGGATGCCCTGCACCCCGGTCATCGCCTCCATAAAGGTGCCGTCGCCTCCGGCGGTATAGATGCGGAGGGGCACACCCTCCGCTGCGGCCTGCTGTGCCGCTGCGCGGGCCAGTTTCCGCGCGTGCCCGGCGTATTCGGTGACATGGATCGTGACCTCTTCCGAGGCAAGGCCCGCCCGCCGGGCAGCGGCTTCGATCTGCGGAATGAGCTGGGCCGTACAGTCCTGCTTGCCCGCAGCGGGGTTCAGTAAAAATAAGGTGCGCATGGCGTCCTCCTGCAATTTCGATTACCTCTATGATAACAGAAATCGCAGGAGTTTCAAGGGGGTCTTTCGGCAGAACAGCGTGTCGTCAGCCGGTGGTCTGCCCCATGGCTGCTGTTTCCGTTTGGAGCAGCGTCACCTGCCCATCGGCTGTGCAGTCGGCCGTCCAGTGCTGGCCGGTGTGGGCGGCACCGGCGGCGATCTGGTCGGCCAGGGCCTGTTCGACGGCGCGGTCCACCTGCCGCCGCAGTTCGCGTGCCCCATAGGGCGAACGCGCCCGCGCCGCCAGTGCCGGGCCCACGCGGGACGTATGGCTCAGCTGATACCCGCTGTAGGCCGCCCGCTCTTCCAGCTGGCCCAGCAGCTTTTCGGCGATGGCACACAGGCTGTCCTCGGCCAGCGGGCGGAAGACGATCAGCTCATCCAGCCGCCCGACCAGCTCCGGCCGGAACCACTTTTTCGCCTCTTCAATGGCCTGTGCCGACTGCTTTTCGAACACAGCCTCACTGCCCGCCGCAAAGCCCAGCGGCGCGTTCTGCCCCGCCAGAAAGCGTGCGCCCAGATTGGACGTCAGCAGCACGATGGTGTTGCGGAAATCCGCCTTGCGGCCCATGGCATCGGTGAGCTGGCCATCCTCCAGAATTTGCAGCAGGATGTTCTGGATGTCCGGGTGCGCCTTTTCGATCTCGTCAAACAGTACGACGCTGTAAGGGCGGCGGCGGACGGCCTCGGTCAGCTGCCCGCCCTCATCGTGGCCGAGATAGCCCGGCGGCGCACCCAGCAGCCGGGCCGTGGTGTGCTGCTCCTGATATTCCGACATATCGAACTTGAGCAGGGCTTTCTCACTGCCGAACCAGCTGCGGGCCAGCGCCTTGGCGAGGGCCGTCTTCCCCACGCCGGTCGGCCCCAGGAAGAGCAGCGCCCCGATGGGCCGCCCCGGCTCCCCCAGCCCGGTGCGGCTGCGCCGGATGGCACCGGCCACCGCCGCCACCGCTTTCTGCTGGCCGACGATCTCCGCGTTGAGGCGCTCTTCCAGCCGGTCGAGCCGCTCCCGCTCCTTCTCCCCCACCCGCTCGGCGGGAACGCCGCTGGCCTGCGCCACCACGCGGGCGATTTCCTCCCGTGTCAGTTCCGGGTCCTGGATGCCCTCCCGCTCGGCGCGGATGCGGGCGGCCGCACAGGCCTCATCCACCAGGTCGATGGCCTTATCGGGCAGGCACCGCCCCGGCAGATACCGCACCGAAAGCTCCACGGCCTCCTGCAGGGTCTCCAGCGGCAGACGCACATTGTGGTAGCGCTCGTAGCGGGGGGCCAGCCCTTCGAGGATGGCCACTGCCTGCTCCGGCGCAGGCTCCTCGATCTGCACCCGGCCAAAGCGGCGTTCCAGCGCGGCATCCTTCTGGATGTGGGTGCGGAACTCCTGATTCGTGGTCGCACCGATGAGCTGCAGCTCCCCACGGGCCAGCACCGGTTTGAGGATGCTGGCCGCATCAATGGCACCTTCCGCCGCACCGGCCCCGACAATGGTGTGGAACTCGTCCACGAACAGGATGGCCGTGCCGTCCCGCACCAGTTCTTCCAGCAGGTTCTTGAACCGCTCTTCAAAGTCGCCGCGGTATTTCGTGCCAGCCACAAGGCTGGCCATATCCAGCGCCAGCAGGCGGCGACCCTGCAGCATCCGGGGCACCTCGCGGGCTGCAATGCGCTGGGCCAGCCCTTCGGCCAGCGCCGTCTTGCCCACGCCCGGCTCCCCCACCAGACAGGGGTTGTTCTTCTGGCGGCGGCACAGGATCTCCACCATCCGGTCCAGCTCCTTTTCCCGGCAGAACACCGGGTCCAGCTCGCCATCGGCGGCGCGGCGGGTCAGGTCGCGGCAGTATTTGTCGCTGGCGCGGCTCCCGCGCGGCATGGCCGAGGCGCGGGGCTGGCTGGGCAGGATGAACTGCCCCGAAAGCTGGCGGCACTCCCGCACGGCATCCGTCAGCTGGACGCCCATCGATGCCAGCAGCACCCCGGCGGCGCAATCGGTATCCTCCAGCATAGCGCAGAGCAGATGTTCCGGCTCAGCGCGGGGCTGGTGGGCATTCTGCGCCCCGATGAGGGCATAATCCATGGCCCGGCGGAGGTCCGGTGCCAGCGCGCGGCGGTCCAGATGCTGCACCGGGCCGGGGCGGTCCTCGGCCAGCTGCCGCCGGACGGCCAGCTCGGTGATGTTCTTTCCGGCCAGGAACCGCCCTGCCGCGCCCCGGTCTGTCTGGAGCATGGCGAGGAGAAGGTGGCCGGTATCTGCCTTTTTGCAGCCAAAGCCGCCCGCCAACTCCACTGCCTCGTCCAGCAGCAGCCCCGCCTCCCGCGAAAAGCCCTTGTATCTGCCCATGCCGAATGCTTCCCAAATGCTCATTTGCCTGCTCCCTGTCGTTTGATATGACTCAGCAGAAGTATAGCCCCATCGGGCCGGAAAAAATCAGCAAAAAAGGCCGAACCGCACAAAACATGCAGTTCGGCCTTTGGAACACGGCAGATTACAGCTCTGCCAGCGCCTTTTTCAGGTTCTTTGCGATCTGGTCGGGGCAGCTGGTGGGGCGGGGGCCGCAGGTGGTGCCCTCCATCCGCTCGATGGCGTCCTCTGCCTTCATGCCCTTCAGCAGGCGGCTGATGCCCTTCAGGTTGCCGTTGCAGCCGCCAACGACCTCGATGGACTCGATGGTATGGTCGTCGTTCAGGACGATCTTGGTCAGCTTGGAGCAGGTGCCCACATTGGGGAACTCGAACGATTTGCTCATATCGGAAACATCCTCTCTTTTTACATTTGGGTGTTTTTATTATACTATTATTTTCGCTTCTGCGCAAGCGCTTCGATCCGGGCGATCTGGTCGTCCGAGGTCGTGCAGGTGCCGACCGGGTGGGGGTGCTTGTGGTTCGAGCCGTGAAAATCCGTGCCGCCGGTGCGGATCAGGCCGTACTGCGCACACAGGGCGATGCACTCGGCGCGGTCTTCCGGGCTGTTGCGGGGGTGGTCCACCTCGATGCCGTCCACCATTCCCTCTTTGACCAGCTCCCGCAGCAGCGGCATGCTCTTGTAGACGGTCGGGTGGGCAAACACCACGACGGCTCCCGCCGCTTTGGCCGTGGCCAGCACCTCCTGCACCGGCGGATACTCCGGCGAGTGCAGCACGATGCCGCGCGGCTCCCAGCCGAACAGCCGGTGGTACTCCTCGCCGTAGATGCCCTCGGCCAGGCCCAGCTCACACAGCGCCTGCATGATGCCGCTCTTGAACAGCACCCCGCTGTCCTTTGCATATTCCAGCGCCTGCTCGGTGCGGAACTGCGGGTAGATCTGCTCGATCTCCCGCGCACTTTGCAGGCAGCACTCGTTCCGGCGCTGGCGCATGATGTCGCAGTGGCGGATGAGCTCCGGGCTTTCCGGGTCGGGCCAGAAGGTCAGCAGGTGCACCCGGTGGTGCCGCTCGTAGTCGTAACCGGTCAGCTCGGTGGCCGGGATGAGCCGGACGCCGTCCTGAGTGGGGTGTTCGTAACAGTACCGGACGCTCAGGAGCGTGTCGTGGTCGGAGATGGCCATGGTGTCCAGCCCCACCCGCGCTGCCATCTGGGGCAGGCGGTGGATGGGGACGGAGCCGTCCGAACAGGTGGAATGATTGTGAAGATCGCCGGGCATTGTATTTCCTCCCATGAAAGCCCAAAAAGCACCCGTCCCAAAAGGGCGAATGCTTTTTCGGCATCGTATCAATGCTTAGTGCTTATAGAAATTGATGAGGCAGCCGTCGGCCAGGATCTGGCGTTCGTCCGCAGTCAGCGGAGCCATATACAGGGTGAACGGCTTGACAGCCTCACCCAGCACATAGGCGGGGATGTTCTGCAGGTCACCCTTGAGGGCTTCGCGGATGTTGGGGATGAGGATGTAGTCCCCCAGCCCGAACGGGGTGGCCCCGGCCAGCTGGAAGGGCAGCATGCCCCAGTTGATAAGGTTGGAGCGGTAGCGCTTGGTGGCATATTCCACCGCAATGTTCGCCCCGGCCCCCAGCACACGCTGGCAGGACGCCGCCTGCTCACGGGCCGAACCGTCGCCGGGCTTGACGGCGAAGATGGTAGACGAGAGCTGCACATCCTCCCAGGTCAGCTGCTCACAGCCGGGCACGGCGCGGATCTGTTCCAGCAGGGCCGCATCCCCCTGCCCGGCGCGGCGGGCGGCTTCTTCGGCCTGCACAGCCTTGGCGCGGCCCACATAGGCGGGGTCCTTGCGGCTGAGGGTGAACTCCGCCAGACCCAGCGGGTTGGAGCGGTAGGACGACGTCTCGCCGGAGGGGATGAGCTCATCGGTGGTGGTCACCGGGTCGGTGATGTAGGAGGCCACCTTGAGCAGCAGGTTCTCGCCCAGCGGGGCGATCTCCGGCCAGTCCTTGATGTTGGGGCCGAACTTGAGCAGCGCGTCGTAATCGCCGTGGCCGAAGCCCTGATAGACTCTGGTCTCGTAGCTGGACGGGTCGTAGTGGTACTCCGGCACGGTAGGGTCGTAGTCGATCTCAGTGGCCGGTGTCAGGATGCCGCCGTTGACCGTAGTGGCCGCGATGCTGCGGGCATCCATCAGCGCCACCCCGGCCAGCTGCCCGCTGCCGGGCTTGGAGCCCTCGCGGCTGGGGAAGTTGCGGGTGGTATGGCGGATGGACAGTGCCCCGTTGGCGGGCACGTCACCGGCACCGAAGCAGGGGCCGCAGAACGCGGTGCGGATGGTGGCGCCGCTGGCCATCAGGTCGGTCAGGACGCCGGTACGGGTCAGCTCCATCATGATGGGCTGGCTGCCGGGGTAAACGCTGAGCGCATAGTCGCCGCAGCCGCCGGTGTGGCCCTTGAGGATGGCAGCCGCCTCATAGATGCTGTCGAACAGGCCGCCTGCGCAGCCCGCGATGACGCCCTGGTCTACCCGCAGTTTCCCGTTCTCGATCTTGCTGCACAGGTCCAGCTTCACATCCCTGCGGCCCACGAGCTTCTGGACATTTTCCTCGCAGTCATGCAGGATGTCGTGCAGGTTGGCGTTCAGTTCATCGATGGTGAACGCATTGGACGGGTGCATGGGCAGTGCGATCATCGGGCGGATCTTCGACAGGTCCACCTGCACCACACCGTCATAGTACGCAAGGTCTGCGGGCTTGAGGGGCTTGTAGTCCCCTGCCCGGCCGTGGGCTGCGAGGAAGTTCCGGGTCTTTTCATCGGTCTCCCAGATGGAGGACAGGCAGGTGGTCTCGGTGGTCATGGCGTCGATGGCGTTGCGGGTATCCTGCCGCAGCGAAGCGATGCCGGGGCCGACAAATTCCATCACCTTGTTCTTGACGTAGCCGCTCTTGAACAGTTCGCCCACCAGTGCAATGGCCACATCGTGAGGGCCGCAGCCCGCAGGCAGCGCACCCGTCAGGTAGATGGCGACCACGCCGGGGCGGGCCACATCGTAGGTGCGGCCCAGCAGCTGCTTTGCCAGCTCGCCACCGCCCTCACCGATGGCCATGGTGCCCAGCGCACCATAGCGGGTGTGGGAGTCCGAACCCAAGATCATCTTGCCGCAGCCCGCGAACCGCTCGCGCATGTACTGGTGGATGACCGCCAGATGGGGCGGCACAAAGATGCCGCCGTATTTTTTGGCTGCGGACAGGCCGAACCGGTGGTCGTCCTCGTTGATGGTGCCGCCTACGGCGCACAGGCTGTTGTGGCAGTTGGTGAGCACATACGGGATGGGGAACTTTTCCAGGCCCGATGCGCGGGCCGTCTGGATGATGCCCACAAAGGTGATGTCATGGCTGGCCATGGCGTCGAACTTGATCTTCAGGTTCTGGTCATCGCCGCTGGTGTTGTGCGCCGTCAGGATGCTGTAGGCCATGGTGCCCTTGGGGGCATCCGCCACAGCGGCGGCATCAAAACCCTGCGCAGCCAGTGCCGCCGGGGCGTCTGCATCTGCGTTGACCCATGCGCCGCGCACATAGTACGCGCCGCCCGTGCTGCATTTGATAGATTCCAACATTTTCCTTCGCCTCTCTCTATCAGACCGGGGCTTTTCCCGCCTTTCCCTGCGGACGCCCTGGAGCCGGAGCCCTTACACCGCAGCTCCGCACTTCCGATGGTTCTTAGTCGAACAGCATATCGTGGATGGCGCTGACGGCCTTGTCGGCGTCGTTGCGGTCGATGATGCAGGAGATCTTGATCTCGCTGGTGGAGATCATCTTGATGTTGATGTTGTTGTTCGACAGTGCCTCGAACATCTTGGAAGCAACGCCGCTGTGGCTCTGCATACCGGCGCCCACGATGGAGACCTTGGCGCAGGTCTCGTCACAGGTGGCGTTCTGGAACTTGCCGCTGTCCTTCAGCACACGCAGTGCGGTGTCTGCTTCGCCCTCGGAGCAGGTGAAGGAGATATCCTTCTTGCCGTCGCGGCCGGTGGACTGCAGGATGATATCCACGTTGATGTTCTTCTGGGCCAGCAGGCCGAAGATCTTGAAGCTCGTGCCCGGCTCATCGGGAACATTCAGAATCGTAATAACAGCAACGTCGGTGTCCTTTGCGACGCCCTTGATCAGCATACCTTCCATTTTCGTAACCTCCTTGACGACCGTACCCGGAATCGGGTTCAGGCTGGAAAGCACTTCCAGCTCCACGTTATACTTTTTGGCCAGCTCCACGCTGCGGTTGTTGAGCACCTGTGCGCCGAGGGAGGCCAGCTCCAGCATCTCGTCGAAGGTGATCTCCTCCAGCTTGCGGGTGTTGCGCACCTTGCGCGGGTCGGCGGTGTAAACGCCCTCCACGTCGGTGAAGATCTGGCAGCGGTCTGCATGAAGCGCCGCCGCGATGGCAACGGCGCTGGTGTCGGAACCGCCGCGGCCCAGGGTGGTGATGTCATCCAGCTTGTTCAGGCCCTGGAAGCCTGCCACGACGACCACGCGGTTGCGCTCCAGCTCGGAGGAGATGCGTTCGGTCTCCAGCCGGGTGATGCGAGCCTTGGTGTAGGCACGGTCGGTGCGGAAGCCTGCCTGCCAGCCGGTCAGGCTGGTGGCATGGCAGCCCAGCTCGTTCAGGGCCATGGCCAGCAGCGAGATGCTGATCTCCTCACCCGCTGCCAGCAGCATATCCATCTCACGTGCGGAGGGGTTGTGGGTGATCTCCGCTGCTTTTGCGATCAGGTCGTCGGTGGTATCGCCCTGGGCGGACACCACGACCACCACGTCATTGCCTGCGTTGTGGGTATTGGCCACGATGCGGGCCACGTTGAAAATACGGTCCCGGTCCTTCACGGAAGAACCGCCGAACTTCTGTACGATCAACGCCATAGTTTGTCACTCTCCTCTTCTTCTGCCCTGCTTTTCTGCGCAGGGCGTACGCCTAATATCATTCCACGGTTGCGCCGGTATTATCTGCATCCAGGCGCAGCAGCGTAAATGCTTCACATCCGTCCAGCCCTTCCAGCTGTTCGAGGCCTGCCTCCAGGCCCTTGTAAAATTCCTCTGCGTCGGTGCGCTCGGCCACCGCCATCACGGTGGAACCGGCACCGGACACATACACGGCCTTTGCCCCGCACTGCTTTGCCAGCGCGAAGGCTTCCTTCGAGCCGGGCATCAGCGGCATCCGGTAGGGCTGGTGCAGCTTATCCTCCGTCGCAATGGCCAGCAGCTCGTGGCGGCCCTCACAGAAGGCCGCAGGCACCAGCGCTGCGCGCGACAGGTTGTAGACCGCATCCTTGTGGGAGACCTGCTTCGGCAGGGCTGCGCGGGCGGCCTCGGTCAGGAGCTTGTAGTCCGGCACGATGGCCGCGAAGCAGAGGCTCTGGTCCACATCCCGCTTGACAGAGTAGACCACACCGTCCTCGTAGACGCTGCTGGTCAGGCCGCCGAGCAAAGCCGGTGCCACATTGTCCGGGTGGCCCTCGATGCTGGTGGCCAGAGTCAGCAGCTCCTGGGTGTTCAGGATATCGCCCAGCATCCGGTTGGCACCCAGCAGACCCGCAATGATGCAGGCCGACGAGGAACCCAGACCGCGTGCCATGGGGATGGGGTTGGTCTGCACGATGCGGAGCGGCGGGATCTTCTTCCCCACCTTGTCGAACAGGCCCTTGGCCGAGCGGTAGACCAGGTTGGACTCGTTGCGGGGGATGCGGGTCCCGTCCGCTGCCGAGATGTCCAGCTTCTCGCTCTCTTCAAAGGTCACGGTATTGTACAGGGTCACCGCCAGGCCCAGGGCATCGAAGCCGGAGCCGACGTTGGCGCTGGTGGCCGGGACAGAAACTTTGATCTTCATGATGGCTGCACCTTCCCTTTTATGCTTCCTCTGGCAGACGCTTGAGCAGCAGCTTCACGCTGCCGCCCACGGCCTCCACCTTTCGGGCTGCTTCGGCCAGCGCTCTGGCGTCGGCCTTCTCGACGAAGTACGAGCAGCCGTCGAACCGCTCCTCCACGACCTTTCCGGTGCCGTAGATGGCCTCCACCACAGCCGGTGCAATGCCTGCCACACGCACATAATATGCGGCGGGCGCGGGGTCGGTGAGCATCCCCTCCACCGGTTCGGCAGGCTGCCAGAACAGGCTGTCGTGGACCTTGGAGCCTTCCTTAATGGCATCCACCACATCGGCCACCACGGCGCTGGCGGTGGGCAGCTTGCCCGCGCCCTTGCCGTAGAAGATGACGTCGCCCAGCATATCGCCCTTGACCAGAACGGCATTGAAGACGTCGTCCACACCGGCCAGCTGGTTCGACCGGGGCACCAGGCAGGGCTCCACGCCTGCGGCCACGCTGCCGTCGCCGCCCCGCTTCATCCAGGCGATGAGCTTGATGACGCAGCCCAGCTTCTCCGCCGCCGCCACATCGGCGATGGTGATCTCGCGGATGCCGCGGGTGGGGATGTTCTGGGGGTAGATCTGGTGGCCGCAGACCA
>OKTL01001144.1_pt1 | contig 12068 bp, 14 predicted proteins | sample 1606211 | NCBI WGS metagenome assembly OKTL01 (sample SAMEA3879538, study PRJEB24766) | human gut metagenome | biome: human-associated habitat; feature: feces | place: USA | collected 1985/1987 | reverse complement strand
GACTACGCGGCGAACGTGCGCAGCGAAAGCACCCAGAACTGCTCCGTAGCGCCGGACAGCCCCTACGGCCATGTGGGAATGACCGATGCCCTCCGGCAGGAAAATGACGACATCACGCTGGCCATGGATGTGGGTCAGGCAAGACCGGAATGGGATGCGGCGGTGCTGAAGGCGGCGGGCTTTGCCGACTGTCGGGTGGACAAGACAGTGGGACACCGGATTCTGGGGGAGCTGGACCTGTACCACGCTCCCATGTTCGGTATCTGCGCCAGAAAATAATTTCCCTTTTTGCGGGAAAAACAACCCCCAGGGGGGCTTCCGGAAGCCGCCGAAATATGGTATCCTGAGGGCAAAGAACATACGCAAACTCCCAGAATTCTACAAATTTCATTGAAAAGGCCGCACTTTTGGGAGAAAGCGCAGCCTTTTCCCATCAGGAGCGTCATATATGAGACAGTTTGCATCCTACGAGGAAGAGAATATCCACTACTGGACGAACCGGGCCTCCGGTTATTCCGGTGTCAATCAGGAGGAGCTGGCTACAGACCAGAAGCGGGTCTGGGGCTATACCATTTCCCGAAAAATCGCCGCCCGGTTCCCGGGCAGAGCCCCGGAGAGCCTGCGTATTCTGGATGTGGGCACCGGCCCGGGCTTTTTCGCCATCGTGCTGGCGGGCATGGGCTACCAGGTGACGGCGGTGGATTATACGGCCTCCATGCTGGCGGAGGCCCGGCGGAACGCCGGAGCCTTGGCGGACAAAATCCGATTCCGGCAGATGAACGCGGAGGAACTGTCCTTTGCGGATCACAGCTTTGATGTGGTGGTGACCCGGAATGTGACCTGGAACCTGCCTAACCCGGCGAAGGCCTACAGCCACTGGACCCGGGTGCTGGCTCCCGGAGGACTGTTGCTGAATTTCGATGCCAACTGGTATCGCTATCTGTGGGACGAGGAAGCAAAGCAGGCTCACAGCGAGGATCGGAAGGCACTGTCCTTTTCCGATGTCCGGGACGAGACTGCCGGAACGGACGTGGATGCCATGGAGGCAATCGCAAGAAAAACGCCCCTGTCCATGGTCTGCCGTCCCGGCTGGGATCTGAACATTCTCCGGGATCTGGGGATTGCGGCCAGCGCAGATGAGGAGATCTGGCGGCAGGTCTGGACCCGGGAGGAGCGGATCAACAATGCCTCTACGCCGATGTTCCTGATCGAGGGTCGGAAGGCGGCAGTGAAGGAGCTGTTAGCTTGAAAAAATATATCGGAAAGCGTATTGTCCAGTTGATTCCCGTCCTATTGGGTATTACATTCCTGTCCTTTGCCATGATGCGCGCCGCAGGCAGCGATGCCATCATCGAGCTATACGGTGACAAAGGAGCCGTAGCCCAGGAGATCATCGATGCTAAACGGGCAGAACTTGGATTGGATCAGCCTTTTCTTGTTCAGTATGGTTCCTGGCTGAAAGGCCTTCTGACCGGAGACATGGGCATCAGCTACGTCTCCGGGAAAAATGTATTCGATACCTTTGTCAGTAAGCTCCCGGCGACCTTGCTGCTGACGGTGTTGTCGATTATCGCGACAGTGGTCATCTCCATCCCTTTGGGCATCTGGGCGGCGGTGAAGCATGACCGGTTTTTGGACTATTTCCTGCGGTTTTGCAGCTTTCTGGGAAATAGCCTGCCTAATTTCTTTGTTGCCCTGCTTCTCATGCAGCTGTTTTCAATCAAATGGAAGCTGCTGCCGGTGATTTCCAACGGCACAACGGTGCAAAGTGCCATTCTGCCCACCCTGACCCTGGCCATCGCCATGTCCGCCAAGTACATGCGGCAGGTGCGGGCTACGGTGCTGGAGGAACTGAACAAGGACTATGTGCTGGGAGCCAAAGCCAGAGGCGTTCGGGAAAGCGTGACCCTATGGAAAAGCGTTCTCAAGTCCTCCATGCTGACCATTATCACTCTTTTGGCACTGTCTATCGGCAGCCTCCTGGGCGGCACTGCCATCATTGAGAGCATTTTCATGTGGGACGGGGTGGGAAAGCTGGCGGTGGATGCCATCACCATGCGGGATTACCCTATGATTCAGGCCTATGTGGTCTGGATGGCTATCATATATGTGCTGGTCAATCTGATTACGGATATTCTGTATCACGTCCTTGACCCCAGAATCCGATTGGGGGTGCAGGAAGAATGAAGTCAAGAAATAATGGTGTAAGAGCCCGCTTGCTTATTTTCGGCGTACTTGCGGCTGCTCTGATCCTCTGCTCCTTCTTTTCGGAGCATTTGACACCCTATGACCCCTATTTGCAGGATTTGACCATTGCCAAGCAGGCCCCCAGCGCAGAGCATCTTTTGGGAACCGACCGCTATGGCAGGGATATGCTGTCCCGGGTCATCGCGGGAAGTCGGGCAAGTATTTTTTCAACGCTGCTGCTGGTGGCGGTGACCGCCATTCTGGGCACCGCCGTGGGGGTTCTCTGCGGCTGGGTTGGCGGCATGACGGACACGGTGCTCATGCGCGTATCGGATGTGTTTCTGGCGTTTCCCGGGCTGGTGTTTGCCCTGGCTGTGGCAGGAACTCTGGGCGGCGGCCTGCAAAACGCCATGATTGCTCTGGCGGCCATTTCCTGGCCCAAGTACGCAAGAATTGCCCGAAGCCAGACGCTTTCCCAAAAGGAAACCCAGTGGATGAAGGCAGTGCGGCTTTCCGGCAGCGGCACCGGGAAAATCATCCTCAAACATATCCTGCCCAACATTTTGGGGCCAATTTTGGTCACTTCCGTGTTGGACATTGGCACCATGATGATGGAGCTGTCGGCGCTGAGTTTTCTGGGTCTGGGCGCCAAGCCGCCCATCCCGGAGTGGGGCAGTATGATGAGCGACACCCGGAGCCTGATGACCACCTCCCCCTGGATTCCCTTCAGCCCGGGCATTGCCATTTTCCTTTCGGTCATGATTTTCAATCTCCTGGGGGACACCATCCGGGACTATGCGGACCCCAAAAGCCGGAGGTAACCGATGGAAGCACTATTGCAATACAATCATGTGGACATTTCCTATCTGGGACAGCCGGTTATCCGGGATGTGAGCTTTTCCCTTCATTCCGGGGAAATTCTGGGAATCGTAGGTGAAAGCGGCAGCGGTAAATCCACTCTTATCAAGGCGGCTATGGGCTTACTTGGCTGCGAGGGTCAGGTCACCCGAGGGGACATCTGGTTCAAAGGGAAAAATCTTCCGGAGTTGCCTCCCAAGGAGCTGCGAAAGCTCTGCGGCCCGGAGCTGGGCTATATTTTTCAGAATGCGGGCAGCCCCTTCTGTCCCATCCGTACCGTGGGAGCCCAGTTGTATGAAACAATGAAAGAGCATGAGAAAATTTCCAAGAAGGATTTTGAAGTCCAGGCATTGGAGCTGCTTGGCAAACTGGGCTTTGCCGATGGAAAGCGGATTCTGGCCAGCTACCCCTTCGAGCTGTCCGGCGGAATGCAGCAGCGTGTTGGCATTGCGGCTGCCATGCTGCTAAATCCAAGTGTTCTGTTTGCGGACGAGCCTACCTCTGCCCTGGATGTAACCATTCAGAAGCAGGTGGTGGAGGAAATGCTGATGGTTCGCGAAACCTTCGGCACGGCCATTGTTCTTGTCACCCACAATCTGGGCGTCATCGGCGCCATGACGGACAGGGTTTTGGTGCTGGAAAACGGCCGGTGCGTGGAATGGGGAAGCACCCGGCAGGTGCTGTCCCAGCCCCGTGCCGACTATACTAAGGCTTTGCTTGCCGCAGTGCCCCGGCTACGGAGGTGATGGGATGGAACCGATTTTACGGGTGGAAAACCTGAGAAAAACCTTCTCCCGGCAGGGGCAGGCGGATTTTGCCGCCGTCAATGGCATTGACTTTGAATTGTTTCCCGGGGAATGCCTGGCCGTCATCGGCGAAAGCGGCAGCGGAAAGACCACGGCAGTGAACCTGATTGCCAGGCTTCTGGATGCTACCTCCGGCAGTGTTTTTCTGGATGGCCGGGAAATCACCCATCTGCGGGGCAGGCAGCTGCGCCAGGTTTACAAAACCATGCAGATGGTTTTTCAGACTCCGGCTGACTCCTTCGATCCTCGCCGCACCCTGGGGGATGGCATCGGGGAGAGCCTGCGCAACGCCGGCGTTTCCCGGAAGGAAACCCGGAAAAGGGTAGGGGAGCTGCTGAAAAAATGCGGCCTTTCCCCGGAATTCGCCAGCCGTTATCCCCACCAGGTCAGCGGAGGGCAGTGCCAGCGGGCAGCCATTGCCCGGGCGCTGGCCATCGAACCGAAGCTGCTGATCTGCGACGAGGCCACCTCCGCTCTGGACGTGACCGTCCAGAAGGAAATCATCGAGCTGCTGAATGCGCTGCGCAGTCAACAGGGTCGGAACCTCTCCATTCTCTTTATCTGCCATGACATTTCCCTGGTACAGCAATTCGCCGACCGGGTGCTGGTGATGTACCGTGGCGAGATCGTGGAAGAAGGCACCCCGGATGAGGTCATCCGCGCCCCCCAAGATCATTATACAAAGCGCCTGATTGACAGTGTGCTATAAAAAAAGAAAGAAGGGATTCTTATGAAAAAAGCGATTGCTCTGATTCTGAGCGTCTGCCTTGTCCTGCTGCTTCTGGCGGGCTGCGGCAACAGCACTTCCACGGCAGAAACGGGAAATACGGCACAGGCTGCTGCCCCTGTGGCCAAGAAAACCATGGTCATCGGCGATACCACCTTCAATTCCGAAAACTGGGAGGAAACCGTTGACCCCCACCGAACCTACAACGGCTGGGCTTGTATCCGCTACGGCATCGGAGAAACGCTGGTGCACTACACGGATTCCATGGAGTTGGAGCCCTGGCTGGCAACAGACTGGACGAACGATGGGGATTGCACCTGGACTGTCACCCTTCGGGATGGGGTCAAGTTCTCCTCCGGTCGAGCCATGGATGCTCAGGCGGTGAAGCAGTGCCTGGAGCATCTGCTGGAAAATCACGACCGGGCTCCCGGCGATACCAAGATCACGGATATTCAGGCCGAAGGCCAGACGCTCACCATTACCACCAGTGAGCCGAATCCTGCCCTGATGAATTACCTGGGCGACCCCTATGGCTGCATCATCGATGTGGATGCCTCGGATTTTGAAAACGGCGTTGTGACCGGTACCGGCCCCTATGTGGTCAAGGAGCTGGTAATGGACGATCATCTGTCCCTGGTGCCGAATACTGATTATTGGAACGGCACGCCTAAAATTGACGAACTGACCATCCGCACCCTTTCTAACGGCGACACCCTGTCCGCCGCCCTCCAGGCCGGGGACATCGATGCCGCCTACGGCATGGCCTACGAGGCTTACCCCAATTTTGAAAACGGCGGCTATCAGTTCTCATCCATTCAGACTTCCCGAGCCTTCTTCGCGTCCATGAATATGACCAGCCCCATTATTCAGGATGCAGCCGTCCGCAAGGCCATCGCCATGGGCATTGACAAGGAGGGCTTTGTGTCCGCATTGCTGGACGGCCACGGGGTAGTTGGCAACGGTGCGTTCCCTGACGGCTTCTCCACCTTCGGCGGAGAAAAGGTGACGACGGAGGCTTTCGACCCGGAGCGAGCCAAGGCACTGCTGGAAAACGCCGGCTGGGTGGACAGTGACGGCGACGGCATCCGGGAAAAGGACGGCCAGAAGCTCACCGTCCGCTGGCTGACCTACCCTTCCCGTCAGGAACTTCCGCTGCTTGCCGAATCCGCCCAGGCCTCTCTCAAGACCATCGGCATTGACGTGGATATCAACTGCACCGCCAACCGCCGGGAATTTCTGGCAGATATGACCAGCTGGGACATTTATGCTTCTGCCCTGGTCACCGCTCCTTCCGGCGATCCGCAATACTTCTTTACCACCTCCTGTGTGCCGGGTATGAGCTACAACTTTGGTGCCTACGACAATCCGGAAGTTACCGCGTTGATTGAGGAACTGTCCAAGGAGTTTGACACCGCCAAGCGGGGCGAAATGGCCGTAAAGCTTCAGCAGATGATTCTGGACGACAACGCCTATGTGTTCTGCTCCTTCCTGCAAATGAATATGATTTCCAAGGAGAATGTGAAAAACTACACTGCTCACGCCTGCGACTATTACCAGGTCACAGCGGATTTGGATATCCAGTAACCCCCAAACCTACCATTGCGAAAGGAAGCTCACGGCGGTCTGTGACAAATCACGGCTCAACTGCCACTATTTTGATTCGCTGTGCGGAGCACCGCCTGCTGAAAATACGCAAATCTCAGCTGCCTGTCAGGCTTGATTGTCGAGTACTTTCTGGGCGCAAAAGCGAAAAGTCCCATGTCCCCACCCTTTCGGGTGTCGGAGATGGGACTTTTTACGCTGAAAAATTCTGCTGTTCTGCCGGAAAAAATGGGGATTGACAAAGATAGAACGGTGCTGTATAATCGTTCAAAATAGAACGATGAAGAGGTGAGTGCCATGTTCTTCTGGGATCGGCATAAGGCCATCACGGACTATTATGAGCTGCTTGCGGGCAGAATCTGTCAGCAATACGGTCTGACACAGATGGAGTATGACATTCTGATGTTTCTACAGAGCAATCCCCAACACAATACGGCAGCTGAGATTGTAAAAGTTCGAAAATCCACAAAATCGCATGTATCGATTTCTCTGAAACGGCTGGAAGACAGAGGCCTGATTGAAAGGACCCAGAGCCCGGACAATAAGAAGCACATTGAAATTGCCTTACAGGAAGCGTCGAAACCCATTATTGAAGCCGGCAAACGGGTTCAGAAGCAATTCGCCAAAGATATTTTGAGCGGATTGACCCAGGAAGAAAAAGACATCTGCGTCCGCATATTCTGCACGATTTATGAGAATGCGCAGGCACACTTAGATAAGGAGCTTAAAAAATGAACGCGAATCCATACAAGGTAAAAGTTCCGGATATTATGGAGGCGATCTTTGACGCGGGTTACCTGCTGTTCGATCTGGTTGCCGTAATCCTGTTTTTCCTGTTCTCCCAGGGAAGCACCCTGTTTCTGCTTTACGGCACCCTGACGTTGGTGCTTTGCGGCGGCGATGCCTTCCATCTGGTGCCCAGAATTCTCCGGGCGGTACATGGCAGCAATGACCGGATTCAGAAGCAGCTGGGCATCGGACTGCAAATATCCTCGATTACGATGACGGTATTTTACATTATTCTGATGTACGTCTGGAAAGATACGTTTCCTGAATTTTCCATTCCCTTTGCGTTGGAAGTCATCGTCTGGGTATCCGCAATCCTCCGCATTCTGATTTGCCTTTTGCCCCAGAACAACTGGTGCACGGAGGACGGAAACGCCAAACTGTCTTTGCTTCGGAACTCGGTTTTCGCCGTTACCGGAATCTGCGTGATTGCCCTTTATGCCATTTCGGGAAATGCAAACAACTGCCACATGACCAGAATGGTCGCGGCCATTATCCTTTCCTTTGGGTGCTATCTTCCGGTAACGCTTTTCAGCAAAACAAAGCCGAAAGTCGGTTTGCTGATGATTCCGAAGACCTGCGCGTATATGTGGATGATTACAATGGGGCTTCAGCTTCTGTTTCGGTAAAATATGATAGACTGTGGAGGTAACGTATGGAAAAACTGGAAAGATTCGTGAGTCTGCTGACAGGGCATTTTGATAATCGGGAGCAATTCGGTGTTATGAAGGACGCCGGAACCGAATTTCCCTATGCGGAGCATGTGAACACCGTTTGTAATGATAAAATCCAAAACCTTCCCAAGGACTTCGAGGGCCTGTTTGTTGTGGAGGAAAGCTATTATGAAACCAATGGAAAGCGTCATGCGTCGCCCCATCTTTTCCTCTTTACGCAGGCGGAGGACGGTATTCTGCTTTCGTCCTATGAGATTCCGAAGGGGGAAGACAGAAGTTCCTTTTCCTATGCTTCTATGCGGCAGGTGAACTATGAAGATCTGAAGAAATCCGAACGATTCACACCGGCGCTTTACCGGGAAAAAGACGGCGTTTGGGAAGGCGGCAGTGTCAGTCAGTTCTCACCGGTTATGAAGATGAAGCTGTGGGAGAAGTTTTCCGATTCCTGTCTGGAGGTTTCCGAAAGCATTGAAGTGCAGGGAAAGCGCACCTTCGGCTACGATGTTCCCATTGTTTATAAACGGGCGCTGGGATAATCAGGGAAGCACTCGGGAGGGGCTGAAAAATCGGTTCCCAAGCTTTTTCGATGCAAAAAAACAGGCGGCAATTTTTGCCGCCTGAAAATATTTTCCGTCCATATCAAGCCGTAGGCTTGGGGCAGGGGTAGCCCACCAACATGGATACCGCCACGCAGATTACGATGCACACGAAGGCTGTGACCATCCACAGGCTTCTCCTGCGGCCTATCTCGCCGGTGAGATGCAGCCAGCCTACGCATAAAAGCGAGCCAAAAACGGCGATAATGGCGGTGACTACCTTCAGAATGCTCCAGCTCAGACCGGCGCACACCAGATAGCCGATGAATACCAGCAGGTCAGCAAGGATGATTTTGGTCATCATGCTTTCCATTTCACGATAGCGATTACGACTGCGTCTTGCCACTTCTCATCCCTCCAGGATTTATCTTGTGTAGATATCTTACCACATAGAATCGAAAAATGCAATATTTTCTGTGAGAAAGGTCTATTTTTTTTGAAATGCTTGCACTGGGGGAAAATCAATGGTATAATTCTTAAAAACGAAACGGGAACGGAACAAAGGAACGGAATATGGATGAACCGCAATACCATCTGGAGGGCATTGTCCACACGAAATCCGAGATTATGGAGGATTTTGAGGGCCCTCTGGACGTAATTTTTGAGCTGCTGAGTAAAAATAAAATTGAAATTCAGGACGTGTCCATCACCGCCATTCTGGAGCAGTACTTAAGCTATCTGGAGGAAATGAAAAGGCTTGACATGGAGGTGGCCAGTGAGTTCATCACCATGGCCTCCCACCTGATGCTGATCAAGACGAAAATGCTCCTGTCCGCCGCCGAACAGGCGGAGGCGGAGACGGAGCTTGACCTGCTGCGCCAGTCCCTCATTGAACGCCGCCGGAAGGAGGCCATGGAGCAAATCCGTAAGGCCGTGGCCGTGCTGGAGCCGAGAAACGAAATCGGCAGGTGCCTATTTACCAAGGAGCCGGAGCCGCTGAAGCGGGACAATACCTATCGGTATCAGCACGATGTGCTGGATTTACTCCGGGCCCTCGACATGATTGCCGAGCGAAACGCCCGGCAGCTGCCGCCGCCTACCGCCAATTTCAAGGGCATTGTGGGCAAGGAGCCTTATCCCATCGGTCGGAAGACCGGCGAGGTGCTCAGGCAGTTGGTGCTGCGGGGAGTGGAGCGGCTGAAAAATCTGTTCCGGGGGAACAGAAGCCGGTCGGAAATTGTGGCAACGTTTCTGGCGGTGCTGGATCTGTGCAAGACCAATTCCGTGACATTGGAGGACGACGTAAACGGCGAAAACCCCAACGTCCGGCTGCTGGACGAGGAGGAAAAGAAGGAGATGCTTGCCCATGGAGTTTGAACAGCTGCAAAGAGCCATTGAGGCAATCCTTTTTGCCGCCGGCGAGCGGATGGAAATCAGCCGCCTTTCTGAGGTGTTGGAAGTAGACCCGGATGAAATTGAGAAGGCGGTGGACGCCATGGCGGATGAGTTCGCTTTCCAGCGCCGGGGCATTCGGATTCTGAAGCTGGAAAAGGGCTATCAGATGGTTTCCTCCGGAGAAATGGCAGACTTTGTGACAAAAGCCCTGGAAACCAGAAAGCCCCCGAAGCTGTCGGCCTCCCAATTGGAGACCCTGACCATCATTGCCTACTATCAGCCGGCCACCAAGGCCATGGTGGAGCAGATTCGGGGAGTGGACAGCGCTTACTCCGTTGCGGCGCTGCTCAATAAGAAGCTCATTGAGGAGGCCGGACGGCTGAATGTTCCCGGAAGACCCATTCAGTACCGAACCACACCGGATTTTCTGCGAACCTTTGGGCTTTCTACGCTGGAGGAGCTTCCCCCCATTGACAAGATTGCCTTTGGAGAGCCCATTGAGCTGCCCCAGGAGGAAAAAACCGGGGAGGAAAGCTGATGGGCTGGGGCATTTTTTTCGCGTGCCTGGTCGTGCTTGCCCTGCTTCCGCTGGGAATCCGGGGAAGCTATGACCAGACCGGATTTACCGTCCGGGTCATTGCGGGGCCGTTGAAGATTACCCTTTTTCCAAGAAAAAATCGGAAGAGAAAGCAAAAAACCGCGGATTCTTCGGAAAAGAACGCACAGGAAACCACAAAGGCTTCTTCCGAAAAGAAAAGGCCTAAGACCGAGACGACCGAGAAGGACGAGCCCGGAATGCAATCCGGCGGCAGCCTGGAGCGGCTCCTGCCCTGGATTCGGCTGGGGTTGGATTTTCTGGGAGCTTTGCGGAGAAAAATCCGGCTGGACAACCTGTATCTGCATGTGGTTCTGGCGGGGGACGACCCCTGCGACCTGGCGGTAAACTACGGCAGAGCCTGGGCAGCAGTGGGGGATTTGCTTCCAAAGCTGGATCGGATATTTGTCATCCGGAAACGGGACATCCAGGTGGGCTGTGATTTCGCGGCGGAGAAAATCACCGTCGCCGCGAGAGGCGATATGACGATGACCCTCGGTAGGACTCTGTGCCTGGGTACGATTTACGGAATCCGGGCTTTGAAAATATTCCTGACAATGAAAAGAGAAGGCGGTGCGGCAGCATGAGTCAGAAGCTTCCCAATATGTTAGAAAGTACCATCCAGAAAATCCGGGAGATGGTGGACGTGAATTCCGTGATGGGAGAGCCCATCCACACGCCGGACGGGGTGACTATCATTCCCGTCAGTAAAGTCAGCGTGGGCTTTGGTGGCGGCGGAACGGATTTTGCCACCTCCAAGAATACGGAAAATCCCTTCGGCGGCGGTGTTGGCGGCGGCGTGAAGGTCACGCCTCTGTGCTTCCTGATCATTCAGGACGGCAATGTGCGGATGATGCCCGTGCCAGTGCCTGCCAGTTCCACGGCGGATCGGATTGTGGAGATGTTCCCGGAGACTTTGGAGAAAATCAACGGGATTCTGGACAAAAAATCCGGAAAAGCCGGAGAATAACCGGGCTGCGCCTGGGCACACTACACCCGGGTGAGAAATGTGAAACGAATTTCCGCAGGGGCGGCGGCAGCGTTGCTGTCCGCCGCACTGCTTTTGCCTGCACCGGCGAAGGCGGTTTCCGCCGATCACGCCTATGTGCTGGATGGGGTCACCGGACGGGTGCTTTTTGAGAAAAACGCCGGGGAGCGTGGGCTGATTGCCAGCACCACCAAGATCATGACGGCTATGGTGGTCTGCGAGCAGTGCAACGTGCTGGACAGAATGCGGATTCCCAGGGAGGCGGTGGGTATCGAGGGCTCCTCCATGTATCTGAAGGAGGGAGAGGTGCTGACCCTCCAGGAGCTGTTGTACGGGCTGATGCTGTCTTCCGGCAATGACGCGGCGGTGGCGCTTGCCATCTACTGCGGCGGCACGGTGGAGGGCTTTGCGGAACTGATGAACGACAAGGCCAGAAATCTTGGCCTGGCAGATACCCACTTTGAAAATCCCAACGGCCTGGACGCTCCCGGCCACTATTCCACCGCCCGGGATTTGGCCAAATTGGCGGCCTATGCCATGGAAAATCCCATTTTTCGGAAAACCGTCTCCACCCGCTCAGTTACCGTTGGCCAGCGGCACCTGACAAACCACAATAAGCTGCTCTGGCGGCTGGAGGGTGCGGACGGGGTGAAAACCGGCTTTACCAAGGCCGCCGGACGGATTCTGGTGTCCAGCGCCAGCCGGATGGGACGGCGGGTGATCTGCGTGACCATGAACGATCCGGATGACTGGAATGACCATTGTGCGCTTTTGAATCGGAGCTTTTCGGACTATCAGATTTGTCCGGTCGTGGTAAAAGGGCAGTGTGTGGGCACCTTGGAGGTGCTGGGCGGCGAAAACAGCCGGGTGGAGGTGCTGGCGGCGGAGGATTTTTCCTATGCGCTTACCCCGGA
>OKTL01001139.1_pt1 | contig 12099 bp, 15 predicted proteins | sample 1606211 | NCBI WGS metagenome assembly OKTL01 (sample SAMEA3879538, study PRJEB24766) | human gut metagenome | biome: human-associated habitat; feature: feces | place: USA | collected 1985/1987 | reverse complement strand
GGCAGAGAAGAAAAATTAAATCATTAAATTGTAATATAAAATCGGACAGTCACACAGAAAAGGCTTCGAAAATAAATTCGGGGCTTTTTTTACTCGGAAAAACCTGTGTTTTCTAATGCGCCTGCCTAATAAAACTGATATAATTAAAAAAACTGCTTTTGAAAAGAGGGATTATATGGAGAGGGTCTGTTCTGCAGACGACAGGATCATTGCGGCACTGGATGTAGATTCTTTTGAAAAGATGGAGTCCATCGTGGAGGAGCTGGGAGAACTCGTTTCGTTCTACAAGGTAGGAATGGAACTGTACTATGCTGAAGGAAGTAAAACCATGGAATGGCTTCATGAAAAAGGGAAGCAGGTTTTTCTTGATTTAAAAATGTATGATATCCCGAACACCGTGGCCCATGGAATTTCTGCCGTGTCGGGGCTGGGGATCGACCTGATCACGATCCACGCAGGCGGCGGTCGGGACATGATGGAAGCCGCAGTGCAAGCTGCCGATGAAGCGGGACGGAATAACGGGAGACGTCCAAAAATTCTGGCGGTTACCGTGCTTACCAGTTTTGATGAAACTGTTTGGAAAGAGACAGGCGGATTATTGCCGATTGAGTCTCAAGTGTTCCGCCTGGCAAAACTGGCAAAAGAGTGCGGCGTCGACGGTGTGGTGGCATCGCCGGAAGAAGCGAAAGGGATACGGGAACTTTGCGGAAATGATTTTGAAATTGTCACGCCGGGAATCCGTCCGGCCTTTGCGGATGCTGATGATCAGAAACGTATCGCCACGCCCGCTGTGGCGCTTAATAACGGTGCGACGCGGCTTGTGATCGGGCGGCCGATTACAAAAGCGGAAAATCCGAAAAAAGCCGTCCGTATGATTTTAGAAGAGATCAGGGAGAATAAAAAATGATGAAAAAAGACGCAGAATCTTTATTGAGAGAGACAAAAGCCATTCTGGAAGGGCATTTTCTTCTGACCAGCGGGCTGCACAGCCCCCTTTATGTAGAGAAGTTCAATGTACTGCAGCACCCTGAGTACACGGAAAAACTTTGTGAAATGATTGCAGACCATTTCAGAAATCAGGGGGTGCAGACAGTCATCGGGCCGGCAACGGGCGGCATTATCCTGTCACAGGTGACAGCGAGGCTTTTGGGGACCCGTTCTATTTTTACGGAAAGAGAAAACGGAAAAATGACACTTCGCCGTGGCTTCCGTGTGGAACTGGGTGAAAAGGTTCTCATTGTGGAAGATATCGTGACTACCGGCGGCTCTATCCGTGAAGTGGTAGACGTGGTAAATGAAGCAAAAGGTGAAATTGCGGGCATCGGTCTTTTTGTAGATCGCTCCGGAGGAAAGGCGGATTACGGTGTGCCTGCCGATAAGGTATTTCCTCTTGTCCGCCTGACAGTGCCGGCTTACCGCCCGGAAGAATGTCCGCTTTGTAAAAAAGGAGTGCCAATTACGGAAAGAGGAAGTCATCATTTGAAGAAATAAAAAACAATGGTTTGTGAATGAACAGTGAAGAAGAAACGGTACAGTGATGTATCGTTTTTTTATGCGGCAAACAAAATAGACCTCCATGGGGGTGGAGGTCTTCAGGAAAGAGGCAATGTCGTTTGATGGGAGAACGGTATTGCCTCGGGGGTTAAGTAGAAAGTTCGCACATCAGGTCATGAACGGAAACGATGTCCTTAATTTTGTAGGCATTGGCGCCGCAGAAGACAAGTGCGTTATCCACATCTCCTTTGACAGCCCTGATGAGTGCCATGGTGATGCAATATGGCGTTGTGCGGGGATCGCAGGTCTTAAGGCAGTGGAAGCAGTTTCTTACGTTTTCACGCTGTTTGCGGATCCGTTTTACAAAAGGGTTGAGAAGCGCCCGTCCCGGCATATGGACCGGGCTTTGGACGATTGTCACATCTTCCTTTTTTGCCTTGACGTACATTTGTTTAAATTCGTCCGCCGCATCGCATTCTTTCGTGGCTACGAAACGTGTTGCCATCTGCACGCCGGAAAGACCGAGAGAAAGATAATGTCTGATATCTTCTTTATCAAAAACACCGCCGCCGAATACGACGGGGATTTTTTTATTGTACTTTTCTTCAAATTCGTGAACTACCGCGAGAATTTCCAGAATTTCTTTTTCATAGCCGTCGTTTTCATGAAGTTTTACTTCTTCACGGGTGTAGCCCAAATGGCCGCCCGCTTTCGGACCTTCGATGACAACCAGATCTGCTGTCGTGTGGTGGTGCCTGTCCCATAATTTCAACAGGACGCGGCACGCTTTGGGTGAACCGATAATGGGCGCTATTTTGGTTTTCGAACCTTCGACACATGCAGGGAGATCGGCGGGAAGACCTGCGCCGGAAAAGATAATATCTGCTCCGTTTTCTACGGCACACTTGGCATAAACTTCATAGTTATATCCTTTTGTCATGATATTCACGCCGATAATTCCATCAGGCGCTGTTTCACGCGCTTTTTTCAGATGGCGTGCAAGAGCCCTGCAGTTAGCGGCAATCGTGTTTGTTTTGAAATCAGGTTCATTGAAACCGGGCTGTGCCGCAGAAATGACACCGATACCGCCTTCTTTTGCGACGGCTCCCGCAAGACCGGAAAGGCTGATGCCGATACCCATGCCGCCTTGGATGATGGGAATACGGGCTGTCAATTCGCCTATATGCAATGCCGGTAAAGACATAGCGCTTCTCCTTCTTGATTATAATACAAAATCACATAAACGTTTTATTTGATAAGCGTAAATTGAAATTATTTGATTGTAGTGTAGTCCAAAAGTATGGATAAGTCAATGGTTTTATGTCAAATAATTTATTCAAACAAAACTTGATTTATTTTTGATAATATGACAAAATAAATCTTCAGTAAAGGAAGACAGGGATAAGGGCATTTCATTGCGTTATGAAGTTAGCACCTGTTCATAAAAGAATCCTTTATTATATCCTTGGATTAAAAGATTCCTGTTACGGGAATAATAGAAAAGCATATTAATCAACAGGGGAGAAACGAGGATACTATATAATGGTTGCGGTGCTGTGATATAGTATTATCAGCAGGTGATAAATATGAACAGAAAACGTAAATGGGAGAAAGAAGAACGGCGGGAAGCGATCACTGATGTGATCCGGCAGAATCCGTGCCTTACCGATGAGGATCTGGCAAAGCGGTTTTCCGTCTCTGCTGCGACAATAAGGCTTGACCGGCAGATGCTGGGAATACCGCAGATGCGGAAACGGATTGAAAAAGCAGTTTCTGAACATCCGTCCGGATTTCATGAAGAACTCCAGATTCTGGATATGGAGAAAGGGAAAAAGGGACTCGCCCTGTTTCATACGACAGAGGAAATGACGGACAGAAGCGGTATGGTTTCCGCAGATCGCCTTTATGCCGCTGCGGCAGATTTTGCGCAGTCTTTGGCAGGGCAGGTGTTCACGCCGGTGCAGGTGGGGAATATTAAGTATAAAGAACCTGTCGGCAGTGGTGAACAGCTTGTTCTCAAGGGGAAAATCGCTCTGATGAAAGTAAACAGGAAATATATTTATATCAGCTTCTTTAAAAGAGCGGCGGAAGTGTTCCGTGCCAAATTTATTATGGAAGTATCAAAAACAGGCGGGGAGGCGCTTCATGGATAAAATAGCAGTAGATGCCATGGGGGGGGATTTCGCTCCTCTTGAAATAGTCAAAGGTGCTGTTCTGGCAGTGCGTGATTTTCATGTTCCTGTTGTCCTGGTCGGCGATAAGGAACAAATTGTGAAAGTATTGAAAGACAATCATGCCGATCAGGAACCGTTGATTGAAATCTGCCATGCATCACAGGTGATTGGGATGGGAGAACATCCGGGGATGGCATTTCGTAAGAAAAAAGACGCATCCGTGTCTGTGGGGGCAAAGCTTGTTAAGAGCGGAGAGTGTGGTGCTCTTGTCGCTCCCGGTTCAACAGGCGCTGCTGTGACGGCAGGACTTTTAGGGATGGGACGTGTCGATGGGATTGAACGTCCTGCCATTTTAACTCCGATTCCGAATCGGAAAGACGGATATACATTTCTGATTGACTCCGGTGCCAGCGCGCAGCCGAAACCGGAGACACTTTTACAAAATGCTCTGATGGGATATGTTTATGCGAAAAAGGTGTGGCATATCGAAAATCCGCGGATCGGACTTCTGAATATCGGCGAAGAAAGTACAAAGGGCAGTCCTGTGGTGACGGAAGCTTATGAATGGCTGTCTAGACAGAAAGTGGTTCCTTTTGCAGGAAATGCGGAGGGACGTGATATCATGTCCGGTGAATTTGATGTCATTGTTACTGACGGTTTTACAGGAAATGTAGTACTAAAATTTGGAGAAGGAGCTGCCAGCCTGTTTTCCGCATTATTGAAAAAATCGGTGGAAAAAGGTGGTCTTCGGGCAAAGCTGGGGGCCTTTCTCCTGAAACCGGCATTGAAAAAATATCTTGTGAAGCGGCTGGATTATGCCGAATATGGCGGAGCGCCTTTGATGGGGATTAAAGGCGGGCTGATTATCTGCCACGGCGCGTCCCAAGCCTGGGCAATCAGGAATGCCATTCATATGGCAAAAGACTTCTGTGAAGCTCGTGTGGTTGATGTTATTGCAGAAGCGGTGGTGCAGATTGAAAAAGAAGAAGGCCGCTTGAAAGAAGACTGAGCTTTTGGGGGAATAATTATATGAGTGTATGCAGTTCGGCAGGAATTTTGGGAACCGGTCACTATGCGCCGGAAAGACTCCTGACAAATTTTGACCTTGAGAAGTTGGTAGATACTACGGATGAATGGATTCGTACCCGCACAGGTGTGGAAACCCGCCACCTGGCAGCCGCCTCTGAAAATACATCGGATTTGTGTGTAAAAGCCGGTTGTAAAGCTTTAGAAGCTGCCGGTCTTACTGCAGAGGATATAGATTTTGTGATGGTGGCGACAGCTTCACCGGATTACGTGGTACCGTCGACAGCCTGTCTTGTGCAGGATAAGATGGGAATGAAACGGGCGGGCGGCATGGATATTTCTGCAGGCTGCTCCGGTTATATTTATGCAGTCGCCACAGCAGCCGCGATGGTCAAAGCGGGACTTTATAAATATATTTTGGTAGTGGGTGCGGAAATATTGTCCCGCCTGGTTAATTGGCAGGATCGTTCCACCTGTATTCTTTTTGGTGACGGGGCCGGAGCAGCGGTCATCGGGGCGGCGGAAGAAGGATTCGGCCTTCTGGCATCAGATTTAGGTTCTGATGGGAGCATGGGAAGTATTTTAAATATCCCAGCCAGCGGTGTGGCTGAACCTGTGACGCACCGCGCCATTGATTCGAATCGTATTACATACATATGGAAGGCCCCGAAGTGTTTAAAGCTGCTGTCCGCCATATGGAAAATACAACTATGGCAGCACTTGAAAAGGCGGGAGTTGATAAAGAGGAAATAGATATGTTCATTGCCCATCAGGCCAATAATCGTATTATCCAGTCTATTGCAAAAAAAGTGGGTATTCCCAAAGACCATATGTATGTGAATGTCGAAAGATATGGAAATACTTCGGCGGCATCCGTGGGGATTGCGCTTGATGAAGCGGTGCGGAGCGGAAAAATAAAACATGGCGATATCGTCGTGATTACAGGATTCGGTGCCGGTCTTACCTGGGGCTGTGATGTAATGCGTTGGATTTAATAGCCATAATTTAATAGTCATAATAGATAGTTTATGTAATGAGGTGAAACAATGAAAACAGCATTTTTTTTCCCGGGACAGGGATCCCAGAAAGTCGGAATGGTTCATGATTTGTACGAAAAGTATGATTCCGTGAAAAAGATCATTCGTGAAGCTGATGACACATTGGGCTTTTCCATTTCAAAAATGATGTTTGAAGGTCCGGATACGGAACTGATGAAAACAGAATTTACCCAGCCTGCTATTTTGACGGCCAGTGTATGCTGTTGGCAGGTATTGAAAGAAGAAGGCGTTACACCTGATGTGGCGGCAGGCCACAGCCTCGGTGAATATTCCGCCCTTGTGGCGGCAGGTTCAATCTCTTTTTCTGATGCGGTCCATACGGTCAATCTTCGCGGCAAGTTTATGCAGGAAGCGGTACCTCTTGGTGAAGGAAGCATGGCGGCTGTTATCGGCTTGGATCCGGATCGTATCGCTGAAGTCTGTGCGGGTGTTTCTACGGAAAGCCAGCCGGTGCAGGCGGTTAATTTTAATTGTCCGGGACAGACGGTTATCGCCGGGGCTGCCGGAGCGGTGGAAAAGGCTTGTGCTGCTTTGAAAGAAGTCGGCGCAAAGAGGGCGATCATGTTGAATGTAAGCGCGCCTTTCCATTCTTCGCTTATGGAACCGGCGGCGCAGAAGCTGAAAAAGGTGCTTGATAAGATTGAGATAAAAGATGCGGAAATTCCTGTTATCGCTAATGTAAATGCACTGGCAGAAACAAAAGCGGCAGATATCCGTACGCATTTGGTGGAGCAGGCGGCTCATGCGGTGAGATGGGAAGAGTCGGTGCGAAATCTTATTGCCGGCGGAATGGACACCATGGTGGAATGCGGACCGGGAACCGTCCTGTCTGGGTTTATGCGCAAGATAGATAAAAGTATCGTGTCTTATCACGCGGAAAATATAGAAACGATTATTGAAACCGTACAAGCATTGAAAGGAGTCTGATAATGGAAAAATCGGAAAAAACAGCATTGGTTACGGGCGCTTCCCGCGGTATCGGCCGAGCGATTGCCCTCACTCTCGGTCAAGCGGGGTATGCGGTAGCAGTTAATTATGCAGGGAGCGAAGCAGCGGCGGAAGCAGTAAAAAATGAAATTATCGCGGCAGGCGGAAAAGCGTTTACTCTGCAGGGAGACGTGTCCGATCCGGAAGATGTAAAGCATATGTTCGAAAAGATTAAAGAGGGGTTCGGATTTCTTGATGTCCTTGTCAATAATGCGGGCATTACAAGAGACAGTTTACTTATCCGTATGAAAGAAAGCAGCTGGGATGAGGTGATTGCAACCAACTTGAAAGGAAATTTTCTGGTACTGAAAGCAGCAGCGGCGATGATGATTCGCCGTAAAAAGGGATCTGTCATTAATATTTCTTCAGTTGTAGGCCTTACGGGAAATGCGGGGCAGGTAAATTATGCGGCGGCAAAAGCGGGTGTTATCGGTATGACGAAAGCGGCTGCCAAAGAACTGGCCTCCCGCGGCATTCGTGTCAATGCGGTAGCCCCGGGATGTATCGTGACTGATATGACGGATAAGATACCGGAGAATATAAAAGAAGGCATGCTTCATTCTATCCCGCTTAGCCGTCTGGGGCAGACCGAAGAAGTTGCCAAGGCTGTTTTGTTCCTTGCTTCTGATGATGCCTCTTATATCACCGGGCAGGTTTTGAATGTAGACGGCGGTATGGTGATGTAAGTTCGGCAGGGAGGACAGAGCATCCTGATATGAGGAACGGGAAAATATTTATGCCGTATCATCAGCATAGAGTTTTCCGGCATATATAAAAAGGGTATGCGTCATTTGCTTTTGCAGGATTCTTCAGAGAAGATAAAAGAGGCTGCCACAGCCGTTTACTTTTTTTCCTGACTGCGTTTTTTATATCAGGGAACGGGTTTATATGTAGACGGCGGAATGGTTATGTAATATAATTTATGATGGTAAATTTTATTGAAAGGTGGTGAGATGAATGGGAACTTTTGACAAGGTAAAGAAAATCGTTGTAGACCAGCTGGGAGTCAATGAAGCTGATGTACAGATCGACTCCACTTTTATTGATGATCTGGGTGCGGATTCTTTGGATATCGTAGAACTGATCATGGCGTTCGAAGAAGAATTTGAAATTGAAATTCCGGATGATGCGGCTGAAAAGATCAAAACTGTACGTGATGCAGTTGATTACATTGAAAAGCAGATTCAGTAATTCATACTGGAACATGGCAGGCATCGGGGGCTTTTATTCCCCCGAAAGGCCGCTGTGCGGAGAACACCTCAAAAAAGCGGACCGCAGTTTCGGCCATCCGTTTTTTTGAGGTTTTGTCCCATAAAGGAATATGAAAAAACAGGTAATCTGATCCAAATTATGTGAGTGAGGTGCTTTGTAAGAATGGAAAGAAGAGTTGTAATTACCGGTCTTGGGGTGGTATCCCCTGTTGGAACGGGCGTAGAGAAGTTTTGGAACAGTCTTTTGGAAGGCAAATCGGGCATTGCTCCGATTACCCGGTTTGACGCTGCTGATTTCCCGGTGAAAATCGCAGGCGAAGTAAAAGATTTTGATCCGGCACTGGCAGGTGATAAAAAAACAATCCGACATATGGATCGCAATGCCCAATTTGCTGTTGCTGCTGCCCGGATGGCAGTGGAAGATGCCAAATTGGATATGGAAAAAGAAAATCCGGATATGGCAGGAACAGTGATTGGAACCGGTATCGGCGGTATTGCCACCATGGAGGAAACGGTATTCCGTATTGAGCAAAAAGGACCGGGCAAGGTGAATCCTTTTGCTGTTCCTATGATGATTGCCAATATGGCTTCCGGACAAGTTTCCATTACTTTTGGTCTGCAGGGGCCTGTACTCACTGATGTGACCGCCTGTGCGTCCGGTACTAACGCCATTGGTCTTGCTGCACGCCTGATTAAGCATGGTGATGCTGATGTGATGATTGCCGGGGGGACGGAAGCGGCTGTGGCAAAGACACCGATGGCAGGATTTGCCGCCATGAAGGCGCTCTCTTCAAGAGAATGTCCGCCGGAAGAAGCGTCTTGCCCGTTTGATGCCCGTCGGGACGGATTCGTTCTTGGTGAAGGCGCCGGAATTCTCGTACTGGAAGAACTGGAACATGCGAAAAAGAGAGGCGCTTATATTTATGCTGAACTTGCAGGGTATGGTTCCAACGGTGATGCTTACCATATTACCGCTCCCCGGCCGGGCGGCGAGGTGGCGCTCCGCTGCATGCAGAAAGCATTGGCAGATGCCCGTATTGATCCGAAAGACGTGGACTATATCAATGCCCATGGAACATCTACCCATTTGAATGACTTGAACGAAAGTACTGCCATTAAAGCGCTGCTGGGACAGCATGCTTATGAAATTCCCGTAAACTCCACAAAATCCATGACAGGGCATCTGCTTGGCGCAGCGGGTGCGATCGAAGCCGTGGTATGCGTGCTGACTATTGAAAAGAATAGGGTTCATCCGACTATTAACCGGAAAGAAATCGATCCGGACTGTGATTTGGATTATGTGACAGATGGTGCAAGAGATGTAAAAGTAAACGTGGCCATGTCTAATTCTTTCGGCTTCGGTGGACATAACGCGGTTATCGTTATGAGGCGTTATGAGGAGTAGGAATGAGCCGGATTGAGCGCAGGAAGCAGGAGCGGCTGGATGAAGTCCGGCGTTTTGCAAAAGAGAGTGATATTCCTGTCCATAATATGGAGTTGCTGAATGTGGCACTGACCCATACCTCTTATGCCAATGAACATCGTAATCTGAAAGTTCATGACAATGAACGTCTCGAGTTTTTGGGGGACGCTGTTTTGGATCTGGCAGTAGGGGATTATCTTTTCCGGCGTTTTCCCGAATGGCCGGAAGGAGATCTGACCCGTGCCAAGGCAAGCGTAGTGTGCAAACCGGCATGTGCCGAATGTGCGGCTAATTTCCATGTAGGTGATTATATGCTTCTTGGCAGAGGGGAAGAAATGTCGGGCGGCAGAACCCGCGTTTCTATCCTTGGGAATGCTTTTGAGTCGGTGATCGGTGCTGTTTATTTAGACAACGGCTATGAAATGGCGGCAAAGTTTATTCTGGGCCATATGCAGAAGTTTCTTGATCTGGTTGATCAGGGGATTTATGATCATGACTATAAATCAGATTTACAGGAAATTGCCCAAAAAAATGGTGATGTCGATATACGGTATGAGGTCGTCCGTGATGAGGGACCGGATCACGATAAGACGATATGGATGGAACTTTTCATCAATGGGAAAGCACTTGGAACCGGTATAGGCAAGAATAAAAAAGAAGCCGCCCAAAACGCGGCTAAGGAAGCCATTGAACGGCTTCATAAGGGAGAGTCAGTACCGCCTTCTCCTGAATGAAGCAAGGGGGGATAAGATTGTCGCGCGGATACGGGAAATATACGTGCCCAACCATTTTATGTCCGACTATTTTCATATTGATATTGATGATATCCGCTGCGGGAAAGTGACGGTCAGTTTACTGACGGATCCGAGAAAACACACGAACCACAGAGAGGTGCTCCACGGCGGTGTTATGATGGCGCTTGCCGATTCGGTGACAGGAGTTACCGGGGCATCTGTCGGGGCGGTAGTCGTTACAGTCAGCCTTACGATGAGTTTTATCCGTAATGCGAGACCGGGTTCCAGAATCCGTGTAAAAAGCCATATTACCCACAACGGCAGAACAACAATTGTTATTGCCGCGGAAATGTATGACGAAGATGATAAATTGATGGCAAATATACTGGCGGACATGATGATTGTTGATCATTTTCCCGAGATACCGAGAACGTGGTAAATATAAACGAATACTTCCGAATATTCCTGTGGGCATATAATATGCTTCAGGAACGGAGTATCCGTTTTTTATCTTATTTAATTTTCAATACCGGTTCGTACAGGTACGCCTTTGTCATAATAGTGGCGTATCTTTTTCATTTCTGTAATCAAATCGGCGGCGTCAAGAATTTCTTTCGGCGCATTCCGTCCGGTAAAAATGAGCTCTACTTCAGGGCGGCGGGCTTTTAAAATTTTTCCCGTATCTTCCTCTGTTGCCAAATCATACCAGCGTGCCATATTATATTCGTCCAGGATGACCATGTCGTAGTTTTTAGAAACAGCGTCTATGGCCTGCTCAATTCCTTTCAGAGTCATTTCCCGATAGTCTTTCGGAGGATGTCCCGCAGGATAAATTCGAATATGGTTTCCCCATGTTTTTCGCTGTTCATCCGTGAGCATTCCTTCCTTTGCGATGAAGTAAGGTTTGCCCAGTGTAATCAGGGTGATGCCCGGAAGCGATTGGAGAATTTTCTGCTCCGAATAGGCCAGGGATTTCATAAATTGAAGGATACAAACCTTTTTTCCAGCACCGACAGCGCGGATGGCGAGACCGACAGCGGCAGTGGTCTTGCCCTTTCCATCGCCTGTATATACATGGATATATCCTTTGGTCATGATGGCTGCCTCCTGTTTTTATTACACAAAATGATGGGTTTTTTGCATAAAAAAATCTTCCTGCTCTTATGGAAGAAAAGATGTTTTGCGTGAGAAAATCAAAAAAATTGTTTCCTTGCTCCACATTTGTACTGTTTATAACGGCGGTGGACAAAAAAACCTCCGAGAGTAAGAATGAAGAGAACAACGAAACGTATACCGTGCTGGGAAAAATGAATCAGGTCATGGCCGAGAACGACTTCAATGACTACGGAAGGAATTTTTCCGAAGAGTGTTGCCCGCAGATGCTGTCTTGTGGTGAGTTTTGTGAGGACTGCCGCTGCGGTAAAGAGAATGTTTGGCGAGTAGGGGATTGCCCGGGCTACAGCCATGGCGTATACCGAACTGTATTTGTCTACTTTTCTTAACATATGCTTTTTCTCAATGATCCGCCTTGCTTCATCCCTGAAAAATATGCGGCCGATATGGAAACTGATTTCAATCCCTATAACTTCGCCAATCCAGGAAATAATGATTCCCGGCAGAAGACCGAAAAGAACGCCGTTGATGGTGAGAAAAGGAATCGTGGGGATACCGAAAACGTTACAGAGAATCAGTAAAAAAAGACTCACTGCAAAAGCCCCGTAACCAAAAGAGGAAATATAGCGGGACAGACTATCCACATCTCCCGCCAAAGTCAGGGTGATGGTATTGCTGTAAAATTCAGGAAAGAATATTTTAGCGATAAGAAAACATATGGCTGCCAGAAGCAGGAGCATAAAAATTCCTACCGTTTTTTTATATGAATCAGGCATGGGGATTCCTTGCAGAAAAAATAGGAAAACGGAAATATACAAGCTGCATAATTCTGTTTCCTGCAGAACAGTAATTTATTTTCATTATTATAGAACAAACCGT